>Ga0310811_10006131_pt1 | contig 15328 bp, 13 predicted proteins | sample YCmetagenome_FD_207642 | JGI IMG/M metagenome (GOLD analysis project Ga0310811, IMG submission 207642) | Soil microbial communities from experimental microcosm in Duke University, North Carolina, United States - YC | ecosystem: Engineered > Artificial ecosystem > Soil microcosm > Unclassified ...
AGCTCGAACACTTATTTAAAGAATGCCGTTCGTTTCGCAATTTTCTTTGCTTCCTTAAACGTTGATTTCATGAGATATCCTAAATTTATCCTCTGTGATAATATGGAAGATAAAGGTATGGAGAAGGAGAGAACTCAGAATCTTCAGAAACTTTTAACGACTATTTCAGAAACTTTTAAAGACAAGGTTGAGCATCAAATTATATTTAGTACATCAATGATAGCAGACGAATTAGAGGGCTCTGTATACTGTATTGGTGATTATTATGATCAAAACAAGAAAACTTTAAGAGTATAGATTTATTATCATTTAGCCAAGATGCAAGAGAATCAAATCAAACCTGAAAAAATCACCAAACCAATTCAGTTATTGGCAGTATGGTTGATTGGACTTATTCTATTGGTTGGTTCTCTACTATCTGCCTCAGCTACAATTAAATCCCCGGACTGGTTACCTGCTTTTTTTGCGATATCGGCGGTCACTATTATACCCGTTTTTCTTTTCTTAATATTTATGCTTCAGACAAAATTTAGACCAGAGATGCAAGAAGATTTGTTTTACTCCAAATATCTGGATAAAAACACTATGACTTTTGAATATGCAGATAGAAACGATTCTTTTTCATTTGAAACAACAAAGTTAAGGGAAGAGATTATTTCAATTTCCGAGGAAACAAAAAGAGAATTAGAAAACGTAAAGAAATTGATTGATAAAGATGGAGTTAAGACAAAAGAAGAGACCGAAATCGAAACAATAATAGAGAATTCAGACAATAGACTTGAGCAGCTTAAAGCAATAGTAAAACTTGCATCAATAGACTTGAGGATAAATGTTTCGTTACCGAAATACGTACACATTACTCAAGTAGTACAGAAAATTGGATTTACAAAATATACTGAATTCGGTCATAAGAAAGGAACTCCAGAGATGTTTCTAGCATCCTTCGGAAAAAAAATACCCTTAGAAATAATACGGGATCTGGTTTTTGACCTAATACCTTATGGTCTGACGCATATTAAGGAAGTTGCAAATGTTAGCAGACTCGTGCAAAGAAGTAACACAATATTCTTAGGTTCATACTCATTATTTGAAAATAATATCAAGGTAGATGATGAATTGATCAATAAATTACATTCAATAAATCCAGATACTGATTTCTACGATATTTTTGAACGTTAGATTTGAAGACTAATGAGATACTGTGATTACTTCAATTTATTAATCTCCGTCTTCGTAAGCCCCGCTGCTTTTTGAACTGCATTAATGTCAACACCAGCTTTCTTTAACTTTCTGGCCATTTCTATTCTTTTTTTATCTACTGCGGCTTCTATCTCTTTAGTTCTAGAAGTTCGGCTTTCTCTCTCTCAATGAATTATATAATTGCCACTTCGCTTAAGTTCGTACATCAGGCCCGTGTCGGTAAAGCTGGTGTATGTTTCTTCGGTAATTACCAAATGATCTATCATCTATGTTAAGCATAGCATTAGAATTTGAGCATGCGTTCGGTAAAGTTTTTACCGGCCTCAGAGACTTGTGTGTTGAAAGAAATTAGCTACTGAGATTCAACCAGACGTAGTATTTGTCCTTCTGAATCAATGTGGAATAGTGCGCTCGTATTCTTTTTTTATCCTTAAAATTAAATGCACAGCTGTGCTATTTACAACTCCTTGTGTAAGGCCTGAGAGTATACAGGCTACTGCAATAAGCATAATGTTATAAAGCGGGCTTGAGAAAAGTGAGAGCGCGGTGTATACAAAAACAAATGAGAGCGACCAACCTATAGCAGTAGCTAAAACCCATGTAAGGGCGCGGTTAAAGAATTTTTTGATGATAGAATATTGTACCATACCAATAAGTCCGCCAAACGCAAGGCCCGTAATAATGGTAAAGAGAATTGAATGAGGATTACCTAGCCAAAAATGCTGCGAGAAAAAGAAGATCACTATTACGGCAGGTGGCAAGATGAAAAGCCATCCGCTAATGGAGGCAAGTGTGGTGATGGTAATCCACTTGGTAGGTGCAAAATCGGTTACCAATTTTGAAAGCGATTTCCACTGCACGTAGCCAATAATTAAGCCTTCAATAGTGCCCGCTAATATTAAGACCAACGCCGTTAGCACGGTTGACGATGTATAGGTTGAGCGCGAATACTCTATCAGCAGAAATCTGGCCACCATGGCGGCGGTGCCAATACCCAGCATTTCGCCGATAGAATAGAAGGCAATCCATTGATACCAAAATTTTTCTTCTCTTCTCATGTCAATAGTTTAGCGTTTTTCATAACAACACTCCGCAACGTTGGTAGCGTTTGCCCGGCTAAAGTTAATGAATTGATTTAAAAATTAATGACGACTGCCAACGCAACAGTATTTGGAAATTGATTGCATATAATAAATTTCTATAAGGGTTTGTTGCTATCACAGTTCCTGGTAATCGCTTGTCAATACCAGATCCCAAAAGAGAAAAAGCAACATTAATCTTGGTAAAGGTTTCAAATTTGGAAATGATATTACAGTTGCCATGTGATATTTCATTCGTTTTTAGCATTTCTGTTAGATTAAACTTTAACGAGTGCATATATTTGATAACATTTAAAAATCCCCCTCATGAAAAGAACCCTTGTCGTAGTTGTGCTCAGTTCCATCGTGTTATTTCAGCGCTGTACGCGTGAAGACGATGTAGCAACCACCCAATCCAAATCAAAAGTAACGTTTAGCCTTTCCGGACCCAGTGTCTCGGCTTCTGGTCGTGTTTCCACCGGAGGCATTGCAGGAGTCTCACACCTTGTGTTGAGCCTCATTACACCAACAGGTGAAGAAGTACTCACGCATCAGCAGGTCAACATCACACCCTTCGGTGATGGCTACATCTCCGAGCCTGTAGAATTAACGGCCGGGTATTACAGGATCGCAGATTTTTACCTGGTGAATGATTCAATGAAGGTCATCTATGCTTCACCTCACAAAGGTTCCTTTTTGGGTAAGCTGTTGAAACATCCGTTAGATCAGGAGTTCAGGGTAAATCCTAACAAGGTGACGGAGCTCGCTGTGGAAGTTGTTAAAGTGGAAGGATTTTCGCCAACTGATTTCGGTTACTCGTCGTTCAGTGTGGCGGCACAAAAGTTCTTCCCGGTGTCCATCCACATCACAAAGAATGGCCGGCCTACGTTCACCGATGCAACGGTCTATGTTTTACATCATGGCGATACCATTAGCAATAATGCTTTTGGTCCGTCGATAAACCTCGTAAAGTTTGATGCATTGCCGGATGATACCTGTACGCTATCTATCATTAAAGATGGATACGGACATTATAGCAAACAATTTACACCAAGGAGTATCGCATCTGAACTCGGAAATAAGCCGCTGAACATCATGCTCAATCCTGCTGTTACTTTCTGGATCACAACCCTGAATCCTGTTGATTGGGATAATTCTTACAGCAATTACTTCATGGCCGACACCACCGGAATACTTACGTTCGACTGGGGTGACGGACAAGTGGAAGATGTACCTATTGTTCAATACATTCCCGAATTTATTACTGCTAATCCATTGCACATTTATCAGACGACCAATACGAAACACTTTGTGAGCATCACGGGCGATCTGGCGCTCATTAAAGGCATTGACGCCAACCCGATTGATTTCCGCGAAAGGCAATTGAATCTCAAGGCCTTTACAAATCTCACCTGGGTTAATTTCTTCTTTGGCAACGCCAGCGGTTTACTCGATTTGAGAGACAATCAGAAATTGGTAAGCGTGGTGGGCACGGGAGATTCAATGCTGTTGCCAAAAGTACATCACATCAACTACCTGGGAATTGAAGGCAGACCGGAACTTGCCAGACAGATTGATTACTTTGTCGATAACATTTACAGAAATGCAGTGACATTTAACACGATGAATGGTACGTTCAATATGAGCGGTAATGCAGAAGGAACGGAAGAGCCAGGTAACTACGTTGGCAATCCATCACCCGCTTCCTGGAATAAGCTTCGCAGGTTAAGAGATATCTACCATTGGAGTATTATTCCTAATCCGTAACGTTTTCTATTACTAACTCATTAAAGACATCCATTATGAAAAAATATATTTATCTCCTCATTGTAGCGTTGACTATGGTACTACTACAGTACTGTACCAATGATGAAGGCACGCGTGAGAATGCAGCCATTACCTTTACAGCGTCAAATGCCGGTCTCGGCACCATTGCCCAACCGGGTATCGATAATGTAACAACGGCCATCATCAGCATTACGAATGCTGGTGGAGAAGATGTGATCAGCCGTCAATCAGTGAAGATCAACAAAACAGAAAATGGTTATGTAACAGAAGGTTTAGCACTTTCTGCGGGCCAGTATAACGTAACCGAGTTCTTTCTTCTTGGTGATGACAACAAGGTGTTGTACGCATCGCCGTTGAAAAGTTCAACACTTGGTAAACAGGTGCAGCACCCCATAGGAGAGAATGTGAATTTAAAATCAGCTCGTCTCAGTGTTGATGTAGATGTATTGCCTGTCGAAAATCTGGTGCCCGCGGCATTTGGATACAAATCGTTCAGCATAACGGCAGTGAAGTTCATACAGGTTGCTGTGACTACAAGCGACGGCTCAGGATTTACGAAAGCCCTTGCATATGTCATTCATCACCATGATACCCTTGCTTTTTCGAAGCTTTCAGCAGCGGCAAACCTCATCAAATTTTCGGCGGAAGACACGACTACCTGTCAACTTGTGATCATTAAAGATGGCTATGCACGTTCGACAACAAACTTTACCCTCGCGGGTTTCGGAAGTGCATTACATACAATATCGCTAACACCTGCTTTTACATTCTGGATTAGTACACATGACCTGACTGAATATAGTGCGTACTTTACGATTGCAGGTGATCCTTCTTCGAGTGGGATAAATTTTGATTGGGGTGATGGCTCAAGTAGTGACGCGTTGCTGGAAGAAGCCGATTCGCTTGTGTATGTTAGTTTTGTCAATCACGATTTTCTAGAAGGTCGTAATTACTTTGTTTCGGCAACCGGAGAAGGTGTCAATCACATGAACTTTTGGGGCTTGACTTGCGGAATTGGCACCGACTGCTCATTTTATCGCCTTTCTAATATTGAACACATTTCTTTCTTTTTAGGTGCGCAGCGTGGTCTCGTAGACTTACGGTTCAATCCTACACTCCAGACACTTGTGGCGGGCGGGGACTCACTGTTGTTGCCCAAGACAGGTCAGCTCAATACCTTTTACATGTCAGGCAACTTCAAACTGGCGGCGTCTTCGCTTGACTACTTTATCGATAACATTTATAAGAATACTGTGGCACACAATATTCGCAACGGAACATTTAATTTTACTATTGACTATTATGGAACGGATGTTTCTGGTTACGTTGGTAATCCAACGCAGGCATCATGGGATAAGCTCAAGGCGTTGAGAGATGTCTATAACTGGAATATTATTCCCAGTGATGCAATTCAATAGATCATTGTAATGCTGAAATAGGAAAGTCCTGGATGCGAATGGCATTCAGGACTTTTTTGTTGAAGCGGATTGCTATCTTTGACCTTTGAGATGTAATAATTTTTTATTGAGAGTTTATACGTGAAGAAGGCTAAAAACATTATTATTCATGTTACAGGTTGGATAATTCTACTTGTATTTCCACCATTGTTTGGTCCGGGGCCGCCATTCTCCATCGAGAAAATTCTAGAACCCTACATGCTCCGTGAGGTAACGTCATATACGTTGCTGATTATATTTTTTTATTTAAACACGCATGTGCTTGTTACTAAATTCTATTTTGAAAAAAAGAGAATCCTATATTTATTTTTAGTGGTCATTGCTCTATGCGGCATAACATTTATACCGTTGATTCTTGTTAAGGATAATGAGGTTCAATACCTGTCAAATACTTTTGGTGAGCATTCTGTCTTTTTTGAATTTGGTCATAACTTCCCCAGCTTTTCTGTTGTTACTTTCATCTCGCTTGTGCTCGCCATCAATAAACGGTTAAAGGATATCGAACAACAAAGACTGAGGGCCGAACAAGAGATCTTGAATGCAAGACTTTCTTATCTCAAAGCTCAGATCAATCCACATTTCTTATTTAACACGCTTAATAGCATCTACTCACTCGCCATTCAAAAGTCTGATCTGACCGCAGAAGCAGTAGTAAGATTATCTAACATGATGCGTTACCTGGTTAGCGAAGTTCATCAGGATTTTGTTTCGCTGGAGAAAGAAATCAAATACATTATCAGCTATATTGAGTTGCAGCGAATTCGCTATGGTGATGGCATAGACCTTTCGTTTTGTGTTGAAGGTGATGTTGCCTCAAAAAAAATAGGACCGCTGATTCTTATTTCCTTTGTTGAGAATGCCTTTAAGCATGGCGTTAATACCGAAGAAGTTTCACGCATCAGAGTCGCGATAAAAATTGATGATGATAAACTTCAACTAGAGGTTTTTAACAATAAAGTTGTAGTACATAGGAGTGATGAAGACAAAAGCGGTGTAGGCATTGAAAACACAAGGCATCGCCTTGAACTATTATATCCCGACCGGCACACGCTACATATCAATGATACAAAAAATGATTTTTCGGTTCTGCTTACGTTGCAATTAGATGTAGCTACGGACCAAGGTGCAATAAATAGGTGAAGGGGTATCTATTTCCCTCCTGATTCAGGAGGGACAGTCTCGACGTTAAGTCGAGACAGGGTGGTCGGGCTTGCCTGACAATGCAGACGAAAGAACTTCTATAAATTATTAAAAGAGAATTCTTTCTAGTGTGATTCGAAGTTACCATACTACATTCTCAGTATAATGAAAAATATTATGATACTAATGCTAATTCTGGCACTTTCAACCGCGTCAGTTGGGCAAACCCTCGTGGATTTTAAATACTCATCGTGTGATGATGACAACCCTCATAAATACAAAATGAATGTTGCGATAAATAAAATTCGTAGTTCAAAAGACTCATTATTTATTAAGATGACATGGCTCGCCAACTGTGCATTTGAACCTGAGATTTTCCTGGCCGCCGTAAAGAATGACACTATCTATTTTAAATATGAGAATAAGGCTGTGGAGCTTGTAATGTGCGGGTGTGCGTTTGAACTTAACTTTACCTTGCAAGGAATGGCAGCGCGGAATTATCAAATAAAAGTAAATGATTTTAGAATTGATAAAAATGCAAAAAGATACAAAACTGACGGATATCTAGTGGAGTATTTTCCTGAACCTTTAAAAACAAAAAAGATGCGTGAGATTTACTTTGAAGATGGAGAGCTGGTTGCCGAGGTATACTATAACAAACAAGGCGATATCTTGCATGAGAAATATTACAAATGGGGAAGCCTTTGGAGAGAGAAGAAATATTAACACACGATGACCACCCTGATTCTGCTTAGCGCAGAATCTGTCCCTCCTGAATCAGGAGGGAAGTGGAGTAGTGGTTAATCGTTTTAGTGCCATGATATAGCCGGTATGAAGTCCTTCGTGGAAGAGCACGAAATGTAGGGCATCTTCAATAGTACTAATCTCTATGCCATATAACGTTGTCCAGGCTGGGTATGTTGAAAACAAACCATCGCCATAATCTTTTTCAAATTTTTCGATGGCTGTTAAAAATAATTTTTTCATACACTCTATCTCTGCATGAGTAACAAATGCATCTGGTTTTGTTCCGGGTTTGTAAGCGGTTAAATATTTCTCCTCTACAAACATTTCTATTCCAGCGCGTCGGTAGCAGATGCTTTGCTGGCTTGCTATGAGGTGACCTAAATTCCAGATGATATTATTATTTAAGCCAACGGGAATTTTATTCAATTGTTCAGCGTCTAAATCTTCAATGAGTTTTAATATATAAGCTCTTGCGTTTTGTATTCTCTCAATTTTCTTTTGCATGGCGACTGGTTTAATCTTGATGATTAACGTTGCGCCAAAGTAACGTGAGGTTTTTGGTGTTGACAATAAGTCAATTTTTTGTGACTACAGACTTGTGACTATAGACTATTGAGTGCTGGCGAATGACCACCCTGATTCTGCTTGGGGCAGAATCTGTCACTCATGAATCAGGAGGGAAGTATGTCTTATTGACCGAGATAGGCTGATATAATTTTGAGTCGCATTTTGTTCAGATCAACAGCGTCGGTATTTGATAATAGGATTACTGTAAGACCTTGATCAACGAGGTGAACCCAATTGGAATGAAATCCATAGCCACCACCTTGTCTCTCTACAAAGGTAGTATTCACCGTGCCGAATTTTTTTGGATATACCCAGAAACCTAATGACGTATCCTCAAGGTTACTATAAGGCGTAAGCATCAGGTTAACCGTTTCTTTTTTGAGAATAGTATGATTGAAGATGGCCTGGTCAAAAATTAATAAATCTTCCGGGGTAGAGTACATGGCGCCAGCCGAATAGAGATTGTCTATGTAAGAATTGGTAGGTGTGTAAAATTTAACACTGCTTGAATCATTGTAGGCATAACCTTCTGCCATGCCCTTTATAATATCAACATGGTGCAGGTAATCTGTATGGTGCATGTTAAGAGGCGTCAGGATTTTTTCTCTTAATACTTCTTCGTACGGTTTGTGGTATATGTTTTCGATGATCTTGCCGAGGATTATAAAATCGCCATTGTTGTAATTAAACTTTGTGCCTGGTTTATCAATCAGTTTGCCGGAGCAGTATTTTGTGATGAAGGTGTCAACGCCCCATATATCGTTGCTATAAACGTCTAAGAATGATCTCATCTCCTGCAGGTCTCTTCCACTACTGTAGGTAAGCAGGTTTCGGATGGTAGCCTTGTTGCGAGCTTCACCTTTATATTCCGGATAGTAAGCACCAATGGTAGAGTCTAAATTGATTTTATTTTGTTCATACAACTGCATGATCAAAACAGCCGTGAATGTTTTGGTAACAGAAAATATATGGAACCTGGAGTCTTTAGAGAATTTGATATCAAAGTGCCGGTTGGCAATGCCGGTATATTTCAGATACTCGGTTTTTCCGTTTTTAGCGATCAATAGAGCTCCGTTAAATCCTCTTCTCACGCATGAGTCCATCACCTCATTTACCTTTTTTATCTGTGCTAATGTTGTGTTTGCAAAGAAGAACCATGTTAGAGCTACAAGACAGACTTTATTCATCAGAAAAAGATTTTAATGGATTTTAAAGTAATTGGTATTTAACCTGACAAGCTAATGAATCCATAAATTTTTTCCAGATGCGCAAGTCACATCTGTGGAGATAGAACGATGTGGTGATTCAATTAAAAGATTGCCAAGGTTTAACTGTCAGTACGTGACACTATAGGCGACACTTATAATCGACTTTATCTGGTCTTATAAAATCTTTTGTTTACCGTTTGTTTACCCTGCTTTACCATCCTGATTGATTTTAATGCCATGTTAGACACGTTGCGGGGCCGTACACAATGTGTCAGGCCAGCTAACAAATTGTACCCCGCCATTTCTTGTCATGTGAGTTTGAGATGACAATATTCGTTAACAAACGATTGTGCAAACCATTTCTGACGAGAAAGGTTGCATAACCAAAAACCATAACCTCTATATCTATGACCAAACAATCACAAAAACGATCGCTCATTTCGGCGGCACTACTGATGTGCTGCCTGTTAATCACAAGCTGTCAGCCTGATCAGCAACTTCGGGTACAAAAAGAAGTTCAGGTTACAAAAACACCAAGCTCCACAAATGGCCGATTGCCTGGCGCTGGCGGCGGCGTACTGATGCAAGCTTTCTATTGGGATGTTCCCTCTGGCGGTGATTGGTATAATACCGTTAAAGGTAAAATCACCGCGTGGGACAATTCAGGGTTCTCAGCTATCTGGCTGCCACCTGTATCAAAAGCACAAAGTGGTCCGTTCTCCATGGGCTACGATCCATTCGATTATTATGACTTCGGAAATTATAATCAGATGGGATCAACTGAAACAAGATTCGGTTCATTAACTGAATTACAATCGCTCATCTCTACAGCGCACAGCAAAAACATTCAGGTGTATGCTGATATTGTTATTAACCATAATAGTGGTGGCGCATCAGAAGCCAATCCCTATACAGGAACCAGTACATACACCAAGTTTACTCCGCTCTCGAATAAATTTCTAAGAACCTATTCTGATTTTCACCCCAACAACATTCACAGTTCAGATGAAGGATCTTTTGGTGGCTTCGCCGATGTTTGTCATGCACAAAGTAATGTTCAGAATTGGCTGTGGCTTCGCTCTGATGCCGTTGGTAAGTATTACAAGAATACCATGGGCTTCGATGGCTGGAGATTTGACTACGTAAAAGGATTTGGATCGTGGGTTGTACGCGATTGGAATAACAATGTTGGTGGTTTTTCAGTGGGCGAATATTGGGATGGTAATGCATCGCTTGTTCAAAGCTGGGTGAATGGCACAAATCGAACTGCTGCTGCTTTCGATTTTCCGGCATACTATGCTATGGATGCAGCCTTTGATGGTCATGATCTCAATCACCTGAATGACGATATGCTTTGGAAGCGTGATGCTGCCAAGGCTGTAACTTTTGTGGCCAATCATGATACAGATATTATCTACGACGGAAAGTTATTATCGTACGCCTATATTATGACGCATGAAGGTTACCCATGTGTTTTCTATCGCGACTATGAAGAGTGGCTCGATAAAGCCAAGATGGACAACCTGATTTGGATACATCGTAACCTTGCCGTTGGCAACACCAGTATTTTATATGTTGATAATGATGAATACATAGCACGACGCAATGGTTCACCTGGTCTGGTCGTGTACTTCAATGATTCTAATGCATGGACTGAACGCTGGATACAAACCAACTGGACAAGTACTGGCATTCATGATTATACTGGTGCCTCGTCTTGGTGGCCAACAACACAAAGTGACAAGTGGGTGAAGATTCAAGCTCCACCACATGGTTACACAGTATGGTCACCAAATGGATTATAAGCAATTGATAAATTCTCTAAGCAAGTCCCTCTTCATTTCGGAGAGGGATTTAGGGTGAGACTAAAATCAAGCCGTCATGGTTCATATTATCATGACGGCTTTTGTTATGAATGTATGATGAAATTACAGAACACTTTTTTTGCAGCGGCTTTCATTCTATTGTGGGGATGTCAGAACACTACAACCATTTCTGAAAACACGAAGGGTAAACTTGTTTTCAAAACAGAAATTTCAGAAAATAATCCAGACTTTAATTTAGAGACTGTTACAGGCGTAGCTGATTCTGCCGGACATGTCTTTATTCGTCTCACGGTACAAAACACATCAGAAAATAAAATTGAAAGCAACAGCTACGATTGGGAATTGAAAACAGCCAATGGACTTCGTTCAACACCTGTAAAAAGTGATTCTATTATTTTGATTATGCCGGGCACAACCGCTATAGAACTTGAGTTTGAACCAACCAATTCATTAACACTCTACAGGCTTACGTATATGAAAGGCGATTTGGGCAAGAATTATAAACTAACCTACAAGCAAGAGCAGATACAAGTAGATCTTTCACTCTCTGATGAACAATACACGGAATACAAAAAGAACTGGGCAACAGAAAAAGACATAACCATTTTTCTCCCTAGTCAATCTGTAAGCTTTGCTGGTAAAGAGGAAGCTCATCTTGCAAAAAATATTAAGCTTGTGCACGACAATGAAAGGATGGATCACAATGTGCATGTAAGCGGAGAAGAGATTTTACTGGATGGCTTAAATACAAAACTATCTGCTTATCATTTAAAGGATACACTCTATACAAGCATTACATTGATCAACCATTCGCCATTTGTTGTAACAATCGATCTGAGTTCACTTAACATTGAGTCGGATACACTGTCATTGAACCCGATATTGAATGGGGAAGACACCTACCTGGAAATACCCAAGAGCCAGCGAAAATTTATAACTGTAAAATATCTTTTGCCTGATCTAAGCCTGAAAGAATTTACATTGAATGTTTCATCGGTAAAATTCAGAATACCAGAGTCTGTAACTGTTTTCTGCCAATCCACTATTGCTTTTAAAAGGAAGGAATAAGTTTAGAGCATTTGTGGCAAGAGCAGTAATCTGTTAACGGTAATTTTGTTTGGAGTCTTATCTTTGCCATCAATAAGATAGCCTTCGACCCCGTTGCATATTTATGAAAAGCAGTAATCTTGAAAAACTAAATAATCCCGTTTGGTATTCGTTATGTGAGCGTCATCAATCTTTTGCCATAGATTATCCTGCAATTAAATTTTACGATCCTGATTATTGTCCTTTCGGCGGTTTTCAAAAAGGAAAAGATATTGCAAAGCATATTGATGAGTATGCAAAGCTTGTTACTAGCTTTTTTATTGTTGGTGAGAAACCAGAGATTTCCACAAATCTTAAAATCAAGAATGAACTGGTATGTCTTCAAATGATTATGCATGAACGAAGTACTATCGATCTGAATGAAGAGATTATACCACTAACCACTAATCATACAGAGGCATTATATCAGTTGATCAATTTGGTGCAGCCTGGTTATTTTAAAATGAAAACAGCTTTGCTTGGCGACTACTTTGGAATCTTTAAAAAAGGAGTTCTTGTTGCTGTAACAGGTGAGCGGATGAAGATGGACGATTTTACAGAGGTGAGTGCCGTGGTCACACATCCTGATCACACGGGTAGGGGATATGCCAAACAATTAGTAGCACATACGGTAAATAATATTTTGAATCAAAACAGAATTCCTTATCTGCATGTAGTTGAAAGTAATACAGGAGCAATTAAACTATACGAGAACCTTGGCTTTGTTACCAATCAAAAGATAAGTTTTTGGAATATAGTATCGTGATAAAACCAGAAGCACTTCAACTGCAGATGTGTCAAAGTGCTTCTGTTTTTTTTAGTCGTTAGAAAATTATCATTTCGTTAAAGTTACTACTGAATCTTAACAACCCTGATCCATTTGCTTTGTGTGCCTGAATTAGCATGAAGCAGATATATTCCACTGACAAAAGTTTTTTCAACCTCGATTGTGGTATTTGTCTTTTCAGTAGACTCATGCACTACACGTCCGTTGATGTCTGTCAATTTTATTGTAGCAACATCGTACGTTGAGCTTTCAATATAAAGAATCAATTTTTCCCGGAAAGGATTAGGATAAACCCGCACTTCGAATTCCATTAATTCTCCTGAAGGATTGAAATCACTTACACTTGCCAAACGCGCTGTTGAGGCATCGGCTACTGTTGTAAAACTTCGTGTGCCACCAAATGATGGACTTAAATTTACACGAACACGACTATAGTAGGTAGTATTGTTTTTTAATCCTGTAAAGTGTAAGATTCTTGAAAGACCAGTGACTTCAAATGCCACCGTTGAAAAATCATTTGTTTCACTTAACTGAATGGTATACTCACTGGCACCCGGAACTTTGTTAGATGCAACGGCAATCTTTGTGGGAACATTCACTGCATTATTAGCTGGCGATGTAACGTAGGCAAGAGATTCAGCCGTGCGTGTGCTAAACGTTGTTACTTTTCCATAGTCAGCGCGGAGATTTGTTTTTATACGTGCATAATATAACGTGTTGTATTGAAGTGAATCGATCAACAGTGTGCTGCTGCCACTGACAACCTTTGGATTGACAAAGTTTACATCGGGACTCACTTCATAAGTGTATACAGTAGCACCCTCTACAGGCTTGGCTTTAAGGGTGATCTGAATCATTTGGTTAACTGCTCCATTGCCTGGTTTAGTTAAGTATACTTCTGGTAGAAGTCGCGTGCGCTGACTTTTTACCGGAGCATTTTCATGGAGGTATTTTATATGTCCAACACCATCTGAAATATATTCGAAAACTGTGAAGTAATAAGTTCTGTAAGATTGCAGGTCTTTGACATCGAACGTGTGATCTGGTCCGTCGTAAACAACTACCTGGCTATGACCAAGCGCACCTGAGTATGTGGTGTTATCGACTGGTCCGAATATAGGCGCTCCTCCGGGTCTCATAATGACCAGATGTCCTGTGCCATTACCGGGATTAAATGTAACTGTCATCGATGTGGAGAGAACATTGCTAAAAGAAATATTACTAGCTGGCAACGTTGGTTTTTCCAGTGGCGGTAATGGCTGTGCTTCTATTGGCAACAAAGCGCCATACTGAGGTTTGTTTCCTGATGCTATATTCAAGTCGCGGAATTTGTCGTACGTGGAAGTTGCCAGATCATAATTAAACATCACACCCAGATTGAAGGCACCTCCCAGTGCAGTAAAGCCATATAGTTTATTGTTATAAACAATCAGACTTCCTCCTTGTGGACTAGCTCCATCCATTCCATTGAAATTATGCAATACAGTATAACCACTGCCATTGGAATTGATTTTAAAAATTGTTCCTAAATCAGATGATCCACCCAGGCGCGTAGTTCCCCATAAAGTACCATCTGATGATTGAACGAGTGTACCTAATGGATATGACCCTTCTGCAGTATTACAATTATGTAATACCGCATAGCCACTGCCATCGGTATTCATTTTAAAAATCGTTCCAAGGCCGGAAGTTCCACCTTTATATGTCATTCCAACTAGTGAGCCGTCTGATGCCTGAATCAATGAACCCATCGGAAAACTTCCTTCCGATCCATTAAAATTGTGAAGTATTGAATAGCTACTTCCATCGGCATTCATTTTAAAAACCGTTCCCAGGCCAGGTGAGCCTCCGAGTTCAGTCATTCCAACGATAGTGCCGTCTGATAATTGAGTTAACGTACCAAACGCATCGGCTCCATTAGTAACGTTAAAATTTTGTAATACAGTAAAGCCTGTGCCATCGGTATTTATTTTGAAAATTGTTCCGCTATAACCCGCAGTGCCACCAACATGTGTCATCCCAAAAAGTGTACCGTCCGAGGTAAGTGTTAAAGAGCTTTCAGGAAATATTCCCTCCGCATATTGAAAACTATGTAGCACGGTATGGTTGGTGCCATCTGTTTTGATTTTAAAAATTGTTCCACCAGATGTGCTGCCTCCGGTGCGAGTCATACCATAAATCCATCCGTCTGGTCCCTGAATCAATGAGCCCTGTGGCGATGCACCATTTGTAAGGTTGAATTGATGGATCACGCCAAAATCACTTCCATCTGAATTGACACTCACGATAGTTCCATAACCCAATGATCCTCCGGAAGACATCACTGCGATCAGTCTCTTCAATGCAGTACGCTTACTCGCCACCGGATTATTCGTAGCCATGTATTGTATGACTGTGCTATCGGTATTGAATTCAAAAAATTTAAAAAAGTATTCAGTGTTTG
>Ga0310811_10006132_pt1 | contig 15327 bp, 12 predicted proteins | sample YCmetagenome_FD_207642 | JGI IMG/M metagenome (GOLD analysis project Ga0310811, IMG submission 207642) | Soil microbial communities from experimental microcosm in Duke University, North Carolina, United States - YC | ecosystem: Engineered > Artificial ecosystem > Soil microcosm > Unclassified ...
GTGCCCGCCGCCTGACCCGCACGCTCGCCGGGCTGGCGCTCCGTAGCCTCTCGACCGCCGACCGCGACCGGATCGAGGCAATCACCCGAGCGGTCGGCGTCTTCCGACCAGACGAGTTGCCGGTGGCATTGGAAGTGTTCGACGCGGCTGTAGCCGGCGCCGGACCCGCAGGAGCAACCGAACCGGACTACACGGCCCTCGGCGCTGATGCCGAGGGCCGGCTTGTTGGATGGATCTGCTGGGGACCCACTCCGTGCACGCTGGGAACCTACGACCTCTACTGGATGGCGGTCGATCCTGCAGGCCAGCATACCGGGATCGGTAGTGCGCTCCTCGCAGAAATGGAGCGCCGGCTCAGCGGACGCGCGCGCCTGATCGTTGTCGAGACCGCAGGACGGGCCGACTACGCGGACACGCGCCGGTTCTACCAGGCCCGCGGCTACCGGGCTACAGCCCGAATCCCCGACTTCTACGCACTAGGGGACGACCTGGTCGTCTACACCAAGCGGCTCGTTGAGCTGTAGCGGCGGCGCCCCTTACGCGGCCTCCACCACGCCGGGCACTGCACGACGGAACGCCTCATACACGTCGGGGCGCCACCAATTCCTCGATTCGTTCATTTGGGCCGCCGCCGCCGCAGGGCCAAGTGCGGCTCGGTAGCTGCGGGTCGTCGTCAGCGCATCGTACACGTCCACGATGCAGATGATCTGCGCGGCAAGTGGAATCTCCTCACCGCGGAGCCGATCAGGATAGCCGGTACCGTCGTACTTCTCGTGGTGCCAGCGAATGATCGGTTTGATGTCCCAGGGAAAGTCTACGCCGGCGAGCAGCTCCACACCCCAAAGGGGGTGCAGCTTGATGATCTCGAACTCCTCGGCGGACAACGGGCCCGGCTTGTTCAGGATTTCGTGTGGCACCCTGACCTTCCCCACGTCGTGCAGGTATGCGCCGATCCGGACCGTTGTCCGCTGCCCTTCCTCCATGCCCAGCGCCTCGGCGACGGCGAGCGCGTAGTTGGCCACCCGCTCGCAGTGCCCGAAGGTGTAACTGTCCGCCGATTCGATCGACTGGCCCCAGTCCCGCACCACCGCGAGATACGTGTCCTCCAGCCGCTGCACGCGACCTGAGACATCGACCAGGTCCAGACGGGCGTCGAGCCGCCCAAAGAGTCGGTGCGCCGCGCTCAGCAGACGGAGCGCATCCTGGTTCCGCCCCATGGCCTGATATAGAAGGGCCAACTCGCGGGAAGCCTCCGCTTCGCTGAGGACCGACTGGGTGCCGACCGCCAGCTCGATTGCCGCTGTAAGGCGGGCTTCCGCCAGTGCCAACTGCCCTGTCTCCCGGTAGACCCGGCCGATCACTTTGTACGCGTCGGCCTTGTCGAGCCTGGCGCCCAGCCGGTCGAAAATCCGTAAAGCCGCTTCCGCGTCGGCCTTGGCGTCGGCATAGCGCTGGCGGGCCAGTTGTACCTCGGACCGATTGAGAAGGCCGAGGCCCGTGAGGTGCACATCCCCGACGGCAGCGGTAATCTCGAGAGAACGCCGGAAGTACTCGTCGGCTTCATCCCACCTGGCCCGGTCTGCGCTCACCATCCCCAGATTGTGATACGCGATGGCGCAGCCGTGATCGTCGCCGGTCCGCTGGAACGCATAGAGCGATTGTTGGTAGTGCGCCAGAGCCTCGGCATGGTCGCCCCGGATGTTCGCCAGGATTCCCAAGTTCTGCTCGATCCTTCCTCGCAGCTCCGGACTCGAGCCCCCCAGCTCGAGGGCGTGGTAGAACCGCGCCCGCGCCTTGTCCATGGCGCCGCTCTCGAAATCGAACCCGGCGAGCGTATTCAGGGCCTCGCCCGCCAGAACCGTATCCCCGATGTCCGTGGCGACAGCGAGGCTCTGCTCACACAGCGTGATCGCTGCATCGCGCTCCCCCCGACGGTGCCGCACCACTGCCAGCCGGCGCTGCGCCTCCGAGCGCAGCTTGACTTCACCGCTCGCCTCGGCTTCGGCGATCGCTGCCTCGTATCCGTTCATGGCTTCGCCCAGGCTGCCGGCGAGCTCCTGCTCCCGTGCTTGCTGCAAGAGAGTCGCTGCCGCGGTCTCGCGGGAGTCGACCCCGGGCCTCAGCGATGTTCGAGGAGCTGCGGCACCCATGCGATCAGTACGCAACGGCGTAGCGTGAGAAATGCAGGATGCTGCCGTTGACACTCCGACTCAGTCGCAGATCCAGCGACGGAATCAGCTCCAGAATTCGGAGCTGCTCGTCGGTGTAGACCACCCGCCTGCTCAGCGGCGGGAGTAGACAGTTGCTGTAACTCAGCGTCAGCGTAGCGGGCTTCGCGAACCTGAGCCCTGCCGGTTGAAGCCGGACCGAGTTGACCGTGCCGCGCACCTGCTCGGCGGTGATTGTTACTGGGGACGACAACGCACCAGCCGGGATTGTGAGCTTGTGGGCACCGACTACTATGGTCCCACCTGACGGACCCACCACGGCCGTGGTCTGGGCGTACGACTGGGGCGAACAGGTGAGCAGATGAACCGTCTTGAGCGCCAGCTGCAGGGCCGGATCGAGCACCGGCTCCAACAGAGGATCAGGCGTTTGCCCTTGCGACGGCTGCGTGGTCGTTTGTGACGACGGGTCCGTGGACGGCCCGACGATCGAGTCGTCGGACGCGCAGCTCGCAATGGCGGCGAGGAGGGCGACGCCGGTAAGCAGGGAAAGGAAGCCACGTGTCCACGGACGCATCGGAGCACTCCCCGGTCAAAGTTGTGGCCATGCGACGGTACCGCGGTCGCTCACGCGACCGCCGGCCGGCGAGTCGCTCATCCTCGCCGCCGGTACGCGGAACACCAACGGCCTGTCCAGGCGGCAACCGCTGTGCCTTACGCGATTTGCAGCGTCAAAGACGGCGACACCTACAAAGGAGCGACAGCCAGAGGATTCGAAGGACGGGAAGTAGTGAGTGGAGCGGACTGGAAGGGCTGCCTGCTTTCCGGACACCGGAATCAAGTCACATCGTGCGGGAAGCTGCACACCGATTCGTGTAAGCCCGGCGCAACGAAGCTATTGCACTTGCCAGGTGGGCAAGTCGTTGAGCCACGAATAGGGGTCGATCTCGGCACCGTCGAGGCGCTTGCTCACGGCCGCCGTATTCGTCGGTGAGTAGAGGAAGATGGCGGGGGCATCTGCATTGAGTGCATCCATCGCCCGCCGATACAGCTTGCGCGCAACCACGGGATCGTCACTGGCAGCCGCACGATTGAACACCGCGTCGAAGTCAGGGTCGTGATAGTGACCGTAGTTGAGGCCAGTCCATCCGGCCCGGGTCCACTGGTCCGCCAGACCGCGAGGGCTTGGCTCGTCCAGCCAAGCACCGATGTAGCTGTCGAACTGCCCCGCGCGAAGGCGTTGCTGAAAGACCGGAAAATCGACCGTCGTCACGGAGACCCTCGCACCCACCAGGCGCCACATCGCCTGGAGCGCCGCCGCGAGCTCGCGGCGAGTCGAGCTGGTTGAGGGCACGAGCACGTCGAACTTGAGCACCGAGTCGGCGCGGCGTCGCCAGCCGTCCCTCCCCCGATGCCAGCCCGCCCGCTCAAGCTCCGCCGCGGCCAGCGTCGTGTCGAAGGGCAGCGTCCGGATGCTGTCACTCCAGATCCACAGCAGACGAGACATCGGACCTGGGGGCGCCACCGCGCTCGGGCCGAAAATCGAGTGCGCGAGCGCGTCGCGATCCACCGCCATGGCCAGACCACGGCGGGTTGCCCGGCTCCCGAGTACCGGGTGCTGCTTGCCGTCGCTGCCCGCGACTTTGAAGCCGAGAAAACCGTAGGCAGCCGAGGGGTACGTCACGAGCCTAAATGATGAGTCCGCCGCCGGCCGGGGGTCCCGCGCGGTCGGGCCCACCAGCTCCATTAGATCGGCCTCGTGCCCCAGCAGGAGGTTGATCGCAGCGTCGGGGTCCGACGCGAAGCGCCAGACCACCTGGCCGATGCCGGCCTTCCGGGGCGCTCGAGCTTCCACCCTCAAGAAGCGCCCTCGCCTCCACTCCGCCACCCGATACGGACCGGAACCCACGAGATGACTGAGGGCGGTGTCAGCCGGCCAGGTATCGCGGGGGATTTTCTCCCAGATGTGAGCCGGCATCACGCGCACGTGATACGTGGCGTCGTACAGCTGCTCGGGCGAGCGTCGGGCAAAGACCACCAGGAACGAGGTGGAGTCCTCCGGGAGGATGCGCACCCGCCCCGCGAGATATGGACGCGCCGGCGCATCGATCACCGAGTCGGTGAATGCCTCGAACGAAAAGCGGACGTCCTCCGACGTGACCGGGCGACCGTCGGCCCAGCGAGCGCCGGCGGCCAGGTGAAATCGCCAGGTCACCGAGTCGATCCGCTCCCACCGGTCCGCCAAACTCGGCTCGAACGCGCCGGGGTCGATGGGCGACCTTCCCGGACGCAAGTCGGCGAGCCGCTGGTAGACCAGATCGCCGATGTCGCGGCCGACCGTCTCGGTTACGAGAGGCGGAAGCACGCTGGCCGGTTCGCCGATCGCGGCGACCACAGCCGAGGTGCGGGCACCAGCCGGGCTTTGCCGGCGTTCGCCCGAGCAGCCTGACAATACTGGAGGAAGAAGGATCCCCAGGGTGATCAGTTGGCGTCGCACTGTATCTCCTGATGCAACGGTTCGTTACGTCTTGTAATATTATGTGGCAGAGGCGACTCGGCTCACAAGGCCAGGAAAATCCTGAACATTCAGAACTACAACGAGTTAGCGACCTAGTCTAGTGCGGTACTCGATTGCCTAAGTGGAGGCCGGCCTCTCTCTCCCGACATCGTACTTCCTCTCGGAGCAATCGATGATCCGCACAATACCAAGGCTCGCCCCTCTGGCGTTCGGGGTCCTTGTCATAGTCGCCTGCAGCTCTGACAACACCGGTCCCAATGCGCCCCAGAGCCGACTGCGGCTGAGTTTCGCGTCCCGTGCGGCGACACCGGCCAGTGCCAGTGCCGCTTCCTTGGACGTTACCTCGCCGACGCCTGGCACCTTCACTGACGGGACCAACACGCTGGTTCTGAACAAGGTCGAGCTCGTCCTCCGCAAGATCGAGCTTCGCCGCGTCGAGGCAACGGCGTCCGCCTGCGCTGACGACGCGATGTCCGCGGATGCCCCGGGATCGGGCGCGGCAGAACCGGGCGACGATCATGGACATGACGGCGAGAACGAAGGTTGCGAGGAAGCCGAGCTCGGACCGGTACTGTTCGATGTTCCGGTGACCAGTGCCGGCGCGAAGCAGTCGCTCTCGATCCCGCTCGACGCCGGAACTTATAACGCCATCGAGTTCAAGATCCACAAGGCGGAGGCGCCGGAAGATCAGATGTTCCTCGCCGCAAATCCGACCCTCGCAGGAAAGAGCATTCACCTCGAAGCCACGTGGAACGGAGCTGCTGTCACGTTCGATAGCGATCTCACCGCCGAGGAAGAGCTTGCCCTACAGCCGCCGGTGACCCTGAGCGCGGACGGCTCCGCCGACGTAACGATCTTCGTGGATCTCCACGACTGGTTCACCACCGCGAGCGGCGGCCTCGTAGATCCGGCCAGCGCCAATCATGGGCAGCCGAACGAGGGTCTGGTCACCGACAATATCCGGCACTCGTTCCACGCGTTCGAGGACGAGAACGAAGATGCAAGGGACGACCACAGCAGCCACTGATCACCCCTGGATCGCTGCGATTCGTCTCTCCGACAGCTTCCGTGTGTCGGTGGGCGAAGTCGCAACCGAGCTGGGGGCGGACCTGCTTGAATGGGCGCCGGCGGGGGCCGAGAGGCCGCCCGCCGGTGCCGCTTTGGTCTTGGTTCTGGCAGGGGGCGAGGAGAGTCTTGCGCTCGACCTGCTGCCCGATGTCGGAAATCCTCTCGTGCCCGTATTCCTGGTTGGTAGCTCGACCGACTATCGCCTGGCGGCGGCGGCGCTCCAGCGGGGGGCGCGTGACTACTTCGCTCTGCCGGACGATCTCGAGCTGTTACGGCGTTCGCTCGAACGAGAGCTTCGCGAAGCGCGGGGCAGGCAGGCTGCCGCCCGGTTCGCGGACGCCGAGCGGCATGCCACGGGTTTTGGCGCGATTCTCGGCCGCAGCCCGGACCTGCAGCGGGTCCTGTCGCACGCGGCCCGCGTTGCGGCGCATGGCAACGTGAGCGTCCTGATCGGGGGCGAGACCGGTACCGGCAAGGAGCTGCTTGCCCGCGCCATTCACTATGCCAGTCCGCGGGGCGCGGCGCCGTTCATCGAGATCAATTGCGCCGCCATCCCTGCGAACTTGCTCGAGAGTGAGCTGTTCGGACACGAGAAGGGTGCGTTCACGGGGGCCGTAGCGGCCCGGGCCGGGCTCATGGAGCTGGCCCACGGCGGGACCCTCTTCCTCGACGAGGTCGGGGGCCTGCCGCTCGAGCTACAGCCCAAGCTGCTGCGCGCTCTGGAGGGCCGAGAGATTCGGCGGGTCGGCGGGCTGGTGACCCGGCACGTGGATATCCGTCTGATCGGAGCGACTCACGTCGACCTGGCTGCTGCGGTTCGCCGCGGAGAATTCCGCGAGGATCTCTACTATCGCCTGCAGGTGGTCGTGCTCACGCTGCCTCCTCTGCGTGACCGGGATGGCGACGTCGAGCTGCTGGCGGAAACGTTCCTGACCCGACTCGCAACCAGCTACGGGCTTCCGGTCCCGCCACTCGGCGCCGAGGCCAAGGCTGCGCTTCGGGCTCACCGCTGGCCCGGGAACGTGCGCGAGCTTCGGAATACGATCGAGCGCGCCCTCGTGCTGTCCCCGCCGGGCACCCTCCGCACCGAGGAGCTCGCCGCCCCGAAGGAGCCGGCGGTTGGTCCTGATCCGTCCGGCCTTCCATTCCCAACCGACTTGGCCACGCTCACCCGCGCCGCTGTAGTGCGCATGCTGGGTCTCACCGGCGGTAATAAGAGTGAGGCGGCCCGCCGCCTCGGCATTTCCAGGCCTCGTTTGCAACGGCTGCTCGATGGCCTCAACGACGAGTGAACCGCACACCGAGGACGACGACGCAATGACGATTCATCCCAGGCGACGGAGCCTTGCACTGATCCTGCTGGCGGGGGGCCTGGCCATGGCCTGCTCCGACAGCACCGCGCCGAGCCGCGCCCAAAGCGATCTCAACATCCTCCAGCTTCTGCCGACGGCCCCGCCGCTGGTGCAGAACAGCGTGAGCTTCCAGGCCTGCCAGGGACAGGGCGCGGAAGGTCGGCTGTTCTTTCAGAGCAACGGCGGAGGGGAAGGAGACGAGTTCGCGCGCCTCACGTTCGATGGAAGCAGCCTGTCGGCTAAACCCGACGGTACGCCCTTCACCGCCGGCGAATGCATCACGATTACCATGTCGCTGGCCGATCCGCAGTCCCGCGACCTGCTAGTTCAGCTCGAGCCCAACGGGTTGCGCTTCGACGCCAATCACCCGGTTCAGCTCCGGTTGGACTACGGCGAGGCAGAAGGAGTCGATTCGGACATAGAGAACCGGATCGCTATCTGGCGGCAAGAGGCAGCAGGAGATCCCTTCGTCCAGATCGGATCGGCGGTGCTCAAAGACCAGCGGAAGGTCGAGGCGAACCTTGTCGGCTTCAGCCGGTACGCACTCGCCTACTGAGCCAAAGCGAGCGAGTTCATGACCCCCGCCCCGACGCAAGAGCCTGTAGCCCGGATCCGGGAGCTGGTGCGCAGCGGACGGTTTGCTGACGCGCTGCAAACCTTTCGTGAGTCAGGCGACGCAGCCCGGCGACCGGATGGCCTGCTGCTCGCCGCCACGGCCGCTACCCGGCTCGGCGACCTGGCCGAGGCTCGACTGCTGGCCGAGGCCGCTGGCGGGGCGTTCCGTGCACGAGGAGACCGCGACGGGAGCATGCGGGCGGCCAATTTGCTCGGCGTGATCGGCTTCGAGCAGGGACGCCTCCAGGAGTCGGATCCCGCATTTCGCAACGCGCTGAGTTTGGCCCAGGAGCTGGCCGACAGTCAGCTCGTGGCGCGCGCCTCGAACAATCTTGCCTCGCTCATGCACCTCAGCGGCCGTGCCGGCGATGCATTGAGTCTCTACCGCTCAGCCCTCGTGGCTTACCAGCGTCTGGGCGATCGGCGAGGCACGGCGGAAACGTTCCACAATCTGGCCCTCGTCTTTCGCCAGATGGAGACCTGGGCCGACGCGGAGAACGCGGCGGAGGAAGCACTGCGGCACGCAGAGATCGTCGGTGAGCCGTCGCTTCTCTCGCTCGTGCTCGCCGGGCACGCGGAAATTTGGGTTGAACAGGGCCAGCTGACGATGGCCGAGCAGGCGCTGGATCGTGCCTTACGGCTTGCCGGGGAGGCCGGCGACGAGCTGGGGACGGCCGAGGCGCAACGACTCAAGGCGTTGGCGGCAGTCGGGCGGGGCGACTTCACTGCGGCACTGCGCGAGGCCGAAGCCGCTCACGCGGTGGCCGTGGCGGCGGGCGCGATGCTGCTCCGGGCCGACGCCGCAGCCGCGCTGGCGCTCGCGCTGCGCGGGCTCGGCCGCCTGGACGAGGCCGAACAGCGTCGAGCGGAAGCATTGGATGGCTACCGAGGGCTTGGCGCCGGCCACCTGGTTGCCAGATTCGAGCGCGGGTGGGCTGTCTAAGAGTTCCTCGACGGCATAGACCCCGGAGAATCAATCGGCCGGCGGCGCCGACCTCGCCGCCAGATCCACGTGTACACTCCGCAGTTCAGGGCGACGACAATGGCTCCCAGGACCCACTGCACCGAACGAGAGAGGCCCGCCGGATACAGTGCGGGCAGGAGGTAGCGGTCGATGAAATCGCCGGTGTAGACGGTCTCCCCTGCGCGTGCGCGCAACGCATTCTCGAGTGGCGTGAGGGGGCACACGGACCCGCTGAACTCCACCACCGCTCCCCAAAGCGCGGCAGGAAGGTGCAGCCAGCGGAGACCCGGCCATCGGATCACGAGCAGACCGCCGAGCACAACGAAGAGAACGAAGCCGAAGTGAATGACGACGATGAGGTCGGCGAGTAGGCGAGGGGCCATGGACAACAGCGTAAACGGTAAACGGTGAACGGTAAACGGGGCGTGGTCAGACCTGTTCACCGTTCACTGTTCACTGCGGTTAGCTTGCCGCCGCGTGCTCCCGTTCCTTCTCGCTCTCGGCCGCCACCTTGGCCGCCACCTCTGGAGGGGCCTCGGCGTAGGCACGGAACTGCTGGCGATGCGTGCCCCGGCCGTGGGTGATCGAGTGGAGCGTGGTCGAGTACTTGTAGATCTCTGCCTCAGGGACGATTGCGCGAACTTTGGTGAGCCGCCCGTCCTGTTCGGTGCCGAGAATCTGGCCGCGTCGGGACGAGAGATCCCCCATCACATCGCCGAGCACGTCTTCGGGAGCCCAGACCTCAATGTCGAGCAGCGGCTCGAGCAGGATCGGCTTGCATTTGGGTGCGACGTTACGGAACCCAAGGATGCCGGCCATTTTAAAGGACATCTCGTTGGAGTCCACGTCGTGGTACGAGCCGTCATAGCACTCGGCTTTGAAATCCACGCAAGGATAACCCGCGAAGATTCCGCGCTCGGCGGCTTCCTGAATCCCCCGGTCGACGGCCGGGATGTACTTGTTGGGGATCACTCCGCCGACGATGCTGTCGACGAACTCGTAGCCGGCACCGCGCGGAAGTGGTGAAATCTTTATCCAGCAGTCGCCGTACTGACCCCGCCCTCCGGTTTGTTTCTTGTGCTTTCCCTGGCCCTCTGCCTTCCCCTTGATCGTTTCTCGGTACGCAACCTTGGGGCGGATCAGCTCCGCGTGCACGCCGAACTTCCGCGCCAGGCGGCCGAGAATGGTCTCGAAGTGACGCTCGCCCATCCCGTGGATGAGGGTCTGGCCGAGCTCGGAGCTGTATTCGAAATGGAAGGTCGGGTCTTCCTCGTGAAGCTTGTGGAGTCCCGCTGCCAGCTTGTCTTCCTCACCCCGCTGCTTCACGACTACGGCCGACGTCGCAACGGCATCGGGGAACGGAATGGCAGGCAGGCGCAATGGGTGTTCGCGCTGGCAGAACGTATCACCCGTATGCGTGTCTCTCAGCTTGGCTACGGAGCCGATGTCGCCGGCGGCGAGTCGATCTACTTCGATTCGGTCCTTGCCCTGCTGGATCGAGAGGTGGTTCAGCTTCTCCGCCACGTCGTGCTCCGCGTTCCACACCTCGGCGCCGTTCACCAGCTCACCGCGATAGAGCCGGAACAGGGTGACGTCGCCCACGTGAGGCTCGGATACGGTCTTGAACACCCGCCCGATCAGCGCGGCCTCCGCCGGTGGCTTGACCTCGGCCGGCGAGGGGAACAGCTCCACCATCTTCTTGAGCAGCGCGCGCACGCCGTACGTGAGCTCCGCGCTCCCGCAGAAAAGCGGAACGATCGCCCCTTCCGCCATTCCCCGCTTCATCACCTTGATGACCTCATCGCGGGCAATCTCTTCGCCGCCGAGATATCGCTCGATCAGCGAATCGTCCGTGGCAGCCACTGTTTCGGTCAGGTGCTCCGTGTACTCCTGGAAGCGGTCCTGGTACTCGGGCGGGATGGGAACCACATCGTACTCGCCGGTCTTCGTGCCTTTCTTGTAAAAGTGGCAGTGGCCCGAAAACAGGTTGATGATGCCGTGAAAATCGTGCCCGTCTCCGATGGGGATCTCCACCGGGACGACCTTGGGAGTGAGATGCGCCTTCACGTCCTGGAATACCCGCTCGAAGTCGGCGTGTTCCTTATCCATCTGGGAGACGAAGAGAATTCGCGGCAGGTGCAGGTGGTCGCAGACATCGTAGGCCTTTTCGGTCCCCACTTCGACCCCGGCCGTGCCGCTCAGAACGACGACCGCAGCGTCAGCCGCATGCAGTCCGGTCACGACCTCACCGAAATAGTCGAGGTACCCGGGAGTGTCGATGAGATTGATCTTGGTGTCGAGCCACTCGGCGTACGCCAGGCCCAGGCTGATCGAGTGCTTACGGTCGATTTCGTCGGGAGAGTAATCCGTGAGCGCGGTGCCGTCCTTGATCGAGCCGTGCCGGCGGCTGGAGCCGGAAACAAAGGCAAGCGCATCCACGAGCGAGGTTTTGCCACTGCCACCGTGGCCCACGAAGGCCACATTGCGAATGGCGGTTGAGCCATAGACCCTCATGGCCGCCACCCTCCAGAGTTGTAGGAATCCCCAACTTGGGCCGGGGGAAAAGGGTTGTCAAATCATCGGTACCCCGCCGCCTGGAGCTGGAACAGCTCCGCGTAGAGCCCGCCCCGCGCCACCAACTCCTCGTGGGTCCCCTGCTCGGCCAGCTCGCCTGCACGAAGCACCAGGATCCGATCGGCCATTCGCACGGTCGAGAAGCGGTGCGAGATCAGGACTGCCATCTTCCCGGCCGTAAGCTCCGAGAACCGGAGAAAGACCTGATATTCGGCCCGCGCATCCAGCGCGGCGGTGGGTTCGTCGAGGATGAGGAGTTGGGCGTCTCGCATGTACGCGCGGGCCAGCGCCACCTTTTGCCACTCGCCGCCGGAAAGCTCAACCCCGCCCTCGAATCGACGGCCCAACATCTGGTCGTAGCGCCCGGCGAGTCGCCCGACGACGGAATCGGCCAGGCTGCGCTGAGCCGCACCGTGAAGTCGCGGTTCGTCGCTCAAGCGCTCGATGTTTCCGACCGCGATGTTTTCCCGCATGATGAGATCGTACCGCACGAAGTCCTGAAAGATCACGCCCACGTTCTGGCGAAGGCTCGTGATGTCGTATTGCCGCAGGTCCACCCCGTCCAGCAGGATCCGACCCTCCGTCGGATCGTAGAGGCGCACCAGCAGCTTGGCGAGCGTGGTCTTGCCCGCGCCGTTCTCTCCCACCAGCGCGATCCGCTCTCCCGGCTCCAGCGTAAAGTCGAGGTGGCGCACCGCCCACGCGTCCGATCCGGGATACCGGAAACCCACGTTCTCGAACACGAAACCCTGCCGGATCGGCACCGGCACGGGGCGAGCATCCGGTGCACTTCGCACGGTCGGCTCGAGCGCGAGGAAGCTGAACAGGTCATCGAGATACAGGCTCTGCTCGAATACCTGCGTGAGCGACAGCAGCACGCGTTGAATCAGATCACGGCTCTGGCGGAAAGAGCCGGTGAGAAAGGTGAGCACGCCAATCGTGAACACGCCGGCCGGACCGCGATGGCCGATGACGGTGAGATAAATGATCACGACATAGGCGGCGTAATAGCCCAGCGTGCCAACGGTGCCGAGCACCGTAGAGACCAGACTCCGCCGGACCGCCAACGCCTTGTTGGCCTCGTAGAACTCCCGGCTCAGTCCGTCGTAGCGGCCAACCAGGAAGTCCGACAGCCCGAACAGCTTTACTTCCTTGGCGGACACATCGCTCGCTCCGATGTACCGCAGGTAGTCGAGCAGGCGTCGCTCGGGAGTCCAGGAGTAGAGCAGCGAATAGCCCAGCGAGGCAAAGTGGGTCTCGCCGAGCAGCGAGGGGACCACGGCCACCGCGAGGAGGACGAGGAGCCACGGTACATACGCGATCAAGGCGGCCGACAACGTGACCAGCGTGATCAGATCCTGGATGGTCGCAAGCACCAGCGTGAACAGCCCGATACGATTGACGGTCTGGCGACGGGCACGCTCCAGCTTGTCGTAGAGGTCCGCGTCTTCGAACTGCTCGAGGTCGAGCTTCGCCGCATGGCGCATCAGGTCGACGCTGGTCCGGTTCGCGAAGAGATCCCCCAGCAGACTTTCCAGCAGGGCGGACAGTCGGGACAGCCCCTCGCCCACCACCGCGATCGCAAACTCGATCGCGAGCAGGACAGCGAGATAACCCCAAGGCACCTGTCGCTGGCCGATCGCGGCGACCACCTGATCCACGATGAGCTTGCCGACCCAGAGTACAGCGACCGGTACACCGGCTCGAGCCACCCGGAGCACGAGGATCTCTACGACGTAGCTGGGCTCGGTGGACCAGACCAACCGGAGCAGGGTTCGGAGGTGGCGGAGAGCCCTCAGGCGCTCGCGCCAGGTGGGGGTTGGCGTGTCCGGCTTTCGGCCGCCGAGGTTGGGGCGTACAATCGGATTGGCGAGCGGCAACGACATCAGTCGCAACCTAATCGCGGGGAGAGCCGAACCTATGGAATCGCACCTGCTGAGCGCGTTGCAGGACTTGGTGCAGCTCGGGTCGCCGGAGATGACCAACGACTGGGCCCACTGGCTGGAAAAGGTGCTCCGGCCGGTGGTGGTGTACTTGTTCCTGGTTTTCCTGTTGCGCAATTACGGAAGGAGAATGCTGGCCCAGCTCAACCCCTTCGACTTTGTCGTCTTGCTCACGCTCGCCAATACCGTGCAGAACGCGATCATCGGCCAGGACACCTCACTGGTGGGCGGCCTCGTAGGCGCCGTCGCCCTGCTGGGGGTGAACGCTCTCTTGATCCGCCACTTTTATCGGGGCCCCTCGCAGGATCGGCTGTCCGACGAGGACAAGGATATCCCCCTGATTCGCGGTGGCGAGCTGGCCGAGAACGAGCTCCGCCGGTTCCACATCAATGCGGGGGATCTGGTGGCCAAGGCGCACGAGCGCGGCTTCGACACGCTGACCGAGGTAGAAAGTGCCATGCTGTACCCCAACGGCACCATCTACTTCCGCGCCCGCCATCCGGACATAGAGGAGCGCTACCATCGGGCCTTGATGGAGCGCCTGGATCAATTGCAGCATGCTGTGGCGGCGCTCCGGTCCGGCGCGTGACTGCCCTATAATTGGATCGATGACGGACACCTCGATCACCGAGACCCGCACTGCGCTCGTCACCGGAGCGACCGACGGCATCGGCCGGGCCACCGCCTTTGCACTGGGCCGGGCGGGATGGCAGGTAGGATGTTGTGCGCGAACTCCGGACAAGGTGGAGCAGCTACTGGATCAGCTCGGCGATGCCGGGATACGCGCGAGCGGACGCCCGGCGGATGTGGGCGAGGAGCGGGAGGCCCGGGCCGCCGTGAGGCACGTCGTCGAAACGCTGGGGCCGATAGACGCCCTCATCAACAACGCCGGGATCCTGATCGCAAAACCGTTCGACCAGCTCACGCTCGCCGATTGGGATCACACCATGGCCACCAACGTGCGCAGTCTGTATCTCATGACGCGCGAGGTGCTGCCGGAGATGCGGCGGCGCCGTCGGGGCGCGATCGTGAACGTCGCCAGCCTGGCCGGTCGCAACGGCTTTGTGGGTGGAACCGCCTACACCGCTTCCAAGCATGCCGTGCTCGGCTTCAGCCGATCGCTCATGTTGGAGGTGCGGAAGGAGGACATCCGGGTCATCGCGATCTGTCCCGGCTCCGTTGACACGGCCCTGCTCCACGATCAACCGTTGCTCAAGACGGACCCCACCCGGATCCTGCGACCGGAAGATGTCGCAGCCACCATCGTTCAGGCGCTCGAGCTGCCCGCCCGCGCCATGCTGAGCGAATTGGACATCCGCCCCACCAATCCCTGACGAAGACGCTCGGCTAGGTCACCCGCTTCCATCCAGGCACGACCGGCGCGGGCAGCATTACCGCTCCGCGCACTAGCTCGACGTACGGCGCCACCAGGTCGGCCAGCTGCTGGACGGGGCCCACGTCGTTCTTGCCTATCGCGCCGAAGCCGCGGGCGGCAAGGACCAGGGCGCCGATCGTTCGACCTGACACCCGCAGCGGCACGATGAGCTCCGCGCCGCCTCGGGTTTCGGTGATCATGTCGGGGACCTGACCCTCCAGCACCTGCCCAAGGGGGGTGCCCGCGACGGGAACCAACGGCAGATCCGACCAGTGCTTATTCTCGCCCGGCTCGATCAGCACCACCCGATCCCCCTCGGTCAAGCGCACCGCGAGCGTGAGCCGCTCGCAGGGCACCATGGAGCGGGTCTCTTCGGCCAGGCGCCTGGTCGCCTCCGCGAATTGAGCCGTCGTGGTCAGCATGTCCGCGACTCGCGCGAAATGGGCCGGCGCGCTTCGAAGCATGACCAGCTGCTTGCGGAGCACGTGCAGCTGCGAGGAAAGCACGTACCCATCGATCTTCGGTCCGAGAATGTGACCCAAGCGAACTACCGTCGCGAGATCGCCGGTGCTGAAGAGCCCCGGACGCGTACTGCCCACGAGCAGGTGCCCCGCCAGATGCCCGCTGGAAGTCACCCGCACACCGATGAGCGAGCGGAGGCGTTGCCCGGAAGGAAGGTCTTCCGCCAGCAAGTCCGCCGGCCACCGAGAATCCGCCGCGACATCGGCCAGATCCAGGGTCGGCTCCCCCGCG
>Ga0310811_10006133_pt1 | contig 15324 bp, 11 predicted proteins | sample YCmetagenome_FD_207642 | JGI IMG/M metagenome (GOLD analysis project Ga0310811, IMG submission 207642) | Soil microbial communities from experimental microcosm in Duke University, North Carolina, United States - YC | ecosystem: Engineered > Artificial ecosystem > Soil microcosm > Unclassified ...
GCCGCACGCGCCCCGGTGACTCATGCGCTCGAGCATGGTGAGCGCGTCAGTTACTATTTGATGTGACTTTCTACCCTTGATGTTGGCGATAAACCCTACTCCACAGGACTCATGTTCGAAGGAGGGATGATACAGCCCACGTTGATCTTGTTCTTTCAATTTTGCTCAGCATAAAAAGGTGAGCAATAAAAATAACGGATGAAAAAGGCAAAGAGAAAAATGGGAACGGAAATCGAAAAATAAATTTGTTTTCCAAACTAACAGTCAGTAGCGAAAACGGTTGTTAGTCTGTCAGTTTAGTAGACAACCTTAGTGTCTGTTAAAATATTGGCCAATGTCGATAGTTTTCGCAACTCCTAGGCGAAGCGCAGGGTTTGCTGCCTGAAGAAAACAAAAAAAACAAAAGGCGAGATTTCTCTCGCCTTTTTGCATGCCCATGTTCAGAAATTACTTTACGCCGTAACTTTGGCTTGTGGCTTTTCTTTTTGCTTTTCTTTGTCAGCTGGTTGTCTGTCGAAGTCAAGCACAATAGGAGACGCAACGAAGATTGACGAATATGTGCCGATCAACATCCCGATCACCAAGGCAAACGAAAACCCTCTCAAAACTTCGCCACCGAAAATCAACAACACCACGACTACGAGCAACACCGTTCCCGAAGTGATCAAGGTGCGGCTCAGGGTACTGTTGATAGCGTCATTGAAAACTTTCGCGCGATCATGATTTGCTCCGAAACTCAAGTATTCCCTGATCCGGTCGAAGATGATTACGGTATCGTTGATGGAATAACCGATGATGGTGAGCAAGGCAGCAACGAAGATCTGATCAATTTCGAACGATAACCCGAACGCATGAGCGATACCGAAGGCGGCGATCACAAATAAAGCATCGTGCGCGGTAGCGATGATAGCTCCCGTGCTGAACTGCCATTTCTTGAATCGGAATAAGATGTAAAAGAAGATGCCGATCAACGAATAGATACTCGCTTTGAAGGCTGAGTTTTTGATGTCATCAGCGATGGTTGCACTTACTTTCAATGATTTTGAAATAGTGAAGTGCTGATCATCGAGCTGTGTATCATTCTCAGAGTGTTTTAAACCGCTGAATTTTTCAACCGCCGATATTAATGCACCTCTTACATTGTCATCTGCCGCATCAGATTCATCGTCGATCAGATAAGACGTCGTTACACGCATGACGTCATCACTTCCGTAGTTTTTTACCTCTGTACTTGAATTTTTGAAACTTTCACTCAACGCGATTTTCATGTCCGTTGCAACCACGGGCTTGCTGAACGAAACGACATAAGAACGTCCACCTTTAAAGTCAACGCCCATGTTCAAACCTTGGAATGCAATGAGAATAAATCCAATCACCATAATCGATCCGGAGAATGCGTAGGCTTTGTATCGATTGCCAATGAAATTGAATTCCCCACGCTTGCGTACCAAAGCTGCAATCCCGGATTCGAAAGAAAGCTTAGCATCATCGCCCTTGCGAACAAGGAACTCAATAATGACGCGTGAGATGTAAACGGCAGAGAAGAACGAAGTGACAATACCAATCATCAATACGATGGCGAATCCCTTCAATGGGCCTTGACCAAAAATGAACAAGAACATACCTGTCAAGAAAGTGGTCAAGTTGGAGTCGAAGATAGTGGCGAATGCGCGCTCGTACCCTTTCTTGATCGCATCGCGAAGCTTTCGGCCCATTCGCAATTCTTCTTTTACACGCTCGTAGATGACCACGTTGGCGTCAACGGCCATCGCCATGGTGAGTACGATACCTGCGATACCGGGAAGTGTGAGTGCCGCGTTAAACTGTGCTAGAATTCCAAGGATAAAGAAGATATTGAACAGAAGAGCCAGGTTAGCAACCCATCCACCTTTTGAATAGTAGGCAATCATAAAGATCACGATCAGCGCGAGTCCGCAGGCCATAGAAACCAAACCTTGGTTTTGCGCAATCTGACCTAGTGAAGGACCAACGATAGCTTGCTCCACAATCCGCGTAGGCGCTGGAAGGGATCCGGCCTTGAGCACCAACGCCAAGTCTTTCGCTTCTTCCGTGGTGAAGTTTCCAGTGATCTGAGAATTTCCATTTGGAATTTCACCTTGCACGGTAGGTGCAGTGTAAACATAATTATCAAGAACGATGGCGATGCGACCTTGCGGCTGTTTGGCGGCAGCGGCGGCGGTGATTTTTCCCCAAGTACGAGCTCCGCTGGCATTCATTGTCATGCTCACAGAAGGACGAGCGAACTGATCGAAATCAGAACGGGCATCGTTGATCACGTCGCCGGTCAACAAGGGCTTGCCACTGCGGCCGAGGTTCACAAAGTTCAATCGCAGGTCTTCCACTCCTTTGGTAACATCCGGATCAGATTTCACATCCCAGAACAAACCAACAGTGCGGGGCAACAGGGCTTTCACATCATCGCGTTTGAAAATACCATTGATGATAGACGTGTCTTTGGTTGCGTACATAAGTCCAACTTGCTGTGTGCTAAGGGCAAACAAGGGCGATGAGGTGGCTGCGCGCAGTGAATCCAATGAGCTTTTTCCAGTGCTGTCGCTTCCTGCTTTCGCCAATTGTTTTTCCAATGCAGACTTAGCTGTGTCGGCTTTAGCGTCTGTTTTTGTAGTGCCGTCCATTTTAGATTGCGCCGTTACTTCTGCTTTCTTCGCGTTTTGTTCCTTTAGCAAAAGTTGATTGATAGCGATAAGTGACTGGCTCAATTGAGGATCATTAGTCTCTACAATTTCCCAGAACTCAAGGCGAGCTACGCCTTGCAAAAGCTTGCGTACACGTTGCGGATTGTCGGCGCCAGGGATTTCGATTTGAATTCTTCCCGAACCTTGCAATTGTTGGATGTTAGGTTGTGACGTCCCGAACTGGTCTATACGTGTTTTCAAAATCGTGAAAGAGCGATCGATGGCGTCCTTCACTTCTTTGTCGAGGAATTTCATCACGGCATCATCGCTATCAGAAAGTTTTACACGGTCCTTGTTCGCCGTAGAGGTAAACAGAGAGGCAAGCGTACGATCAGGGTTGGCCTCTTTAAAAGCTTTGTAGAATAAGGAAGTGAAACTGGAATTGCTCGACTTCTCCATTTCCTTTGCTTTCAGCAATGCCGCGAGGAAAGCGGGATCTTGATTGTTGCCACTCAGGCCCTTAACGATATCGATAGGCGAAATTTCGAGCACCACGTGCATACCGCCCTGCAAGTCAAGACCCAAGCTGAGCTCATTGTCTTTTACTTCTTTATAAGTGTACTCCGCTCCGAAAATATTGTACACAGGTTTGTTCCAGAGCGAATCCAGATAATTCTGTTTTTTGGTAAGATCGATCGAGCCCAACTTGTCGGTGGCTTGCTTGATCGCGTCTTGCTGCACATTCCTACTGACTAAGGTGAACGACAAGTAGTACAGACACAATGCTGTAATGACTACTGTGAGCACCACGACTACTCCTTTGTTTTGCATAACTGACTAATTTGAAAATTGAAGATTAGAGAACTTGAAAACTGAAAAACACGATTAACCGCAATGCGATTAGCGAGAAAAAAAAACCAAGGCCTGAGACGAATGCCCAATGCCTAAGTTCAAATGCATGGGATACTTTAGGGGGCGTTGGGCGAGATAATCACCCGAAACAAAGTTTTGAAGAAATTGATGGTCGTCTTCTGAACAAGAACGACTACTTCATTTTTTTCATCGCTTAAGATAACTTCATGAACCTGCGATGGTTGCTGCTCATTAAGCTCCACAGAGTGGCCCTGAGAGGCGACGTCGGAAGGCGCGTGAATCGTTACTTCCTTTTGTTCTTTTGCCTTATCCGTCTTTCCTTTTAAGGCGATGCTAGAATTTTGATAAAAGGATTGTGAAAGTAAAATCACCAACACCGCACAAATGCCGGAGGCCAAGAGGAATGCTCGCTGAAGGGATTTCTTTTCCATTTCGAAGGTTACAAAAGTACGGATTAGGGACGAATTTGCAATCACTCTTTTTTTCAGTCGAAAATGGGGATTTCAACCGTAAAAACAGACCCTTTGCCATATTCGGACTCAACTCTGACTGTTCCGCCAATTTTTTCGGCGGCCTCTTTGGCGATGTATAAGCCAAGACCCGATCCTTTTTCCGTTTCATTGGCTCTAAAAAACATTTCGAAAATTCGGTGTTGATATTCTGGTCTGATCCCCTGGCCGTTGTCTTCCACTTTGATGGTAAGTAAATCGGGAGCAGAGTTGGCTGACACCGTTATGACCTGACCCTCGCCCAGTTTCCGGTGAAACTTGATGGCATTCGACAAGAGGTTGTTGAGTATGATTTTCAGCCTCGGCTTGTCCGTTGTCACCGTGCCATGTTCAAGGTCTTCAAGTACAATGTTGATGCGCTGAAATCCATCAATGAATTTGAGGTTGTCCAGGATTTCTACACACAACTCTTTCAAATTGACTTTTTCCGGTTTTTGCCAGAGTCGGTTGTTGCGCGAGTAGTCCAGGATTTCGGAGATAAACGCCTCCAGTTTCAGTACGCTGGCTTCAATATGGTTGAGGTAACTTTCTTTTTTTGTTTCGTTATCGATTCTGCTGACGTTGATTAAGCCACGTATAGATTTCAGGGGCGCACTCAAATCGTGAGACACACTGTACACAAACCGATCGAGTTCGCTGTTGGTCTGGCCCAACTCGGTGTTCTTGCGCTGCAATTTTATTTCCACCTTTTTCAAATCGCTGATCACGCGCCCGGTAATGGCGGCGAAGATGTAAAGCAAAAGCATCCCTAGAAAAATATTGATCACATTTTCGTCGCCTATATCGGGCCACCCGATAGATCCACGTGACAGCTTCGGCATGAAATAGGTGAGCACAAAAATGAAATAGTTGGTGACCGTGGCAACGCCAAATCCAAAGCGCAGCGCGGTGTACATAGAGACGAGGCCGTACAGAAACCAAAATTTCTCGAAGGGAATAAGCGCGGTCAAAAAGAGTAAGGTCAGATAGACGGCTCCCAGTTCAGCAATTTTTGTGTTGGGTTGAAGGAAAGAATGCTTCCGCAGTTCTTCCTCGGGCGGGTGAATCAGCAATCCACTCCGCTGCATGAAAGGGGTGGCATAATAAAGTAAGGGGAGGGCCAAGCCAAAATTGGAAGCAAATTCACCCAGCGAGTTACGCACCACGAAGCGCCAAAAATCAGAAATGGGATGTTCATGAAACGAGACCAATAGGGACTCTAAAAAGAGAACTTCAACAATGATCGGCACAAACATTCCCCACGCGATGAAAAGCGCGAGACTCTTCACGTCGGGCATCCAATATTGTCCTTTCGAGATCTTCGTGAAAAGCAACCACGAACCGAATGTGAGCACGGTTTCGGGAAGCGCATATATCGGCCATTGAAACGCGTCTTGGATTCCCCATAAACCCGTACTCAGTAGCGCGTTGAGGTACATGGCAGGAAGGATACGGACGGGTCCCCACCAGTTTATCATAATAATGGAGAAAGCGGTGGGTAAGTAGAGGTCGGCTACGCCTTGTTCGTATTTAAACTCAAGCGAGATTTCCGTGCCCAGATGCATCACTAGGATGGGAACCACCCACGTCCACCACGGTAATTTAGTTTGATTCTCGCTCATGCGGGGTTAAAGCCAATTTGTTTTAAGATACGGGATTCGACTAAATGAAAAAAGCCGATGAGGATCATCGGCTGCATGTTTCGTGTCAAAAGACTCCTACTTGGTTCTTTTGAAATTCAAATCATGAAAGTCGTAGCTGAAGTCAGTGAGTGGAGAGATGGCCTTCATCGTCAAGCCCGCCCCTTTGCCAGTTTCGTCCAGCGAAAAATTAACATAGGCGTCTGCATCCATGCTTCGGTCTTTCCATTTTACCACGAATGTATTACCCTTGTAAGCAAACATTTCGCCCGTGAGTTTTGGCGAACGTTTCGACTCGAACCACAATTTTCCATTTTTTTGAGTGATGGTCACGTCTCCAAACCATGCATCGGTGTAAGTACCGGCCACGGAATTCAAGTCGGTTTTTATACCTGCTTTGCGTGCGGCCTCTATTTCACTCCAGATGGAATCGGTTAAGAGCTTCGCACCGGCCATCGCTTTGTTTCGGTTCGCTGAGTATTCTTTTACACGATCGGTGCCAGCGATTCCGAAATAGGCGTCTTTGATTTGATTGGTGATTGCCGAAAACGCTCCGCCTTCTTGCTGATTGGTCAACACGATGATCCCCAAACTTAATTCAGGTATCATCGTAATTTGTGTCACCATTCCCTCCAGGCCTCCGGTGTGTGAAACCTGCTTGTACCCTTTCGCGTCGTTTAGAAAGAAACCAAGACCATACCCCGCGAAATGGACATTGTAGGGACCCGGATTTCGAACAGGTATAATCGTTTGAGGAGTCCACATTTCTTCGTGAACGTCGTCGGAGAACAAATGCTTAGAAAGATTTTCTCCGTATTTGCCGTGATTGAGATGAAGGAGCACCCACTTGCTTAGATCTGCGATGTTTGAATTCAAACCACCGGCGGCATGTGCTACCTTCACGGTGCTGCGAGCTATGACCTTCACTTTTCCCTCCACTGCCGCATGCCCATCGATGACGTTCGATTTGTCTTTCAATCGATCAAAAGAGGCTGCTGTTTTGGTCATGCCCAAAGGCTGGATGATTCGTTGCTCCACAAATTCGTCCCAACTTTTTCCGGTTACCCGCGCCACCACTTCGCCAGCGATGATGTAGAGGTTGTTGTCGTAATCATATTTAGTGCGAAAGCTCGATACCGATTTCAGGAAGCGAAGATTGTAGATCACATCTTTCAATGTAAAGTCGCTCGAGTCGGGAAAGAACATCAAATCGCCGGCACCCAACCCCAAGCCACTGCGGTGGGTGAGCAGATCGCGAATCGTAAACTCCTCAGTTACGAATGGACTGTACAACTTGAATTCGGGAATGTAATCGCGCACTTTGTCATCCCATTTTATTTTTCCTTCATCCACCAAGATGCCAAGCGTGGCAGCAGTAAACGCTTTGCTGTTGGAAGCGATTCCGAACAACGTATTCTCATCTACCTTCTCCATTGTTTTCAGTGATCGAACACCATACCCTTTGGAATGAATCACTTTTCCATCTTTGACTACGGCTACCGCAATGCCCGGAACTTCAAATGCTTTCATTGATCGTTCGGTCAGGTCATCGATGGCTTTCGACGAAAGCGGCTGCGCAAAGGCAGAGAAACATGACAATGCCAATGCAACGAGAGATAATTTTTTCATGGTTGGGTAAATATTTTTTGAAGTTAGCTGATTTCGCTAAAAGCAAAAAAGATTTTGATGGGCTGTGGCTAAGACCGTAGAGTCACACGGTTCCTTTTAGAAACTGTCGAAGAAAAAAGATGATGTAGCGCGACCTAGTGTATTACGATGTCAGCGGCCCGGCGTTCTTTTTTTGTCGTATTCCAAGATGTCACCCGGTTGGCAGTCCAGCGCTTTGCAAATTGCGTCTAAGGTGCTGAAACGAATTGCTTTCGCTTTACCTGTCTTTAAGATAGAGAGGTTAGATAATGTCAAATCCACTCTTTCAGAAAGCTCATTCAGAGAGATTTTTCGTTTTGCCATCATCACGTCTAAATTTACAATGATCGGCATGGCTTAAATGGTTAGGTCATTTTCAGATTTCATATCGATGGCATTCTGCAGGATTTTTTCAAAGATTGCTGCCGCCGTTGCAATTACAATTGAAGCGAGGGTAGTCACGATGCAAATGGCGAGGAAGCCCGCTGGATCGTCGTCTTTGTGATGCGCTACTCTTATATACAGCCCGGCCGCGACAATCATAATGCTCAATGCAATGGCGCAGTACTTTATACTCTTTAGTGCTGCCACAGACAGGGGTGAGAATACTTTATTTTGACCAATGTATCCCAGTAATTTGAACGCCTTATACAAAGCAAGAAAGAAAGCGATCGATGCTGCGTATCCATACAAAATAAATGGGTCAGCGTAAATGCTGATCAGATCTAGGTTTGTCGCTCTTCCTTCGGTTAACGGAACCCGAATCAACACGATGAGTGCCACAATGCCTATAAGTACGATTACTGCTTGCAGAAATAGGGTTGAAATTCTTTTCATAATGATGTTGCTGTTTTTACTATGCAGCAAACATAGTAAATATTTATTGATAAACAATAAATATTTACTGTTTTATGGTATTTTTTTGAGAATGGATTCGAAGCCCATCTTTACTTGCATGTCCGAATGTTTCCGCAGGCAGGTCCCGGCTTGCAAACAATTTAAGAAAACTAAACTTCGTCAGCTTGAATCAAAATGAATCTGGCAAGATGAAGAGAATGGCGGTACTCAAATAAAAAAAGCCCCGATGAACTCGGGGCTCTAGATTCTTTTTGCCGAAAAAGAAATTAAACCGTTACTTCTTCTTTCGCAAACTCTTCGATCGGCAAGCAGCTGCAAACCAAATTTCTGTCTCCGTAGGCATTGTCCACGCGGCTTACGCTTGGCCAGAATTTCGCTTCTTTTACGAACGGGAGTGGATACGCCGCCTTTTGACGTGTGTATGGACGGTCCCAATGGTCGGCAGTGATTACGGCTGCGGTATGGGGCGCGTTTTTCAAAACGTTGTTTTCTTTGTCGGCTTTACCTTGCTCCACTTCTCGGATTTCCTTTCTGATTTCGATCAGCGTGTCGACGAAGCGATCAAGTTCCTCTTTCGGTTCGCTTTCCGTTGGCTCGATCATCAATGTACCCGCCACGGGGAAAGAAACAGTGGGCGCATGGAATCCATAATCCATCAGTCGTTTTGCGATATCTTCTACTTCGATTCCTGCTTTCTTGAATTCGCGGCAGTCAACGATCATTTCGTGCGCGCAACGACCGTGTGTGCCCGTGTAAAGGATTTTGAAGTGCTCGCTCAGACGATCTTTCATATAGTTGGCATTGAGGATGGCCAATTTCGTTGCATTGGTCAATCCGTCACCGCCCATCATGGCGATGTACGCATAAGAGATGGCGAGAATGCTTGCGCTTCCGTAGGGTGCCGCAGATACGGCATGAATGGCTTTGTCACCTCCCGTTTTCACCACCGCGTGGCCCGGAAGGAAAGGTTTCAATTTGTCGTTCACACAGATCGGGCCCATGCCAGGGCCGCCGCCGCCGTGCGGAATGCAAAACGTCTTGTGGAGGTTCAAGTGACAAACATCAGCGCCGATATTCGCGGGCGATGTCAACCCTACTTGTGCGTTCATGTTGGCTCCGTCCATATAGACAAGGCCACCGTTTTTATGAATGGTTTCGCAGATGTCAATGATCGATTCTTCGAACACACCGTGGGTCGATGGGTAAGTTACCATCAAGCAAGAAAGATCGGCCTTGTGTTGTTCCGCTTTTGCTTTCAAGTCGGCCACGTCGATTTTTCCGTCCTCATCTGATTTTACGACGATCACATTCATACCGGCCATGACTGCGCTGGCCGGATTAGTACCGTGTGCCGACGCGGGGATAAGGGCCACATTTCTTTTTCCTTCACCTCTGCTTTCGTGATAGGCTCTGATCGTAAGGAGGCCCGCATATTCACCTTGTGCTCCGCTATTTGGCTGCAGGGAAACACCGGTGAAACCAGTAATTTCCTTCAACCAGTTTTCCAGATCTGTAATCAATTCTTGATATCCTTCGGTCTGACTGCTTGGCGCGAATGGATGCATTTGTCCAAGTTCAGGCCAAGTCACCGGAATCATCTCGGCGGTTGCATTCAGTTTCATTGTGCATGAACCTAATGAGATCATCGAGTGAACCATGGAAAGGTCTTTGTTTTCCAAGCGCTTGATATAGCGGAGCATTTCGTGCTCCGAATGGTGCGTATTGAAAACGGGGTGGGTGAGATAAGTAGAGGTCCTAACTAGTGAGGCAGGCCAAGAAATCTTGGTGTCAATGCTCGCGTTAACGGAAAAACCTTCCCCACTGTCACCCTTTGATTTCTCTACTTTGCCGATGGAGGTAAAAACAGAGATGATTGCTTTTATATCTTTCAAGGATGTTGTTTCGTCTAGCGCAATACCAATGTCCGTTTTAGAGAAGTAACGGAAATTCACACCATGCTCTTCTGCGATTCTACGCAGGGCAGCCGCGTCGGAAACAACGATTTTTAATGTATCAAAATAATTTTCATTTACTTGCTTAATACCTAGTGCCTTCAAAGAAGAGTCAAGCGTTTTTGCAAGCCCATGAATTCTTCCCGCAATTTTCTTCAATCCCTCTGGTCCATGATAAACCGCGTACATGCTGGCCATCACCGACAGCAATACTTGTGCGGTACATATATTTGAAGTCGCTTTTTCTCTCCGAATGTGCTGCTCGCGTGTTTGCAACGCCATACGATAACCGGGGTTACCCGAGGCATCCTGAGAGATACCGATGATACGTCCCGGCATCTGGCGTTTGAATTCATCTTTTGTGGCAAAGAAGGCAGCGTGCGGTCCGCCGAAACCCATCGGTACGCCAAAGCGTTGTGACGAACCCACAACCACATCGGCCCCCATCTCGCCTGGCGACTTCATCAAGAGCAAACTCATCAAATCGGCGCCCATCACCACGAAAATATTTTTCTCGTGCGCAGAAGCGATGAATGCAGAGTGATCTTTGATCGCGCCATTGTTATCCGGGTTTTGAACGTAAACGGCAAACAAGTTTGCGTCAGTCACGTCGAGGGTGCTCACGTCTCCCACAATCAATTCAATTCCGAGCGGAGTTGCACGGGTTTTCAATAAGTCGATGACTTGCGGGAATGTATTTTGATCTACAAAAAATTTATGTGCGTTTTTCTTCTCTGCTTTTTTTGAAGCATGGAGTAAATGCAATGCTTCAGCCGCGGCCGTAGCCTCGTCCAGAAGAGACGCATTGGCAATCTCCATTCCAGTAAGGTCCATGACCATGGTTTGGAAATTGATCAATGCCTCCATGCGGCCTTGTGCAATTTCTGCTTGATAAGGCGTGTAGGCAGTATACCATCCTGGGTTTTCAAGAACATTCCTCAGAATCACGCCCGGCGTGATGCAGTTGTAATAGCCGGTCCCGATGTATGACTTGAAAATTTTGTTCTTCGAAACAGTCTTCTTGAAGTTGTTTAAGAACTCGTACTCCGATTGTGCCGGCGGCAAATTGAGCGGCTTCTTTAGGCGGATCGCCGAAGGAACTGTCTGGTTAATCAATTCATCCACCGACGGCGCCTTCACGGTCTTCAACATCGCTTCTATCTGGGCTGCGTCGGGTGCGTTGTGGCGGCTTTCAAATTTTTCGGAGTAGTTAGGATTTATCATTGCATTTTCACGATTAAAGTCTTTCATCTATCGAAAACAAAAACGGATGAGATAGAAGTTCCAAGTTCAAGTTGACAAGTTTCAAGTCTTTCGTTGACCTGAAACCCGCAAGCTGGGAGCCCGAAACCTGATTACAATCTTTCAAACTGAGAAAAGAAAAAATTGGACTCCATCTCTGCATTTGCGTCAGAGTCAGAACCATGGATCGCATTGGCATCGATCGACTTGGCAAAGAGCGCCCGGATAGTCCCTGGGGCTGCTTTCTTAGGATCTGTGGCACCAATCAGTTTTCTGAAATCTTCTACCGCATTTTCCTTTTCCAAGATCATCGGTACGATGGCCCCGCTGCTCATGTACTTGCAAAGCTCGCCATAGAATGGGCGCTCCTTATGGATCTCATAAAACTTACCCGCAAGTTCTGCGCTCAGCTGGGTCTTTTTCATTGCAACTATACGGAAGCCCGCTTCTTCTATCATTTTTGCGATTGCCCCTGTATTGCCAGCGCCGACGGCATCAGGCTTAATCATCGTAAAGGTTCTGTTGGTAGCCATTATAATAAGGTGTTAAGAATTTTATTATTTGGCCGCAAAAATATCAAAAGATGGGCGATTAGCCACTGCCGCTGACAAATTTCAGATTCATGATAAAAAGTGCCATTTTTGCCCTCTTTCATGAAAAATTTAGCTGCCCTGCAAAGTCTGCTCAGTTCACCCCAACGGGTAGCGATCGTAACTCATTTCAAGCCCGATGCAGATGCATTGGGTTCTTCTTTGGGGCTAGCTGGTTTTCTAAGAAAAAAGGGTCATCACGTATCGGTGGTTTCACCAAGTGACTACCCCGATTTTTTGAGTTGGATGCCCGGTGCGAATGAAGTTATCGCGCTGTCAAAGAAAAGCAGCGTCCCTTTGACCAAAGCTACCGAGGCGTTTAACCAGGCAAATCTTATTTTCTGTTTGGACTTTTCAAGCCTAAGCCGTGTCAATGACTTGACGGAGGTGGTGAAAAATGCAAAAGCGACCAAAGTGATGATCGACCATCACTTGGAACCCGAGAATTTCGCCGAATTCCAGAAGTGGAATGTTGCAGCGGCTTCGACGGCGCAATTGGTTTTTGAACTGATTGAGGAACTTGGCGAAAAAAAGATGATCGACAGCGGCATGGCGAACTGCCTTTATGCAGGGTTGATGACAGATACGGGAAGTTTCAGACACAACAACACCAAGGCCCGGGAGTTTCAAGTGGCGAACGAACTAGTGGCTGCCGGTGCAGATCCCAGCGAGGTGGCCCGGTTGGTGTATGATGTCAACACCGTTTCAAAGCTGCGACTGGTTGGTTTTGCATTGAGTCAGAAGCTGGTGGTGCTGCCGGAATACCGAACGGCGTACATCACGCTGTCACATGAAGAACTTAAAAAACTGGAAGCGCAAACAGGAGATACCGAAGGATTGGTGAATTACGGCTTGTCGGTGAAAGACGTGCAATTGGCGGTTTTGATGTATGACCGAGGTGAGGAAATCAAAATATCTTTCCGATCTTTGGGCGATTTTTCTGTAAATGAACTTGCACGGAAACATTTTGAGGGAGGTGGCCACAGGAATGCATCGGGTGGCTCGTCTAAACTGACGCTCGACCAGACCTTGAAGAAATTTCTTAGCCTTTTGCCGGAATATAAAGAACGTTTAATCCATAATTCTAATTCATAAACCTAATCAATGAAAAACTCGATTCTCATTTTAGCGATATCGGCCCTGGTCGCAGTTGCCTGTTCCAATGAACGTGAAACTGTATCTGGCCAAAAATTTACGATTGTCAGAAAAGGCGACGGCAAAGAAGTGGACAATAAAAAATTCTTGATCATAAACTTTCTGTTTAAGGACGGCAAAGACTCAACTTGGAATGATACGCGTAAAAACCCATACCCCTGGATTACCATGAAGCAAGCGCTACAACGGCAAGGCGACAATGTGCTGGAAGTGATTGGCATGCTGACAAAAGGCGATAGCGCGGTGTTTAAAGTGTCTGCTGTCGACATCTTCAAGAAATCGTTCCGCCAACCTTCTGTTCCTCCTAACGTGGATTCGACCTCGTTCTTCACTTTTTATGTGGGCCTTGCTGATGTTTTGGACAGCGCACAATTTGTGAAATACAGAGAAGACATCGTTGCGAAACAGAATCAGGCAGCTCAGAAACACCAGATAGAGCAACTTGGCAAAGACACCGTGGCGATCGACAATTTCTTGAAAGAGAAAAATATTGCTGCGAAGCGGACGTCCTCAGGTATACGTTACGTCATCACAAAACCGGGAATCGGCAACAATGCCAAAGACGGACAGACGGTGAAAGTGAAATATGCGGGGTACCTTCTAGATGGAACCCACTTTGATACGAATATTGAAGCGGTGGCAAAAGCACAGGGATTGCACCGAGAAGGAGGGATTTATAAACCTTACGATGTCGTAATCGGCCAACATGGGGTGATTGCCGGATGGGAAGAGGCGCTTCGCTTGATGAACAAGGGAGCCAAGATGACGGTTTACATCCCTTCTAATTTGGCTTATGGAAGTCAGCGTGCAGGTGCCCGCATTCCTGAGGATTCGATTTTGGCTTTTGATCTTGAGGTAGTAGATATAAAGTAAGAATAGCATGAAGTTGAAATGGATTGCAGGTGTTGGTTTTATCGCTGTTGTACTAAGTTCGTGTCTTGATACCCCTAACAACGCGGCGTCAAATCAATTCACCAAAGACACTACGTCGATTAGGAACTACATCGATCTAAATGGTATTTCGGCCACAAAGCTGCCGCTGGAGGGTGTTTGGTTTGCGTATGACCAAGTCGGCAGCGGTGGGCACGCCAATTTTACCGACACGGTAACACTCACGTACAAAACAAGACTCCTTTCCACGGGCGCTGTTGTCGAGGATTATACGTCGACGCCAGTGACCGTTAATTTGTTCAACCTGGCTCCCGGTGTTCAGATAGCACTCCCACTTTTTCCAGTGGGTAGCAAAGGGCGGATATACATTCCATCTTATTATGGATACAAGGGCACGTCAACGGCGACTATTCCGGCCAATTCAAACCTTATTGTAGAGTTTTCACTGCTCGGTGTTACAGATCATCAATTGAAGGTGGATACCGTGACCATCAATAAGTATGTCAAGGATAAAGGCCTTTCATTTGTTCGTAGTGACGCGAGTGGCATACGTTACTCCATCGATACCGTGGGCACCGGCTTGTTTTATCCAACGCTGTCGGATTCCATTGCCTGTGACTATACCGTCAAACTTCTCGACGGAACGACTTTGCAACAGTCTTCGGCTACTTTAAAATTCCCGTTGGCTGATTTGATACTTGCATGGAAGATCATGCTGCCCCAGTTTGCCGAAGGTACCACGATCACGATGTATACTCCATCAAGCTATGCCTACGGATCAAATCCAACCAGTGCGACGATACCTTCAAACGCAAATTTGATATTCAATGTGAAATTGGTCAAGGTCATTCGACATTGATTGCATAATTGCCTATGAGACGTGTGTGCATTTTTATTTTGCCGCTACTCACATGCTTGGCTTGTATCGACAATACGATTTTTAACCCGGTAACCCAATTTAAGAGCGACACCGCTAGCATCCGTTCTTTCCTTGAGCTCGACGGAATTAAAGCGACGATGACACCGCAGGGTGTTTGGTATTCCATTGATGACAGTACTCTTGGTTATTATCCGGCTTTGTCGGATTCGGTGGTGATTAAGTACACCGCCTGGCTGCTCCCCACGAACCTGCCTAACAATCAGATTCCTATCTCGTCGCTCAAAAAAGCCGGCAGCTCTGCAACAACAAAGTCTTCTTCGCGTACGGTGTTGTTATCATCTGTCATTTCGGGGATACAACTTGGCCTGAGTAAATTTCCGGTGGGTAGCTCAGGTAAATTGTTTATCCCTTCGGGGCTTGCTTTCGGCCCAGTGGTTCAGGACAGTGTTCC
>Ga0310811_10006134_pt1 | contig 15323 bp, 15 predicted proteins | sample YCmetagenome_FD_207642 | JGI IMG/M metagenome (GOLD analysis project Ga0310811, IMG submission 207642) | Soil microbial communities from experimental microcosm in Duke University, North Carolina, United States - YC | ecosystem: Engineered > Artificial ecosystem > Soil microcosm > Unclassified ...
GTTTGCGTATTTCGCTAACGTCATCTTTGATATCGCGTACAGAGTCCTGGATGCTCCGAAGTTGCAACTCATTCTCCCGTACTGGCACATAATGCTGGAGTTGACCTTGCAATGTATTTAATTGTTTTTCGATGCCATCCAATCTGTACGTTAGAGTGTTGAAATCTGGTTGTATATTCATAGTGTTTGCATTGTTTGTTGCTATAGGTACTAATGATGGTAAAGATGGTATTGGTGTATTTGGGTTGTGTGAATTGTTGGAATCTTGCATAAATGCTTATTTCTGATTTTAAAAGGAACAAGAGAAGCTGTGGCAGAATGACCTGCCACATGGTTGTGCTCAATTAGCCATTCGATAGCAGCATTAACTGACCAGTCAATATTTGACGTGCCTGTGGCAGATCATTGAAGCACTGAAGATTATTCCAGAGATCCTGTATTACGTAGGTCGCCACGTCTGGATACTGAGTCGTCACATCGACTGCTCCAATTTTTGCCATAAGTGTCACCAAATTGTCATAGGTCAACAAATGATCTGGTATGAAATTGGGAAAATTAGCCGCCAGAAAGGCGTCCTGCTGATCTTGTGTCATTGTTTTGTTCTCTTTCTACATTCCGACGATAAAAATGAGATCTGTCGTGGTGCCGGTCTCGGACACACCGAGTCCAATTGCATCAAAATGATTGGTGATCTGTCCGATGGAAAATGCATTGATCGGAGTGACGAGTGACCCAGACCCACCGCCTGTGGAAAGTCCGGTGAGTACGCGCATGTTATTTGCACTCGCAGAGCCACCAAAGTACGGCGTGAGCCTCAAATTGTTCGTGAAGTTGCCAGTAAAGATCCAGGCTTTATTCGTAAATGCCACGGGTAAATGAATGGATTGCTCAGTAGCACTACTATTTTGGTAGCTATTGAGGGCGAGAATGGCGGCCTTGACCGATCCCTGGAGGAATTGGTACAAAGTAGCGGTTCCACTGGTGCCGGTAACGGTAACGACTGGTGGATTAGGGCTGAGACCGAGGGATGTCAGAACACCGCTAATTGCTGAGATGTTGCTGTCAGTCGCAGCGCTGTTGACGGATTGAAGATAAGTTTCCAATCCATCAAGAAACGATGCATCAATTCCAGGTGGGGCTGCATCAGTCCAAGGTCCGAATGGTGTGTATGCCATGATGTATCTCCTATACTGTCAAATCTAACTGAGCAATAATGCTCTCAGTATTTAGCTTGTTGGCGTGGTGGAACAATCCACGGGCAATCAGAGTGCCCGTGTTCGGGGAAGAGGTCGCTGAACTGCCCATGAACACACCAATTTCCTCTATCGTTACGCCTACTAGTTCTCCAGCGCCGATGTACATCGAAGCAATAAATTCACCAGGGCTAGTGCCATTTGTGAATGCTGTTATTGGTTTTCTCAACACCTCATTGCCAAGTCGAATATCGCTTGTCGTGGGCGTCGTCGTTGATGTGCCAATAGCGATGTATTTTATTTGCGTCTTGAGCCAGTCGCGTATCTGGTTACGACTGGTATCAGTGAGCGTTGCGGTGAAAGACATATCCTCTCCTTATGCTGGATAGACTGTTGGTCCAGGATAGACGGTAGGACCGGGTAGTAGGCTTGTCATGACCGTGACGGTAAATGTGCCCGACGTGTTGTAGTTGCCTATCATCGTGGCTGCCGTCGTGAGCGTTTGCGAGACACCAATATTGATGCTGTTCGGCGTCTGTTGTTGTGCCAGTAGTGTCGAAAAGAAGTCAACCCACGTCACATCATAGGGTCCCTGAACGGCTGTAATCGTGTAGTAAATGTTGACGCCGTCGTTTTGATCTGATGCACTGACCTCACTCACCAACATTTGAGCATTATTTAGGTCATGCCAGGGCAGATTGACCGTGATCAGTTGCCCTTGAGAGAAACCAATATCTCGCGTAGTAAACTGGAGTTGTGTCGCCTGCACTGCATAGCGGTTAAGCAACTGCGACGCAAGGCTCATGCCGTTGGATGCGCTGGTGATCGTGCCGTCTTGTTGTGCGCTTTCGATAATACCGCTTGACCCGTCAATACTTGCCTCATAAGCAATTTGCCCGGAGTCTTCGCCAATGATGACGGTCGGATACTGCCCGACATAGACCACTTGTAGCGTATCTGTTGCAATCAGTACCGTTCCACTACTATCCTGTGTAATTGTTGGATCACCTTTGTTCCAATAGTAATCCTTGCCCGTGTCCACGCCTTTGATGCCGACCGTCTTGGCAATACTATTGACTGTGATTGTAGGCACAATAGAGAGGTCATAGCCCATGGTCCACGCCGTCGTGACGCCATCGCCTTTTCTGGTTTCGGTTTGCGTCAGGGTTTGTGCTACGCCACCGAGCACATATTGCGTGTTGCGATAGGTTGGATTTTGTCGCTGCACATAGGACGGAGTGACTTTCTCCTCAATGGTGGTGCCATCGACGACATTGCTGTTCACGACAGAGGTGTAGGGCACAAACCAGAGCCGACGATCCTGATCAATTTGCCAATAATAGGGAATCCCAGAACTTGATGCTGCCGTCACGAGCGCATCCATCGCCTGTGCGACTGAGCAGTAGACAAAGGTGCATTGCGGGATAATGCCCACATTGCCGCCTGGATACAGATCAGGACTCGGATACAGCGTCGGTGAGGGTGCTGGTCCATCATAAATCTGTCCGAGCGAGACCCCTTCCTGTGTCAGAATGTTGTCGAGTAGCCATTTTGCGATGTAGCCGCAGGTCTTGTTCGCAAATGTCGCAGCCACAATCCGCTTATCCGCGAGAAAGTGTTGATCCGTGCAGGTGATGGTGTGCGTTAAACTTGGCTGGAAGCCTGGTTTCTGCTCCTTTGGCAGTGTGACGTAACCACTAAACGCCAGATTACCAGTGCGGTCATAAATAAATACCTGTTGATATTGCCGAAAATGGACTGATGTGTCGCTATGGATCGTGAAATTGGCGGTAGATCGCTTGCCGATCGTGCTATCGATGGTCAATGAGCCAGCGACCACAAAGAGTTCTTGCCCACCTGAGACAACGGTATAGGAGTCACTTGGTCCACGTACAATCGTACGCAGTGCAATGGACTGGACGTTTGCCTGTGCGACAAATGTTCTCAGAACAGTGCTCAGGATTACCGCGCTACTGACCAATGCTCGTAATGTCAGTGATTTGTTATGTGTGGTGGCAACGCGTGTGCGCATTGCCAGACTTCGTTTTGCCGCCGTCGTGACGATGAGCACATTGGTACGCAGTGCCAGTGATGCAATGTGGAGTGTTGCCGCAAGTGTTCTGAGCGTCAGACTCTTATGCGTCGCAGTCGAGACGCGTGTGCGAAGTACCGTGCTCTGGTTATGTGTGGTAGCAACGCGTGTGCGGAGCACGGTACTCTTATTGGTAGGTGTCGAGAGCGTGGACGCTGTGAAGTTATCGAAGTTGACTGTATCGGCAGTAGCGTTGATATAGGCTCCAACGCCGACGTGACCGGCCGCTGTCACACCTGTGTCTGTTGTGGTTATTGCCCATGTTCCAGGTTCACCCGTTCCATCCAACCAATACTTTGCTTGGAGTGTGCTTCCCTGGATACGGAACCGGACCCAATAATACGAGTTATTGGTAAAGGTTGCTGCTACTGTGGCAAACGAACCGGTGAAGGTTCCCCCGACTTTTTTGTCAAGTGCCAACTCACTAAAACCAATCATGCATCGGTACCAGTCGCCAGTGCCAACAACACGTAAATAGATACCAGGTGCATCGTTGTTGTATGCGTTGTTGTTCATGCGGCACAGCACGTCAACATCAGCAATGGTGCCTGTACCCAAATAGTAGGCAACATCAGCGGCATTGACACCTGTCACATGTCCCTCGTTTGAGGCAATGGTTTGTGTTGATGTTCCAGCAAATGATGTCCATGTGCCCCCGCCGCTGGCTGTACCCCATCCCGATTGGTTAGCGCGAGAAAATGTATCCTGTGCAAACACGCTCATAGTCGCACCCCCAGAGCTTCTATATTGAGCCTGCGAAGTGGTGACACACTTGGATGCCAGGATGAGAAGTCGAGGACATTGGTGTGCATCTCAGGATAAAGCTTCTGCAACCGTGCATCCCAGACAGCAGCAACGCAATCACCCTCATCATTGGTGATGCTCCCGACAATCTGTGCCGTTTTTGTACGCGCACCCGTGAAGAGATTAGCAACGCCTTGATTGAGTTGAAATGCCCCATACGGTCTGATCACAGGCACGCGTACATCGCCAGCGGGGGTACAGAGAACCACTTCTACCACCTTTGCGAGATCACCAGACGCTATCAAGCTTTCTAACCATGCGCATGGATCTAACTCACATAAGATGCGTCCTGAGTTTAGTCTTGCCATCCAATAGCTTTGGCCGTATGAAAGCGTTGTTATTCTGTGCAATAAAGACATGCTAAAACACCTCCTTAAAAGAAGGCATAAAGCAGCATTGGGGGCGGTTTTGTGGTATAATAAAGGAAGAGATTTTTGAGAGAATAGAAGTGCTACTAACACCTCTACCCTCTAAGTTTATGAACCTGTTTCGGAGGTCCAACAAACCATGTCTGAAGTTTATCATACTAAGCAATCTACCGCAATTAAAAAATGCCCTCGATGTCAGAAAAAGAAACCCCTTACAGATTTTCGCCGCAATCGTTATTCCCCAGATGGGCACCAAAATGTATGCAAAATTTGTGCAGGTATAAATTTGAGTTACGCAAAAGTGCCTAGACAACTTACACTGATTGTTACATCGAAAATATGCACAAAATGCGGCATCGAAAAAGATATTGCTAATTTTTCGCCAAATCCGAATGGTAAAGATGGTTATCATAGTCAATGCAGGGAATGTAAAGGTGAGCGGGCACGTCGCGTCTATCGGGAAAATCATGAAGAGGCATATGCATACAAGAAAAAAATCTGGCAAAGCCCTGAAAGAGTTGAGTATAGACGCAAGCGCTACGAAATGAGATGCAAGAATGAGCCAGAGTCCGTTGAAAAAGGTTGGCAAGTTTTGAGAGAGTGGCAGGTAGATCATCCTCTCAGAATACGTGCAAATGCACGTAAACGCTATGCAAAAAAAAGAGGCACTGTCTCTGAGCGCGTAAACTATGAGGCTATTCTTGATCGTGATGGATATACCTGTCACATTTGCATGAAACAAATAGATTCCACTATTAAGAAAGGACCTGCTAGTCTTGTGTTCGATCATGTTATTCCTCTTCAACCTCGTTATGGTCAACCTCAAGGGGCACACGAAGCAAGTAATATATGTCCTGCTCATAGAGTTTGTAATACCCGGAAGGGCAATAAACCGCTTGAATGGTTAACTCCTTTTGCACGTCGCGGGGTGGATTAATCCACCCTTTTATATCCAAGAATATGACAGCCCTAGCACTGGGAGCAGTACGCCACCCGTGAGACCTGCACCGATGTATTCAGCGATGAGCAGGTTCCAGGTGCCTGCCGTTGTTGCTTTGGGAGTAACGCCGTTCTGTATGAACTGAGTCGCAGACTGAAGCGATTGCCATGCGGACCAGGTAGCATTGACCGTTGAGACCGCCCCTGCTGATCCACTGGTGGCAGTCGGGTTACTGCCCATATTGGCACTTGGATTGTCCGCTGCTCCGGCCGCTGTCACGCCATTGCCATATGCCGTTGCCTTGATATAGCTTGTGTTGCTGGTATCAGCACTGCCATTGACAATACCGCTTCCATCGCCTGACCCTGCTCCAGGTTGTGTGCCGGGAGATGCGGCAGGATACGTGTTATCCTTCCATGCCGAGATGATAGGAGCAGAGGCAAAGGTACCCAATGCATCCCAGTTGATGCGAAACACGTTGTAATGCGATCCGGTTCCATCTGCTCCTGTGATGACAAAGCCGGTGGTGTCTGCCGTAAAAGCATAGAGCTTATTGATAAGCGTCGTGCCGGATACTGGTTTGGTGATCGAAGGCCATGACGCCGATGCGGTGCTCGTGGTCTGTGAACCGGACGAGAGTGCAGCGCGTAGTTCATAGCCTGCAGTGCCGAATAAAACATCTGTCCAGGTGGGACTTGCATCTGAGGCACCACTATTTATCTGTAATTTGAGCGTCGTGAAGTCCGACAATTTTTTACTCCTTAAAACTTAACTGCCGTATTCGTTCTGATGGCATTGACGATATACGGCATCTGAGCACGCGTGAGGCGTTGACCATCGAGCGTCATACCTTGCTCCAGCAGTGTTGCAATCCTATCCAGACGGGCAAGGACTTCAGTGCTGTTGCTGTATGAATTAATTTGGTGGTTGGGAATAACTGATGCACCGCGTGGCAGATGGACAATTTCAGCACCGCGTTCTCCAACCACATAATCTCCTGTGGATGGGTTGAAGTTCGTTCCTGTGGCATATCCAATGTATCCACCGCCGTGGGCTAAGGACACAATTCCAGGCACGTTAAACACACTTCCATACCTTGCCTTGATGTAGTCGATAGCAGATGCGGCGTTATCGATCGGATTTAATATGTTGCCGTGACCGGCTACCATGTATGCCGCAAAGGTTGACCCGATGGTCTGAAACAACCCTCTCGATGGATTCCCATTTTGCGCATTGATATCAGTGTTGTTTTGTGCGTTCGGGTTGCCCCCACTCTCATTCATGGCGATGGTTGCTAGTGGACCGGCCCAATTACTCGGCACACCGGTAAGCGCCATGGCGGCTGCTATCCAGGATTGAACATTGCCTGGTACGTTCACTGGTTGTCCTGAGCCATTCGTAGCATTGAACTTCGGGAGGATATTGCCGATCCATCCGACTGCTGCATCTTTGATCTTGCCAAATATTGATGAGGTAAAATCGTTGAGGATGCCGGGCAGATTAAACCCGCTGATACCCAGTGCTGATAGGGTATTGTTTAAAATAGATCGAGCACCACCACCGACCCATGAGAAGAAATTGCCTAATGCGTCACCGACGCCACCTGCATAACCTGGCACGCCGCCCATAAGCCCTGCCAATAGCTTTTTTGTGTCATCGGCAGGTAGGACACTTGTACCCTTTGGTGCTACCATCAACTCTGGGCCTTTTTCCCCAACGATCATAGGTCCGCCAGGGTGTCCACCAGCAGGTGTACCCGTGGCATACTTTGGGACCAAGCCAAGACGCACTTGCTGGATTATTGGTGCAACACCGAGCTTACTGGCAATACCATTGAGTCCAGAACCGATATTATTCAGAAAGTTCTGCACGCCAGTGATGCCGTTGTTGAGTTGCGTGATGATATTGTTGATAAAGCCCCTGATCACGCTTCCTATGCCGTCTCTGATCGATCCAAAGGCACCCATCACGTTATTTTTGAGGGTATTGACCTTACCGGAGACGGTGTTAAAAATGTTGTTCCACCACGAACCAATGGCGCCTGCGATATTTGACCAGACGGAACCAGCGGTATTCCTGATATTGGTCCACTGCTGGTTCAGATACCCTGCCACCTGATTGACCTTACCGGAGACGGTGTTAAAAATGTTGTTCCAGGTGTTGCCAATGGTCGCAGAAACCCATGACCACGCTATTTGCACCCCGCTGCGCACATTGTTGTACCAGTTTGTGAGCGTTCCGAGAATCTGTGCTATTTTTGTTGCTATCGCAGTAGAAATAGTTGTCCAGATATTGGCAATCGTGATACTGACCCATGACCACGCCGTTTGCACGCCATTTTTGACATCAATCCATCGTGCTGCGATCCAATTTACAATCGGGAGCAGAATAGACATGATTTTTTGCTGGATGATCAGCAACGTCATCTCGATAGCCGTTTGGAGCATGGTCCATGCAACCTTAGCGACAGTCACGACTGTGTTCCATTGAGCCGAGAGATTTGCTACAATGCGATTCACGACCGCCACGATGATCAGCCAAAGCTCTTGAAATACTTGTTGCGCAAAAGTAATAATTGGCTGAAGCGGTGTGATAATTGCTTGCCAACGAGCCGCAAACCATGCGCCAATATTGCCAAAGATCGTCGTGATATTGGTCCAGACCCCTTGGAAAAATTGTCCTAGTGGAGAAAAGGCATCTTGTGCTCCGATCGCACCCGTACGAAACTGCCCTTGAAACCACGAACCTATATTCCCAAAAGCTCCCTGGATATCATGCCAGCGATCGGTGAACCATGAACCCACGTTCCCAAAGCCTGTTGTGGTCCCATTTTTGGCGTTGGTAAACTGTGTTTGGAACCATGAACCGACGTTCCCAAAGGCATTTTGAATACTCTTCCAAACGCCCTGAAAGAAAGCCCCGACTGGACCAAAGATCCCTTTAATGACTTCCCATGCACCGGCTAGATACGCCTTGATGCCATCCCAGACACCTTGCAACATGGTTTGGAAATCAGCCCACGCCTGCTTCCAATTGCCTGAGAGTAAATCAAGACCGATCAGGATAATGCCACTCACGAGCGCCCATGCTATTCTGAGGATGCCCACAATTTCATCCCAGACACCTTTGAGAATCGGTGCTAGATAGGGCCAGATGACATTCCAAACTTTCAGGAAAGCATTCAAATCTTTCTGGAATTCATTGATCCATTTGGTAAGGACCGGCGCGATACGTGTGACGATCTCATCGGCAAATTGTCCGATAGCAGCCGTCGCTTGCACGATGTAAGGTGAAAGAAATTTGATAGCCGAGCCGAGCACGTTGGCGATGATGCCTGCAATTTGAATGATGATTGGAATAGCCTTCTCGAATACGGGAAGCATTGCCACAATCTCTTTTTGCAGCGATTCTTTCAAGATGCCAGAGACCTGCACAAACACCGGCACCAGTCCCGCTGCCGCCTGTCCAAGGTTCTTGAATCCCGGCTCTGCTTGCCGAAAAGCGGGAACGACACTGGTTTGGAACCACTTGCCGAGTTGTTGTGACTGTGATGACAGTGCTTCAATGGTGTTAACACCAGGATCTAGATTGAAAATGGCCTGCCCAATTTGCTGAAAAATAGGCACAATGCCAGCGAGTGGTCCTGTGCCGTTCTCGATAGCCTCATCGATATCAACAAATGCTCCTGATAATCCCCACAGCAAATCAGTAATGGTCTGAAGTCCGGCCCCGGCAATCTTCTGGATAGCTTCAGCGATTGGATCAAAGTCACCTTTTGATGCGGTCAGATTTTTAACAAATGCACCAAACTTGCTGCTGACATAATCAATTTCAGTTGAGACGGTATGCCATGCATTGGCGAAATCAGAGATATTGACGGTGCGTAAGACATTGCCGACATAGGAGACGGTGGCACCGATATCGCCAAAGATCTTTGCGACATCCTTGCCTGCTCCGGTCGCAAATTGTTGAAAAGCAGAAGAGGAGACCAAATTGCCGAGATCAAGTAGTCCAACTTTCGCCGCATCAAACTCAGGTCCAGTGAATGCACGCCAGGCGGCGCTAATGTTGTCTTTAAACGTACTCAACAGACCTAAGAATGTACGAGACTGAGCCTGCATACCACCGCCAAAGGTCTGCTCCATACCAGCACGCAGCATTTCGATACCCTTCGATGCAGGGATCGTGCCATCGGTGACCATCTGCTGAACTTGTGCCGTGGTCAGTCCCATTTGTTTGGCAAGGATCGAGAACCCATTGATGCCAACAGATGAGAGTTGCATCAAATCCTGCGTCTGGATCTTGCCAGCGGCGTTCATCTGCCCGAAGACAGAAACGACTTGCTGGAGCATGGCAGGCGTATTCTTGCCTAACCCAGAAAGCGCGTCGCCAATAGCCAGCAAAAGAGGATGTGTATTTTTTAAAGGAATCTGGAAGGCAATGAGTTGTTGTTCGGCATTCTCCAAATCAGGCAACTCAAACGGCGTATCAGCCGCAATCTTTTGTAAGGATTGGAGTTCGGCACTGGCTGCTTTAGACGATCCGAGCAAAGAGGTAAAGGCTACCTGTGTTTGCTCCATGTTGGCATTGCCGCCCAAGAGCAATTGCCCTGCCTGCTGGATCATCTGCCCAAAGTTTTGAATGCCATAGATCGTGCCACCGATCTTATTGCCAAGATCGAGCATGCCACCGATTGCATTTTTGATGCCAGAGAAAAACCCACCGCTAACCTCGGACGCGGCAGAACGTACGGATTCCACAAAGTTACTGGCCATTTCAGATGCCGTCTTGGTGACAGTAGATTGAAACTCTGACATCTGAGAACCAGCGTCTTGCGTAGCAGTATCGACTCGTTGGAGTCCTTCCGCAGCCTGAGCACCACCGGACTGTAACTCTGCTAATCCAGCACGCGCTTGTTGTGCCTTGGCTTCGAGGAGTGTGAGGTTAGCCTCTGCCTCTGGGACTCCTTTGACTGCCTGCCCGGCATCGGCTGCGTTTTGCAATGTTTGCAGTTTCTCACGAGCAGCAGTGACCTGTGATTCGAGGAGGGTGAGTTTCGCAGCAGCAACATCAGTATTGGACACCATGTTGCCAGCGTTAAATGGCTTGATGGAGGAGAGTTTTTCGCTTGTTTGCGTTGCAGCAGTGCCAACACTGGACAGGTTTCGTTGAGCCTGATCAGCCCCTTGGACAGAAATCTGCGCCGTTAACTGACTTACTACAACTGCCATATCGAACTACTCCTACCGATGTTTTTCTATCTCTGCTTGTGCGTATGCTTCCGCAGATTCAGCGATCAATGCTTTATCCCGCCAATAAATGCTCTGTGTGAGCAAGTCCCACGGAGCTACCCCTAGATATCTTGCCGCTTTGATTAGCGGATACCAGTCAGGCATCCATATCTGTTCGTTCCACACTTTCCCTTCCAGAGCCAGAAAGCGCCGTAAGGCAACTAACTCTGGGTCGTCACCTGTGGCGCTATTGCTTCCGGGCGGATATCACCAGAGATAGCAACATAGGCTTGCATGCGCAGAGCAATGGGCAATTCACCAAAGCGTGCCGGGTCCAGCGGGAATTTCTGCGTTTGCTCGTCGTCTTCAAACACATCCCAGTCCTGAATGATCCCTGCCAACGCCTTGTTAAAGTCGTCGAACCCTGCCATCACATCAGCATCTTGGACTGATTGGAACACCTGAAAGGCCGTGAAGAACTGTTCAGTGACACGAGCAGGGTAGTAGATAATCGTGACCGTCTCATCAGGTGTTTCTCCTGCTTGAAAGGTCACGTGAGCAGTGTTGGCTGCGATTTTGCGTAAAGAAATTGGCATACATGTCGTCCTATAAAGCTGTAATGAGATTGGTTAATGTGACTTCCTGAGACTTGCCCCATGTTGGATCTTCTGCGATCGTGCATTCGAACCCGATGGCATACACACCATTGCTGTCAGAGAACTGATCAGGCTTGCCGACGAAAACTGCCATGTCATGCTGGAAAGTGTCATTGATGGAGTTGCCAGCATCGATCACAGGACCAACAGCCTCAACGCGGATGTACTTGAGCACGCCAGCACGTACAGAGGAGAGCAATGCCATACCAGTTGCATCAGCCTCAAGCAGGATTTTGAAGGTGGATTTCGGGGCAAGATCAACGTGATTGCTGAAGGATGCATTCGCGCGATTGACGAACCAGGCAGGTCCATAGATGCCGTCCATGGTGTAATCACCACTGATAAATTTGAGTGCCTGTGTGGTGCCGAGTCCAGCCTGCGTGTCGTCCATGTAGACATTGATTTGGTTCGCCACAATTGGAGCCAGTGCCACATTGGTCGGAGAGGAAGTCATCGTAATACCGGTCTGCAACTGGTGAGCAAGGATGGTTCCAGAGACCTCAAATGATTTGCGGTCGAACTTGTAGCCGAACTGTGTGTATAGACCATACGCAAGCTTCTCAGCAGTCGTCCCATCGCCTTGTTCAAAGGTGTAGGTCTGTGGCTCCTTAATCCCGGCAATCGGTGGCGTATACACCCAATCCTTTGCAGTCGTGCTGATGCCTGATGCGACTGGTGTGGTCGTTCCCATAGCACCGGCAAGCGGGTAGACGAGTGTGTTGTAGCAGCCGCTACCACTCATGGAACCGTCAACCCATTCCTCGTTGGCTTCTTGCACAACAGGGTATTTATGTCCAGTTGCCATGTAGGTGGCAAGGTCGAAGGACGCACCAAACTGGAAAGTAAAAGGAAGCAGTGTCTTATTTGCGGCAACAGCCGTTCCCAAGGCGGTAAGAGACTCGGCTCCGACCTGCACGCGCTGGTTGACTGACGCCCTTTCTGGGGTGTAGACCAATTTCTTATTCCTCCATCACCCCTTATTCAATGTCCAAAATGCCCAAATTGCATTTAGACACTGGATAAGAGATATGAAAAGCGACGTTAAAAATTATGCTGGTACTTGTTGGAGCACCGTACGATATAATCCGCCGATACTGACCCACTTCACGCCATCAATGGCGTTAGGTAATTGCAGTGGTGACTCTCGATAGCAGGCTGCTACAAAACCACCAGACACAGCGACATTGCGCTGAACCTTCAAGATGTCATCGACAAGCGCTGATGCGATCGCAATCTGATCGATCATACTTTCTGGACCAGACACGCGTACCTGATAAAGTGGTTGTGTAAGCAATCTGACGCCATTTGATGTATTTGTGTCGAACCCGGTCTGATATCCGTAGATTCCAAACGGCGCTGGTTGATTAGATGGCACAGAGTCAGGCCACATACCGCCAGGTAAGACTGCCGCAAGATCGGCGTTATCAATGAGTACCTGCTTGAAAAATCTCAGTGAAATAACAATCTCATGGGTGCTCATATATCACCCAGCTTATCAGCAACCAACTTCAGACCAGCATCTAAACTCTCACGCGCCTCTTCTAGTCCAGGTTCCCAAAAAGCATGACCAGTTTGGTGAGATGTTCCGTAGTTTGGGAATGCAGCATATTCAGCCGCTACTGCTACTATTGCCGTCTGGTCATCGAGAGGCGCTTCAACTTGTGGGAATGCTCTCTCACCACCTTTGTAATCGCTACCTTCAGATGTCACAGTATAGACACTGTTGAGCATGAAACCCGTATCCACCTGCCCATTCGCCACGATATGCGCCTGCACATTCCCTTTTGCATCCTGTGCCGTCTTGCGTACCATCTGACTCAGGACACCCGGCAGGGCATCAGCAATCTGCTGAAAATGATTGAAGTTATCCGCCATTTTGCACCTGTCCCTGCACTTTACTGGCCAGCACGTTCAACTCAAAATTGTAACTCTGCGGTTCGAGAAGCACCTGTACTGTGAGCGTCTGATCACCCATCACGAGTAAATCCTGCTGCTGTACATCGGTATCCGGTGGCATGCGTATCTGTGCCGTAATCTGTGCCGCCACCTGATCTGCATAGAGCGCAAGGATACTAGCCGATGGCTGTTTCACTCCCACATAGAGCGTCGCTATCGGGGTTGGCGGCGGCGTATTGCTCTGATAACCAAGAGACCCTTGTGTGCCATTTGGGCGCTTGATTGTACATGGCACATCGTAAGTAGATGCCAACGCACTCTCGATAGCGTTCAGTTCACATGAGCTAAATGATTGCATGCCTACCTCGTCAGATCAGGACTGTCCAGTAAGCGGACACGCACACTGTCAATCGGTGGTTGAACATCAGAGCGTACCATCTTGGCAACCTTTGGTCTTGCTCGTTTGCGATACTGTTGTGCCAATGTAAGTTTCGCTGTGAGCATCTGGGACCGATGGAATGATCTCCCGTCCACCGAGAAATCATAGTTACAGGTCAGTGTTGCTGCCCACATTTCGAGCAGATCGGCACTACAAGCGTAGCAGTCAAAAGATTTTCCCGTAAGAAAGACGGGTGGCAACTGCCCTGGTGCTGTTCCACTTGCAAACACATCGGTCTCAAACTGAAAGCGTGCCTGATCGATAAGCAACTCCATCGCAACTGGTGTTACGACGACCCACGCCTTGTTACTCTGATTCGCCTGTAGCACCACATCGCTCTCAAAGTATCCATAGCGACTATAGAAGTCAGCAAAGATGGTATCCGCTTGACTGTCAGTATTGGCATTGTTGACGATACTCGGACCAATCAGTAATGGTTCGTAACGTAGATCCATTCTGTTCGCATCCAAGTAGGACTGGATCGTTGTATCGTCAAACTGTTGGCTTGCGTTTGCGGGATCTCCGATCAGTTGTCGGGCTTTCGCTATCAGGTCCGCCATCGACGATCGTACTGCCATCTTGCTCCTGCTCCTCTGGTTTGACTACTCTCGGATCAGCGACTTCTTGCCCACCTTCCGAGAGTAGCCGTGTGATGTGGGCTTCGTGGTGGACGAGTTCAATTCGTCCATTAGAAAGCTTGATCCACATATCAGAATGCCCTTGGAAGCAAGATGGCCCAGATCGTGCCTGTCGTGCTTGCGGCAAAGTCCACTTGAAGCGTTGCGTCAGGTTGTAGGAAACGTGCCACTTCAAACGGACCAATAAAGGCCGTTCCTGTAGAAGCAGTCAGATTGCCCGTCGTCAGATCACCTTTGCCCGCTTCAAAAGCAGGGCTATCAGGAGATGAGGCGATATTCGCTCCTGCTCTGACGGTCACTGTTTTTGTGGATGCAGTGCTGTTCTGGACATAGAGCACCAGACGGTCGATGTTGCCACCAGCAGGAATGGTTTTCGTCGGAATAGTAATCACCATGCCATTTGTGGCATCGATGGCGGTACCAGCATTATTAAGAACGGCAGTATTGCCGGTAAGACTTGTTAAAGGTAAAGCGGTTCGTGCCATAATAGATCTCCTCCAGACTACGGATGTTGCATATAAGCGGACGCAATAGCATACGGACGAACGGTTTTGGCACCGTAGAGAGCGAGACCCTTGACGGCATCAGCGAATCGGTATGGTGGTCGATATGCTTCGGTTTTGTTTAGTCCCTCAGCCTTGGTGAGTCCCATGCTATGCCCTGCCATAACCACATCCACACTACCAGCAATACCGACTGTTCCAGTAATATGAGGCGCGTTGTTTGATTCGTACACATCCATGCCAGCAATGCGTCCAAGATACGCATCAGAAGCGTTGCCAGCCGATGCGTCAAGTTTGCCTGTGGTAATGGCAATACGAGCAGCATCAGTGTTGAACGATGTGAAACGGATATCCTGTGTAAGGAGTACTGTGATCCAGGGTGGAACAACAGCCCATCGTCCCGACTTGGGGACATTCTTCTGCGTGAGGTATTGATTGAGCACAACCAAGTAGTCATACACGGTTGCACCACCGCCAACATTTGCCGAGGTTGCGACAACAGGAGTGACAGGAGAACCAGAGGAGCCAATGTTGTTTGCTGCTATGGCATCGGTGTAAAAACC
>Ga0310811_10006135_pt1 | contig 15320 bp, 13 predicted proteins | sample YCmetagenome_FD_207642 | JGI IMG/M metagenome (GOLD analysis project Ga0310811, IMG submission 207642) | Soil microbial communities from experimental microcosm in Duke University, North Carolina, United States - YC | ecosystem: Engineered > Artificial ecosystem > Soil microcosm > Unclassified ...
GACGCTCAGCACCACCATGGCACTGACCGCGACGAGTCGCTGAATCTTCCTCAAGAGAATCCCTCCTCAAACGATCCGGAGAATCCGGACCTGACATCCCGACGTTCGGGTGTCCTACGCGAACCCGAGGGCCACTGACGGTCACGATATGGTCACACCGGCGAACCGGCAGGTCAGGCACGAGCGTGAGCGGGAACACATACCCGTTCGAATGACACCCGGGTGTGCTCAGGGACCCTCAGCGAACCCGGTACGGGCGGCGACTCCGGATCATGGAGACGATCGAGGCCGCGGTCACCGCGCGGTGAAATTGATCATCGGCCACCCGCTGGCGCCGTCGGGGACGGGCTCGGCCGGGGTCTGCGTCTGCACCGCGCCCGTGCCGTCCGTGGCCCGGGACTCGACGAAGTGGTTGCCCGGGGTGACCGTGAGGTCCGCCCGCCACATCCGCCAGGTGTCCCGGCCGACTTCGGTGGACAGCTGCGCGGTCTGCCACGGTCCGCCGTCCAGCCGCACCTCGACCCGCGAGACCCCCCGGTGCTGGGCCCAGGCGATGCCGGCGACGGTGAAGCGGCCGGCGGGCACGGTGTCCAGACCCCGGGGCCGGTCGATCCGGGACTCGGTCTTGATCGGCGCCCGCTGCGCCCAGCCCCGGTCGAGCCAGTACGCGCGGCGACGGTCGAACGTCGTCAGCTCCAGATCGGTGAGCCACTTGGTGGCCGAGACGAAACCGTAGAGCCCGGGCACGACCATGCGCACCGGATAGCCGTGCTCGACCGGCAGGGGCTCGCCGTTCATCGCCAGCGCGAGCATCGCCCCGCGGTCGGGCTCCATCACCACGTCGGTCGGCGTGCCGCAGGTCCAGCCGTCGTGACTGGTGCCGAAGACCTGGTCGGCTCCGGGCTGGACACCGGCCTCCAGCAACAGGTCGCGCAGTGCCACCCCGACGAAGGCGGCGTTCGAGATCAGGTCACCGTTGACCGGGTTAGACACGCAGGTGAGCGTGACCACCCGCTCCTCCAGCGGCCGGTTCAGCAGGTCGTCGTAGCCGAGGCTCAGCTCCCGGTCCACCATGCCGTGCAGCCGCAGCCGGTAGTCCTTGGCGTCCAGGACCGGGACCCGCAGCGAGGTGTCGATCCGGTAGAAGTCGCGGTTGGAGGTGATGAAGGTCGGGGTGCCCGCCTGCGCGAAGTCGGCCCCGGCCGGGATCGGGGGCGCCGGCGTCGCGGGCTGCAGGCGGGGCTTCACGGCCTCGCGGGTGGCGGTGTCCGGCCCCGCGCCCGCGCCGAGCATCTGACCGGCCACACCGGCCACCACGGCGCCGCCGCCGACTGCCGCCGACGCGGTGAGCAGCTTGCGGCGGGTCAGCTCGATCGGTTCCGCGGACTCGGCCGGCCGCTGCGCGGGGGCTGCCGGGCCGGCCGGCGGCTCGGCCTCGGCCTGCTCCGGCTCGGCACCGGCCGCTGGGTCCGACCGGCCCGGAGCCGCTGGTTCCGCACTGTCCGGAGCCCCCGGCTCGGCACCGACCGGCTCGGCACCGGCCGCCGGTTCGACTGCCCGCCGCACGACCACCGTTCGCTCGGCGAGGTTGTAGAGCCGGAAGTACGCGCTCAGCCCGGCCAGCATGGCCAGCAGCGGCGCGATCACGTCACCCGGCGAGAACACCGGCGAGAACACCACCGCCGCCAGCCCGAGCAGTCCCAGCACGATGATCACCGCGCGACCGGCCGATCGGGACCTCTGCGCGAGCAGCCCGGCCAGCAGCCCCATCACCAACAGCGCCACCCCGATGCCGACGAGCAGCAGCACCTTGTCGGCCACACCCTTGGGCAGGCCGATCGCCGGGAAGTCCAGAGACTTGCCGAAGTCGGTGAGCCACGCCGGGGAGAGGCGGACGACGGTGTCGGCGACCGCCTGGAACGGCGACGAGAGCGGGGAGAGGATCCCGGCGGTGAGATGGCCGACCCCGACGGAGACGGCTATCGAGACGACCTCGATCAGGATCGCCTGAGACCTGCTGATCCGCCCCGGGGCGAAGGCGGGCGGTTGCGTGTATCGGGTCTCGGTGGGGGTCACACCTACCGTTCGTAGCGGGTGCCCACGCGGTTCGCACCCCCCGGCCGCCCGCTGTCACCCGACCGTAATGCCCGCGCCGGGTCTAAGGGTCGCGTCGGGACAGCGCCGCTCGGAACCGGTCCTCCTCGACGCGCCAGAACCCGTGCTCGCGGCCGTCGATGAGGACGACCGGCACGCGGTCGCCGTACTCGGCGCGCAGCTCGGGGTCGGTGTCCACGTCCTGGCTGGTCCAGCCTTCGCCGAGCTCGTCGCAGATCCGCGCCACCGCCTCCGCCGCCTTGTCGCACAGCGAGCAGTTCTGCCTGGTCATCAGCGTCACACGGTTCACTGCCGCCCCGCTCCCCGGACCGCCCGCAGCGCGGCCCTGGTGATCTTGCCGGTTGCCGAGCGCGGGAGGCTGTCCACGAACTCCACCACGGTCGGCACCTTGAACCGGGCCAGGCCCGCCGCACAGTGCGCCCGCACGTCATCGACGGTGAGCGAAGCTCCCGCCCGCAGCACGAGGACCGCCATCACCGCCTCGCCGGTGCGTTCGTCCGGGATGCCGACCACCGCGGCCTCGGCGATCGCCTCGTTCTCGGCGAGCACCTGCTCGATCTCGTGGGGGTAGACGTTGAACCCGTTCACGATGATCAGGTCGTTGGCCCGGTCGACCAGGTGCAGATCGCCGTCGGAGTCCAGGTAACCGACGTCCGAGGTGCGGAACCAGCCCTCCTCGTCGGGCCCGTCGGCTCCGTCGGGCCAGTAGCCCGAGAACAGGTTGGGCCCGCGTACCGAGACCAGCCCGGTGTCGTAGCCGTCACCGCCGGAGCCGAGCTCGTCGTCGTCCTGGTCGTCGTCGGACCCGCTCAGCGGTTCACCGGTGGACGCGTCGACCAGCCGCAGCTCCACCCCGGGCAGCGGCCGGCCCGCCGACCCCGGCTTGGGCTTGCCGGAGACCAGCGCGGTGGTCAGCACCGGGCCCGCCTCGGTGAGCCCGTAACCCTCGAACAGCTCCAGCCCGGTGACCTGGTTGAACCGTCGAAGCAGGTCGGGGGCCAGTGGCGCGCCACCGGCGGTGCACAGCCGCACGGTGGCCAGCCCTTCACGCAGCCGCTCGGCCGGCAGCTCGAGCAGCACCCGGAACATCGAGGGCACCCCGGCCACCACGGTGACCCGTTCCCGCTCGATGGCCGACAGCACCTCCTCGGGGTCGACCCGGTCGACCAGCACCCCGGTCGCACCCGCCCAGCAGACCTGCAGCAGCCCCGCCCCCAGCCCGTACATGTGGAACAGCGGCAGGTGCAGCAGCACCCGGTCGGCCGGGCTGATCGGGATGGGCCGCAGCGATCCGGACTGGGCCCGGTTGGCCAGTAGCGCCCGGTGGGTGAGCATCACGCCCCGGGGCACCCCGGTGGTGCCCGAGGTGTAGCCGAGCACGGCCAGGTCCTCCCCACCGCGCTGTGCCGGAGCCTGTTCCGCCGGGGACTGTTCGACCGGGGACTGTTCAACCGGGGACTGTCCCGTCGGGGCGGTCCCGCTCGGGCCCGGCTCGGTGCCGGCCGGGCCGGCGGCCTCGTACACGGGCGGGGCCAGGACGACCGCGGGTGAGCCGTCGCCCACGGCCGCCACGACGGCGGTGACGACCCGGTCGTCGCGCTCCGCCACGACCGCGGCGGGTGCGCAGTCGGCCAGCACGACCGCCAGCTCACGCTCCGTCGACTCGGTGCCGGCCGGCACAACGACCGCTCCGGCACGCAGCGCACCGAGCAACGCCACACAGAGGGGGATGCCCTGGCGCAGCCGCACCAGCACCCGGTCCCCCGGTTGCACGCCGGCCCGGCCCAGCCGCGCCGCCTCCGCGTTCATGGCCGCCGAGAAACCGGCCCAGCTCAGGAAGTGGCCCCGGACAGGGTCCACGAACGCCAGATGGTCGGGACCCCGCCGCGCGGCGGCGGTCACCAGATCGGCGAGATTGCCGTTGTGGTCCACAACCGAAGTCTGGCACGCCGCTCATGCGCGGGCGGGTCCGCCCGCGGGACCTGGCCGTTCACCGGTGAACACCGTTGTTCACCTCGCGTTCCCCCGCTCGTCGGTCGCGAACCCCCGCTCGCCGCAAGTCGACACGCCGACCGACCGTCGGGCGTCCGGAATACCGCGCCGAACGCGCACACGGGGCCATTCGGCGGCTATCTGGGTCGAACCTCGGGTGGCAGTGAAAAGGTCTCCACATTCGGCCCTATGCTCCCCATCACGGCCGTGAGGCGGGGGGCTGGCCGTGAAACGCACCGTCGATCTGAGGGAGCGCCACATGCTTTACGACACCGGCAACGAGCCGGGACCGTCGCGAGTTCCGCCCCTCGGCGAAATCTCCCCAGGGCTCTCCCCCGGACTACGCACTCGGAGCACCATGCCTGTGGCGTCCACCGCCTGCTTCGTCCCCATTCACCGACCGGCCCTCACCGGCCACGGTCGGGAATCGTGACCCGGCCGTATCGCCCCATGAGACTGCTGCGCTCGGAACAACGTTCCCCTGCGGCGGAGTCGGGCGGCTCTTACCCCGATCCTCGCGCCGGGATCACTCCCGTCGCCGCGGACTCGATGACCCAGCGGGTGGATCCCCGGGTCGGACAGCCCGCCACACGACGGCCCGGCGGACCCGTTCCCCTGCTGCCCCGGCAGCGCCCGGACGAGGTCCCGCCGCCGCCCATGCCGGAGAACTCCCGGCCCGGCCCGGACGCGCGCAACACCGGCCGACCCGCCTTCGGCGGTGCCGCGCCGGCGGCGATGCCTCCCCGGGTCGCCGAGCCTCGCGCCGAGCGTGCCACCCCGGACCCTGAGGCCGTGACCGGAAGCACAGCGCCCGAACCGGCCGAAACCGCCCCCCCGGAGACCACGGACAGCAACGGTCTGGCCGGCTGGGACCTGGTTCGGAGAACCCAAGCGGGCGACCAGGAAGCGTTCGGTCAGCTCTACGACCGCTACCACGAGATGGTCTTCCGTTACGTACTGTTCCGGACCAGCGACCGGCAGCTCGCCGAGGACCTGACCGCCGAGACCTTCCTGCGGGCACTGCGCAGGATCGGGTCGGTCAGCTACCAGGGCCGCGACATCGGCGCCTGGTTCGTCACGATCGCCCGGAACCTGGTGCTCGACCACGTCAAGTCCAGCCGCTACCGGTTGGAGCAGACGACGTCCGAGATCCAGGACCTGTCGCCCTCCACGACCGGCCCTGAGCAGCAGGTTCTCGACGGCGCCACGCACGAGGAGCTGCTGCGCTGCGTGGCGAAGCTGAACTCCGACCAGAAGGAGTGCATCGCCCTGCGGTTCCTCCAGGGGCTGTCGGTGGCCGAGACGGCCCGCCTGATGGGCCGTAACGAGGGTGCCGTGAAGGCCTTGCAGCACCGAGCGGTACGAAGGTTGGCCCAGCTACTCCCTGAAGGCCTGCGATGAGCGCGGCGTACCCCGACCGGGGGATAACGGTTTTGGTTGCTCCCCGTGGGGCACTTAAACAACAATCACTCGATAGAGTGAATGGCCTCACCCCCGTAACTGTCCGCACGCTGACTCGTTGTGCAGAACAGCGATCGGGAAGCGTGAGAGCGCAGTGAGGACGGGAGATATGACCACGGGTGCAGGCCGAGACAGCGAGTGGTTCGCCGCAGCTGTCGACAACGGCCTCTCATACGCCGGCGCGGTGCCGCCGGGCGAGGAGTTCCTCCAGAGGGACCTCGAGCTGGTCGCACTGCTGCGCGAAAGTCGAGCCTCTCTGGCTCCGAGTTCCGACGCATCAGCGCGGATGCGGGCCCAGGTGATGGCGGCGGCGGCGAACATGATGCCGTCCACCACCGTCGACTGGTCCGACAGCGACTCCGAGACCGCCGAGGTCGAGGAGGACACCAACGTAGTGTCGATCACCAGCGCTCGGGGGCGTCACCGCTTCCCACGCCGGGCAGCGGCCGGAGCGGGCGAGACCCCGCACCGCCACACCGCTCTCGGGGTCAGCGCGGCCGCGGCCCTCGTGCTGCTGGCTGTCACCGGTGGAGGTGCACTGTTCAGCCGGGGCGCACTGCCCGGCGACACCCTCTACGGCGTGAAGCAGACCACCGAGTCCGGCCTGGTGGCCCTCACCCCTGGTGGTAGCAAGGCCCAGCGTCAGCTGGACGTCGCCTCCACCCGGATGGACGAGGTCCAGCAGCTCAACGCCAGCAACGCGTCCGCCGCCGACAAGGGTGCGGACATCAGCCAGGCGCTGCGCGGGTTCAACGAGCAGACCACGGCCGCGTCCCACTCGTGGCTGTCCGGCCCTAACGCGAGCAACTCCGGCGCGCTGGCCAGCTGGGCGAACACGCAGTCCCAGCGGCTGTCGTCCATGCGCTCCTCGATGCCGGCCTCGGCCCAGCCCGACGCCGACAACTCGCTGCGCATGCTCGAGCAGGTCCGGACCAGGGCCAACGCCCTGAACAGCCGGGCCGGCTGCGACACGGTGACCTCCGGCCAGTCCGACCAGTTCGGACCGATCCCGGCCAAGGGCGCTTGCAGCTCCAAGGATGCGACGCCGCAGACCAAGCAGGTCGTCCCCAACGTGCCGACGAGCGAGCGCACCAACGCTCCGTCGTTGAACACCCAGGGACACGGCAACAGCCCGCTGCCGAGCACCGGCACCGGTCAGCTGCCGGGTACCAGCAGGGCGACCAACCCGGCTGAGAACACCCCGGATCTGCACCTGCCCTCGCTCGGGGGCGACCGCAACTCCGGTGGCGGGCTCCTGCCCAACCGCGAGTCGACCAGCGGTGACTCCCAGCCTGGGCTGGGTGGACTTCTGGGCAACTGACCTTCCCGGTCTTCGAGCAGCCGCTCCACCGTCACGGTGGGGCGGCTGTTCGCTTTTCGAACTGATTCCGCAGCCGATCTGACGGCGCAGTAGGCTTTGGTTCACAGAACGCTGCGGCAGAGGGGAGGCGCTGGGTGGCTGTCCCGCCTGATCCCGGGTCCGCCGCTGAGGCGGTCGGTTCCCGAGGCGACGTGAGCGAAGTCGCGGGCTCCTCAGCAGGGAGGACGACCCGGACGGGCGCGGCCGACGAGCGCGGGCGTGACGTTCCGGTGAGCTCGGCGGAGATCGCCGGCGTGGCTTCGGCCGCCGCCGCTGTCGCACACCTGGAGCCCGAGGGCACCCAGGAGACCGGTCAGTCCGTCCCGGTCGATCTGACGGCGGCGGCGTTCTTCGACGTGGACAACACGATGATGATGGGCGCCTCCATCTTCCACTTCGCCAGGGGTCTGGCGGCCCGCAAGTTCCTGAACACCTCCGACCTGGCCGGTTTCGCCTGGCAGCAGCTGAAGTTCCGGGTCGGCGGCAAGGAGACCCAGCAGGGCATGCAGAACAGCCGGGAGAGCGCTCTGTCGTTCGTCGCCGGCCGTTCGGTGGCCGAGATCGTCGAGCTCGGCGAGGAGATCTACGACGAGCTGATGGCCGACCGGATCTGGGCCGGCACCCGCGCCCTGGCCAACCTGCACCTGGACGCGGGCCAGCGGGTGTGGCTCGTCACCGCCACACCCGTCGAGCTGGCCCTCATCATCGCGCGGCGGCTCGGCCTCACCGGGGCGCTGGGCACCGTCGCGGAGAGCACCGACGGGGTCTACACGGGCCGTCTGACGGGCGAGGTGCTGCACGGGCCGGCCAAGGCCCACGCCGTACGCGCGCTGGCCGTCCAGCAGGGCCTGAACCTGCGGCGCTGCACGGCCTACTCGGACTCGGTGAACGACGTCCCCATGCTCTCCACCGTGGGCACGGCGGTCGCGGTGAACCCCGACTCCGACCTGCGCGATGTGGCCCGCGACCGGGGCTGGGAGATCCGGGACTTCCGGACCGGCCGGAAGGCCGCCAAGATCGGAGTCCCCTCGGTCCTCGGAGCCGGTGCGGTGGCCGGTGCGGTGGCGGCCGGCCTCGCGTACCGCAAACGCGTCTGAGCTAGCCGGAGAAGGCGTTCCGTCGTTGTGAGAGCAACCGGTAGAGGGTCTGCTGGATGTTCTCCCGCACCTGGTCGGTGACGTTGAAGACCAGCATCGGGTCGTCGGCGTCCGCCGTCGCGTACTCGTCGGTGCGGATCGGCTCGCCGAACTCGATGTACCACTTCGACGGGAGCGGAACGGCGCCCAGCGGGCCCAGCAGCGGGAACGTCGGGGTCACCGGGAAGTAGGGCAGCCCGAACAGCCTCGCCACCGGCTTCAGATCGGCGACCAGCGGGTAGATCTCCTCGGCGCCCACGATGGAGCAGGGGATGATCGGGACACCGGCGCGGATGGCCGCCGAGACGAACCCGCCGCGACCGAAGCGCTGCAGCTTGTACCGGTCCTTCCAGAGCTTGCCGACACCCTTGAAGCCCTCGGGCCACACGCCGACCAGCTCGCCGTTGTGCAGCAGGCGCTCCGCGTCGGGGTTGCAGGCCAGCGTCACGCCGGCCTTGCGGGCGGTCGAACCGATCATCGGCGTACGGAAGACCAGGTCGGCGCCGAGCGCACGCAGGTGCCGGCCGGCCGGGTGATGGTCACGCAGGGCGGCCATGGTCATCAGGCCGTCCATCGGCAACGTGCCGGAGTGGTTGGCCACCACCAGCGCACCGCCGTCGGAGGGCACGTTGGACATGCCGATGGTCTCGACCCTGAACCACCGCTGGTAGAGCGGTCGCAGCAGCGGCATCACGACGTTGTCGGTGAAGTCGGCATCGAAGCCGAACTCGTCGACGCTGTACTCACCGGTGATCCGCCGGTACAGGAAGTCGAGGATCTCCTCGAGCCGGTCCTGCCAGCTCCCGGGCTCGCTGGAGGTCGCTACCGGCGTGTGCTCGACCTCCGCGGTCCGCGCCGACGGTCGTTGAACGACACGGACCGGGGTCAGGGCGGACGGATCGGCGGGAACCCGAGGCGGTGGCCCGGACTGCTGGGGCACCGCTCGTGTTCCGTCACCGTGCAGCTGAATGACTCGCGCCTGCGGCACGGGCACCTCCCTCTATCCTAGTGTGCGCGACGCGGCCAGAACCCCGTGCTCGACGGCGCGCAGACGCGCCGGGGAGATCACAGGGCGCAGCTGGCGCCCCCGCGCGAAGTCGTCGAACGCCTGGACCGTGGTCCAGCGTGGGGTGAATCCGAACTCGTCCCGCAACCTGGTGGTGTCGACGACCCGCCCGAAGTTCAGGAAGCGCATCTGGTCGGGCGTGAAGTCGACCAGCCGGGTGCCCCGGAAGAACTTGCTGGCCGGGCCGACCATCGCGCTCGGCAGGGACAGCTGTACCCGCCCGGCCCGCCGGATCGCCTGCGAGAGCAGCAGCACCCCGTCGGCGCCGACGTTGAACACGCCGGGCCGATCCATCCGGGTGGCCATCTCCAGCACGGCCAGCGCGTCCTCGGAGTGCAACAGCTGCATCCGGGCGTCGTAGCCGAGCACGGTCGGTACGACGGGCAGGGACAGGTACCGGGTCAGGCCGGTGTCGATGCGCGGCCCCACCATGTTGGCCAGGCGCAGCACCGTGACGGTCGCATCCGGGCGCCTGCGCCCGAAGCCCCGCACATAGCCCTCGATCTCGGCGGCGTCCTTGGCGTATCCGCCCGACGGCAGCGCCTTGGGCGCCATCGACTCGGTGAAGATCGCCGGATCCCTCGAGCTGGACCCGTACACCGCCGTGGTCGACTTCAGCACGAAGCGGCGCACCTGCATGGAACGCTGACAAGCCGCCAGCAGCTGCATGGTGCCGATGACGTTCATTTCCTTCATCGCCGTCCGCCCGCCGGACTGCGCCGGGCTCGCCGACAGCGATGTGTGCACCACGGTGTCGACGCCCGCGGTCCTGATCACCTTGGCGATCAGCGGATTGCGGATGTCGGCGCGGACGAACTCCGCCCGCCCCATCGCGCGCTGAAGATCGCTCGACGGCGGGGTGGCGTCGACGCCGAGGACCCGCTCGATCGAGGGGTCGGCGGCCAGCCGCGACGCCAGATGCGCACCGACGTACCGGCTGACGCCTGTCACCAGGACGACCTGCGGCGCCACCGAATCACTCCCCGTAAAAAGTCCGACGATCCCCTGCTGCGGGCCCCACGATCGGTCACCCGGACACCGACCGCTCGCCACCGAGCTACCGGCGACGACCCACACCGGCGGCCGCGCCCCACGATGCTAGTGGCATCGCGGGGCGGGCATACCTCTACGCGAGGGAATTCACCAAGCTCTTACGTCACGGACGCAGTGGGCTACTTGCCGAGCTTTCTACGTTGCACGCGGGTCTTCCGAAGCAGCTTGCGGTGCTTCTTCTTCGACATGCGCTTACGACGCTTCTTGATGACGGAGCCCACGCGGCGGCACCCTTCTGTCAGGTCTATCAGTTGCTGAGGCGAGTCGCGCTCACCTCGTGAGAGGCGCCCGCCGCCGGGCGAAAACCACAGTGACGCTCAGGTTGCCGCCATGCCGGCGGGCACGCGAGACCGTCAGTCTACCCGGCGTCGTGGTAGGCGTTGCGCAGGTAGTCGTGCACGGTCTCCCGGGGCACCCTGAAGGAGCGTCCCACCCTGGCCGCGGGGAGCTCACCCGAGTGCACGAGCCGGTACACGGTCATCTTGGACACCCGCATCATGGCGGCCACCTCGGCGACCGTCAGGAACTGCATGTAGTCCAGGGTGGACTCGTCCAAATTGTCTGCGGTCATGTCGGGCACCAATCCCCTCAGTTCGACAAGGGGGTGACAGCCATTCGAGTCCATCACCCTGTGGTGGGTAATCCAGTCGTGCACTACAGAGATTATCGTGACAGGGCGGGACTCGAGCGGCCTGTGGGTCCGCATTCAGGTGACTCTCTAGGCCGAATGAGCTAAAAATTCTACTAAAGGATCATTACGCTGTGTGCAGACTATCGCCGAGCGCCACGGAACGATCGCGCGCTGCCTCGACGGCGGCCGTCACTGCGGCCCGCGCACCCCGCGCATCCAGCTCCCGGATCGCCATCGCGGTGGTGCCGGCGGGCGAGGTGACCGCCTCCCGCAGCGCAACCGGATGCTCGTCGGACTCCCGCAGCATCCGTGCCGCACCGAGCGCGGTCTGCACGACCAGCTCGGAGGCCACCGCCCGGGACAGACCGACCAGCACGCCGGCCTCGATCATCGACTCGGCGAGGTAGAAGAAGTACGCCGGCCCGGAGCCGGATATGGCGGTCACGGCGTCCTGCTGCCCCTCGGGGACCCGCAGCACCCGCCCGACCGCGCGCAGCAGCCTCTCGACCTCGGCCAGCTGCTCGTCGGTGGCCAGCTTGCCCGGCGACATCACGCTCATCGCCTCGCCCACGACCATCGGAGTGTTGGGCATGACCCGGATCACCGGGGTGCCGACCGGCAGCCGGGCCTCGAACAGAGCCGTCGGCAGGCCCGCGCACAGCGAGACCACAACGCCCGGCCGGGGAGCGGCCCCCAGCCCCTCGGCCAGCTCGACCAGCAGCGGGTCGATGTCCTGCGGCTTGACCGCCAGGAAGAGGACTTCGGCGTCGGCCGCCGCCGCGGCGACACCCTTGTGCTCCAGTCCGAGACGCTCCTGGACCTCCGCCGCCCGGGCCTGGTACCGCTCGGTGAAGCAGAGGTCGTCGCTCGGGTGGCCGGCCTTCAGCAACCCCGCCAGCAACGCCTCACCCATCTTGCCGGCGCCCAGCACCGCAACGCGTGTCATGAGGCGACCGTAGTAGCCGCAGGCCCGCTGTCCGCGCGGCGGTCGGCCGACGACGTCACGCCCGGCTCAGCGCAGCGGGGCCAGCGCGAGCTGGCGGGCCTGGCAGACCAGCCGGCCGGCCGAGTCCACCACCGTCGCGTCCTCGTCGAACCAGTTGCCCGCGACCACCCGCGACCGGACCTCGGTACGCAACCAGCCCGGTGCCGGGCGGGCGCGCAGCAGTGCGGTGAGCTGAACGCTCGGCGCCCAGCCCGGACGGCCCACGTTCACCACCACCGGCGGCAGCGCGTCACCGGTGAACAGCGCGAACAGGACGTCGGGCTCCTCTCCGTTCGGACGTACCCAGCCGCGCATCACCGGCTCCCCCGTGCCGCCACGCTGGTAGCTGGTGGGGTCGATCCGGATGTCGCACGAGCGGGCCAGGGGCGCCGCGTTCGGGTCGTCCTGGGCGGTGGCGATCGCCTCGGGTGGTGGTTCGGGGGCCATCGCGGGCAGGTCAGACCACACGGGCTCGTCGGCGGGCAACCTGCCCGCAGTCACCGTCGTGCTCAGCACCAGCCGGTCGTGCTGATGCAGATCGGCGCGGATGACCGACACCGTCCGGCCGATCTTCACGAGCTGGGTGTTGATCCGGACCTCGCCCTGCTCGGGCGCGCGCAGGAAGTCGGCGCTCACCGCCAGCGGGTCGAGCTCCGGGGCCCGCTCGACCCCCGGTCCGGCACCCAGCACAGCAAGCTCGGCCAGCGCCGCCTTGGTGACCATCGCGAGCATCAGGCCGCCGTGGATCTTCCCGCCGCCGACGACCCAGTCGCCGCCCAGCCGGGACCGGTACACCCCGGGGCCGTCCGGCCAGGAGGGCAGTGCATCGGAGAACGGGCGGGCGCTCGGCGCTGTGGTGTCGCGGCCCTGCACAGTCGTCATGCAGCTACGTCTATCACCGGGCGCCGGGCAAAGCCCGCTAATAGTTCCAGTCTGTGCTTCGAGTCACGGAGCCGTCGATGCCCTGCCCGAGGTCGGCCAGCTGGTCGGGTTCGCGGCGGGTGGCGGGTATCGCTACCGGTACCCGCTGGGGCCCCAGCGGCTGCAGGTGCAGCCGGGCGAACAGCAGAGACTCGGCGAGCAGCGCGGCCCGGTCGTGCCGGGTGCGGGCCCTACGGGTGCTGATCTCGATCACCACGACGCCGTCGAAGCGGCTGGTGACCAGCCGTTCGCACACCTGCGCGCACGGCTGGTTACCGCGTCCGGGCACCAGGTGCTCGTCGCGGGTCGAGCCGCTGCCGTCGGTCAGGTGGATGTGAGCCAGCCCGGCGCCCATCCGGTCGAGCATCGCCAGCGCGTCGACACCCGACGTCGCGGTGTGCGACAGGTCGAGGGTGTAGTAGCGATGGCCGACGTCGGTGGGGTCGTCACTGGGGTGGTACGGGCACGCGCTCACCGCGCCGCGACGCACCGGGAACATGTTCTCCACGGCCATGGCCACGCCGTACTGCTGGGCCGCGAGATCGACCGCGTCCGCGAACTCCCGGGAGTACTGACGCTGCCAGCGGAACGGCGGGTGCACCACCACGGTGGAGGAGCCCAGGATGCTCGCCGCCTCGGCGCTCTTCTCCAGCCGGTAGAGCGGGTCGGTGCCCCACACGCGCTGCGTGACCGCCAGACACGGGGCATGCACCGCCAGCACGGGCACCCGGTAGCGGGCGGACAGCCGCTCTACCGCACTGATGTCCTGGGACACCGGATCGGTCCAGACCATGAGCTCGACACCGTCGTAGCCCAGCTCAGCGGCGAGCAGGAACCCGACCTCGATCGACTCGGGGTAGACCGACGCGGTGGACAGCGCGACCGGCGGAGAATGAGGCGGCACGTATCCCCCCTTTCGGGCAAGTGGCGCGACGGCGGGCCTTCAGCGGACGGCGAGCAGCAGAACAGCTGGTGAGATCGTCACGACCAGCCCCACCAATACTGCCAGCATAGTCGTCTGGAGGTCGTCACTCCGTCGGATCGCCCGCACCACCAGCACCAGTACCGCGGTGGCCAGCACCGCGGCGATCAACGCCACGACCGGGAAGTGCATCCACAGGTAGCTGAAGCCGACCCAGAGCAGCGCGCCCGCCACCGCCCCGACCACCCACTGGACCAGCAACCCGAGCCAGCCGACGACGCCCTCGGGCCGTTCGTCCCGATCCAGGTCCTCCTCGTCCGGCATCTCGCCGCGCTCGTCACGCTCGGCCAACCCGGCGGGCGCTGCCGACGCGCGACGACCCCAGGCCCTACCGGCGGCACCATCGTCGAGGTCGTCGTCCAGCTCGTCGTCCAGCTCGTCGTCGAGGTCGTCATCGTGCTCGTCGTCGAGGTCGTCGTCCTCATCGAACAGGTCCGCCCGGGAGACGTGCCCGGTCGCGGGTCCGGCGGCCGCGTTCGCGCCGGTCTCGGCCGCGCCGGCCCGGGCCGTGGCCGCCGCCGGCCCGGTGATCGGACCGGTCATCGGGCCCGCGTCCTTGGCCCGGGGGCCCCAGGAGCGCTCGGGGTTGAGCAACATCTCCTCGGTGGGCGGGTCGGTCCGGGTGAGCGGCATGGAGCGGTACGAGCCGGTGGCGCCCGTCGAAGGCACGGCGTTCCTGGGTGGTGCGCCGAAGCTTTGGGCGGGCGGGGTGTCGATGGGCTCCCCGGTCAGGGGGTCGATCGACTGGCCGTAACCGGGCGCGCCCGACCAGCGCTGCTCCGGCACCTGCGGCTGCGGTGGTGCGGACGTCGAGGGGTAGGAGGGCTGAGCGTCGGCGGCCGCGCGACGACCGCCGCGGGTCGCCGAGACGTCCCGGGGGGCGGCCTTGTCGCGTCCGGCCGCGCCGAGATCGGTTCCTCCGGTCTGGGCGACAGCCGAGGGCTCGTCGTCGTCGGGGGCACGACGACGACGCCGGGACCCGCCCGCCTTCGCGCCACCGTGCTGCGCGAGCAGCTCGGCGACGGTCCGCTGGCGCCCAGGGTCGGCGCTGTCGTCCGCACTCATACGGTTTCCCGTGCCTCCCGATCGTTGAGTCGCTCGGCGTAGGCGATTCCGCCGACCAGCCGTCCCGCCATACCTGCCCGCCCCGGAGGCTCCGCCGGTTACCGTCCCCCGGCGTCCAACCAGTCCAGACGACGAAGGATAACTCCCTCACGCAGCGCCCACGGGCAAATCTCGAGTTTCTGCACGTCGAGTGCACGCATGGCGGCCTGGGCGACCAGTGCGCCCGCCACCAGCTGATGTGCCCGGCTGGGGCTCACACCCTCCAGCTCGGCGAGATCCGGCGACGGCATCCGGGTGATGAACGCCACCAGCTGGCGCAGGCCCACGTCGGTCAGCTCGCGGCGGGCGCGGGGTCCTGCACTGGACGGTGCCGCACCGGTCAGCCGGGCCAGCGACCGGAAAGTCTTCGACGTGCCCACTGCGTGATGGGGGGTGCCCTCAGCCCTCAGCTTCACCACCGCCGACTCCATCACCTCGGCCAAGTGGTCGCGCAGCTCGTCGATCTCCCGTCGCGGCGGCGGGTCGGCGCTGAACCACTCGCGGGTCAGCCGCC
>Ga0310811_10006136_pt1 | contig 15319 bp, 25 predicted proteins | sample YCmetagenome_FD_207642 | JGI IMG/M metagenome (GOLD analysis project Ga0310811, IMG submission 207642) | Soil microbial communities from experimental microcosm in Duke University, North Carolina, United States - YC | ecosystem: Engineered > Artificial ecosystem > Soil microcosm > Unclassified ...
GACACCACACAATGGCGATGAAGACCGCCAATGACGATGTTTACTTCCGCATCAAGAGTGCTGGCGCGCTCAAGGCCGCTGGCATCCGCCTCAACAACCGCGACATGGAGCAGGAAGGCCGCGAGGCGTACGCCGCTGCGTACCTCGAGAACGCCATCCTGGTCTACACCGAGGACCTGACCGACGCGGCCCGAGACGCTCTGGTCCGGCTTCTGTTCGAGGTTCCCACGCACTCCACCGACGCGGACGAAGACGCCACCGCAGACGCCGAGGAGACCGCCGCAGAGATCGAGGCCGAAGCCCGTGCCCTCCGCAAGGTGCGCACCCCTTCCGACATCGTCCCGGCGCGCGAGCTCCCGCCCGAGACGCTGTACGACCCCGACAACGAGGTCGAGGACGAAGAGGACGACTACGTCGACATCACGGACGACGACGAGGATGATCTGTAGTCCAGCAACAAACTCCTCAGAACACTCAGCAAGACAGGAGCACGTAAGTTGGCGAAGACGCCACCCCGGCAGCGCGAGAAGTACGCGCCCAAGCCGAAGCCGACGGACGAGTGCCAGTGCACCCGCGCCACGGCTGCCAAGCCGTTTGGAGAGGTGACACACCAGTTCCCCTACCAGACGGCTGACGGCGTCCGGCTCTTCAGCCGGTTCCGGTACCGAGTCACTGACCCCGCCTCCACCGAGGGCGAGAAGACGTTCCGGTACTGCCCGCACTACGACCGGACCAATCCTCAGCACGTGGCGATGCCGTACGGTCTGCCGCGCATCAAGGAAGCGATCGAGCTCAGCAAGCAGGATCACAACCAGACGATCTATCTGGTCGAGGGCGAGCCCGACTGCGAAGCCACATGGGCGCTGGCAGACGCATATGCAACCACCACACACCTTGGCACCCGGTTCCCGATGGAGGTGGCGGAGCACTTCCGAGGGTTCGAGGGCAAGATCCTGATCGTCACGGACCGCGACCACCTGGACCCGGAGCACAAGGCCAGGTTCGAGCACCCCGACGAGAAGAAGCAGAAGGATTACCCCGGCTCAGCCAGTGCGCTGCGTCGTGGTCGGGCTCTCAAGACGATGGACGCCACTATGAAGGTGTTCTTCCGAGAGGCCACCAAGGGCAAGGACATGCGGGACCACCTCGAAGCGGGCAAGACGCTCGACGGTCTCCGCAAGATCCGCCTGGACCAGCACATCAAGCCCAGGGCTCCCAGGGAGGCCGGGAACAAGCGCTCCACGACCTTGCAGCTGTCCCAGGCGGATATGCCTGAGGGACCGGGGATGCTGCGCTTCATCCAGGCCCTGGAGGCCAAGGGATACTTCCTGGAGAAGATCGGCCCGACGCGGTACAAGACCAACTGCCCGCACCCAGACCACGACGACCACAACCCCAGCTTCGAGTTCGAGCAGGGAGCCAAGGGCGTCGTAGCAACATGCGAGTCTTCGGACTGCACCGTGGGCGACGGCATGAAGGAGATGGCCGAGGCTCTCGGCATCAAGGTCAAGGACCTGTTCGACGAGCAGCGCGGCCGTCCTCGCAAGGAGCAGCCCGCCAAGCCCGACGACGGCGAGACCTATTGCCCCGACCCCGGCGACCCAATGGAGGTTGCCCGCCACATCCAGAACGAGTGGGTCAACAAGGACGATGGCACGGTCGGGATCATGTACTGCAACGAGGACACGTGGCTGTACAGGGGCACGCACTGGGAGTCGGTCCTCGACGGCACCATCCGCTCCAAGTTGTACCACCGCATGGACAACGAGTACATGCTCAAGCTGATCGAGGAGGAGTGGAAGCCCGTGCGCTGGGCTCCTGCCCCGGCCAAGATCGGCGCTCTGCTGGAGTCGGTGCGCGCCATCAACGCGCGTGACAGGCTGCCAGACCCCAACACATGGCAGGGACCGCCGGAGTACGACTCCAAGCACGTGGCGATGGCGAACGGCATCTTCGACATCGAGGCGCGCGAGATGCGCGAGCACACGCCACGCTACTTCAACACATGGTCGCTCCCGTTCGAGTACGACCCTGATGCTCGGTGCCCGCAGTGGCTGGAGTTCCTGGAGGACGTGTTCGAGGGCGACCCCGAGTCCATCCGGACGCTCCGACAGTTCCTGGGGCTGTTCATCTCGGGTCGGACGGACCTGGAGAAGATCCTGGCGATCATCGGACCGTCCCGCTCTGGTAAGGGCACCATCGCCGACATGATCATGGCGCTGCTCGGCTCGTCATCGGTGGAGTCGTTCACGCTCAAGCACCTGTCGGGCGAGTTCGGACTCCAGAACCTGGTGGGTAAGTCGGTCATGATCGCGGCCGACTCCCGCGCGGCGCTGAAGGCCGAGGACCAGCAGACGGCCATTGAACGGCTGCTCAGCCTGTCGGCCAACGACCCGCTCATCATCAACCGGAAGAACCAGAGGCCGCTCACGATGCGGCTCGGCGTCCGGCCGGTCATCATGTCGAACGAACTGCCGGCATTCATGGACTCCAGCAACGCCATCAATCAGCGCATGGTGATGCTGAAGATGCGCAAGTCGTACATCGGGCGCGAGGACATCACGCTCAAGGCACGACTCATGAAGGAGGTCCAGGGCGTGTTCAACTGGGCTCTGGGTGGACTTGACGACCTCAACGAGACCGGCAAGATCCTCCAGCCCGCCTCTGCTCAGAACTATCTCGACACGCTCAACGAGGGTGCGAGCCCGCACGAGCAGTTCCTGGAGACGCACTGCGAGGTCGGCATCGGAGATGAGTTCTGGTGCTACCACCCGGAGCTGGTGCAGCTCTGGAAGTCGTACTGCGAGCAGAACGACATGAAGCCAGGCGTTCCCAACTGGCTGCCTCGTAAGCTGGCACCCATCGTCACCCGGCTCGGAGGCGAGCTCGGCAAGGGCTGGCATGCTGACGAGAAGGGTACGCGCTTCCGCACCATCACGGGCATCCGTCTGAAGGAGGCGGCTCCAGGCCCCAAGGACAAGACCGCAGGACTCAATCTCAAGCAGGAGAACAAGTGAGCAGCTTCAGCATCAAGTCCCTCGTCGTGGCGCAGCCCGGATACGTCGTGACGATCGAAGACGGAGTGCGAGACGCCGACGTCGAGATGACGCGGATCGACGAGCAGCTGATCGCATGGGCCGTCGTCACCGACAACGAGACCGGTCAGGACTCCATCGAGCCCGTCTTCCTCGACGAGTACAACGTGCCGGTCGTCTTCTCGCAGTGGGAGCAGGACCAGAAGGCTCAGAACGACAAGGCCGACCCGTCGTACGAGGTGCACGCGCCCGATGAGATCGACGTCTAGCGGGCAGTGTGCATGGTGCCCCTGGGACTGTCCGAGCCCCTCGGTGGCCGCCTGCCGAGTGAACGACCCCGAACCGGCCCAACCGGACACACGAGCCGTGCCGAGCGTCCTAGCGGGCGTCTGCGAGCCCGCGTGGGCTCAGACGCGGACGCAGCGACACCGGGCGCGGGGCACGACCAACGTCATCCGAGACCTAGCAGACTGGAGGAAGCCGATGGAGCTGACCGCAACGCTCCGAGACGAGATTGTCGCCCACGCACGAGAGGAGCACCCCGGCGAGGCGTGCGGAGTGCTGGTCGCTCCGATGGGGCATGAGTTCCCGATGCGCTTCATCCGCATGGTGAACGCGGCTGCGGACACGACCCGGTTCTACGAGTTCCAGGCCGAGGACCTGCTGGCCCTCTTCAGGGACCTGGACGTACGTGGCGAGGACGTGGTCGCGCTCGTCCACTCGCACACCGCCACGGAGGCATATCCGTCTGGCGTCGACATCAATGGCGCGGTGCACATGGGCATGTACTACGTCATCGTCTCGACCGCGAGCGACCCGGCTGAGGTTCGGGCGTACCGCATCGAGGGTGGCGCAGTACTGGAGCAAGAGGTGCAGATCGTGTAGTAACGCGTCAGAGCTACTGCCAACTGCAGAGGCTGTAGACGGCGCGTAGGCCACACGGACTGCACACGAGCATCCGTTAAAGCCCACCTGTGAGGCCGGCATGTGCAGGCGGCCATATGCAGACGAGGCCCCGATCCCACCCAGGGACCGGGGCCTCGCTGTCGGACGACTTAGGCCAGGTCGAGGCCCGCGTCCTCGCCGCAACCGGCGTGGCACCACACGACCTCGGTACGGTCGCTGTCCTCGTACTGGCCCATCTCACCGTCGGCCGGTTCGCCGCACAGCTCGCACTCGTCGGTGTCCATCAGCGACACCTGGACCGCCTCTGCCTCGGCGTTCCAGTGGCCCTCGGCCTTGAGCCGCTCCACGACGCCCGGCAGCTTGTCGGCCTGGAGCTGGAGCTCGGCCATCGGCAGGACCTGGTACGCCGCGATGGTCGCGTCGTCGTTGGGCCGACCGAGAGCCGCCGCCACCTGCATGGCCAGCTCGTGCTTGGTTGCCATCTCGTCCTCCTTGGGGACCGGGCGGACCTCCCGCCCTCAACAGATACTATACTCCATCTGGACACAAAAGGCAAGGGGCGGACCGTCGGGTCCGCCCCGCACGCCCTACAGCGGGTTGCCCTCCGGGTCGGCCAGGTGGCGGCTCAGGATCTCCAGCTCGTCCAGCTGAGCCTCTCGCCGACGGGTCGCCTGCTCGATCTGGTACAGCTGCCAGTCGACCGAGGGCTCGTCCGGGTTCGCGTTCTCGTTGTTGTCCATACTAGAACTATACCCCATCTGCACACGGAAAGAAACCCCATATGCAGACTTGCTTTCCAGGCCGGCATGGAGTAGAGTTGCACTCGTCAACGACCCCAAGGAGGTCCAAATGCCCGCTCCGGTTCTCGTCCCGGTCTCCCACCTCTACGTCCGCCTGCTCGCTCTGGTGGTCGCTCGTGCCGCGCGGTGCTCCGACTGCCGGGCGCTGCCCGATGGCCGCTACTGCCTGTCGCACGTCTGCATCGACTGCGGGCGTATGGCCCACCCGCACGGGCTCGGCTGCTAGTCGGGCGTGCGCCCCGGTCCTCGCGACCGGGGCGTGCCGGCATGTCCAAAGAATCTTGGCGCGAGGGGTAGCCAGATCTCCACATCTGGAGTAGACTTGGTTTGATGCCCAAAATCCAGGCCGGCAAAGATCTTGAAGAAAGTTGCAGTTTGAGGTAGCGCGACATGTGCAGATGGAGTATAGTTCTTACTGTAAGCGAGAACGCCCCAAGGAGGCAAAGATGAACGAGTACAAGATCTTCGAACTGCAGGCCCAGACCGCGAGCGGCACCGAGAAGTTCAAGATCCGGGCCACCAGCTCGGCTCAGGCGCAGGGCATCGCCGACGCGGCCGTCTCGGACGCGGGTCGCGCCCCGGTCCGCACCTGGACCGTCAACGAGGTCCGCACCAAGTGCTTCACGCACGAGGGCTGCGACGGTGCCGACGACACGCACCGCGCGCTGGGACTGTAGCTCTGAAGAAAGTCGGGCTGGAGGGTAGCGCCTCCAGCCCGGCTGGAGTATAGTTATCTCGTAAGCAAGTGAGAGCCCCAAGGAGGCCGAGATGTTCGACGCGGAGAACACCAACGAGGACCTGCTGAACCGGATCCGCGCGACGATGGAGCTGCACGGCTCGGTCGAGGCGACCGGCCGGATCCGTGGCCAGTGGCACGAGGTCATCGAGGTTGTGGACGGCGACGACACGGCCTACGCCTACTGGGCCGCGTCCGACGACGTCAACCCGGTCGGCTACAAGATGATCGAGGTCGACGCGACCGACCCCGACGCGATGGACCTGGACTACGCCCACCTGGTCGAGTTCGACGGCGAGGTCTGACCGGCCCGAGGCCCGCTCCCTCCACTACGGAGGGAGCGGGCCTCCTGCACGTCTGGAGGCGTCTCTGCCGGCCTCTGGAGGTGCGCAGCATCCGTTAAAGCCCATCTGCACCCTCCAGGCCGGCAAACGGCTGTAGGATCCGTTTTAAGAAAAGTGCAGAAAGGGGTAGCGGAGCATCTCGACATGGAGTATAGTTACTCTCGTAAGGCAGGGAACGAAGCCCCCAGGAGGCAACCATGTTCAGCATCCGCTACAACCGCCAGACGAACCACATCGCCGGGATCGCCGCCAAGTGCACGAGCTCGGGCGAGGAGAAGGGCGGCGTGGTCGTCGACTACGCGGAGAACGCCTGCGGAGTCCTGACCCGTGGCCGTCTGGCCCAGGGCAAGTCCTACGAGAGCCTGGAGGAGGCCCTGGAGGCCGCCCGCAAGACCGGTGGTCGCAAGGTCTGCAAGACCTGCGAGAAGGCCGCTCTGGCCGCCATCGAGGCCATCGCCGCCGCCACCCCGGTCGAGCCCGCCAAGCCCGAGGTCGTCGAGGGTGCCGAGCACCAGGTCGGGGACAAGCTGTACTTCCTGCCGGGCGAGCGCCCCCACGGCTACGTCTGCCCCGCCGGAGAGGTCGAGGTCGTCCGGGTGGTCGACCACGGCGAGCACCGCCGGTTCGGCACCGAGCGGTTCACCTACGTCGTCCAGGTCCCGGGCATCAGCGCGACCCGGCAGGGCACGGACCGCACGGAGCTGCACAAGCTGGGCTCGGTGCCGGTCGACTACCGGTTCCAGGAGACGTACATCTCGGCCATCTGCGCCCGGTGCGGCGAGGCTCCGGCCTACGCCAACACCAAGATCATCGAGGAGCCCATCAAGCACGAGGGCAAGGTCTACCCCGGAATGTGCACCATCAAGCAGAGCCGGGTCTGCTACGACGACTGCATCTGACCCAAGGAAGCCCAGAGAGGCCCTCTCCGCAGCCGGAGGGGGTCTCTCGGCTACCCGCGTCCGACCTCGTGCCGGCATGCCGGCAAACGGCCACCTACTGATTTTCAACAATCTTCAAGATGCAGGTTTCCATCCATCTGCACATGGGGTATAGTTCTTAGTGTAAGGCCGACCGCAAGGGTCGGCCCCGAAGCCCCAAGGAGGCCCCGATGGTCCACTCCATCGAGCACGAGAAGTACGAGGTCGCCGTTCAGATCTCGGTCCTGTCCTACGACCTGAACCAGGTCAACGAGACCGTCCCGACCATGCTTGCCGGCAACACGCTGGACATGCTGATCGAGCGGCGCGACAGCCTGCTGAACATGATCGACGAGCAGGTCGCGCTGGACGGGTTCTACGCGGTCCCCGACCACATGGACGCCACGTGGCTGGCGACGCTCATGCAGACCGAACTCGGCGCGTACGTGGACGCCGGGGAGTACAGCAAGGCCGGAGCCAAGGCGATCATCCCGGTCGAGCCCGGCACCGTCTGAGCAGCGCGAAGGCGAGCCCCGGTTCCCCAGCGGAGCCGGGGCTCTGCCCTTGCCGGCAAACAACTCCAAGAAATTTGCACAAAGGGGTAGCGCGCCTGTGTGCACATGGAGTAAAGTTCTATCAACAGCCCGAACGAGGAGCCCCAAGGAGGCCGACATGAACAGCTACAAGGTGACGATGCGGATGGGCCAGGACACCTGCAACACGGTCACGATCGTGGAGGCGGAGTCGGCGGAGGACGCGCCCATGGTCGCGGAGATGAAGTGGACGGGGATCACGGTCCTGGTGCTGGACGTCGAGCGGACGGACGACGGCAACGGGTACGGGTACTGCGACACGCACAAGGACCAGGCGCTGGAGGACCACTGCACCAGCTGCAACGCGGTCTACTGCGAGGCGTGCGAGTACGAGTAAGCGCACGACCGGCCAACCGGCCCGCACCCCACACCGGGGTGCGGGCCTGAGGCAGTAGAAAGAATCTTCAAATGCAGGTAGCGAACTGCCGGCATCTGGAGTATAGTTACTCTCGTAAGGCCAACCGGAACGAAGCCCCAAGGAGGCTCCCCATGATGAACTCCACGAAGACCGCCGAGACCGTCGAGAAGCTCGCGGACGTCGCCGCCCGGACCCTGCTGACCAACCAGCGCCGGATCAACGACGCGTTCGCAGCCTGCGAGATCGTCTCTGCCGGCACGCTGGAGGCGCTGATCCAGTCGCAGGCCGAGGCCCACCTGACCGCCGGACTCCAGACCCGCTGGAACCGTGGCGGGATGGCGGCCATCGAGTCCTGGCTGGAGGACGCGGCCGAGCGCCTCATCGAGACCAACGTCGGTGGCTGGTCCAGCCCGGTCCAGAACCAGATGGAGCTCGCGGAGCGCAAGGCTCTGCAGAACGCCTACAAGGCGCTGAGCCGCTGCCGCGCCTGACCAACCCCGCCCCACCGAGAGCCCCGCCCCGAACCAGGGAGCGGGGCTCTCTCGCGTTCCGGCCCCGGCAAGGCCGCTACGCGCCCCGTACGCGAGCCCGCGCTACGCGGGAGCCCCGTTGCCCCACCGAGCCCGCGCGGAGCCGCCTACGGGCCACGTAGGGCCGCGCCCCGGACGTAACGGCGTTGCCCCGGCTGCGCCCCGTAGGGGCGAGTCCATGCCGGCTCAGGAGACCGATTCGACCCGATTTACCCTGATCCACGGTGAATCGCCGTAGACGCCCGGCACTCACTCCTACCTGGTCAAACAGAAGTTCTTGAAAAATCTTGAAGAAAGTTCGCGAGCCTCCTACCAGGGCATTCGCGATGAATGCGCAGGCCGGCATGTGTTTGCCTTCTGCGTGGATATGGAGCATAGTTCTACCTGTAAGCGAACGAGGGCGGCGAGCAGAACTCCCGGGACGGCGACTCCAGCCGACGGTCGAGGCTCCACCCGAAGACCGCGAGCAAACGCAAGGCGGCCATGCGAGAGGTCGGAAGCAGCAAATGCAGACTCGGAGACAGGGCACCGGCCCTCCACAAGAAAACGGTAGACAGGGTAGTAGCGCGCAACTCCTCGGGGACGGACGCGGGACTGGCTAGGGAGACACGGAACCAGCCACCCCACGAGAGAACATCCGAGAGGTTGGCAAGGCGCGAGGGTCTGGCGAACGGGCGGAGCGGCTGGTAGGTCCCACCGACGCCCGTGCAACACCCCAAGACGAAACAGCCCCGTCGGGAGACGCTGGCTGTAGGCCGCTGAACGGCGGTCCTGAGGAGTCTCAAGAAGGAGAACACCATGGGCATCCTGCCCAAGCGCGTCCCGCAGGCGAGCAACCCGCCCGGCAGCTCCGGCCCCAAGGTCGAGGCCAAGGGCGGCGACCAGATCACCAACCGACCGCTGCCGACCGAGGCGGACGGCCGGGACCTGATCCAGGTCGACAACCCGCTCGGGACGCCGGGTCCCGACGAGATCCAGCGCTGAGGTAAGGCGCGACTGGCAGCCGGGGAGCCCAGCGCTCCCCGGCTTGCCGGCAAACAAGTTGCACTCCAGAGTAGCCAACCGGCTCCATATGGAGTATAGTTCTACTAACAGCCCAACCGAGAGTCCCCAAGGAGGACCCCATGGCCCGCAACGAGAACAAGACCCCGAAGAACTACGAAGCCCTCGCCGCCAAGGCTCCCACCCAGCTCCACGAGGAGTTCGCCCACTGGCTGTTCATCCAGACCGGCGTCAAGGTGGACGTCAAGACCGTCCAGCTCGCGGTGTCCTTCCGGATGGACTTCCAGGCCAGCCCGGAGAACCAGAAGAGCCTGGCCGAGCGCAAGGCCAAGGCGGCGGCGGACAAGAAGGCCAGCGCGGCCCGTAAGGCGGCCAAGCTGGAGGCGGCCCTGGCGAAGCTCAAGGGAGATGCCGGCAAGGCCGAGGAGCCCCAGCAGGAGGCCGAGGAGGCCAAGCCGGTCGCCCCGGTCGAGCCCAGCGAGCCGGTCAAGCTCACGGTGATCTACGGTGGCGGCGAGCCCGAGGTCCACAAGTTCGGTTGCGCCGACGCCAAGAAGAAGACCGCGAAGCAGGGCTTCTCCAAGGAGACGGCGAACGTCAGCAGCCACACCGAGCTGACCCACCTGATCTACTCGGACATGATCGACTCCGGCGAGTCGACGCTGGAGGACTGCTACATGGGCTACGACGCCAAGCCCTGCTGCGGCGCGCTGGACAACTGAGCGACACCCCAGGACGAAACCGCCCGGTCTCCCGAGAGGAGGTCGGGCGGTCTGCGGCTGAGTGGCCGTACTGACGAGTCCCCCAGGAGGATGTCATGGGTCTGGTTCCGCTGCCGAGCGACGACGAGGTCGTTAAGGCGTGGCGTGAGCACGACAAGAACAACTCGGCGACGGCGAGGTTCTTCGGCGTCAACGAGAGCACCATCCGCAAGGTGGTGGTGCGCGCAACCGGCCTCCAGCCTCGGCCCTACAAGAGGCTCCCGCTGGCCGGTGCACAGCTCTACGGAGCGTACCTGAAGGAAGGCGGCGACTGCCACTCGGTTGGTCGCCTAGCGCGCTCCTACGGCGTCAAGCCGCAGTCTGTACGAGCGGCCCTGCGCCGCTACCTCGACCGGGTCGACCCGGTCAACTGAGTCCCCAAGGAGGACGAACCATGGACAACGACCGCAAGGCTGTGTACGACTTCATCATGAACGCCGACGGCATGATCAAGATGTCGACGTTCGCGATCTTCGACGGTGTGGTCAACAAGGACTACATCGTGATCCACAGCGCTCCGCCGCGTGTCGTGCGCGAGCTCGTCAGCTTCTGCAAGATGGTGTCGATGAGCGAGCAGGGCCTGCTGATCCCGCTGACCAAGAAGGAGTCCGACAAGTGAGCGTCCCGACCCCGCACGGCGGGCACGAGCCCGCGACCCCGACCGAGGCCGACCCGGTCATCCAGGCCGAGACGCGAGGCCACAACCCGGCGGAGCAGGTGCAGCCGCCGGACGCCGACGCGCAGGACCTGTTCGGTCCTCCGGCGGGGCAGTGATGGCCGGTGTTCTTCATCGACTTGCTGATCGAGTTCGTCTGCGGCCTGATCGAGGGGCTGCGGCCGAACCGGTCCGCCCGGCGACGCCGTCGGTAGAGCGCAGGGACCAGATCGCGGCACTCATCCGTCGCGACTACCCGTTCATGAGCGAGGACTGCATCCGGCAGGTTCTCAACGACATGTGACCAGGACGAAACCTCCGAAAGGAGGTCGGGTGCTGAATGGCACTCCTGATGAGTCCCCAAGGAGGATTCCATGTACGACCGCAGGCACAGGATCCAGGTGGCGTTCGACGCCGAGACCGTGGCGGAGGCCACAGGCATGCCGCTGGACCCGAACACCTTCGACGAGCACCTGCAGTTCGCGACCGAGTACCAGCTCGCGATGTACCGGCTCGGCTCCAAGCAGAAGCGCGAGGAGACCCGCCCGCACGTCCGCCACGCGCTGGCGTACAACTCGCTTATGCAGCTCCGCGCGCTGTTCCTGTTCGCCCAGGCTGAGCACCAGCACGAGATCGCCAAGGGCGGACGGCTCAACGAGATGGAGCGCGCCTCCGTCTGGCGGATGCTGGAGCACGAGGGCAGGGTCGAGTTCGGCCCGTCCCGGATGTACCAGGCCACCGACCCCGAGAACACCGTTCTCCGCAAGCACATCAACGACTGACCTGTCCCCAAGGAGGACTGCACCATGGTTCGAGGCAAGCCCGCAGAAGGCCGCACCCGCGTCGTTGTCGAGCCCCGCGTCGTCGAGTTCATGCTCGCCAACCGGGGCCGGATCGTCACTCTCCAGGAGCTGCTCAACGCGCTCCCTCCGGGTGCGCTGGACGCGTCCGTCCGCAACGTCATGCGGCGGCTGATGGAGCGGATGGACATCACCGTCATCTCTGCCGGCAACAGCTGGCGGCTGGAGGCTGACACCAAGCCGGACCTCAGCGAGAAGGCCAACCCGTCTGCCGGCAAGTCGCTGGGACTCTTCGAGCAGGTTGGCGAGATGCAGGACGGAAGCCTGGTCGTGCGCGACGAGGACAACCGACTGTACGCGCTGAAGGCTCTGTAGCGGCCCTACGCAGCCACGTAACGAACGAACGCGCCCCGGTCAGGCACTCGGCCCGACCGGGGCGTGCCAGCCCCTTACACGAGCGAGGAAAGACGAATGCGGATCAGGAACGCGGCGCTCATCAGCGTGGCGATCGTCGGGGCGGCGGCATGTGGCAGCCCGAATGCACCGGCGCAGAAGTCGGTGTCGGGTGCACGTGACGACGTCCGGTCGGTTGCGGCCGTCAAGGAGGTCAGCCACAAGGTCAAGAAGACCAAGCGCGTCTGCGCCCGCAAGGTTGCCGGCAAGTGCAAGTCGTACAAGGACGTGCCGGACGGCTGGAAGAAGGTCGTCGACACGCGAGCCAAGCCCGCGCTGTACTGTGTGGAGCTCGACAACGTCAACGGCTCTGCACAGGACGACGACGTGTGGTACACCACCAGCATCACGACGTACCTGAAGGCGCAGGCCCTCTCCGAGGGCGACGCGATCAAGTTCAAGCCGCTCCACGGCGGCTGCTGGTAGGCCGGAGGCCGGGTGAATCGCCGTTGACGATAGGGTTCGCCCGATTCGCCCCATGACGCGTCGCACTCATGCCGGCCTGCGGTTTTAAAGAAAGTCGAAAAAAGTTCAAGGAACTCTGCACACATCCCTACCTGGTCAAACACGGTGAATGACCAGGTAGGGGCGGAGTTGCCTCGGACGCAGATCTGGCGCATAGTTCTACTCAGGAAGCGACGAGGGCAAGGAACGAACTCCCCGGATGGCCGGTCTGGCCGAGGGTCGAGGTTCCGCCCGAAGACCGCGAACCCGAGCAGGACAGCCAAGAGAGACGGCTGAGATCGCGCACAGGACCCCGGTCCTGGCCGCTGACTCTAGACAGGAACCGGACTCCACAAAACCGGTAGTTGCGAGCGAAGCGACTGGACATCCCGAGGACGGGCAGCCAACGACCACTGCGGTCGGGGGAAGCGCACACAGCCGGGTTACTGAGTCCTGAAAGCTGCTAGCGAGCGACGAACTCCACCTCTTCAAGCCTGGTGCGAAACCGTCAGTAGTTAAATGGGCGGCTCTGGCCAGGAAGTCGAAAGGTGGACGGTCTGCCGGCAACCGCAACCCTCACAGCTGAGGAGATGCCGGCACCAAGACTCAACAAGGACGAAACGAGCCCGCTGGGAAGCGCTGCTCGTCCGCCGGTGGATGCCGGTGCCGATGAGTCCCCAAGGAGGAAACACCATGGCCGAGAACAACACCCCCAGCAAGAAGACCTTCGCTGAGCGTGCGGCCGCTGAGCCCACCGAGCTCCACAAGCTCTTCGCCAAGTGGATCGAGGAGAAGACGGGCTTCACCCCGGACCTGAAGACGGTCCAGCTCGCCGTGACGCTGCGGATGGAGTTCCAGGCGTCCGACGAGAACCAGGAGGCGCTGAAGGCGCGCAAGGCTGACGCCGCCAAGAAGGCGGAAGAGGTCAAGGCGCGCAAGCTCGCCAAGCTGGAGGCAGAGCTCGCCAAGCTCAAGGGCGAGCAGGCCGACGAGGCGAAGCCCGAGGAGCCCGCTGAGGCCCCGAAGGCGGAAGCCGAGCCCAAGGCTGAGGCCGACGGCGAGAACGCCCCGGAGGCGGCCACGGAGGCTGTCGAGGAGCCCAAGGCGGAGGACAAGCCCAAGGCTCCGGTCCGGCGCACCCGGCGGACCCCGACCGCCAAGAAGTAACACCCCGCAAGCGGCCCTGGCCGAGAGGAGACCTTGAGTCCCTCCGGCCAGGTGCCCACGCAAGGACGAAACCTAGGGGCTCCGGCCCCGATGGTCCGGCGCTGGATGGCGCTGCTGAGGAGTCCCCGAGGAGGATGCATGGACGTTGTGTGGAACATCTACAAGGTGCTGGTCGAGGAGGACCGCGAGGAGCACTTCGCGATCTTCACCGACGAGGACAAGGCCAACGACGCGATCAACCGGCTCCGGCTGCGCGACGCGGAGGACAACGAGGTCGACTGGAACCTCCGGTCCTGCGGGGTCAACCCGACCCCGGACATGCTTGACCTGCCCAAGACGCTCCGCGAGATGGGATGCGACGAGCTGCTCAACTCGGCTCGCATCGAGCTGTGCAACAACGGCAAGATGTACGTCCCGCTGTGGATCAACCCGGCGTGGCTGGTGCACGAGCTCAAGGCCAAGTACGAGCTCGGCATCGACTTCCGAGGTCGCGAGATGAAGCTGGTCTCGCCCGACGAGGTCAAGCGTCGGCGCGAGTTCGGCATCCAGGACGAGAACGCCCCGTCCGACTTCGGGGACGACGCAGGATTCGTCGAGACGAAGGACTGAGCACATGGCCGAGGAAGCCTGCCCCGTGGACCTGCCCGAGCAGGGTGTCCAGCCGATGATCACGGTCGTCACGAGCACCGGCTCGGGAACGTCCGAGGTCCGGGTGGACGAGCAGCACCCCACGGACCCCGCGCAACAGTGAACCACAGGCAGCGCCCGGATCGCTCGGGAATGTGGTTCTGGTTATTAACCATCGCCCTCCTCGTGGCCTACGCCAGGTCACAGGGAGGGTGATGCCTCCACCCCAGATCGAAACGCCTCAGCCAGGGGCGTCCGGCCGTATGGTGCGGCTGCTGACGAGATCGTGGAGACGATATGGACAACGAGATGGAAGCCCTGGTCGCGAGTGGCGACGTGTGGGTCAGCGAGCAGCCGCCGGTCGAGCCGGTGCGCAACCCGGCTGTCCGCACCCTGTGGGAGGCTCTGGCCTGATGGCGAGCTTCGCGAAGAACTGGTGGGCCAAGCACGACATGGACCGAGACGGCAAAGGCTGCGCCTTCATCGTCCTGGTCCTCGGAGGCGCGATCCTGTTCGTCGGGGTCGGCCTCGGCATCATCTTCACGGTCGCTCTGATGGCGGCCTTCTGATCCCTCAGCCAGGACGAAACACCGCATCCAGTGGTGTCCGCCGGTAAGGTACCGGTGCTGACGAGTCCCGAGGAGATTCGCACATGTCCGAAACGCAGAACCCGATGCTGGCCAAGATCCAGGGCCTGCTCGACACGTACCAGTCGCTCACCGACACCAACCCCGAGGCCGCTCAGGCGTACCTCGACAAGGCCGAGCAGCTGATGCAGAAGTACGCCGTTGACGAGGCGATGCTGTCCGCAGCTCGCCAGCTCGCCGGTGGCATCGTCGAGGAGCCCGAGCAGCGCGTCATCACGTTCATGCCGGCAAACGACAAGCTCGGCAACCAGTGGTACAACCTGATCATCGCGGTCGCCAACCACTACGACTGCGAGTTCTTCGGCTGGACCTCTGGGTCGGGCTACCTGGTCGGCTTCCCGTCGAACATGGACCTGGTCGAGATGGTCTACACCTCCCTGAGGATGCAGGCGCTCAGCAAGCTCGACCCCAAGCCCAACAAGGACCTGGAGTTCGACGAGAACGTCTACATCCTGCACGAGGCGGGCATCAAGTGGCAGCGCATCGCCTTCCTGATGAACCAGGCCTGGCACGAGGCCACGGAGCTCGGCAGGGTCATCGACTC
>Ga0310811_10006137_pt1 | contig 15317 bp, 15 predicted proteins | sample YCmetagenome_FD_207642 | JGI IMG/M metagenome (GOLD analysis project Ga0310811, IMG submission 207642) | Soil microbial communities from experimental microcosm in Duke University, North Carolina, United States - YC | ecosystem: Engineered > Artificial ecosystem > Soil microcosm > Unclassified ...
CGCAGTCCCTTCAAACACCACTGCCGTTCAAGCCAGGAAAGAAGGTGACAATTCCAGAAAGCCTTGAATATATGGTCGAGAGTATCGTCCCATGGATTTGGAGCACGCGACAGGTGAACAACCCAGTTTTGACATGCATACTTAAGAGCGTCGGAAGATGATCGACTTCGTTCCTGTGCCTCGTTTGCGAAGGCTATAAGGAGATTCATAGCATGGATTATTTCCCTGTTAGGAACTTCCGGCGATGCAGAGGTGAGATGATTTTGGGGTATAAACGCCAGGAACACCGGAAATATCAAGAAATCCGGTAAGTTTCTGAACTGCTGGACTACTTTGAAGGTTGGGAGCAAAGCCAATTCTGGGAAAATGATATAGTTGCTGATTGCTTCCAACGTACTCGAGAATTCTTCCGTAGTCGCCCATACGGACCCCACAGGAGTGGATTGCCACGCTTGACCGTGGGGCGTTTGAAGCCAGTTTCGCCCGCCAAGGGTCTGAAGCCAGTCTCGCCCTCTCTGGGTCGGTAACCAGTCTTGCCCGTCTGGGGTCTGCAGCCAGTTTCGTCCTCCCTGGGTCTGCAGCCAGTCTCGTCCTCCCTGGGTCTGCAGCCAGTCTCGTCCTTCCTCGGCCTGCAACCAGTCTTGTCCTCTCTGGGTCTGCAGCCAGTTTCGTCCTCCCTCAGCCTGCAGCCAGTCTCGTCCTCCCTGGGTCTGCAGCCAGTCTCGTCCTCCCTCATTCTGCAGCCACTTTCGTCCTTCATCGGTCTCCAGCCAGTCTTTTTCGTCCAGGACGTGAGTGTGCAGAAAGCTTGGCACTGCCCGGGGGCTTAGTGGGATGTCCAGCCAGTTTCGTCCTCCATGGGCCTGCATCAAGTTTCGTCCTCCCTGGGTCTGCAGCCAGTCTTGTCCTACCTGGGTCTGCAGCCAGTCTTGTCCTACCTGGGTCTGCAGCCAGTCTTGTCCTCCCCGGGTCTGCAGCCAGTCTCGTCCTCCCCGGGTCTGCAGCCGGTTTCGTAGATTCCAGTCTCGTCCTCCCTGGGTCTGCAACCAGTTTCGTCCTCCATGGGCCTGCAACCAGTCTCGTCCTCCCTGGGTCTGTAGCCAATCTCTTCCTCCCTGGTTCTGCAGCCAGTCTCGTCCTCCCTGGGTCTGCAACCACTCTCGTCCTCCCTGTGTCTGCAGCCACCGTCGTCCTCCCTCGTTCTGCAGCCACTGTCGTCCTCCCTGGGTCTGCAGCCAGTCGCTTCCTCCCTCGGTGTCCAACCAGTCTTGCCCGTCTGGTGTCTGCAGCCAGTTTCGTTCTTCCTGGGTCTGCAGCCACTGTCGTCCTCCCTCGTTCTGCAGCCAGTTTCGTCCTCCCTGAGTCTGAAGCCAGTCCCGTCCTCTCTGGGTATGCAGCCACTGTTGTCCTCCCTCGTTCTGCAGCCACTTTCGTCCTCCCTGGATCTGCAGCCAGCCTTGTCCTCCCTTGGCCTGCAGCCAGTCTCGCCCACCCTTGTTCTGCAGCCACTCTTGTCCTCTCTGGGTCTCCAGCCAGATTCGTCCTCCTTCGGTCTCCAGCCAGTTTCGTCTTGCCTGGGTCTCCACCCACTGTCGTTCTCCCTCGGTCTCCAACCAGTTTCGTCCTCCTTCGGTCTCCAGCCAGTTTCGTCCCGCCTCAGTCTCAAGCCAGTTTCGTCCCCCCTCGGTCTCCAGCCAGTCTCGCCCATTTATGGTCTGCATCCAGGCACACCCGTCCATAGTCCCCAGCCAATATTGTAAATCTAGTGAACGATCTCCCCGAAGCCATAGCATACAAATGAGAGCTGACAGTGGCTCTGGTGTCCGAACAAGGAAGGACATTGAATTCTTTAATTGACGGGGGTCCTCGGATTGCATAGCTTGGCTCTGTTTCTTCAGTTCTGAGAGCACATCCAAAAGGGCCGTGCTTTCTGGCATATTTTTCACCATCAACCGAAGAGAGGAATCAGCGAGTAGGAAGTGGGGTGATGGTATATCGTGTCCGCATACTTGAGGGAGGCTGCAGTTTGAGGGGTCGGAAACATAGTCGCGAATGGACGAGTGATAGATATTCACGGGGAGAGTGCTGTCTGCAGGGATATCCATGACAGACCGTAGCTGTATCAGCGTTGTCTGCACATCCCAGCCCAAACCAGGGCCAAGAAGTGACGAGATTTGCGAGATGGGAAGAGGGTCTGCGAGGGCGGTGACGATGGACAAGTGAATGTAAGCCCGCTTGGGGTCAGCACATGTGGAGAGGATACCATCGTATAACTTGTACACCTCCGTTCCCGGTAGCAGTTCGCTTGTTAGCTTGAGCATCAGCTGTAGACGACCATGGGGATCTTTGTCATTGTCGATAATGAACTTCATCATTGTAGACGCCACGATGAAACGTCTGCCCGCTCGGCTCGCCAGCTTCACGAGATCATCATCCGATGGCTGAGGGAAATCAGGATGACGGCTTGCCAACTCTGCGAAGGAATGCTGCAAGAAAATATAGATGTCTTTGTCAACATCGGCGCCGTCAAGCGAGATGATGGTAGCAACACCCTCCCCAGAAGTTTTCACGGGTATCTCGCACAACAACGGCTGCACTTCCTTGTCCCGAAAGGCTTTGCAGATATGCGATTCAGAGCGACTCGTGAGTAGAATGTGTGTCACGGGTAAATCAGGTTCACGAAGAGCCCGTGCAAGGGAAAGGATAAGATCGGTAACCTCGGGTTCGGATGTGCATTCATCAAGGGCATCGACAACGAACGTCAGTGGTGGACAGCCACGCAATCTGAGTTGAAGTTTTCGGAGGGGTTGGAGAAAGAGAGCCTCCATCTGCTTGGAGAGAGACTTGTCTGGGTTTAGTAGAGCGGGATTATCACGGATAGCTTTGTGCACATCATTTCTGATGCTAGGAAAATTGATGGCAAGCTGATAGGCAAGAGTCGCGAAAAAATACCCAGCCGTGCAACGTTTCGCGTGCTTGCGCGAGAAAAAGAATGTTCCTCCAAGCCGCTCTTCGACTTTGGTCTGCTCTGTCATTTTTAGACCTCTCATCCTCTCCGCTACAGTGAATGCAACAGCAGACTTTCCGACGCCTGCTGTGCCATGCAGCCAAATAAGTCGATTTTTCTCTGGATCGTCCAGCACTTCGTATATGTAGGTGAGGAGATCCACCCGGGTTCCTTCCAAACATTTCGGGTAGGGCTGACGTTCTTGGGAATTGTATTCAGCACCACTGACAGCAACCTGGGACAGCCTCGCCCAAGTTCCTTCAAACGATGGAAGAGCTGTCAACAAGGTCAGGAAAGCGAGATAGGGACAAGAGTGAGAAAAACTGACATTGTTCCTCACTCATTCACGAAGGTTATGATATACGCGATGAAATGGATAAATTGAGAGTACTAGATGGGTACGGTCAGAAATAATCTAGGTGACAATTATCTTGGGGACGACGCACGAAGAATTGAACTTGATCTGTTGAAGTCAAAGTAAGTTGTCAACTTAGGGTCCTAAAGCGCGTTGGAGATGGGATGGGATAAATGGATGATTCGATCTATGGAAAGCCTGGTGGATGGTGGACACAGTTAAAGGACGAGTGGCGCCGGCGCTTGTCCTGTTGCAGGAGGCTATGAGGTTGCTGTGTACAGCCGTGCCACTGCCAGCCTGCGTATGCCGTACGTCTTCAGATGCTGTTGAAGTAGAAATACTAGAAGAGATATTTTGAACGAGGAACAACCTGTAATTTTTGCAGTTTGAGGTTTAGTGTCTGCATTCGAATCCCATCCCAATTGCAACTCCCATGCATCAAATTCTTACTAGCAATATAGTTCCAAGACACTGCATTTCAGCCTCAGCGCCCTAGTGGCAGTAGCACGGATCCCTTGATACTTATTGATACGCCCTTCTATTCCTAACAAAGCCAAACATCGAGTCTTCGGTTCTAACACAATCTTATTGGACCCTACTTACTTCTCCAACAGCGGTGGGAAGGACTCCGAAGGAGACTGCAACATGTCTCGCTTGCTCCAACTTCTCTAGCTGACTCTCACTCCGTCTGTAACACGGTTCATTTCGATATACCATAACATGCTTCCCAGACCTCGAGTCATGACATAATGTTACGCTCAGCCTATCAGCAAGCGCGAGTGTGTCCATCCCCTCAACTTTTGAGCCTTTCTAACTTGATATGTTGACTGATAGTGAGTGTATGAGCTTTGCTAACCAAATAAATTTCCTCTGATGCCTTTGAACCTGTCCGGACTACAGTGTGATTCTTGGTTCATTTTATCTCGGACGGTTCACCCTTGGTCCTGAGCTATTCCGAACCTCATATCTTACCAACTACCCGCATCGAAATACTTCATCGAAACTCGTTGTTCCTGCATTTTCACTAATTTTCACTTGTTCCAGTCTTGTTTCATGCCTCGACCTCGCCACTCCTCGCCATTTCTTGCGCTTGTCTGTACTTGTACATACTTGTTTTGGGTGTCCACAGTGTATGTCCGTTCCTCCGCTGGTCACCCGAGCACATGCTTGTTTGCATTTGCATCCATTGTCCTGAGCACTTCGAGTTCGAACTTCCCAAAAAACTGAACCTGACCATTTCGAACCGTTTGCGAGGGTTCGGTAACTCTGGTTCTGGGTTCGACGAAAGAGGATTGAATGAAGGTTGTTGTGTCTCGTTCGCGCTGTTGATATCCATGGTCATGTATATTATTTACCGACCCACCGTTCTAATGCAATATAATGTTGGTTTTCGTGTATTTTGATACTGACCGACGAGTAGATTTGACAGTATTCAGAACAAACCCCTCGAAACCCGCAGAAATTCATTGGAACTGTAACCGAATTTACAATGTCGCGAACATGCACGAGTTCAAGCACCAAGCTTTCAACCACAGTACTATGGTTTCTCATAGACGTAAGTGGATACAAAAAAATTGGCTAACTGATATATAATGTTTCCTCCTATAGTACAATAGATCCGAGTAACTCCCTCAAACAAAATCTACCAATGTAACCCGCCAAACAGTCCTTCGACACCTCGGATACTGCGTAAAGCGACTCTGTACGCTTCTAATACAAAGTCTCCCCGAAAGCTCATCCCAATCCTGCACTATTCGAGTTGTCGCAGATGGAGCCGAGCTATGAGTTTCCTGGAGGTCCATAAGTGCACGACCTTCACGGTGGTCATTCTCTGGGACTGCGGTCGTCTCGATAGCCATTTGCCAAGGACATGTCGTCCCTTTCTGGTTGGGTAGGGAAGAAAGCCAGAATATGCGCTGAGCTGCGAACAAGCACGGCCACTGTGAGCTTTGTGGGCGTGGGGGTTCAAACTGCAATGGAAGGTGAGACATTCCCCAAATCTGACGATGCAGAGCAAAGCTTACATTGTACTTCTCAATGATGTAGGCATTTGGTTCCGAGGCATCGAGATCAGGTCGTATGAATCGAATTTGGCCTTCATACAGAGAAACTATAGCTCCTTCATGAATTATTTTGACGAAACGTCCGAAGGTCGCGGCAGCAGGACGAAGCTGCCAGAATGGCGTAAGCAGCGGTGGTGCGTTTTCATCGAAGTCGTTGGGTACAGTGGAGGGAATATTGTACGCAGTCATCAATCGCGTGCTGACGAGCAAGATGCATGGAACCCGACCGGACAGGCGCAAGTCGTACCGTATCTGTACATATTCGTTGGTATTCTCCAATTATATTGTTTTCATCTTCGCACTTACGCGCAGTTTGCCGTCGTGTCCCTTTGGACAGTCGATTTCAACAGTCACATCCATTCGAAAACTGTCGTAATTCTCGTTTAGCTGCATGATACGAAGGAAATGCCTCCTGTCCGAAGTAATCCATCCATACACGACATAGTCTCCTGCTGCTGCATAGTTCCGCACAAACACGTTTGCGCGAAAAACGAGAGGTATCGTAATTGAGGGTATCTTTGTATTTAAATGCATAATTCCAAAGGTGTTGGATCTAGTTGGAGTTCGTGAGTATGGGGAATTAGGCCCCTGAGGATACATCGCACCCATCATTGCACTTGGTTCGTAGTAGCATGAGATCATCACCACGAGACGATTTATACGGACTGTCTTGGTCGAAGGGGAGCCAGCATATCTCACTCTGAAGGGTCGTGGATGCAGCGGGAAATTCAGCTCTCGTGCTTGGCTTTATTAAGCACAAGTTAGAGTGTCGAGAAGGGTTGAGATTCCGACAGTGGAAGAGCAACACTAGCCATGTCCCACCCGGAATAAATTTGAGACCTTGAAACACACCAGGGAAATCCAATGGGAACGTGTAGAGACGCTTAGGGACAATACTAGGTAGTGTCCATATGTGGTCCAGTCGGGCAGCGGTTTTCAGCTGGTGACGAATGTCTTCCACAGTGGATGAACGCAGATGGGGGTAGCTCTGATCAAGAAAACAATGCTGGAATCGGAGGGCGTCACGCCAGACATGTCGTAATGAGGCAAATTCGTGCAATGTTCGACATGTCTGTGAATAAAGCATGAAACAGCTCACAGACAGAGTAATATTAATAATCTGCCGCAGACTCACGCTTCCAAGCCTTATGATGTCCAGGACGGAAAGATACCTCATAATCACGAGCCATACGTCGACCACGAACTTGGAGGGGCTGTAGACACCATGTTGGCTGGCAGGTACTACAAACATGGGTATTCAATTCAGTGTTGGTGAGTAAAGAACTCACTTTCGGGCTTATGCGTTGCCTGAGCAGTAGTTGGTGATCACGACATATGGCGTCACAACTCTCGGGTGCCGTCCAAGCCTTGCTTTATTATTGCGTGTTTGTATGAATGGCGCCGGGAAGCTTCACTCACGTGTGGGCGCTTCTTCGAGTCGATTGTGTAATGAAATTGTTGCACTAGAATTCAAGCTAAGCCTACATTTCGCCTGCTCCGCTGCCCACTTGTTTCCCCATGTCCAGATCCTACACCCAAAGACTCTTGTCGTCGGAGCCAGTGACGAAGAAATGGGTACCACGGATGAAAGCTAATACCTCGTTCATCAATTTCTTGTAATCCTTGAACCCCAGCACAAGATGAGGCATTTGCTTTTGAGTGGGCGCTTGGGACGTTACTTTGTGAGTAGTGACCTTACACGACTTCTCCTGACCACTATAAGTTGATTCCGTCTACAGGTTTTGTTACGCGTAAGTAGGGCCACTATACAGACGTGCAGCTCCACACGTGGGCTGGCTCATATATGCGCGAGTTTATGCATACAAACTGTCACCGACACGGGTCGTACGGCCTACTGATAAAGCGATGACAGGACACTGCTGTTATAAATATTCTCATCGAAGACCAACGATATGATCAGATTCTTCCTGTGTTCACGCACTTTGTATAGCTGTGCGAGCTGGTACATGTAGGACTGGTTCGCGGTTCACGACACTATGGTTAGCTAGTGTCATTCTCGTCTGCACAACCAGCCACATCGTCGGCAGAACTTACCTGCTAGGCATGTTTAGGTTGAAGTCGTCGATTTATCTCAAGTGGTGCTAGCCAAATGGTTAACAGATTCGAAATCTGTTTCTCCTCGATTGTGCAGGATCGAAACCCGCCAACAATCCTTTTTCTCCGTGATCGGGGGCAAAATTTGCACGAGCTCAAGAGGTCTTCGAATGTCAACCATAAGACTCATGGCTAGGTGGTTAACAAATTCAAAGTTTGTTCCTCCTGGATGGTGCAGGTTCGAAACCTGCTGATAATAGTTTTTCTCTATGATTGTACCTTGGACATGAGCTCACGAAGTCGTGCCAACATCCTTCCGGATGGTGCAGGTTTCAAACCTGCCGACGGTATTTTGTTCTCTATGATTTGAATGCTGCGTATTATATGCAGTCGTTTGTTGGGAGCAACATTGCATGTGTCCTCAAATACTCAGTACATGTCGCAATATCTACTCTAACGTACAGGGTTGAAAAGGACAAAAACGGGAAGTAAACGAACTTATTTGTCCAGGACTCCAACGCGTGAAAGACGCGAGAACCACCTTGTGAAAACCGCAAAACAGCCGATGTCTGGAACGTGTTCAATGTTCAATGTCTGTTACCAATAGCTGCACAGCACTGGTGCTTCCTGCCTGCAACGTTGGTGGGGTGACACCGTCGATCACATTGAATGTCCCTGTCAGTGGCATACTGCTGCTTGAGGCACCAGCATATGCTTGCTGTTGAGGAGGACATCGTGGCTGCCCCAACAAGTTATGCCCTTTTGCACTGTAGGCATCAGCGTGCGCTACGAGACAACATCAGCATCACGACACAGATATCGAAAGGTTAGGAAAACTTACATATTTGCCTCATGTCGCAAAGACGTCCACAAGGGAACTCCTGCGTAGGCGAGGATTATGGCCCTGGGGAGCAGAGGAGCAAAAAAAATAAACGATTGATGCATATACTTATTCCAGATCGTTCGGCATGACGAGTGGTGGTAGGAAAGACGTGTACCGATTCAGATCTGCAGACTATGGCACTAGTACCGCAGAAGAACTGCTGATTATGACCTCTGACGTCTGAGGGCAATAATGTCTTACGCACAGCGGAGTTGAAATGTCAATTGCAATTGGCCAACAGTGTGTGACACAGGTAAGTCACATTCAAATGCAGTTGCAACTTGCCACCGTTCGTCCTATAATCAATATCATTTTGTAGTAACACAGCACACTGAATGTTGAACATTGAACACTTGGGACAACTCGCAACTTCGCTACTTTACTGTTACTCTCGTTTTCTCTTGAGAGGTCGGCGCAACTTGTTGTATTGCAAATTACCTTGGCGATACAGCTTTCAGGAGTCTATCACCTAATTGACATTTCAGCGAGTCCAGGCCGCCGATATCTGCCAGTCGTCATTTGCGTTTTTTACCACGCAGCAACTCTAACTTGCAGTGTTGTGTTGCTGGTTACGACTGCCCGCCACGGATTCACTTCCACCTGAGTTTTTTTCGTTCGAAGCCCTTGATGCCAATGACCTGCCGCCAATGATTCAGGAATCTGACTAAAAACGGTCTCGAAGGTCATCTGAGCATTATGCCTACTATTGCCACTTTCAAGAACGGACGCACTACCCTGCCCTGGGGCTCAGTCCTGCATTAGGTAAGTTATCTATCATAATTACTGTCCATGTGACAAAGCGGATACTCAATTGTCTCCTAGCCTGCTGTCAACAACATAAACCGAACAATCGACAGTCCTGTATATATCCCTGACAAGATAGCTGTTATCATGGCATCAGGTGTCTACTATTACGGGGATGGACCCTGAGAGACCATTCGATGCACACATTCAATCGCTGTCAAGGTTTCGCTGACGGGGCCCTGTCGGTGATTAGTACACTTTCTATCGTCTAACCCCTTTAGCACGAGACGCTTCTGCAGGGTCAAGGTCAACATTGGTCTTATAATCCGTAAGCCCAACACATTTGCTGGTGCATAGTGTCTCCCATTCACTTTGATGTCAATAACGTCCGAAATCCACAATACATCCACGACGAACAAGAAAGAAGATGTTCTGGAAGAGCTAGGACGTATATCGTCATTGAATTCCCAAACCGTTTGTTCAGAATCAGGCCCTCCAGATGGCGGGTTTCGAGCATGGAGGACTGTTTTTGGGTGGTAAGTCGTGTCTCAAATGATACCCGTATGCTGTGTGTGTAATAATCACGACGATGCCTAGTTTCCTCATGCAATTTTGTGGTTTTGGGTTGGTTCAAGCTCTGTTCGTTCGAGACATGTTTCAGCCAATAACACTTGAACAGATACATATCGTCTTTTGGAGTTTATCAAGGTACACAGCAGTCGCATGGTTATTTATAACCAAAGCTGATAAACGACCTCGGAAGATTATTACACACGAATTTATCTGATCAACTACCCGCCATCTACAATATCGTAAGTGAATACGCTTTCACTCTGCAATTTTTGGTCTCAGTCGGTGTCAGATGGATCGGTGCATTGACCTCGTTCCTCACAGTCAATGTCACGTTGATTTCAGGTCCGCTGTACGACCGAGGATGGTTGTAAGTTGCCAGATTCCAATACAGTTAGTTAATTTCTGCACAAATTACTTATAGCTATCGATTGATGATTGTGGGGTCGCTGCTCCAATCACTATCTTTGTTCGCGTTGTCCTTTGCTAAGCCTGGTCAGCTTTACTTGGTGAGCAGCACGACCAATCTCATCGTCGATGGGCTACTTATACGGGGCGACCAGGCTTTCATGTTTCAGGGTGTCCTTGCAGGGTTTGGGATGGGCCTGACGTACGCTCCTAGTATAGCGGTCGTCTCTCAACATTTCTCCAGGAGACGCACATTGGCGATGTCACTCGCCACGTCTGGTACACCACTTGGTTCTATGATTCATCCGATCATGCTCAATTACCTTTTAAATGGTACTGTTGGCTTTGCAAGAGGCGTTCGCGCCAGTGCGGGTTTTGTCAGTGCTCTGTTATTGATCTCCTGTTTGTTCATGCGTACAAGAGAACCGCCGGTACCGACTGCCGGTTATACTGTAGTGGTGCAGAAATGCTCTCGCGAGGTTCTCTTCATCCTCATGACCTTCGGGTATGTTGTATTCGGCAAACGCCAAAAGGATTAACGATCTTGACAGTCGATCATGCCTAGGTCAACACTATTTCAGATCGGGTTTTTCTATCCTCTGTTTTACATGCAACTGGACTCTATCAAACACGATATTGACATCAAATTCTCGTTCTACTCTGTACGCCCACGATCATTCTCTTTATTGTCAATCATCAACTCGCCTTAGCTTGTGATAATGAATGCAGCCTGTTTTCTCGGACGCTGCACGACAGGAATAATCGCAGCGTATACTGGGGTTTTGAACCTCACTATCGCATCTACTGTCGCATGCAGTGCCATCATAATATCCATGATAGCTCTGAGCGACGTGGCCAGTGTTGTTGTGTTAGGAGTTGCTTATGGCTACTTTTCTGGTTTTTGTATGTTTTACACTGCAGCTCGTGTAATTACTGTCACTGACTTTCCAAGTCACCGCGCTGGTAGTCCCATTGGTGACTGTGCTCACGCCCGATTTGTCTGAGCTAGGGTTGGCTTTCCTTACATTTGCATTCTGGCGATGTTGACCCTCATATGCAGAGCGCGAATGGGCATATGTTTTGCCTTCACTTGTATGTGTTATTTAGCTCTTTCTCAGAACTCTTGACAGTGCGCGAATGGTCAGCTTTTAGTGGATTACTTGGTGAGTGGTTACCCTGAGTCTTTATCCGCTATTGAACCAATATTTTCAGGCGGCCCGATATCAGGCGCATTGCTTGGTTCTCAATATAGGTGGTGGATAGCGTCACTCTTCAGTGGGGTGAGTAGTTCATATCGTTCCTGCACTTGCCCAAGCCTTGTGCTAAAATTTGTATCTAGCTCATCTCCCTTGTCGGAAGTTCGATGTTCGTGGTGATGCGCCTGGTGATATACCGCCGACGAATAGACGGAAACCATCTATAGCTGGCGGGGACGCGTGAACCAGTTGTTCCGTTGGATTCTGTGGAGGCCGGTATTCACTCCTGCTGGATTATGTGATTTCTTGGAAATATGTGTATTGAATGTTCGTGTATTGAACGTGTGTGCAGATGTACAAATATTTTTGGACTGATCTATGCCGTAGCAGCGTGCGGGTACCAACCCTGCGTCAAATTGAACAATGTGAAGTCAAAAAACTAGATTTAAACCATCATTTAAATCTACTCAGTGTCCACGACCATGTCAACAAGCATCAAGCATCAAAAAACATAGATACGTTTTTGCTCACGGCTCCTGCAGGATTGGTGGGTATCAAGAATTCTTCTGCAGAATTAGAAAGCGCGTCGTAGAGATAGATAATGCCGAATATGAGGAAGAGAGCTGCACCTCCTAGGGTCACTGCAATGCTAGGTCAGTTACGATGCTTCTAAATGGACGACAAACAAGCAAATCGGAACAAACGAAACAAGGCGGCAGGTGCAGTAAGTACAGCAGGAATGACATACGTATTAGGGAGTAACGATAGACGATGAGCTTCGAATAAACGCATGAGGATATGACGATATTCCCAGGCAAAGGACGATAATTAGTGCAAATAAATGACTCACCATGCTTGACCGATATCTTACTCGATACATACCGTCCTCCTACGACAGCTAGCTCTATACAACACGTATGGCCAAGGACCGTCCCTAGTGTCACGAGATACATATTCTGAAAACGCGCCTCGTCAACACAGGCCCTCAAATTAAGAAAGAAAAAGAGAGCTCGCATGAGCAGCACCTAAAGCAATTGTAGCAATCTGACTCCTATCCCCCCACTCCCCAAGGAAAGTAAGCACAAAGGACTGCACGAAAACAGGCTCAAGGATAAGACTGCAAAAATTCCTCACGCCTTCCGCGATACCCCAACCCAATTTTTTCTGTTTTCGTGCATTGGGGGATGAAGGTACCACTTCCCCCTCCTCGAGCCGTTGAAGCGGAATGGCATCCTGCGCATCAAATCTGTCCCCATCTATCTCCTCTTCCGCCTCCCTCATTTCTTCCTCAACCTTTTCCCTCCCCTTTCCCTCCATCTCCTTTGCCTCCATTACCATCTTACTCCCAAACACCAAAAATTACACCCCAACCATGATCTGAGTCCATTTTTTTGGGTAAAAGTGTGGGAAATATATGACCCAGCGACGCTGACAGCATGGACATGAGCGCGAGGGAAGTAAAATCACCCAGGAAGACGAGGATGGCACATGGCGAGAATGGCGGAGATGAAGAAAGTTTTGTCCTTAATTTCGGAGAGGATGATTGTCATAAAGGAGCGGATGAGGGTTTCCGCTGAGAAATCAGTGGGTGGCTCTGGTGACATCTTGCACGAGGTTAAGCTTGGGTAGTGAGTAGGGAGGACTCGGAGGAGAATTACTTACCGCATACGACGTACTAGTAGTAGGTCTGGTGTCTTTTCCTACAGCCTGCCAAGGTCCACCAAGTGACTGATCTAACCATGGTCCGTGTCAATGTGGTAGCTGCTGCGCTCGTTTGGTTTGTCAGTTAATGATGTCAACTTTGATGCAGATGCTTGTCTAATATTTTCCACGCAGTTGCAAGTATGCCTCAGCTTTCGACTTAGCAGACGACAGCAAAATTCAAACCGATCATAAGTAAACAAGTTCACCGCACCCTTTCCTGTGTCAAAAACACACTACAAGAACTTCATACACGTACTCAACAATCAAAATGGCCTATGAACACGGTGCGCCCATTAAATATGCATATACTTTTAAAGAGCCTCGAGAACACCCCCAATAGATACGCACAAGTGCGAGGCTTGGCCAAGCCTTTTAAGACATCAGCAACCATCTGCTAACCGCATGGTCATGTTAGTGTGTAGCATGTTCTCTTTTATGGTGACAGTGGAGCCAGAATATGTATGTCTCTGTTCCATATTTCAGAGTGGATGACACGAACCAATATATTGACTTCCATTTCTACAGCAAATGCGAGATCACTGCACATGACCGCGCCGTCCCAGGTTAACACTCACCAGTTACCAACTTAATTGGAGCACGTCGAGACTGCCTGGATGACTAACTAAAGATGCATCACATTTCAGGTACAATGATACATCTGAATGAACCCCCGTTGTCGGGTATCCATCACGCAACATCAGTCTGGCCATGTACCCTCGGATTCAATAGCAGGATCACTGTAAGCACGCTGGCTTACCTGAGTTTTCATAATCGGTACATATACTGTCGCTGATACTGAAAGCTAAGCTTTCAGTATTCTTCCTTTTGGTGTAATGGTTATGCGCGGGCGGCAATCTGACCTATTTACAATCACACCCAGTATTTTCCCCGCTCCAATCAAGTCTCATATCCTTAGAAAGTCGCCGTCTCACGTCGCAACTACAACACAGTGCGTTCAAACATGTTTGCTCTGCCCACTTATATCGATCGTCGAGCTCATTGCCAGCCTTACAACATGTTACAACATATTGCACCGTCGATCGTCCTTATTCCAGTTTTTCACTTTTGTGGCTGGATCGAAGATGGTGTGCTGGCCATGTGGTCAAATTATTTTGGATTATGAGCCTGGGTTCTGTTTACATCAAAACCAACAAGTGCGCAAATCTTCATTAACTTTGCAGCATAGCCTCTACCTATTTCTCAATCAGCAGCGAAATGCATGTTATTTAATCAACAACCCCACCAGTGTGTTGCTACGTGCAATTTTAACGGCCTTCTCTTTGGGGCTAATCGCCCTTATGATAGCAAAATTGAGCACCATCCGGCTGATAGTACGAAGTCCAAAGCGTGAGCCGCCATCAGTGAAAATTTGATACAAGCAAACTACCCCTACTTACAATCAGAACGCATTTATCCAGGGGATCGCAGCAGTCATGGTCATGCAGACAAGGAGCTTCCCTTGGCGCGCACGCATTGACAAACGTTATAGATGTCGCTAGCGCACAAATAACGGCGAGGAAGGAGAAACGCATCGAGGTGGTATGAAAGCGAGGTGGTATGAACTGCTGGAGTGCTTGAAGAATCTTTTTTGGGGAAAGTGGACGGTAGGAAGATGACTTGCTCTTATACTCACGACAAGCGACGCTTAGTGTTTTAGTCGGAGCTTTGCCTGCCCACTGCCAGCAGAACCTTGCATTCACAAATTTATTTGAAAGCAGGACCCATGGTAACGTAGCCCCTCATGTCGACGAACAGATTTTATTCGCTTATTCGCTTACGGAGCTGGACAACAGAAGCGTGCACCTACTTCACTCATCTAGTCCAAATGGAAAAATGGAAAAATGGAAGCGCAGATCTGCTGACGAGGTGCTTGTCTGAAGTTGCTCCTTGTTCCATTTAACACTTCGAACTCGAGTGCTTACCCTCAGGCTGGTCTAGCGTGTGTACCCAATCGGGAAAGCGGTATTTTACCTCAATTCAACTATTAGGATTGTCAAGGACAAAGCCTCGGTTGATGGTCGCAAGGCAGATTTCAAGGCGTTTGATGGTAATTTGTGGTGACAAACTAAAGACGATTCCACTAGTCTGGTTCAGGTGCTGGAAAATTCTCTTTGGGGTGAAGTGAATGGTAGGAAGATAACCTGTGTTTATATTTATGAAAAATAGCGCTTAGTGTTTTAGACAACGTCCCGTTTGGAACCATGGTTTTTGTAGAACCTATCCCTTCCGATTATCAAGTGAGAATCTGAGTCAGTGGCCCACTGCCAGCAGAAATTTCACGGCGTCGCGATGTCTTTATTTGCAAGTAGGGTCCACTACCTGTGATTCACAC
>Ga0310811_10006138_pt1 | contig 15316 bp, 11 predicted proteins | sample YCmetagenome_FD_207642 | JGI IMG/M metagenome (GOLD analysis project Ga0310811, IMG submission 207642) | Soil microbial communities from experimental microcosm in Duke University, North Carolina, United States - YC | ecosystem: Engineered > Artificial ecosystem > Soil microcosm > Unclassified ...
TATAAGTAGGGTTGGTCGTAGGTGAAGGTTATGTACGTACGTGACAGGAAGGTTTGCCGCTTCAAGCGAGAACATCAATATTGTATGCGAACTCGTGTATGTTTCGAATCGAGCCAGGCGTCAATACTGGTGTTCAATTACTAGAGCGTGATACATTGATGTTGGAAAGAACTACCGGTGGTAAACGGAAGTTTGTTTATTGGTTCGCGCTGAGAAATATAGAACACTGGCGGGCGGAGAACCAGTACTATACAACCATATCAGTGACATGGTGAGAGCGACGGGGACATAGCGAAAGTATTGATACGTCTTAGAAAAATTCTGCTGCTTTGGGTTACATAACATTGTCGCGTCTCTGATCCTCCAGCTCAGGGTCTACGGCTGTTCCTGAGCAGGTACTGGGGGCATGAGATAGTATTGACCCTGAGCTGGACACCATGGACCGACCACCATCAGAGGCTTCTATACCAGCTGTAGGCTACTATCCCCTACGGTCACTTCGTGACCCACCACTACTTCGTGATTTTCAACTACAGACCTCAAATTTACACCACTCACTTAGCTACTTCACTGAATACATTTAACATATTCCCATATCCTATTCCAAGTGAAACGAAGCAATTTCATAAAGAAATGATAGAGATAGTATTTTCTACGTGACACCAGGAAAAGTCACGAATTAGTGTCACCTGCCGACACTGCCGATGTCGGACATTGAATTCACCGAGAACACACACCTTCGTGATTGTTACAAGCTGGGATTCATTGCTATGCCATGAGATCTCGCCGGGGCAAGTTAGCAGCATCTACTGACCCTGAGTATGAGTCACGGCACTTACAGATGTTGCAAATGGCACGCACAAGAATATCACAAGGGCTGCAAAGGCATACAAGGTAAAATCAATGTGGTTTCAAGTCCCTACACTTGAATATTTGAATGCTAAACTCATTTTACAGTCTACACGGCAGACTCTCAAAGATCGCAGCAATGGTCTTCATATGTCTGCGAAGGATTACAGCATCTCATGAGAGATCCTTAACCCACATCCATATTTCACTCAGCAATGTCCCCTTTAACATTAATCATTGCTATACACATACAAATCCATATAACCCGGACATACTGTAACTCGCGACATAGTATTAGCATCTAATAATTGCATGGTAAATTCAAGTTTCTATGTTGTTGAGCACGCCGAGTGGACACCGAATTTAGCCAGAGTGACCATCAGTGACTCTATGTGACATCTGTGTGACTCACGAAGTTGCAGTGGGTCATGAAGTGACTGTAGGGGATAGTATAGCTACAGCTTCAGCAGCACCATGTAACGGGCACTCGACGGATGATGATGGAGAGGGACAGGGAAACGAGTGAGAGCCAGATACTGGCGTTGATTCGATGAAGCTGATACAAAGCCCAGAGTCGCATATAAGTACCTATCTAAGGTGAAACCGCTATCAGTATGGGCGTCAAGTCTGACATCAAGTCCATATCTATCCGAGTGAGCTGGTCCATGCATGACGGAGTACATCGGCGCAGTGGTGATACAGTAAAGAGGCCATGAGCTAGGTAAAGAGGCCATGAGCTACATACAGTGACCGTGACCTTGACATCATCCCCCTTCTAGGGCGAACGAGGATGACGCTAAAGGTCGAGCCTTTCAGCTGGGCACAAAATGTGACCCCCACGGGTTGTTGTTTGCGTTGGGGGCACGTACTCAGATCTCAACCTCTGACGTACAGCAACGGGCGACAGGGAACGGGCAGCGGCAGGAGGGACGGCAGCAAGGGCAGGCATGGGAGGCATGGATGAGGACGCGGAGGGCTTGACGGGCATGAGGACCTGAATAGGAGAAGAGGTAGAAGAGTAATCAGTAATAGATGAATCATTATAGTTTTTATTGATATCGAGAGAGTGGGGACACGGGGAATGGGGATGACGACGATGGAAACGCTCGATGAGCTCATTGAACGATGTTGGAATATTGGAGAGTGGGAGCCAAGAGTCTTCGGACTCTGGCAGCGATTTCCACCGTATGAGGTACTCATAATGGTGTCCAATCTTGCAACAGTTGAGTATTGTCTTGATGTCATTGGCAGGGTCAATGGCGAGGGTGAAAGGGAGTGGTGGAGCATGGGTATGGAAATCAGATGGGTCTGAGTAGGGTTCAAGGAGAGAGACATTGAATACAGGGTGGAGACGGGATAGGTATGAAGGGAGTCGAAGAAGATAGGCGGAAGGGCCGATTTTGTGAATAATGGGGTATGGGCCGAGGCGACGATGGTCAAGTTTCAATGAAGGGCGTGTGGTCTTGATGTTGCGGCGTAGGAGCCAGACCAGTTGACCTGGTCGAAACTTGGGTGCTGGCAGTACTTTCTTGTTGTAGTACTTAGTCTGCACATCTTGTGCGAATTGTAGCTTGGCATGAAGCTCTGCGTGAATTGCATCAAGACATGCAGCAAGGTCAGTGGCAGCGGGAATGGTTGAACGTTCGGTGATCTGTGGCTCGAACGTTGGGTGAAAAGCATAGTTAGCAAAGAAAGGTGTTTGACGAGTAGAAGAATTCTCGAGGTTGTTAAACGCGAATTCAGTGAGAGGGAGATAATCTACCCAGTCATCTTGCTGGTAAGAACAATAGGCACAGAGATAGGTCTCCAATGTCTGGTTTGTCCGTTCTGTCAGACCGTTGGTCTGCGGGTGATAAGCTGTCGATGTGCAGGTGTCAATTTTGAGCAATGATGTGAGTTCGGACCAGAATTTCGATATGAAGACGGAACCACGGTCAGAGATGATGGAGTCTGGGAGACCATGTAGACGGAAGATTTGGTCAAGGAATAACCAGGCAAGATCAGGAGCTGTGAGTGTCTCCTGGCAAGGGATGAAGTGGGAGTATCGTGTGAGTTGATCACAAACAACCCATATTGAGTTGTAATTGTGAGATGTGGGGAGTTTGACTATAAAATCCATGGATATGGATTTCCATGGGCGAGCTGGGATGTCGAGGGGTTGGAGTAAGCCATATGGCTTGTGACAAGGGGTTTTAATACGAGCACAGGTGTCACAGGCTTCTACATAGTGCTGGACATAAGTTTGCATGCCAGGCCATGAGTAATCACGGGCGACGAGCCCGAAAGTGCGATTGCGTCCAGGGTGGCCTGCAATGACGGCGTCGTGATGCGAGGACAGAACATCAGTACGCAATGGTAAGGGGACGAAGAGTTTGCCTTTGTGAAACACAATGCCATTTTCAGATGTGAAGTCTGAGTTGCCATGAATGAGTGCCTCATGCCACTCCATATCTTCTCGAAAGGCAGTTTTGAATCGTTCAAAGAGTGCTGAGTTGTCAATGGAAAGGGTTGTCATGGCATTGGTGATGGCTGATGGGCTAAATTGGGTGTTTTCGGGGAGTGTGAGTGAACCTGTGTGTTCTGATGTCAATACGATACGGTTTTGACCCAGGAGGGTCTCATCCCCCTTCTTGGGTAAATAATTGACACGCCAGGAGGGTGCATCAGCAACGTTGGCCTTCCCAGGCGCCCAAATGAGCTGAAAGTCGAAATCGGACAAAAACATAGCCCAGCGGGCCTGAAGACGGTTGAGGATTTGGGATGACATGAAGTAAGTAAGGTTCCTGTGGTTGGAGATCACTGAGATGGGGTGTGGGGAGCCAAGTAGCCAGGCTCGCATGTCACGAAATGTGTTGATGACAGCGAGCAGCTCCTTGTCATGGATCTCGTAGTTGATTTCTGCTGGGGACATCTTCCGAGAGTAAAATGCAACGGGGTGTAGTGTGCCATCGTCATCAGGCTGTTGGAAGACGCCCGATATCACGAAGTCCGATGCATCAGTTGAGACTGTGCAGGGCTTCAGAGGGTCGAAATGCCGAAGGGTGGGAAATGAGGTAAATTCTCGCTTGAGGCCATTGAAGGCTGTATGAGCAGCATCTGAGAAATCAAAATGAATATCTTTTCTTGTTAAGTCAGTGAGTGGGCGAGCAATGCGAGAATAACCATTGATGAAGCGCCTGTAAAAGTTAGCGAGACCCAGGAAGGACTGAACCTCTTTGACAGAAGTGGGCTTGGGCCATGATACGATGGTGTCGAGTTTTTTAGGGTTCATCTTGATGCCATCGGCACTGATGATATACCCCAGGTACTCAACTTCAGACTTGTCCCACTCACACTTGGTGGGATTAGCGCAAAGGTTGGCATCACGAAGTCGGTTGAGTATGAGTTTGACATGTTTATCGTGGTCTTCCTGTGTTTGAGAGAATATTAAGATGTCGTCCAAGTAGACAACACAGATGATATCAAGTAAATTGCGAAGGGTATCCTGAATAAAGGCTTGAAAGGCTGCGGGTGCGTTAGTGAGACCATAAGGTACAACAAGGTGTTCAAAAAGGCCGAGTGGTGTCCTAAATGCTGTTTTCCACTTGTCACCCTCCTTGATGTGGAGGTGGCTATAAGCAGACTTTAGGTCAATGACTGAGAATACTTTGCAACCTTGGACACAATCAAGGAGATCATGGACCAAAGGTACTGGGTATCGATTCTTTTTGGTTATGGCGTTGAGGCCACGGTAGTCAATGCAAAGGTGGAGTTCTCCAGTCTTCTTGCGGATGAATAAGACTGGAGCACCAGCTGAGGAGGTTGAGCTCCGAACATGGCCTCGTTTGAGGTTCTTGTTGACATATTCTGTCAGTGCATCACACTCTGGTGGGGTGAGACAATAAAGGGGGCCGAATGGTGGAGTCTTCCCATCTTCGAGTTCGATGTCCACATCATATGGACGATGCGGTGGGAGTTTCTCGAATTCGGCGGGTGAGAATACAGTGGACATGTAGTCCATGTACTTGGGAGGGATGTTGCTGTTGAGGTGAGGAAGTGTCAGAATCTCATTGTCAACGGAGTCAATGGAGCTCGAGGTGGTAGAACGAATGTAGACTGGGGAAGTTGGGGAGTGGTAGCGGAGCAGGAGCATGTCATCTGGACTGGAGTGTGCAGTCTTCATGAACTTCTTTGCAGAGACAAAACGGATATTGGGGCTTGTGGACAAGGGAGTGAGGGGATTGGGGCGACCAGAGCCACTCCAGGACATGAGGGAAGCAAGGAACGAGGGTGTTGGGTGAGGCTTCACAGGCTCTGGTCCAGGAGCAGGTGGTTCTACACCCACTGCTGCTGCAGGTGAGAGTATACTAGCAGAGTGTGATGCAGTGTCAGAGAGACCGAAGCCAATTCCGACAACTGCCGAGGCATTGAGTTTGGATGGTAGCAGCTTCAGCTTAAGACCAAAGCCTTTCACCGAAACTACCACAGGGTTCATGCGGGTGAGTCCACAACACTCAAGTGAGAGAGTGGAGCTCTCCCAGTCAATGTTTGGGTTATGCTGGCAGAGCCAGTCGAGACCTAGAATAATGGGGTAAGCAACAGACACGACTGCGAGGGATCGAGTCTCGTGATGTTCAGAGACGGAGAGATGAGTAATGACATCATGGGTGATCAACCCAGATGCGATCAGATGGTCGTCAACCGCCATAATGGGTATGGGTGTGTCTTTGACACGTCAAGTAAGGGAGTGACGAGCAGCAAAATGGTCTGAGATACAAGAAGTGGTGGCACCACAATCAATAAGTGCGAAAGTGTTAATAGGGTTTCTGTTGGGGAAGGAGAGATGAATGGAGATAAAGAAGTGTAAGGGTGAGTTCAAGTAAGAATTGGATGAAAAGATATAGGCGGGAGCAGACTTTGAGACTGGGGTATAACTCCCGTCTGACAGATGGGTATGAGTGGGATCCGGCGCCTTGAGATGGCTCTGACGTGCCCTGTCGTCTATAACCGGATGCCCTGGGACAGGGTGACAGCCGGTTAGGCTTTTCCCGAGTCATTCCGTGCATTGAATTTCTTCTTTGCACGTTCAGACATGTTTGGGCAGGTCTTGACAGTGTGTTCAGTGCCTCCACAGTACAAGCAGAGGCTCTGGGTGAAGCGATGATCGCGTTCCTCTTTTGTGAGAGGCTGACGCAGCACTGTCCTGGTGGCATCAATCTCCATTGGTACTCCTGGAGGGAGCGAGGTGGAGGCTGATGGTTTCACTGGGGCTTGACGCTGTGTATTGGTATCAGTAGCCAAGAATTGGCAGGGCACAGCCTTCTTTGCCAACTTCCGTTCGACTTCTCGACGGTGAAGTCGATTGTCGATGGCAGTGGTAAGGTCAACATATTTGTCGAAGGTAGTTGGAGGGTTGTGAACGGTTAGCAATAAGTCCTTTACCTCATCTTTCAGGCCCTCGTAGTACTTTTGGATGGTGGTCGAGGTGTTGAAGTTGACATAGACCAACAGTTCGCGGAACTTGGATGCGTAGCTGGCACAGCTTCCAGTCTGGCGGAGGTTCTCGATCTTTCGAAGGGCAGTGCCCTCAGTATCGGGATCCCCAAAGTGCTGTCTGAAATCCTCTATCAGTGCTTCGAAGTCGTGAAGTAAGAGGTCATTGGTCCGGCGAATTGCTGTGAACCAAGAGCGCGGTGAGCCGTTGTCAAGGTATGTGGACAAGTATAGTGCCTTGTCCATGTCAGTGGGCAGAGATGAGCGTGAGAGCTCTACTGCACTGAGTACTTTGTCGACGAAGGCGTTGACTTCAGCAGTGTTGCCCTTGAACAGGCGAGGCTCCCGAAACTTGGTGATGCCTCGCGGGATGGCTGATGCAAGGGGGTCATGGTGTCCAGCCTGGGTGGCGCTGTGAGGCATGGTGGGGAACCTGAAAGAGGTGATTTTGTCAGCGATATCTTCAAGGACCCTACCAATGGTGCGTTGTTGCTCGTCGAGGCGGTATGAGCTTTGTCCTAGGGCCGTAATGGCCTGCAGAACCTTGTGAAAGTTCTCTGGTGTGGGGACGAAGGTAGGCTGGGAGGGAAGTGGGTCTTCCATACCCGGGGTTGCACTAGTGGGATCAGACATGTCAGTAGAATAATGCCGTGAGGCAATGGTAGAATAGATTAATGGAATATACGAGGACCAAGCAGACGAGTTTGTGGTCAAATCAAACTGTAACGGGCACTCGACGGATGATGACGGAGAGGGACAGGGAAACGAGTGAGAGCCAGATACTGGCGTTGATTCAACGAAGCTGATACAAAGCCCAGAGTTGCATATAAGTACCTATCTAAGGTGAAACCACTATCAGTATGGGCGTCAAGTCTGACATTGAGTCTGTATCTATCTGAGTGAGCTGGTCCGTGCATGACGGAGTACATCGGCGCAGTGGTGATACAGTAAAGAGGCCGTGAGCTAGGTAAAGAGGCCATGAGCTACATACAGTGACCGTGACCTTGACACACCAAAAAAAGCAAAAACCAGTGCATATATCCAGGTCTCTTCTCAAGTCTGTTGTTTGTCTGACTACATCAGTGAATTGATGAATCCTTCATATTCTGGCTGTGAGAACTTTAGATGGCACATACATAAATATACTCCTCCTGAATAAGACCATTTATACTTGGAGAAATCTGTGTTGTTGATACATAGGCATGTAGATGTGCAAATTTAGACTACAATGAGGAGTTCAAGAAAGTATTGTGATATTGCAGCATCACAGCCAGCAAGCATACTTGTGTCCCAGTTTGAAGCATTCTCATTTGTCATTATATTGGGGTTAAATTTATTGAACCAAGTTGAATTAGTTTGCAACTGTTGAGAGTTCAACATTGTCATCGCTCATCACTGTCTTTCATCATTTTCCTTTTCTGTCTTTGATATCTCAGACCCTATACCATAATATATATACTGCTTCTTTTCTTCATTTATACCTCAGCAGTTCTTATCATGACACTGAGACTTGTCACTGAGTTCCATCTCCAGAGGTCATGAGCCATCAGATGGAATCACAAGGACAAACTCAACTCACACCAACTTGCTGTTCATATATCTTACTTTATCTTGTTCTGTCACCACAGCAGTATCCATTACTAAAAGTTCAAAAACCAGATATGGGAAGCTAAGGTGATAGCATGGCACAACACCTGCCAATGGCTACATCAGGCCCACCAGGTGCCACCAGCACCAAGGCATCCTGGGATTGCCAGATCAAGGAACTCAATTTCAGCTCATTGTCCATCAAATGCTGGGTGGTTTATCATATCAGGCCACTTCCAATCCCTGCTGAATCATTCCAATTGCTTATCAGACTTGTATCATATCAAAACATATCTCATTGGTTTGATGGTAAATATATGATAGACTACAAAATTGAGTAAGGCAGAAAGTGAATTGAGAACAGTGATATGTGAGTGAATAACAGAAGTGGCAAGAGATAACATGACTCAGCTGCTGAAAACATAAAAGTAATACTGGAGAGATGTGACATATTGCAATAATTGTGTGGGTGGGCCAATCTATACAAAAAATGTTGTCAGGAAAATAACTGGAAAAGAAATTGTGCATACACCAGACACCAGATTACTTCTCCCACACACTGTGCAGCTGACTAAGCCAGCACTGCTTGTCCCATAGGTGAGTCCTAACTTTCTTGTCCATAGCAGATAGTGGTATATCTGCTTAACTCCCTCCCAGTGCACCCACCCTGGTGTCATGTGCCATGCTGGTGAAGGCACTAAGTGACTGCTGCTTGCGCAATCACTCTCTTGATGTGAGATCAACAATGCTGCTGGTGAGGCAGAATGTTGGGTCTTGCTGCACCTAGGCTGCTATGCCTGAGACAGATGTGTTCGACCCTAAAGGGGACTGCTACTGCACACAGAACCAGATATATGAGAGACCCTTGTAGTCTGAAGGATGCGCAAAGGTGCGAGAAGAAATGCGAAACAAATGTGAAGGAATGTGAAGGAACGCGAAGAAACGCGAAGGAATGTGAAGAAACACGAAGAAAACATGAAGGAATGCGAAGAAACGCAAAGAATGCGATGAGAACATGAAGTGCGGGAAAGTCGCGCTAAGGTAAGCGAAGCGTGGGAAGGCGCGCGTTGTCGTGGGAAAGTGTGGATGGAATGTGGAGAATAAGGAGTGATATAGAGGGGCGGATAGATAATGGATCGATGGATACGCAAAGCAAGCGCAATGCAAAGCGAGTGAAAAGCGAGGTCTGATTAATCTAGTCTAGTCTGATAACAATAACCATAGGTAACACAAAGTGCGCCCTAATGGTGACTACTACTTCAGAGTAAAACCCAATAGTGAGGGAAGTACAGTAAAGGGGAGTAATGGGGGAGAGTAGTAGTGCAATTATCAAACTATATACTAGACAAAATCACGTCGGACATGGAAGGGATAGGAAGAAAACGTGCTGATAGTACATAATAACATGTAATAATGCTGCAATGCTTGTTACAACCATGAGGCAAGGAATATGACGTACCAATGAGGTGGTTGGACATGGATAGGCGCTCCTGGGTAATAGGCGATGAAATGCGATGATGCATGATGAAATGTGATGATGTGCGATGAAATGCAATGAAACGTGAAAATGCGCGATAAATGCGAAAACATGTGATGAAACACGAAAATGTGCGAGAATGTGCGCTAAGCGTGAGTGTGGGAATATATCGCGTGAGTGCGGGAAAGCATTGCACCTATGGTGTGTTATACAGGAATGTGTTGCATGATATACCAATGGAAGTGCAAGTCATTATGTGAATGATAAATGGACTGCTTGCATGAATATGCCCATTATGCACCCATAGAAATATGAGTCCCTACACCGGACCCTCAACTTTAAAATCCACTTCTCTGGATCACCGGATTCGAGATCTGGATCTTAGATGATCTATCCTATTCATATCTCACCTCCAGATACTAAACCTTATATGAGCACCCAACCCCATTTGGAATCCCCCTATCTCTGGACTTTTGTTACTTGCGTTTCTCTTGTGATTATTGCTCTGTTACATATGTTTCATTTCCAATTTCATTATTAGTGATCTGTTTGACTTAGTAATAGACTTTCCACATGCTTTGTACATAGCCTTCTACTTTGCTGACTGATCCCTATATGTTACCTATAGTATATAAACCTCCTGTAACTCTCAGATATACTTCAGTTCACATATCAATTTAGTTCCTGCTCATTCCTCTGTCCTCTGGACTCAAGCTTAGTCTCTTGTCAATATCCAAGTCTTAGGATTGTATCCTATAGACTATATCTTTGCCTCTACCTTAGGGTAGTCTATCCCTTGTTTGTTTCTAGTACAGATATTATCTGGACTAGTCTTAATCACTTATCCAAACCATATCTGGACATCCACCGGATTTATCTCACGTTTCATGTCCAGATGTCAGATATCCACCCTTGTCAAATCCAGATACTCCAGACGACACTTGTTAGCTCTAAAAAATTAAGGGCATATACTTGGGAAAGGGGCACAGCGTATGAGCTGAGGCCAAGCCCTTCAGATCTGCCCCCTTGTGCATATGACCTTAACACCTGGTCCATCTGTGAATTGTGCAAGTGTCAATATGGCAAATGCTATGTCTGGCCATGTTCCAATGGCCAGGTATATTAATGACCTGAGTGCTGAACAAAATGGCACTCATTTCATCTCGGTGATTTGGACTGTCAAGGTAGGTGATTGATCTTTGGTGTATTGAATACTGGGATCATAGGTATTGCAGCAGGTTTTGCATCAGCAAAATTATGTTTTGTGATGATAGCATTGATGAAGGGTTCTTGGGATAGTGAAATAGTATGTGCTTCATGATTTCAAGTGACTTTCATGCTGAGTAGCCAACTAATGGGTCCTAGGTCTGTTATTTTGAATCTCAATGCGATTTGACCTTGAACACCTTGATTAGTTCTTTGAACTGCTGTTTATTGTGCAGTTGTTGATATGCACTGCGAGGATGAGTAGATTGTTTCCAATGTGTGCTATGAACACTCCTCAGTTGCACTCGGTGAGTTTACCATTAAGGTGTTTATACCATTTCAATGTGCCTTGCTTAGATCCATACAGCCCCACTCAAAGATTTGCAACTTTATCCTTGCCTTCTAGGTCAACACCTGGGGGAAGCTCCATATAGATCTTCTTGCTGGTGTCTAGTTGGCTGTTCAAGAATGTGCTGTGGAAATTGAGTACATTAATGTCCCAGTCCTGATGAGCAGCTACTGCAAGGATCAGTCTGAGTAATGTGAGATAGGCCACAGGTGCATAAGTCTTGTAGTAATTGATGCCATATATCTGAGTGAAGCCTTGTGCAACCAGCTGGACTTTATACTTATTGATTTCTCCTGCAGTGTTTCTCTTTATTTTGAAAACCCACTTGCTGCTCACAATGTTCCTGTTCTTGGGCCATTGAACTATATCCCAGGTATATGCTTCATCAAGGCTTTTTAGTTCTGCACTGATGGCTTCATTCCACTTCATCCAATCAGATCATGTCTTTGCATCTTCAATGGTGCATGGTTCCAAACCTTTGGCCTCACTCATTCCCACAAACATTGCATAAGATAAAGGTTCTTCCTCTAGCTCCCAGCTGCCTTTCAATCCTCTTTCATATGCTCCCATGCTCTCACCATCTTTCACACTCAAAGAGCCATAGATTTTCTGGATGTGTGCTACAGTACTTCAGCTATGGATGTTGCCTTGCATATGGAGGCCTTTTGCATTGCCAGTGTCCAAGGTTAGCACAGAAGCCATCTATCTATCAACATTTACTAACTGTAGTCTACTCACAGGTGCTGCAAAGACTCATCTTCAAGAAGTTCTTGATCTCAAGAAAGCCACTAGTGGGTTAATCCTGCAGAAACTTTGTAAGTGTTCTATTTAATTTTTGGTCTTTAATATATGTTATCTAATACAATAACATAACAGAACTTGAAGCTGCACCTTTCAAAGTCCCTCATATGTACTCTCAAAATTTCAACTCCTCATTACTGCCAAATTCTATATTATTATAGAGAACTGGCCACTCAGTAAAGTTCTGTCCCCCAGGGGACATCAGCTCATGGTTTGAATTAACCATGCTGCATAATACATAGGAGTCAGGTGCTACATGCTTTTATAAACTGACAGAGGCTGAATTTAAGGATTGGAAGGCTCAGTGGATTGAAGAAGCACTAAATGGCAGCACTAAAGACAGACACAGAAGATAATAAAGCTAGACTTCCCAACAGCAACAATGGTACTTCTACCAATATTCTTAGCAGTGACATGCTTCCTCCTCCAAGTGACATGCTTCCTTTTCCTCTCAGTGTCATGCCTTCAGAGGCTCAAGCCCAATTTTATCAAGGACCAAAGTGCAAGGCTTGGGCAAAAGTTGTCAGCACTGTCAGCATGACAAATAGAAATGACATCACTGTGCAGAAGTGGACATGTAAAGAGCAGTTAGATAAGGGCCAGAAGTGCGGTGTGGGTAACACAACAATGAGAGAGAAGATAAGAAAATAATAAGTTAACACTCAATAAGAGTAGACCTAATAAATCCTATACAACTCTAATGTGTTGGTTGAGTTGCCTTGCAATAGATTCAACCCAGGGGAAGCAGATGGCAGCAGAGAAATGATCCAGAACACTAATAGCCTTTAGAGTGGCTGCTTTAGGTGTGAGAAAGCATGCAGGAGTGCTGAGTGCAGGAAAATGCAGCCTACTTGTCAAATGAAGTGGAATATGAACAGTAACTCTTGAGTGCAGCTCTATTCAAGGTAATAGGTGGTAGATAGCATGTAAGTCATGCCTCCTTGGCTCAACACATGGTAAACTACTGTGAGGTAAGCGCTATGTAAGTGCAGCTTGGCCAAAATAATGTCATACAAGTATATAATAATAGAAAGGCACATGAAATGATGTGAATAAAAGTCTAATGCTTACCTGTGGGCTGGTTGGACATGGATGGTGGGCAACCTAGGGCACTTCAAGCACAGGAAAGTGGCTGTGCATGTGTGTGGGAATGCAGCACTTAGTGCAAGAGAGTGCATGAAAAAGTGGGCACTTGGATAGCAGCTGACTAGAGATTGACTAGGACTGACTTTGTGAATGATAGTGTGAGGGCCTAATTGTTGTGAGTGGTAATATGGGCCATATGAGCCTACAGAGACATGAGTCTCTACAGCGGTCCTTGTAAAAAATAACAGTGGAAGTATCACAAGTGCCACTGTCAGTGCTATACATCAGACAAGTGTCAGTGATAATGGAAGCTCAGTAAATGCTATACCCCAGCCCTCTTGACTTACATACTATTGTATGTATAATTCTGCATTTTCCTAATAAAATATTTGTGATTTGCTTAATATAATGGTGTGCTAAGACTCTGAAAATTGTGATACTTGAGAGTGCACAAACAAACAGTGAATTTAGATGGAATTTTAATCAAATACTCAAGCTTATCATAGACAATGACAAGCACAAAAGTTCAAGGACAATACTAACTCAGTATTACTAAAAATGGAATGTTCATATACATTGTATTTAGTAATAGGTGGTAGTAGCATGGAGAGGTCTTACTTATGTTAGCAAGATAAAATATTCAGTGTTATCTAGGTATTTATTGGCAATGTAGGAGATTAATATGAACTAAGCTACTTAGGTTGAGGTAAGTATCTATAGAAGCATAATCAATAAGCTGTAAATGGCATCACTATCACACAGTGAAGCATCAGAGTCACAAAGATGTTTGTGGAGCACTGTATGGTAGCATTAGTCAAGTCTTTCATACATAGGAAATCAAGTTATTGATGAAGCTAATATTGGATACTGGTATCTGTGCAGTTAAAGTGTTCCACCAGTGTCTGGATGTGACTGTGTATGATTGTAATACTAACAGTCTAATGAACTGACTGACATGTTGTGTAATGAGATCTTTAGCTTTGATATCATTTAGGAGACATTCATATATGAGAGTCTGCTCAGCAGCAGTGATATTCAGCAGATTGATGGGAATAGGCATGAAAGAGAGAATTCCAAGAATGTCCATAGGATCAGGATTTGTATTGACATAGCACCAGAGATCCTTGCATGTAAGTGCATACTGCATCTTTATTGACCATCTAATCCCAACAACTTGGGAATATAGTCAAATTTTCCCATAGAGATGCTGCTGTGGTAAAGTATAATAAAACTAATTATGAGAGTAGTGGGCTAATGCAGATAGAGATTCCATTTGATAATTTTGTGTGAGGGTTTAGAATGAACCAGAGCTCATAACCTGTAGATAGAAACAAGATCTAATGATGAAATGTATATAATTAAATGAGAACAGCATGCAGGAAACATTAAATATACCTTAGCATTAGGGACAAAGAGAGTACAAATAAATAAAGATAAAGTGATTATAAACTATACATATAGAGTCCAATATAAAAAAGGAAATCTAATTATGGTATCAAAATTGAATGTCAACACAACTCCTAAGAAGAATCTTCTACAGAGGATATCAGGAGTTGGCAAGTTAGTATTCAGCCAGATGAACCTGCTTGAAAGTGAGCTAAACTTAACTTTACCTGCCTTGACCTTAAGTTATCAGTTCACCAAGAACCATATAGATCCTCATCCACCAACCTCAAATACACCATCTGCATCCTTCAAAACTAAGCACAAAATCAGAAACAAGCTAAGCTCAAACTCATGTACCATAAATGGAGTCTAGAATTTCATAAATCTGTATGGGTAGATATTGTGGCAAGATAAAGCATCAATCTTGATGCTATCTATACCATCATTACCACTTTGTGAGCCATTGACAAACATAGTGAGACCATCAGACATATTGAGCTTACCTATGTTGTCTCTGAAACAGCCACAAAAAAATCACTATGCAAGGCCATTGGAATGTAGCATGGAATAGGGCAGCTCAAGCTTTCAAGTTCACTTTTTCTTTCAGACAGGTTGAACTTAATGCCTATGCAGAACATATCAATGAATAATTCAACCAACAGTTGAAGAACTGTCATGGACAAGTCCTCAGATATAATAAAACCATCAGATTCAGAGTTAGAAACACTTGTAGGTATGAATTGTCCAATTTCAAATGTTTCAAAGATATCTACAGTTGCACCAGGGGTTGCCAGATGGGAGTAGTGGACAGGAGGAGCAGGCCAAGGGGTGCCAGGGGTCTTGTGGGTCTCAGAGGTCTGACATATATAGACATGTACAACAGGCATTGTACACATCATCATCCATCTTAGAGCAGAGCAGCCTTCCCTCCTCTCCTGAGCACTGTCTTAATAATCGAGGGTCTTAAATTAAAGCATGTAAAAATGTAATGACACCACAATTACACTTGAATAAGACTTCTTGCCAGTCCTCGATTAACACGGTCTACGACTTTTCTAGTTTTCGTGGTAGATAACGTGTGAGTTCTTGGGAGGCTCGCTAAA
>Ga0310811_10006139_pt1 | contig 15316 bp, 14 predicted proteins | sample YCmetagenome_FD_207642 | JGI IMG/M metagenome (GOLD analysis project Ga0310811, IMG submission 207642) | Soil microbial communities from experimental microcosm in Duke University, North Carolina, United States - YC | ecosystem: Engineered > Artificial ecosystem > Soil microcosm > Unclassified ...
CGACCACCAGCGGTACACGATAGCCCAGCCCGATAGGGCCGCCCCGCGCGGCCTTTTCGCTGGCATGCTGCAAGTCCTGTTCACGGCTATGATACTCCAAAGCAGCATCGATATCTTCCGACACCCTGCCCGTCTCCGGCCGCGCAGGATCAGGCGCTACGAACGGCGGGACATGATCGAAATATCCATCGTTCTCGTCATAGCAAAGGACAAAGATGGTCTTCTTCCAGACCTCCGGATTCTTTGTCAGAATATCCATCACTTCCGAAACATACCACGCGCCATACCAGGGCGCGCCAGGGTGATCGGAAAAATTTTCCGGCGCCACCAGCCAGGACACCGTCGGGAGATCGCCCGAAGCAACGTCCTTTCTGAACTGCCACAGGACATCACCCTTCGGCGCCTTCATTTCCCTCTTCCGGTCGCCATCCGTATAGTCCAGGCTATCGAGTGAATGAAAATCCGGATCCCCGCTGTTTCTCGTGAACGCCCGGCCGTGCAGATCCTTAGTCCGCTGGTCCAGCTTATCCCGGTTCTCCCGGGTGACCACGGTCATGTCCTTTTCCGCTATCTTCAACACGGCCTGCCGTTCCGCGACCTTATGTCTGATGGCGTCGTCGGAAGGCGCGGCCGCCAGGTTCGCCTCCAGTTCCGCGACCTCTTTCTTCAGCGCCGCAACGATCTCCGGCAAATGGTCCATATAGGCCGGTGAGAAACGCACCTGATACTGAGTGAACCACTCGAGCGGATTATCCGTAAAGTTGGACAGCCAGGGATCTTCCTCTCCCTGAAAACCCTGATAGATACTGATCTCATTCTGATAGACGCGCCAGCTCACACCCGCGTCCTCAAGTCTCTCGGGGAAGGTGCTCCACGACGCTTCCACCCCGTAGTCTGTATCCTCATTCCTGACCCTTGCCCTCGCCGATGCCTCCCCCCGGATGGTGCCCGTCCACAGATGCAGGCGGTTTGGCGTAGTACCCGTCAGCGACGAACAGAAATTCTGATCCGCTACGGTAAAAGCATCCGCCAGTGAATAATAGAAAGGAAGGTCCCTCCGGTCATAATACCCCATCGTCAGCGGCATGCCCGCAAACTCCTTATTCCCCGACTGCTTGGCCAGGAGCCATTGGTCATGCTTCCCTTCGTTGCGCGCGTCTGCCTGGTCTGTCCACGAATGGGGCAATGACCCCATCCACGTAGCCTTTGTATCCTTGATATCCAGCCTGAAGGGCGTGTAGACCTTTCCCGCAGCATTCGACTGCAGCCAGACAGGACTGCCGCCCGGCAGGGTGACAGCCCTGGGATCCCGGTAGCCCCTCACGCCCTGCAGCATTCCATAACAATGATCGAAAGACCTGTTCTCCTGCATCAGGATCACTACATGTTCTGCATCCAGCCAGGTACTGCCCGGCAACGGGTCAATGGCCAGCGCCCGCTGGATCGACGATGGCAGCAGACCTGTCCCTCCCGCAAGTATGGCCGCTTTTTTGATGAATTCCCTACGATTGTCCATAAGTTATAGATACATAGAATGAAGTATGAGCGAAAGATAGGACCATTTTGTGGAACTATTTCCACACCCGTTCTACAGCCTCTAAGCTACCGGAAATATAACTTTGGCCAATCAGTAACAAGTAAAAACTTTAGGCATGCTCACAAACGAACTAAAGGAATACACTGAAGAAGTACACCACGCTTCGGAAAAAAGGATGATCGCCGCCCTGAAACGGATCTCCTCCTACGAGGACTATATACGAATGCTGAACTGGCTCTACGGCTTCTATGCTCCGGTGGAGCAGTTGATCCGCCAATACCTGACCGAAGACAATTTCCCGGACATCAACCGGCGAAGCCGCGCCGAATATATTCTGTGGGATATCCGCGAATCCGGTCTTCCCGTGCCCGATCCCCAGGTCTGCGAACGGCTGCCGGTCATCGACTCGTTCCACAGCGCCCTGGGCGCTATGTACGTCCTCGAAGGGAGTACCCTGGGCGGACGCATCATCGCAGGCATGATCTGCCGCTCATTGGATTCGACAAGATGCCTGTCTTTTTTCAACGGCTACGGTGCCGAAACCGGCCATATGTGGACGACCTTTAAGAATTATCTCAATCAGCCCTTTACAACAGAAGAGCGCCGCGAGATAATAGCAGCAGCAGAAGACTCTTTCCTAACTTTTAAAAACTGGATCGAAAAACATGAGCTCCAACCCCAATTATGATTCGGAACTCTGCGGTAAAGTACCTATCCACCTTATCAACACCGTGCAACCCTATGGCGTCCTGCTTGTGCTGGACCGGTCCTCTCTTGCCATTATCCAGGCGAGCGAAAACACAGACCAGATATTTGGCCTGTCCGCGCCACAGCTGATCCGGACAAAGCTGGACACCCTCCTCTCCGCGCCCACTGCCGCCGCGCTGCAACTGCTGGCAGGCGGAAATAGCACCGACAGGATACCCCAGGTCTGGTCCATCGGCGACAAAAAATATCTTGCTCTGGTCCATATAAAGAAGGACTTTATTCTCGCAGAGCTCGAGGTGCGGCCCCACGAGGAAGAAAGCCTCCGCTCATTCGTAAGCATCTACCAGGAGATAAAATATTCCATGGCCCTCGTCGAAAGCGCCACGACAACGAAGGATATCTGCGCCATCGCGGCCCGCGAGCTCCGGCGGCTTTCAGGCTTCGACAAGGTCATGATCTATCGGTTCGACCAGGAATGGAACGGCACCGTGATCGCCGAAGAGCTCGCCGATGACATGGAAGCCTATCTGGGCTTTACCTTTCCTGCATCGGACATCCCCAAACAGGCCCGTGACCTTTACCTCCGTAACCCCTACCGCTTTATTCCCGACCGCAACTACCGGCCGGTCAAACTATACCCGGTGATCAACCCGGTCACGCAATCCTTCATCGATCTCTCCGACTGCAATGTCCGGGGCGTAGTCTCAGTCCACCTCGAGTACCTGGCCAATATGGGCGTTACCGCGTCGATGTCGACCCGTATCCTCAACAACGACCGGCTCTGGGGACTTATCGCCTGCCATCACAGGACGGCGAGAACGCTCAGCTTCGAACTCTGCTCGATCTTCGAACTCCTGTCCAACGTCATCTCGTCCCGAATGCATACGCTCCAGAATAAGGAAAAGCACAACAGCTATACCCGCACACAGCAGTCATATGCCCGGATCGTTGCTCAGGTATTCGAAACCAACAATATTCCCAGGGCTCTGCAGCAGGGAGACACGACGGTCCTCGACCTTTTCAAAGCCACCGGCGCCGCAGTCACTCTCAACGGTGAACTAACCACACTGGGCTCTCTGCCGGACAAGGACAGCCTGGACGAACTACTCCTCTGGCTGCATACCCGCAGGCTCACCCGGTCTTATCAGACAGACCACCTATCCGGCCAGTTCGATCACGCAGCTCCGTATATGGATATGGCCAGCGGCCTGCTGGCGATCCCCTTCAACCCTCACAAGGAAGAATACGTACTGCTGTTCAGACCCGAGGTCAAAAAGATCATCGACTGGGGCGGAGATCCCGGCGGAAGGATCGTCTATGAAAAGGACGGTCTCAACTACCATCCCCGTAATTCATTCAAATTATGGCGCCAGACCGTAAGCGGTACTTCCCTTCCCTGGGCGGAAGACGAGCTGTCCGTCGCAGAAACGCTCAGAAGTTTTTTATATGAGTACAGCAACAAATAAATATGACCACTATATCGTTGCCATAGGAGCGTCCGCGGGCGGCCTGGAGGCTATCCACGAGTTCTTCGACAGTATGCCCAATACGCCCAACCTTTCGTTCATCATCATCCAGCACCTCTCGCCGGACTATAAGAGCCTGCTCGTCGAGCTGGTCGGCCGCCATACGGATATGAAGGTATTCGAGGCGGAAGACCTCCAGGAGATCGAACGGAAATGCGTCTATGTCATCCCCAATACCAAGCTGATCACCATTCAGAAGAATCAGCTGCGGCTGACAGAGAAGGCCAACCTGAAGGCCCCCAACAATGCCGTCGACGTATTTTTCCACTCGCTCGCCAAAGAGCGGAAAAACAAGGCCATCGCCGTCGTCATGTCCGGAACAGGCACCGACGGCACCAGGGGCACGGAAGCGATAAAAAAAGAAGGAGGCCTCGTGATCGTCCAGGACCCATCGACAGCCAAATTCGACGGAATGCCCAACAGCGTTATCGCCGCCGGCAATGCCGACTTTATCCTGCCCCCCTCAGCTATCTGCAACGAGATACTAGATCATATCTCCCCCCCATCCGCCCGGCTTTATAGCAACGATAAAAAAGACGAGCAGTTCCTCACATCGGTCTTTGACCTTATAAAAAGGCAGTCCGGCGTCGAATTTCATTATTACAAGACACCGACGATCCTCCGGCGCATCAACCGGCGAATAATGCAGGGCAATTTTTCAGGCCCCGACCAGTACGTGTCGTATCTGCAGGAGAACAAGGATGAGGTCCGCCAACTGGGACAGGATTTCCTGATCGGAGTGACCCGGTTTTTCCGGGACAGGGAAGCCTTCGACCTCCTTCGGGAGAATGTCATTCCCGCCATCATCGAAAACAAGGACGAGGACGATACGATCAAGGTCTGGGTCACCGCATGCAGCACCGGCGAAGAGGCCTATACGCTCGCTATGGTCATTGACGAGGTTCTCGGGAACAGCCCCAGAAATCTCAGCGTCAAGATATTTGCCTCCGATATTGACTCGGAAGCCATCCAGTTCGCTGCCATCGGCGAATACCCTTCCTCGATCGAGAAGGACATCGAACCCCACTTGCTCCGGAAATATTTTACCCGCACCGGCAAAACCTATACGATCATTCCCCGCATCCGCAAACAGATAGTATTTGCCCGGCACAATATCATCAAGGACCCACCCTTCATCCGCAACGACCTGGTCAGCTGCCGCAATATGCTTATCTATATCAGCCCAATACTGCAACAACGTATTTTCTCTTTGCTGTTGTTCGCTGCCGGCAGGGACGGATTCATCTTTCTGGGGCCGAGCGAAAACTCCAACCTTCTCAAAAAAGACGTCAAAGAGATCAGTGGCAGGTGGAAGATCTATCGGAAGACCGCCGAAACAAAACCCAGCTACTATTACCAGCAGGGACTTGCTGAAGGCTATACGAGCCGCACCGCCAAAGGCGCAAAGTCCGCCCTGCCGAAAGATACCCGCTCGCAGTCCATCCTATGGGAAGACTTCAGACAGGTACTGACCGAAGACCTTTCCTTTGTTGCCATTTACGTAGACAGCAATTTCGAGATCCGCGAGACCATCGGCCCCTACGAGAAATTTCTGACGCTCCCCCGCAAGCAGCTGCACCTCAACCTCCTCAGAATGGTCCCATCCGGCATTTCGATCCTGCTCAGCGCCGAGATCAGAAAGGCGGAAAAAACCAAAGAGAAGGCTCACCTGCGCAACATCCGCTATCTCAAGGACGACAAAATGGTGTCGCTGGAAATATTCATCCGCCCGGGTGCCGCAAACCCCTCCGAGCCCTATACGATGCTTGCCATAAGAGAGATTGCCTCCGAGGAAGCCGCCAGCAACGGCAACGGTCACACCTGGCAACACAACGGACACGAAGAAGAATACATCCGCGCCCTGGAATCCGAACTGAACGAGACCAAAAACCACCTGCAGCTGGCAATTGAAGACCTCGAGACCACCAACGAAGAACTGCAGTCTACCAATGAAGAACTGCTCTCTGCCAACGAAGAACTGCAGAGCTCCAATGAAGAGCTGCAGTCCCTCAACGAAGAGCTGATCACGCTAAACACCGAACACCAGCTGAAGATCAAAGAGCTGCTCGAACTCAACGACGACCTCAATAATTATTTCCGTAGTACCGATATCGCCCAGGTATTCCTCGACCACAACCTCCGTATCCGGAAATTCAACCCGGCCTCCTCCCGGATGATCAACTTCATCGAATCGGATATCGGCCGGCCTCTTACCCATATTTCGAATAATATCCGTTCGGAAAATCTTTTGGGCGACGCGCAGTCCGTGCTGAAGAACGGCCGGGCCCTCGAAAAGGAAGTGCAGCTGGTCGGCGGGAAGAATCTGCTCATGCGTATTATGCCCTATCTTACCCACGACGGCAGGAATGAGGGCGTGATCATCGCATTCATCGATATCACAAAGATCACGGACCTCAACAATATTATCCGGGGAGTATTCAACCAACGACCTCCTCAAAAAATATATGGAGGTTGTCGACGGGGGCAGGAATTTCCACGGTTTTATCCGGATAACAGAGGACGATAAATGGTACGAGGTCACCATCGTAAAGATGATGGATGGTTTCGTAGCCACATTCACCAATATTACCGAACGCAAACAAGCCGAAGAAAAATTGCGCTCCAATTATATGGAGCTGGTCTCTGCCCGGGAGACACTCCGGCGACTGAATGCCGAACTGGAAGACAAGGTGGCCGAAAGGACCCGGGCGCTGGCCGTCAGCGAAGAAAGATTTCGTCTCGTCTCCCGCGTCACCAACGACGCGCTCTGGGACTGGGACTTCGTCAACAATATCGTATGGTGGAGTGACACCTTCTTCCACCGGTTCTGCCACGAGATTCCGGGGAAGCCACCCGACCGGAAGGGCTGGCTCCTGAGGATACATCCGGACGACCGCGCCGCGACGGAAGACAGCATCTATGCAGCCATCAACAGCCACCAGACACAGTGGAGCCGCGAATACCGTTTTCGCAGGGAGGATGGCAGCTACGCTTCGATCCTCGACCGCGCCTATATCCTGCACGACCCCAACGGCACGCCCTATCGGATGCTGGGCTCCATGCTCGATATCTCCGACCTGAAGAAGGCCACCGAAGAACTCGCCCGCGCCAAACAGGTCCTGGAAGAGAAAGTAGCCGAACGCACCGCCCAGTTGCAACAGCTGAACGAGGCCCTGGAGACGAGCAACCACGAGCTCCAACAGTTCGCTTCCATCGCTTCGCACGACCTTCAGGAACCACTGAGAAAGATCCATATGTTCGCCAATGCCATCCGCGAACGGTATGACGGGCAAATGCCCGATGACGTCAGGACCCATTTCAACAAGATCGTGCGTTCCACCGACCGCATGCGGGCGCTGATCATCGACATCCTCAATTTCTCCCGGCTCTCCGCCGAAGTCTCCTTCTTCAAAAAAACCGACCTTAAAGTCGTATTCGCAGAGGTCGTGGACGACTTTGAATTAAATATACGGGAGAAGAAAGCAGAACTCACCGCGGGAGATCTGCCGGAGATCGATATCCTGCCCGGACAGTTCCGCCAGGTGCTGCACAACCTTATCAGCAACGCCCTGAAGTTCAGTAAACCCGGCGTTCCACCCATCATACGACTGGATGCCCAATGCATACGCGACAAGGATTTCAACAGCCCGGCCGATCCCTATGGCGACTACTATCGGTTCTCCCTGACTGACAATGGCATCGGCTTCGAAGAAAAGTTCGCTGACGACGTCTTCAAACTCTTTCAGCGCCTTCATTCCAAAGACCGCTTTGAGGGCACGGGCATAGGTCTTGCAATAACAAAAAAGATCATCGAACGACACAATGGCGCTATCGCCGTCCACAGTAAAGAGGGTAAAGGGACCATTTTTGAGTGGATATTGCCAAAAAAACACTGATTTATAACAACAAGTTATGTTGAAGTACAAGAAAATCCTACTGGTAGATGACGATTCCGACGACCGTCAGATCTTCGAAGAGTTACTCCATGAACTAGACCCCGATACAGTTATCGACAACGCAGAAAATGGTCTTGAAATGGTAGCCATACTGAACAATGCCGCGGATGACGACCTCCCTGGCCTGATCATCCTCGACCAGAATATGCCCAGGATGACAGGGAAGGAAAGCCTGGTATTCCTCAAGGCGCAGCCGCGGTACAAGAACATCCCAACCATCGTCTACTCCACCTATCAGGTGAGAGACTTTTACCTGGAATGCCTCGAACTGGGCGCCCAGGACGTAGTAGCCAAACCGGATACCATGCAGGCCTATAGGGAGATGATCGAACAGTTCTTAGTCACGCACTAACTATTCTACGCCCCTTACCCTCATTGGAATGGTATAAATTCCCGTGGACGCTGTAATGAACAGCGTCTTCCTGTCCCCACCCCCAAAACACAAATTGCCCACCCATTTTTCCGGCACCGGTATATACGCCACCTTCTGGCCCAAAGCGCTGTAGACCGTAACCCCATTGCCGGTGAGATAAACATTTCCTTTTTCGTCAAGAGTCATTCCGTCGGAACCCTTGCCGCAGAATAACTCCCGGTCCGACAGCCGGCCGCCGGGCCCGATGCTGTACTTATACGTTTTACCCGCTCCAAGGTCCGATATGTAGAGATAGCGCCCGTCCGGCGTACCCACGATACCGTTAGGCTGCTTAAGACCATCCGCGGCCACCACGGCCTCCATTGCGCCCGGCGCCAGGTAGTAAACGTTCTGAGCATCGAGGTCTGGCTTTGTTCTTGTCCAGTAGTCCCGCTGATAATAAGGATCGGTAAACCAGATGCCCCCGCCAGGGTCGATCCAAAGATCGTTCGGGCCGTTAAACCTCCTTCCCCCAAGACCCTTCAGCAGGACGCGAACTTTTTTATTTTTATCGATCGCCCACAACTGATCGTTCTCGTCTGCACAGGCGACGAGCCGGCCTTTCCGGTCGAAATACATCCCGTTCGAACGACCCGCGCTGTCCATGAACAACACCAGCTGTCCGTCCAGCCGCCATTCCCATATTTTATTATTGGGCTGGTCTGTAAAAAAGATATTGCCTTTCCTGTCGACTGCCGCGCCTTCCGTGAACGAGAACTGCCCCGGCACCTGCTTCAGAGCCCCTCCGACTATACCTGCGGAATCGAAACCCGGCTGCTGCGCAATTGCCGGTCCGCCCGCAATCAACCCCACGGCAACTGCTATCGTCCATAAGAATATCTTCATAGTCCAAATTTTCAGCAATATACGGCAGACACCCTATACAGTCCCCGGCTCCAGCGCTTCGATCACGATATCGGCCAGGTCCAGGAGCCAACACTGCCAGTCCCGACCGAGAGAAAAGAAGAGGATAAGGCCGAGCAAAATATTTTCCATAATGCAACAATTTTGTTCTAATTCAGACAATGAAAATAAACAATATCGGTTCAATATGCAGCAATTTTGTCGGATATTTTTTATAATTTAGACCAAAATTGGTTTATGGGTCTATCGGCGTCTTCCATAATGCCTTTATTATCAAAGTGGGAAGAGTATCTCAACCAGTATCCCGACGGGGATCTGACCGGTTTTGCCCGCTGGATCCTCGCAGAGACCGCCGGAACCCTCAAAACCGCCGCACCCGCCATAGCCATAGGTGTCGGAGCCACACCAAACCCCGCAGGTCCAGTTTCCGCCGCCACACCAAACCTCCCCGATCCAATACCCGACGCAGATACCACAGCCCAAAGACTCCACCGCATCGTCCAATTCCGCAGCAAACCCATCGTCAAATACCTCGGCTTCACCAAACCCCAGGAATTCTCCATGCTTGTCCAGACGGCCATCATGAACAACCCCAATAAAAAACAACTCTGCCAGGAAATGCTCATCGAAGGCTCTACCGGCGTCGAGATCACGAAAAGGCTTGCGGCAAAAGGCTTCCTAAAAGAAACACCGGACGCCGACGATAGACGTTCCGCCCTGCTCAGCCTCACTGAAAAAGGCAAACAAACACTCCTGCAGGGTTACACGAAACTCACCCCTGTTCACGCCGGATTCCTGGCGACGCTGACAGGAGAAGAAAAGAAGCAGCTCGTGTCCATGCTTGTCCGGCTGAACGAATACCACACGCGTCAGCTGCCGCCGTTATCTTAATTTTATCAATTGGTCGAACCGGTCCGTTATCCTTACTTCCGCTTATATTTGATAGACAAACCCCGTCTATGGTCTGGTATGAGAACGAAGTCCAGCGGCTCGAAAAAGAAAGGACGTCATTGACCTACGATCCTAAACTGCTCTTTTATGGCAGCTCGTCCATTCGCCTGTGGGAGAGCCTGTACGAAGACTTTGCACCCTGGCAACCCGTCAACCTGGGGTTCGGAGGTTCGACCCTCGCAGCCTGCGACTGGTTCTTCGACCGGCTGCTGACTCCCTTCCACCCTTCATCCATCATCGTGTATGCCGGAGACAACGACCTGGGAGACGGCCGCCACCCCGAAGAGGTGTTCATCTTCTTTCAGCAGCTCGTCACCCGCACCCGTCAGCGCTTTGGCGATATCCCGCTGGCCTTTATTTCCATAAAACCCAGCATCACACGCTGGAATATCGTCGACAGCATCCGCTATACGAACAGGATTATCGAAGAAGAAATTACCAGGCAAGGCAACAACCTGCACTTTATAAATGTCTATAATAGGATGACCGATAACTCCGGCTATCCGAAAAGAGAATTTCTGGACCCCGATGGACTTCACATCAACGCGAAAGGCTATGCTTTATGGAAAGAGATCATATTGCAATATCTATCCGCCCGGACGCCATGAGACGAGAATATCATAAATGGTTCAGCCCCTCTTTGGGACGAGACATGGAGCTGCTGGTCTTTGGCCACGCAGGCGATCCCATCCTTTTCTTCCCCACCCGTACTGCCCGCTTTTTCGACTACGAGGACTGGCACGTGATCGAAGCCCTTCGGAGAAAGATCGAGGCCGGAGCCATCCAGATCTGGTGCGTCGACAGCGTGGACAAGGAAAGTTTTTATTCCAAACAGCTGCACCCCGCCGAACGAATACTGCGGTACCTGCAATACGAACAATACATCCTCACCGAGGTCCTGGACCGCATAGGGAACGCCAACCCCCATACTACGATAGTGGCCGCCGGCTGCAGCCTCGGAGCATACCACGCCGCCAACCTCGCCTTCAAACATCCCACTCTGTTCCATAAAGTAGTAGGCCTCAGCGGCCGCTACGACCTTACCTGCTCGCTGGAACATTTCGACGACCTCTTCGAGGGCTACCGCGACGAGAATATCTACTACAACATGCCCAGCCAGTTCATCCCCAATCTGAACGACCCCGTCCTGATACAACAGCTGAAAGCACTGGAGATCATCTTTGTGATAGGAGAAAAGGACGTTTTTATCGACAACAACCGCGCCATCAGCAACGCCCTCTGGGAGAAAGGCATCTGGAACGCCCTGCACCTGTGGGACGGAGAATCCCACAAGGCGAAATACTGGAGACATATGGTGCAGTTGTACTTCTGAGAGCCGCGACCCGCGGCATGTGAACCGCGCGGCCAAAGATCCCCCCGCCCAGGGATCACCACGTACCCGGGAGCCAAACTCACACCTGGAATATCTGTAAATAATTCCCACACCCATCCGCAAACGTCGCGATCGTCGACGGCCCCATCTGCGTCGGAGGCATCTTAAACACTACCCCCAGTCCCTGCAACCTCCGATATTCCTCCTGTATGTCCTCCACTTTGAACATGGTAGCAGGTATACCCGCGTCGAAAAGGGCTTTCTGAAATATGCGGGCAGGCTCAAACCCCAGCGGCTCCAGCAACAATTCGGTACCATCCGGCTCCTGCGGCGAGACCACGGTCAGCCACGAATGCTCCCCCATCGGGATATCCCTTTTCTTTATAAAACCCAGCGCCTCCGTGTAGAATCGGAGCGCCTTTTTCTGATCGTCGACCATTACATGGGCTATTGCTATTTTCATGACCCGAAGCTATCATTCTTTTTCCGCCGGCCCCGTCTTCAAAATTGCTTTTTTCAGCGTCGACGGCGTCCTTCCCCAGTAGCGTTTGAAGAGTCCCTTGAAGGACGATACACTATCGAATCCCACGGCCCCGCATACCTGCGAGACGGGCAGGCCCTCCGCAAGCAGCCGCCTCGCCTCCCGCAGACGCACCTCCGTCAGATACCGATGCGGCGTCATCCCATAATGCTGTTTGAAAAGCCGCAGGAAATGAAACTTCGAAACAAAGGCCTTGCCGGCTATCGACGACAGGTCCACCGGCCCCTGAAACTGCCGGTCGATATATTCCTTTGCCTGCACGATCCGCCGGCTCAGCTCGGGCCGGGGATAAAGCATGGCGCCTAGCCGTCTGACTTCCTGTTCGTAAAAGTCCATGGCCGTCTATTTTTTACGCACCTCCACCTGCCAGTCCCCGCCGCTGCTGATCTTGTTGGCCGCGGCAAAATCGCCCTGATTGAGCGCAAAGGACAACTGCAGCAGACTGTTCAGATAAGCCAGCGGCTTGCCCAGGGGTACCGAGCCGAACGTCGACGTATAAGGCATATCTCCCTTATAGACCTCTTTACCCTGATGGAGGACGCGCACCTGCACCAATTCACCGAAGGATATGTGCAGCTCTCCAAACAATTCCCCGGGAATATTCGTCCATACATTACCGTATTGCACGTCCAGTACAGGGATAGTCCCCGCGATGACCGCCCCCTTCAGCTCGGCCTTCTGATAGGGTATCGATACCACCTCCTGTTTGGCCAGCAGGGGTCCCACCTGCTCGAAGCCGATGACTCTTGCCGCCAGTCTCGCCGCCGTATAGGAATATACGTCCCGGCCATGGAATGTATAAGAATTACGCGATTCCGGCCGCCTGTTGACGGTCTCGTCGATCTCCCTGATCTCGGATATACCAAGCGTCTCGGCGATCAGCGTCAGCGTCCCATTGTCGGGTGTTACGATATATACCCCCGTCTTCGTCCTCAGCACCACAGACTTTCTCGCCGTCCCCACCCCCGGGTCTACCACGGAGACGAATACGGTCCCCGCCGGCCAGTAGGGCACGGTCTGCTGCAGCCGGTAAGCCGCGGCCCAGATATCATAGGCAGGTATCTCATGCGTGAGGTCAAAGAGTTTCAGATCAGGCGAAACGCCCATCGCCACGCCCTTCATTTCCGACACGGCGCCGTCCTTCAGGCCAAAATCGGTCTGGTACACAACGATCTTGTTTTGCGACCGTCCACACAGCCCTAGCACCAATAGTCCAGAAATAGCGGCAGCCCTTACGAGCCTTACTTTTAGCATAGGTTAAATGTTTTATCTTTAAGCCATCGCCCCGGTACGATCCCGGGACATACAATAAATTCGCCCCGGCGCCATCGCCGGGACATTCATTAATTGAAAGTATGAAAAAAATCACACCCTTTCACGTCGCCGTCCCCGTCTACGATCTGCAGGAAGCCAGAACATTTTACCGCGAGGTGCTTGGCTGCGAAGAGGGACGCAGTTCCGACGCATGGGTGGATTTTGATCTGTACGGCCATCAGTGGGTGATCCACCTGAAACCGCGACCCGCCAATGCCGAAGGTCTTCACTCCAATCCGGTCGATGGCCACGACGTACCCGTGCCGCACTATGGCGTTGTCCTCGAATGGGACCAGTGGCAACAACTGGAACAACGCCTCAGACAACGCGGCATCCGCTTTGTCATCGAACCCTATATCCGTTTTAAAGGCCTTCCCGGCGAACAGGCTACCATGTTCTTTCTGGACCCTTCAGGAAATGCCCTCGAATTCAAGGCCTTTCAGGATATCAGTCAGTTGTTCGCCAAATAAGCGGCCACGCGACCGGACCACCCGACAAGGCTACCCGACCGGGCCATGCGACCAGGCCACCAACACCCAACAAGGCTGCTGACGAGCCGCCAACCAGACCATCCAACCAGGCTGCCAACACAGCCATCCAACCAGACCAACGCTCAAGTTAAAAAATATCACCATCATGAAAAAAAGTCCATTAACCATTCTGAGCACTCTGTGCCTTCTCGCCACAACGGCAAAGGCACAAAACAACGCCGCCCTCTTCCGCTATCCCGACGTATCCGCGACGCAGATCGTCTTTACTTATGCCAACGACCTCTGGGTCGTCCCTAAGGAAGGCGGAAAGGCTATCCACCTCAGTTCGCCCCCCGGCGTCGAGGTCTTCCCCAAATTCTCGCCTGACGGCAATACCATCGCCTACACCGCCAACTACGACGGCAACAACTCGATCTATACCATTCCCACTATGGGTGGTATCCCCTCCCGTATTACATGGTACAGCGGAGGCGAAAGAGTCGTCGACTGGTATCCCGACGGCAAGCGCCTGCTCTTCGCATCGGGTCGGCAGAGCGGCCGCGAGCGCTTCAACCGGTTCTTCTCCATCACCGTAGCCGGCGGACCCGCCGAAACGCTGCCGATGCCCTACGCCGAGTATGGCTCCCTCTCTCCCGACGGAACGCAGCTGGCCTTCACCTATACCTCACAGATAGGTCGCAACTGGAAACGCTACCGCGGCGGCTGGGCAGGCAAGATCCACCTCTTCCACCTCAACGGCTATGCCGACGAGAATATTTCAGCAGGCACCGACGCCGACGAAGAACTACCCATGTGGCACGGCAACAGCATCTTCTTCCTCTCCGACCGTGGCGATGAAAAGAGAATGAACCTCTGGGAATACGACATCACATCCAAAAAATTCACCCAGCTGACCCATTTCACCGACTATGACGTACACTACCCCTCCCTCGGCCCTGACGATATCGTCTTCGAGGAGGGCGGCTCCCTCTACCTGTATTCGCTGAGCACGCAAAAGTATAAGCAGGTTTCCGTACAGGTAGTCAGTGACGAGTCGGAGCTGCGCCCCAGCCTCCAGCCAACAGAAAAGCTCATCTACAACGCATTCGTCGGTCCCGACGGCAAACAGGTGTTGTTCGAGGCGCGCGGTGACCTCTATTCCGTCCCGGCCGAAGATGGACCGGTGATCGATCTCACACAAAGCTCCGGTGTGGCCGAACGCTTTCCCGCCTGGTCTCCGGACGGCAAATACATCGCCTACTGGTCGGACCGCTCCGGTGAATACGAGCTCACGATCCGCGAAGCGGGGAAAAATACCCCCGAAAAAAAACTCACGGCCTACGGTCCGGGCTTCCGCTACAATCTCTACTGGTCGCCCGACGGCAAAAAACTCGCTTTTATAGACAAGGCGATGAAGATCAACATCTACGACCGCAGCACCGACCAGACCACAGTCGTCGACCACGGCACCTATATGACCGACGGACCCTTACAATCCTTCAGGGCAAGCTGGTCTCCCGACAGCCGCTGGCTGGCATATGACCACGACCTTCAAAATACGCACAGCGCGGTATTCGTCTACGACTATTCCGGCAAGCAGCTGCACCAGGTGACTTCGCCCTTCTACAGCACCAGCAGCCCGGCATTCGACCCGTCCGGCAAATATCTCTTCGTCGCTACCAACCAGTCGTTCGATCCACTGTA
>Ga0310811_10006140_pt1 | contig 15315 bp, 11 predicted proteins | sample YCmetagenome_FD_207642 | JGI IMG/M metagenome (GOLD analysis project Ga0310811, IMG submission 207642) | Soil microbial communities from experimental microcosm in Duke University, North Carolina, United States - YC | ecosystem: Engineered > Artificial ecosystem > Soil microcosm > Unclassified ...
GCGGGCAGCGCCACCCACCGGTCTTCAGTTGCGACCACCTGCCAGGAAAGCAGCCCGGTGTCCGGCACGGGAAGCCAGGCGATCGCGACGTCGACCTCGGCGGTGGCCAGCCCCGCCGTGGGGTCGCGCCACGAGACCTGGCGGAAGGTCAGCTTCCAGCCCGGCAGTTGCTCCGCCATCCGCACGGTGACGGCCGGGATGAGCCCACGGCCGATCCGCGTGTGGAACCCGACCCGCAGCGCCATGTTGGCGGCTGCGGCCACCTCTGCCACCGCGTGCTGCGTCTCGTCCCACTGGTCGAGCAGCAACCGCGCCTGTCCCAACAGAACCTCGCCCGCCTCGGTGAGCCGCACCGTGCGATGGTCGCGTTCGAAGAGCCTTGCCCGCAGCGAGGCCTCCAGCAGGCGGATCTGCCTGCTCAGCGTGGGCTGAGCGATGAAGAGCCGCTCGTTCGCCGCCTTGGTGAAGCTGAGCTCTTCGGCAACGGCGACGAAGTACCGGAGATCGCGCAGGTGGGCGTCCATAGCAAGACGCTATGACAACTGGTCTTGGACCGGAACCTGGCCCTCGCCGCAGGATTGGTTCGCGGCACGAAACCACCAGCAGACGTGGAGGAACTTGTGGAACTAGGCGTACAGGGCCTGAACGCGAAAGCGACGCTGAGCCCGGCGGTGACCCGCCGGATAGCGCGCCGGGCCGAGGAACTGGGCTATTCGTCGTGGTGGGCAGGCGAGCACGTGGTGCTGCCCAGCCCGCGTACGGCCGACTCGCCCATGGACCCGAAGGACCCGATTCTCGATCCGCTGGTGCACCTGAGCTACGTGGCCGCCTGCACCGACACGATGGAGCTGGGCACGGCGGTCGTGATCCTGCCGCAGCGCAATCCGGTGGTCCTTGCCAAGCAGGTCGCCAGCCTGGACGTGCTGAGCGGGGGAAGGCTGCTGCTCGGCGTCGGCGCCGGCTATCTGGAGCCGGAGATGACAGCGGTTGGAGTGCCGTTGTCGCAGCGGGGCGGCCGGACCGATGAGTACCTGGATGCGATGACCGCGCTGTGGACGCAAGAGGCTCCCGCTTTTCACGGCCAGTATGTGTCGTTCGACAAGGTCGACGCGCACCCTCGACCGGTCCAGGCAGGCGGCCCGCGGATCGTGATCGGCGGGCACAGCCCGGCCGCCTTCCGCCGGGCGGTCGCCCGCGGGCACGGCTGGTTCGGTAACGGCGGCCCCGACGACCTGATCCGCTGCCTCGACGGGCTCAAGCGGGCCGCCGCCGAGGTCGAGCGCCCAGCGCGGCTCGGCCGGCTGGAGATCACCTTCCTCCAGCTGAACCCGGTGACAGTCGACGCGAGCGCGGCGCGCCGGTACGCGGAACTCGGGGTGAACCGGCTGGTCGTTTACCCGCTGCCGCTAGAGGATCCCGACGATGTCCTGCGGTTCCTTGAACAGCACGCCGCGCTGCCACACTGACCACGGGGAATGTCCGGATCGAACCGGTGCCTGGGTTCAGGAGTGATAGCTAGTGGACAATTTGGAGAGTGGCGCCGGCTAGGTGGCCGTTCCCGGACTCGTCCACGCCGGCGGTGAACGTCTCGGTGCCCGCGACCAGTCCGTCGACTTGCAGGCGGGGGCCCGCGCCGCCGATCCGTGTCGCCAGCGGGCGTAGCGTTATGGTCCCCTCGGGGACGTTGGCGTCGAGTCCGAGGAGCGCCTGGGTAAGTACCGCCGCGGCGGCGGCTGACCACGCCTGCGGGCGGCAGGCCGCCGGGTAGGGCGTAGGCCATGGCGTCTCGGCCCGGGGCGCCCCCGAGTACAGTTCCGGCAGCCGCCAGCCGAAGCCGCTGGCCGCCGCGAGCAAGCCGTCCGCCAAGCTCGCGACCTGGCTTGGGTAACCGCTGCGGGCCAGGCCCCGGAGGACGATCGCCGTGTCATGACTCCACACCGAGCCGCAGTGGTAGCTCAGCGGGTTGTAGCCGCCGTTGCGCGCGGACATCGTGCGCAGGCCGAAGCCGGAATCCAAGTCCGGCGCACCGACCCGGATTGCGACGAGGGCTTCCTCTGCGGGGGTGAGCAGGCCGGTGCCGAGTAGGTGGCCGATGTTGGACGTCAGCGCGTCCACCGGCCGCTTGCCTGCGTCCAGCGCGAGCGCGGGATAGCCGCCGCGCTCGTCGGACACCCAGAACGCGGCGCGGAACGCGGCGGCGATGCGGGCGGCGAGTTCGCGCCACTCCTCCGCGCCGCCCGCGCCGAACGCCGCGAGCAGGTCCGCGCCGCGCATCGCCGCCTCATACGCGTAGCCCTGCACCTCGCACAACGCGACCGGCGGCGCGGCTACGCGGCCGTCCGCGAACCTGATGGAGTCGCCTGAGTCCTTCCACCCCTGGTTGGCCAGGCCTCGGCCGGTTGTGTTGACGTACTCGAGCAAGCAGTCGCCGTCGGAGTCGCCGTAGTCGCGCAGCCAGGTCAGCGCGGCGCGCAGCGCCGGGAGGAGCGCGGCCACCTCGGACTCCGGCATGCCCCAGCGCCAGGCGTCGTGCAGCAGGCAGATCCACAGGGGCGTGGCGTCGATCGTCTGGTACGAGACGCCGGAGCGGCGCAGTTCGTGCGGGATCTTGCCTGGCGCCTCCCCGCGGTCGAGATCCACGCGGCGTCCCTGGAAGGCCGCGAGCGCCCGGAGGGTCCCGGCCGCGAGTTCCCACCCAAACGGCAGCAGCAGCCGTGCCGCCCAGATGCTGTCCCGGCCGAACAGCGTGAAGTACCACGGCGCGCCTGCGGCGAGGAACACGTCGCGCGGTGCGCCGGGGACGGCCATGCGCAGCGCGTCCGCGTCGGCGAGGGACTGGGCGAGCAAGGCCGGCAACCGGGGGTCGTCGGCCACGGCGGACACGTTCGCCCACGGCCCCCGCGACAGCTCTTCATCGGCCGGGCCCTCCTGCGTGCGGGCGCCGCCGACGGCTGCCACGGGCGCGGCCGGGTCGGTGACGGTCAGCCGCCAACTGGCCCCGAATTCGCCCCGGCCGGGCAGGCGCACCGGCCAGCGGAGCACGGCCTGGCCGCCGTCGGCCGCCAGTGCGGCCCCAGGCGCCGAGAGGGTCACCCGCAGCGTGCCAGTGCCCCAGGTCAGCGTGTCACCCGCGTGCTCGATGGGGACGGCGGGCGGGCCCGGCCGGCCGTCCTTGATGTCGGCCAGGCCGGCCAGGTCGGCGGCCACGGTCAGGGTCAGCACGGCATCGACCCCGACGTCGGCGGCGGAGATCACCCGCAGGACCTCGCGCACCTCGCCGGGAAGCACCGTGCGCTCCCGCTCCACCCGCACCGTGGGGTCGACGATGCCGTCCCCCAGTTCCCGGGGCACCGCGACGAAGCGGGCGGTCCGCGCGCCAATGAGGCCGCTGCTGACGAGGGCCGGCTCTCGGCCGTCAACGTCGAGCACCGCCGCCGACAGCACCCGGACGTCGGCGTGCAGCACGCCGTGCGCGCCGGCCGGGCGTATCTGCCCGGCAGAATCGCTGAGCGCGACGGTTGGCGCGCTCAGCACGGTCACAAGCTCATGCAGCCATGGCTGGTCGAATGCCGCCATCCACCCATCCCAAATCTGGTGATAGCCAATGTCTTGACAGGACTTAAATATGTTAGCAATGATTTGATCGATCAAATGGATCGTTCAAATGACTCGGTCGAGGCGGCGATCAAGGTAGACCAGCACATGCCAGCTCAGTCTGCTCATGAAGTCCGGGCGACGCTCGCGTCGGTCGCCCAGGCGGCGGCGGTCTCCCGGCAGACGGTCTCCAACGTGCTCAACGCCCCGCACCTGGTGCGCGAAGAGACCAGGCGGCGGGTGGAGGCCGTCATCGCGGAGACGGGCTACCGGCCGCTGAAGGCCGCGCAGATGCTGCGCACCCGCAGGTCGCACCTCATCGCGGTCATCATCCCAGCCCCCGCCGAGTGGCACGGCGAGCTGCACAATGCTTTCCTGCACGCGGTCACCGCCCGGGCGCAGCGCTCTGGGTACCGGGTCCTGCTGTACACGGCGGCCAGCGACACCGACGAGATCGGCGCCTACGCGGAACTGCTCAACGACTACACCCTGGACGCGTTCGTGCTGACCGGAACACACGCGGGCGACCAGCGCACCTCCTGGCTGCGGCGGCGCGGGGTGCCGTTCGTGACCTTCGGCAGGCCGTGGGGCGGACCCGACAACCACCCCTGGGTCGACGTGGACGGTGCCAGCGGCGAGCGGGCCGCGACCGCGCGGCTCATCGCGGCCGGGCACCGGCGCGTGGCCTTCCTCGGCTGGCCGGAAGGGTCAGGCGTCGGCGACGACCGGTGCGACGGGTGGGCGGCAGCATGTCAGGAAGCTGGCCTGCCGACGGCGGGGCTGCGGCGGCAGATGCCGGACGAGTCCGGTGCCGCGCGTGCCGCGTGTGCTGAGCTCCTCGGCCGGCCGGACCCGCCGACCGCCTTCGCCTGCGTCAGCGACACGGTCGCGCTCGGCGTATGGGCCGAGCTCACCGCGCGCGGCCTGGTGCCCGGCCGGGATGCCGGGGTCACCGGCTTCGACGACACGGCGGCGGCGGCCGTGGTCGGCCTGACCAGCGTCGCCCAGCCCCTTGACGCGGTCGCCGACGCCTGCCTCGACGCGATCGATGCCCTGCTCACCACCCCCAAGACCCGCACGACGAGGGCAGCTGCCCGGCGGCGTGTCCTCCTCGAACCGCGCGTCGTCGCGCGCGATTCAGCCTGATCCCCCAGGAGGAATCATCATGAAACGAAGAATCACCATCGCGGCGCTCACGGCTGGCGTCCTCGTCAGCGCCATGGCCTGCTCCTCAAACGGCGGGTTCGGTTCCGGCTCGGCCAGCCCGGCCGCGTCAGGTGCCTCGGGTGCCTCGGCCGCGACGCCGAACAAGACGCCGCTCACCCTCATGTTCGGCTCAAGCGGCCCGGCGGAGACGAAAGCGGTGCAGGCGGCCGCCACGGCGTTCACGAAGCAGAGCGGCATCCCGGTCCAGGTGATCGCCGCGTCCAACCTCACGCAGCAGGTCGCGCAGGGGTTCGCGGGCAACCAGCCGCCCGACGTCTTCTACCTTGACCCGGGAACGTTCCAGAACTACGCGAAGGACGGCGTGCTTGACGCCTATGCGCCTTCCCTGCCGAACGCCAGCGGGTTCGCCCCGGCGCTCAAGGCCGCGTTCACGTACCAGGGCAAGTTCGAGTGCGCGCCCAAGGACGCCTCCACGCTCGCGCTGTACGTCAACACGCAGGACTGGCAGCAGGCCGGCCTCGGGGCGCCGCCCGCGAACTGGGACCAGCTCAAGGCGGATGCCGCGAAGCTCACCACGGGCGGCCGGACGGGCCTGGTCATCGACCAGACCCACTCTGGCATCGACGAGTTCCTGTACCAGAACGGCGGCACTGTGCAGGACAGCTCGGGGAAGGTGACCCTGAACAGCCCGCAGAACGTGCAGGCGCTGACCTACCTCAAGTCCCTGCTGACCGCCGGCGACATGAAGTTCCCGTCCCAGCTCGACGCCGGGTACAGCGGCCAGGCGTTCGGCGAGAACAAGGCCGCGATGGACATCATCGGCAACTGGGAGAACGGCGCGTTGAGCAGCGACTACCCGAACATCAAGTTCAAGGTGTACCCGCTGCCCGCCGGCCCCTCCGGCGTCCACGCGACGCTCTCGTTCACCAACTGCTGGGGGGTGCCGACCAAGTCCAAGAACGCGGCCGGGGCCCTGGCGCTCGTGAAGTTCCTGACGACGCCGCAGCAGGAGATGACGTTCGCGAACGCGTTCGGCGTCATCCCGTCGCTGCAGTCCGCGCAGTCCACGTACACGAAGACGTATCCGCAGTTCTCCGCGTTCGTCCAGGAACTGCCCTACGCGCACCCGGACATCGCGATCGCCGGGGCCACCCAGGCGCTGACCGCCTTCGACTCCGCGCTGGCGCAGCTCGCCAGCGGCAACCCGGCCACCATCCTGCAGACCGCGCAGACGAACCTGCAGGCGGTAGCCGCCCAGGGCACGTGAGGCTGCTACCGAGACGGAGCGCACTGCGGCGGCAAGAGGCGGTGGCCGGCTGGCTGATGACCGCGCCGGCCATCGTCTTGCTGCTGGTGTTCCTCGTCGCCCCCATCGCGATGGCCGCCTGGGTCAGCCTGAGCGACTGGACCGGGATCGGCAGCCCGTTCGCCAGCGGCGTGCACTCCGTCGGCACGCGGAACTACCAGGCGCTGCTGACCCAGCCGGGCCTCCCCCAGCAGCAGCTCGGCGAGAGCCTGCGCAACAACCTGTACTACGTCATCCTCGTCGTCCCGCTGCAGACGGCGCTCGCGCTCAGCCTGGCGCTCGCGGTGACCAGGAAGCGGCTGACCGGCCGGGGGTTCTTCCGTACCGCCTACTACTTCCCGTCGATCACCAGCTCGGTGGCGGTCTCCGTCATCTTCCTGTACATCTTCGCGAGCACCGGGGTGGTCAACGGGGTGATCAGCTACCTCGGCCTGCACGGCCCGAACTGGTTCAGCGACCCGAACGGCGTCCTGCACATGGTCTACAGCGGGCTCGGCGTCACCCAGGCACCGTCCGCGCTCGCCAACCACGGCTTCCTGGGGCTGTCTTGGTGGGAATGGCTGGCCGGGCCGAGCGTCGCCATGATCGCGGTCATCACGCTGGCCATCTGGACGACCTCGGGGACGTTCATGTTGATCTTCCTGCCAGCCATCTACGCCATCCCGGCCGAGCTCGAGGAGGCGGCGATCGTGGACGGCGCGAGCGGCTGGCAGCGGCTGTGGCGGGTGACCCTCCCGATGCTGCGGCCCACGCTGTTCCTCGTGCTGACGCTCGGCCTGATCGCCACCTGGCAGGTATTCGACCAGATCTACCTGATGAGCCAGGGCAACCCAGCCGGCACGACGCTTACCCCCGCCTTCCTCGCGTACCAGGAGTCCTTCGGCAACCAGCAGTGGGGGCAGGGTGCCGCAATCGCGTTCATCTTGTTCGCAATCATCGTCGTGCTCACGGTCGTGCAGCGGCTCGTCCTAGGCGGCCGGGGCGCGGCTGACCGGAGCGTGACGTGAGCCGCCGGGGCAGTGCTGGCCGGAAACACAGTGCTGGCCGGAAACACGGGGCTGGCCGGAAACATGGGGCTGGTCGCAAACACGGGCGGCTGGCCGGGCGCGCGCTGCTGTACCTGACGCTGCTGGTGTGCGCGTTCGTGTACATCTATCCGTTCCTGCTGGGCGTCGGCACCGCGTTCAAGACCGACCCGGACGCGACCGCGCATCCGCTCAACCCCTTGCCCGCGCACTGGGTGCTGACGGCGTTCAGCGAGCTTGGCCAGGAGGACTTCGTCCGCTGGCTTGCGAACTCGGCGATCGTGGCCGTCTTCGTGACCGTCGGCCGGGTGCTCGTCGACTCGATGGCCGGCTATGCGCTGGCCCGGCTGCGCTTTCGCGGGAGCGGCGCGGTCTTCGCCGGCGTCGTCGCGGTCATGGCGGTGCCGAACGTCGTGCTGCTCCTCCCCAAGTTCCTGGTCCTCAAGCAGCTCAGCATCTACGACAGCTACCCCGGGCTGATCCTGCCGCTGATGACCGACGCGGCGGGCGTGTTCATCATGCGCCAGTTCTTCCTGTCGGTGCACCCCAGCATCGAGGAGGCGGCCAAGATCGACGGCGCGGGCATCTTCCGCACCTACTGGTCGGTGGTGCTGCCGATGGCACGGCCCGCCTTGATCACGCTGACGATCCTGTCGTTCCAGGGCTCGTGGAACAACTTCTCTGACGTCCTGGTCGCGCACCAGTCCCCGTCGCTCGACACGCTCACCACCGGCATCGGCCGCCTGGTCAGCGGCCAGCTTGGCGCGGGGACGCAGTACCCGCTGCAGCTCGCCGCCGCGGTCGCGATGACCGTGCCCGTCGCGGTGCTGTTCTTCGTCTTCCAGAAGTACATCCTGCGCACCGGCGAAGGCGCGGTGAAGGAATAAGCGGCACTACCATGTCATCGGTGGAAGGCACGCAACGGGGCGACGGCGGACCGCGCAGGTCGCCGAAGGACACCTTCATCACCATCTACGGGCGGATGCCCGTGCTTGAGGTGCTGCAGGACGACAGCCTGCAGGTGGACAAGCTGATCGTCGCGGACAATGCCCAGGGCGAGAGCCTCGACCGGATCCTCGGGCTGGCAAGGCGGCGGGGCATTCCCGTGCGCTCCGCGCCGCCGCACCGGGTGAAGCTGCTGGCGGGGAACGGCAAGCAGGACCAAGGCGTGCTCGCCGACGTGGTCGCCCCGCGGATGCAGACCATCGGCGAGTTCGCGGATAACGTGCCGCGCGGCCGGTGCCAGGTCATCGTGCTCGACGGGGTGAACAACCCGCAGAACGTCGGGATGATCATCCGGACGGCCACCGCCGCGGGCCTGGCGGGCGTGGTGCTCCCCCGGGTCGGGTCCCCGGACATCGACCCGCTGGTCATCAAGGCGTCCGCAGGGGTGGCGTTCCATGCCTCCGTTATTCGCTGCCGCACGGCCGCGGAGGCCGTCGAGGAACTGCGCTCCGTTGGCTTCCGGGTCTACGGCCTGTCCGGCGGAGCGCGGACGACGTTCTACCAGGAGCGGTTGCCGGACCGGGCTGCCTTCGTGCTCGGCAACGAGACGGCGGGGATCGCCGAGGAGACCGCGCAGTGGGTCGACCGGTGGCTGTCGATCCCGATGACCGGCGGCGTCGAGTCGCTGAACGTCGCGACCGCGGCCGCTGTGGTGAGCTTCGACCTCGTCCGCCGCGCCCAGCCCGCTGATTCTCCCCGCCGGGCAGCGTCTAACGCGCGCGGATGACGGCGGCCCGTTTATCATAGGGCGGGACTTTTGCATAGGCGCTAAGGGAAGAGGATCAGTGGCAGAGACGCCGGACGGGGACTGGGTCGCCCGGTTCGCCGATGAGGTCATCGCGGCAGCCGATCGCTACCGGCCGGGGAAACCCATCGTCTGCGCGTCGGGCATCAGCCCGTCGGGGCCGATCCATCTAGGCAACCTGCGCGAGGTGCTGACCCCGCACCTGGTCGCCGACGAGATCCGGCGCCGCGGCGTGCCGTGCGAGCACATCATCTCCTGGGATGACTACGACCGCTTCAGGAGAGTTCCCGCGACCATCGACTCCTCCTGGTCCGAGCACGTCGGCAAGCCGCTGACCAGCGTGCCCGCGCCGCCGGGGAGCGAGCACGCCAACTGGGCGGACCACTTCCGCGCGCCGTTGCTCGGGGCTCTCGCGGAACTCGGCGTCGAGTTCCGCGGCATCTCGCAGACCGCCATGTACACGTCCGGCGCGTATACCGACCAGGTCCTGCTGGCGATGCGCGAACGGCGGCGCATCGACGCCATCCTGGCCGAGTACCGGACCAAGAAGAAGCCGGCCGCTCCGGCCAAGGGCCTGTCCGCGGACGACGCCGCGATGAGCGCCCTGGCCCTGGAAGGCTCCGGCGCGGCCGACGAAGACGACGGCGCCAGCGCGTCCGGCTACTACCCGTACAAGCCGTACTGCGACGTCTGCGACCGCGACCTGACCACGGTTACCAGCTACGACGACGCGACGACCGAGCTGTCCTACACCTGCGCCTGCGGGCACGCGGCCACGGTCAAGCTGAGCGAGCACCACCACGGCAAGCTGGTGTGGAAGGTCGACTGGCCGATGCGCTGGGCGTACGAGGGCGTCGCCTTCGAGCCGTCCGGCGTCGACCACTCCTCCCCCGGCTCCTCCTTCGTGGTGGGCGGCCGGCTCGTCGGCGACGTCTTCGGCGGTGTGCAGCCGATCGGGCCGATGTACGCGTTCGTCGGCATGCAGGGCATGGCCAAGATGAGCAGCTCGAAGGGCGGCGTGCCAACGCCGGCTGAGGCGCTTGGCATCTTGGAGCCGCAGCTGCTGCGCTGGCTGTACGCCCGCAAGAAGCCGGCTCAGTCGATTACCGTGTCGCTCGGCCAGGAACTGCAGCGGATGTACGACGAGTGGGACTCGCTCACCGGCAAGGTGGCCGCCGGCACCGCCGGCCCGGCCGAAGTCGCGGCGTACGGCCGTGCGACCCAGACGACCGCCGCGGGAACGCTTCCGGTGACGCCGGTGCGGCTGCCGTTCGGCACGCTGGCCTCCGTCTACGACGTGACGACCGGCCAGGGCGAGCAGTTGCTGCGGGTGCTGCGGGACGTGGCCCCCGACCAAGAGATTGCGTCGCTTGAGGTGCTGCGGCCCCGGCTGGACCGGGCCGCCCGGTGGGTGACCACCGCGCTGCCGCCGGAGTCACGGACCCAGGTGCGGGCCGCCCCGGACGGCGCGGCGCTCGCGGCGCTCGACGAGACCCAGCGTGCCTCCATCCAGTTGCTGCTCGACGGCCTCGACGGCGACTGGTCCCTGGAAGGGCTGACCACGCTGGTCTACGGCGTGCCGAAGCGGCTGCTCGGTCTCCCCATGGACGTCAAGCCGACGCCGGAACTGCGCGCGGCGCAGCGGTCGTTCTTCGCGCTGCTTTACGAGCTGCTCGTCGGCCGGGACACCGGCCCCCGGCTGCCCACGCTGCTGCTGGCAATCGGCGCGGAAAAGGTGCGCGGACTTCTCGCCTTGCCAGCGGCGTAATCAACGGCAGGCGGAAGGCGCGACGCAACAATCCGTTCGGGATGATGTTTTTATTTATTATTCGCCAGCGGGTTGTTGTTTCACCTGGTCGCACCCCATTTCCCGCCTAAAGAGGGGTCGCGCGGCCGGTCGCGGGCGGGAAGCACCACGTAGTATGCGTGCATGGAGGACCTCTTCGCGGTTAAGGAATTGCAAATCCGTCAGCCTGCGAGGATGCTGCCCGGGCGTGCGCGTTACGACATCTTCGACCCGGACAAGAGGTTGCTTGCCGTCGCCACCGAGACCGAGCCCCGGTCAGCGCTGCACGTGATGGCCGACCTGGTCCCCCGCACCCGGGTCCTCACCGTGCGGTCCGCTGCCGACGAGCCGTTGCTCACGCTCGTCAAGCGGGACGCGGACTGGCTCACCGACGTCAAGGACCCCGACGGGCAGTTGATCGGGCGCATCCAGACCGGCGAGACGCGCCGCCACTACACGCTGCTCGACGAGGCCGACCAGGTCACCGGGCAGGCGGTCGGCGACCTGGCGGTGAAGCAGTTCTCGATCACCGGGCCGGAAGGCGAGCGGCTCGCCCGGCTGCGCAAGACGTGGGCGGGGCTCGGCAAGGAACTGCTGACTTCCTCCGACCACTACACGCTCACGTTCACCGGGCCGATGCAGCAGCGCACCCGGATGCTCGTCGTGATGGTCCCCATCGTGCTCGACATGTCCCGCCATGGCCCGTACTAAGGCCTTCCGCCCTCGGTGACAAGAGTGCCCTAGGGCGTGGCCGCCGTTGACGCCTGTCCCGCCTGGGTCGAGTTCGCCGTAGGCGTTCCTGCCTGGGTCGGCGACTGGGTCGGGGTCGCGCTCTGGGTCGGCGACGTGGTTGAGGTCGGCAGCGTTGCGGTCGGCGATGACGACGTGGTCTGCGTCGGCGTGGCCGTAGCGGTCGGGGCCGATGTTGTGGGGCTTGCCGTCTGGGCCGGGGCGGTCGTCGGAGCAGTTTGTGTCGCCGGGTTGGACGCCGGCTGCGCTGTCCTCTGGGTCGGCGTGGGCGTCGAGGTCGCTGTCGGCGTGGCCGCCGGGGTCTTCGGTGCCTTCGTCGCGTTCCCGGCGAGCGACGAGGTCGGGTTCACCGTGGGCGTGCCACCGTTCGAGTGCGAGACGAGCAGCACCGCGACCACCGCGATGATGACCGCGGCGGCAGCCGCGAGGATGGGCCAGCGCCACCGGCGCAGCGGCGACGGCGGCCCGGGGTAGGGCGGCCCGCCCGTACCGCCGGGGACGCCCCGTCCGGCGGTCGTGGCGCCGCCCGGCATTGAGACGACGGACGTCTGGGCCAGCGATCCTTGGTCGACCACCGTGGCGGGAACCGTCGCCGAGGCCGCCGGCGCCGGAATCGACGGCGCCAGGGCGGTCGGCTCCCACCCGGCGGGCACGGGCGAACCAACGGCGGGCGACGTCGGCACCGGGGTCGGCGGGCCGGGACTCGGTTCCGCTTGCGGCGCATCCGGTTCCCTGAGGGCTGGCGGCAGCGGGGTCTGCAGCGTCGGTGAGTACCGGTTCATCGTCTGGGTGATGGAAGCCGGCAGCCACTCTCCGCTGAGCACGCCCACGTCATCGCCGAGCAACTCGAGGATCTCGCCTGGCGTGGGACGCTCGGCGGGATCCTTGGCCAGGCACCGCTGGATCAGCGGGCTGAGCCTGGCGGGCACCCCAGTGAGGTCCGGGGGTTCGTTCACGACCCGGTACAGCAGTGCCGGGGTCGGGCCGCCACCGAACGGGTTGTTTGCGGTCGCCGCGTACGCCAGGACGGCGCCCAGGCTGAACACGTCCGTCGGCGGGCCAACCTCCCGCCGTCCCCTGGCCTGCTCGGGCGACATGAACCCGGGCGACCCCATGACCATGCCCGTCGCCGTCATCATGGACCGCTCAAGCGCCAGGGAGATGCCGAAGTCGATCACCCGGGGGCCGTCCGTCGCGAGCAGCACGTTGGACGGCTTGAGGTCCCGGTGCACCAGGCCGACCCGGTGGATGGCCGCCAAGGCCTCGGCGAGGCCTCCCGCCAGGGCGATCACGGAGGTGACCGGGAGCGGGCCGTCCTCCTCGACCGCGTCGGTGAGCGAGGGACCCGGCACGTAGACCGTAGCCATCCAGGGCAGTTCCGTCTCGGCGTCAGCGTCGACGACCGCGGCGGTATAGATGCCGCTGACGTTCTTGGCGGCACTGATCTCGCTGGCGAACCGCGCGCGGAAGCCGCGCTCATCCGCCAGTTCCGGGCGGATCAGCTTGATCGCAACGAGCCGCCCGCCCGGCGACTTCCCCAGGTAAACCTGGCCCATGCCGCCGGCGCCGAGGCGTCCGAGCAACCGGTACGGCCCGACCGACGACGGGTCTTCCGTCCGCAGGTCCGTGATCATCGCAGGTCCCCAGGTCCGGCGCACCACAAAACAGCTATATAGCGGGACATCTGCTCCCCACCCACCCCAAAAAAGCATGACAGATGGCTACACAGTAAGCCGCGCCGAGATACCTGGCTAGGTCACGTAATTCTCGCTAGAGCTGTTTACCATTTCGCTGTTACGCGGCGGTGACCAGCGGTCCCACGAACCCCAAGGGAATCACTGGGGTGCTTTATGGTGAAATATGAATCCGTTCTGAATGATTGTTTTAGATATGAACGGGAGTGTCCAATGGGATTGCCGTGAACAACTCTGGCTCCTCCGCTGGCGTGAGGGCTGTGATGCTGTAGAGCCAGTCGACGAAAGAGTAGTCCCGCGGGTCGCGGGCGCGGAGGATCTCATTGCGGCGCTCGCGCTTCGCGCCGTCCTGGTGCCACAGGACGCCCCAGGCGCGGGACGTGGTGACCACGCGGCGGCAGTGTTCCGGGCGGACGGCCTGGTAGGCCGCCAGGGCGGCGTCCCAGTCGATTCCGCCCGTGCTGTCACTACTGGCGGCCAGGTGCTCGGCGAGGACGTACCCGTCCTCGATCGCCATGATCGCGCCCTGGGCGATGTACTGGAGCGGCGGGTGCGCGGCGTCGCCGAGCAGCGCGACGCGGCCGTAGACCCAGGTCATGATCGGGTCGCGGTCGAACATGCGCCACCAGCGGTCCCGCCACATGAGCGGCAGGCCCTTCTGCACGTTTTCCGTGGTGTGCGCGAAGGCCGCGTCGAGTTCGTCCGGGGTGCCCCAGTCCTCTTCACCCGCCTTGGCCTTGGGCGACTCGAAGACGGCAACCTGGTTGAACATGTCGCCGCCGCGCAGCGGGTACTGCACGAAGTGGCAGCGCGGTCCGACGTAGACGACCACGTCGGTCTCGTCGATGTCGTTCTCGCGGGCCATCTCAATGGGCACCGCGCCGCGGTAGGCCACGTAGGCGGAGTTGACCGGCTCGTCGCCCACTAGCTGCTTGCGAGCGGCCGAGTGCAGGCCGTCGGCGGCGACGACGAGCCGCGCCGCGTGCGCCGTGCCGTCGGTGAGCCAGACGCGCGCGCCTGTCCCCGTGGTTGGCGACACTACGTTCTCGTACTGCGTCACCTGCTGGCTGGTGCGCAGGTCCACGCCGGCGTTTTCGCAAGCCTTGAGGAACAGGCCGTGCAGGTCGGAGCGGTGGATCACCATGTACGGCGTGCCGTAGCGGCGCTCCATGTCCTTCAGGTCGAGGCTGGTCAGGACAGTGCCGTCGACGGCGTCCTTCATGACCATGTTGACCGGCAGCACGCCGAGCGCCTTGGCTTCGTCCAGCAGGCCGTAAGAGTTCAGGATGCGGGTGCAGTTGGGGGCGATCTGCATGCCGGCGCCAACCTCGCCGAACTCCGGCGAACGCTCGAGGACCCGGACCTTGAGGCCCTTGCGGGTCAGCGCGAAAGCCGCAGACAGGCCGCCGATGCCGCCGCCGACGACGATGACGTCGGGCTGCGCTTTGTTTCCTGGCTGGGCCGGGCTCACGGCGCGACTTCCTTGACGACCTTGTTGACCGTCGCGCCCAAGCCCTCGATGCGCGCGGTGACCGTCTCGCCGCCGACGAGGAAGCGCGGTGGCTTGCGGGCGTTGCCGACGCCGCCGGGCGTGCCGGTCGCGATGAGGTCGCCCGGGTTGAGCCGGGTGATCGTCGAGACGTACTCGACCAGCGCGACCGGGTCGAACAGCAGGTCGGCCGTGTTGGCGTCTTGCATGGTCGCGCCGTCGACAAGCAGCTCGACCCGCAGCCCGGGCCTGGTGCCGCCCGGGAGCTCGTCCGGCGTGACCAGGTACGGGCCGACCGGGGTGGAGCCGTACCAGATCTTGCCCTGTAGCCATTCCTTGGTGCGGAACTGCCAGTCGCGGGCGGACAGGTCGTTCAGCACCGTGAAGCCGGCGATCGCTTGCTCGGCTGCGGTTCCTTTGGCGCGGCGGACTTGCGTGCCGATGACGATCGCGAGTTCGGCCTCCCAGTCCCACTTGTCGGTCTCGGCGGGCTTGGCCAGGTCGTCGTGCGCGCCCAGCAGCGTGTCGGGGAACTTCGCGAACAGCGTGGGGTACTCCGGCAGGTCGCGGCCCATCTCCTGGATGTGGCTGCGGTAGTTCAGGCCGACGCACACGACCTTGGACGGATTCGGGACCAGCGGCGCGAAGTCCGCGCCGGAGACCGGGTAGGTGACCGCGCCTGGGGCCGCCGCAGCCGCGGCGGCGGCGAGTTCCGGCCAGCCTTCGGTGGCCAGGAGTTCGCCGAGATCCCTGG
>Ga0310811_10006141_pt1 | contig 15315 bp, 12 predicted proteins | sample YCmetagenome_FD_207642 | JGI IMG/M metagenome (GOLD analysis project Ga0310811, IMG submission 207642) | Soil microbial communities from experimental microcosm in Duke University, North Carolina, United States - YC | ecosystem: Engineered > Artificial ecosystem > Soil microcosm > Unclassified ...
GAGTCCGAACATCTGTAACGGCAACGTTAACGATCCCGGCGATTCGGTCTCAAGGCGGCGCGGCCGGACTCAACACGTTCTTAACGGCGAGGGTGCCGGCGAAGGAGAAAGCGTTTACTGAATCGGGTGGTCCTCCCGGAACTCGGGCAGGGAGACGACCATGGTCAGCCCGCCGCCGGGAGTGTCCTCGGCACGCAGGGTGCCGCCCATGGCCTCGGTGAACCCCTTGGCCACGCTCAGGCCCAGCCCGACCCCGCTGCTGGTGTCCCGGTCGCCGAGCCGCTGAAACGGCTGGAACGCCGAGTCGGTCGCGTTCCCGGGAAGCCCCTGCCCGCGGTCGACCACGCGCAGCTCGACCCGGCCGGCATGCGCGGTGGCACGGATCGCGACCACCGCCGCGGCGGGCTCGCCGGGCGGCGGAACGCCGTAACGCAGGGCGTTGTCGACGAGGTTGGCCACGACGCGTTCGAGGAGGCCCGGATCGGCCAGCACCGGGGCGATGCCGTGCGGAACGGCCACCTCGACCGCCGGGCCACCGTCCGATCCGGACAGGACCCGCGCGACGACGTCGTCGTACCCGACGGGTTCCCGCCGCGGCCGCACGGCGCCGGTCGCCAGCCGCGAGGAATCGAGCAGGTTTTCCACCAGCCCGGACAACCGGTCCGCCGACTCCTCGACGGTTTCGAGCAGTTCGGCCGCGTCGCCGGGCGATGGCGGGAACCGGTCGTCCCGCAAACCGGCGATCGCGGCCTTGATCGAGGTGAGCGGTGTGCGCAGGTCGTGCCCGAGCGCCGAGAGCAGCGCGTTGCGCAGCTCGGCGGTCTCGGCCTTGCGGCTCGCCCGGTCGGCCTCGGCGGTCATGCGCTGGTGGCGCAGCGCGAGCAACGCGTGTCCCGCGGCGCTTTCCAGCGTCCGGAGGTCGGCGGCGGGCAGCGTCCGGCCCCGCAGCGACAGGCGCACCTCCGGGGTGATCGGTACCTCGGCGTCGGGCGGCACGCCGACGGCGGGGGCACCGGACGCGGCCAGCCGGCGCCAGACACCCCCCTGCTTTTCCAGCAGCGTCACCGACATCAGCCCGAAGTTCTCCCGGACCTTCTCCAGCAGCGGTTGCAGCGGTCGAGGATTGGTCAACACGGAACGGGCGTACGAACCCAGCAACGCGGCCTCCGCGCGGGCACGCGCCGCCTGCGCGCCGTGGCGTGCCGCGCGGTCGACCACCAGCGAAACCAGGAACGCGGCCACCAGCATCATCCCAAGGGACACCAGATCTTGGGGCCGTTGTACGGCAAGGTCGTAGTAGGGCGGCAGGAAGTAATACGCGAGCAGGGCGCCGGAAAAGGCGGCGGCGAGCAGTGCGGGCGCCAGCCCGCCGAGCCACGCGGTCACCGCGACCGCGAGCACGAACCCGACCACGGAGCCGGCCTGCGAGATCTCGGCCCGGAACAACACTCCCACCACCGTGATCGCGACGGGCGCCAGCAACGCCACCGGCCACGCCGGGAACCCGGCCCGCCGCATCCGCGGCCACCAGTTCGCGCGCAGGCCCGCGGCCTGCCCGTGGGTGACGATATGGACGTCGATGCGGCCGGCGTGGCGGAGTGTGCTCGCGCCGATGCCCTCGTTCACCAGCCGGGCGAGCCGTGAGCGGCGGGAAGACCCGAGAACCAGCTGAGTCGCGTTCACCCCACGCGCGAAGTCCAACAGCACGGTGGACACGTCGTCGCCGACGACGGTGTGGAAGGTCGCACCGACCTCTTCGGCCAGCGCGCGGCAGCGTCCGATCACCTGTGCCGGCCGCCCGGTGATCCGTTCGGAGCGCAACACGTGCACGACCCGCAGCTCCGCGGCCGACCGGCTGGCGATCCGCCGCGCCCGCCGGATGAGGGTTTCGCTTTCCGGCCCGCCGGTGACCGCCACGATCACCCGTTCCCCGGACTCCCAGGTTTCACCGGCACGGTCCTCGCTGCGGTGGTGCCGCAGCGCCACGTCCACCTCGTCGGCGACCCACAGCAGGGCCAGCTCGCGCAGCGCGGTGAGGTTCCCGGTGCGGAAGTAGTTGCCCAGCGCGGCGTCGACCTTGTGCGCCGGATAGACCTGACCCTGCGCGAGACGCTGCCGCAGCACCTCCGGCGCCACGTCGACCAGCTCGATCTGGCCGGCGGCCCGAACGATCTCGTCGGGGACCGTCTCCAGCTGGACCGTCCCGGTGATCCGCTCGACCACGTCGTTGAGGCTCTGCAGGTGCTGCACGTTCATCGTGGACAGCACATCGATCCCGGCATCGAGGATCTCCTCGACGTCCTGCCACCGCTTGGCGTTGCGGAAGCCGGGCACGTTGGTGTGCGCCAGCTCGTCGATGAGCACCACTTCGGGCTTGCGCGCGAGCACCGCCTCGACATCGAGTTCGTGAAACTCCACGCCGCGATACCGCCGCACCCGGCGCGGCACGATTTCCAGCCCGCGGAGCAGCACGCCGGTCTCGGCACGCCCGTGCGTCTCCACCACACCGGCGACCACGTCGGCACCGCGCCCGTGCCGGCGGTGGGCCTCGCCGAGCATCGCGTAGGTCTTGCCCACCCCCGGCGCGGCACCGAGGTAGATCCGCAACTCACCACGCCGCACCGGGGACGCACCCGGCGAGGGCATCCCCAGCGCGCCGGTATCACCGTCGACCGCCATGACACCCACCCCCGATTCACACCCACGGTTCGCGCCTGGCCACATCCCACCGCCGCACGGTCCCCGCGCGGCCGGCCGTTGGCATTACACATGCGCGCATACCCCTGATCCTGACGGGTCCTTGACGCCCGCCCACGGCGCGCTGAGCGGGCTGCCCGGCCCATCGGCGGACAGATCCGGTCGAGCGGCTCATCACACCCGGGTGACGACGGATCGCCCGTCGCGGCGCAAGGTGGTGGGTCCGCGATGATCGGAGGAGCAGGCAGCATGCCGGTCGAGGTTCCGCCCCAGGACACGAGCGCACCGCCGGACCGGCCGTCCGGGACACGGCGCGTCGCCGCTGCGGGTGCGCTGGTGGCGCTCCTGGCCGCGGCCGTAGTGGTGATCGTCAACCTGGTCCGGCATCCGCTCCAGCTTCCGCTGTCCCTGGTGCTGCTGATCGTCACGATCGTCGCGGCGTGGACGGCGCTGGTGCATCGCGGGATCGCCCGGATCCTGGCCACCGTCGCGGCTGCCGTCGCGCTGACCGGCATCCTGGTGTTGCCCGACCTGCGCTCCGTCCTGGCGATCGCGCTCGTGGTGGTACTCGTGGTGCTGTCGACGGCCGCCACGAAGGTCGCCATCGCGCGCGACCTGCGGCCGGCGGTGGGGTTCCGCCGGGTCGGCCCGGCCGCCCGGGGTGTGCTGCTGATCAACCCCTGGTCCGGAGGCGGGAAGGCGGAACGGTTCGACCTCGCCGGCCGGGCGGAAGCGCTGGGCGTCACCCCGATCCCGCTGCGCCAGGGCGACGACCTGCGGGCGCTGGCCGAACAGGCCGTGGCCGACGGCGCGGATGTCCTCGGCATGGCCGGCGGTGACGGATCGCAGGCGCTGGTCGCCGATGTGGCGCGCCACCACGGCATCTCGTTCGTCTGCGTGCCCGCCGGGACCCGCAACCACTTCGCGCTCGACCTCGGACTCGACCGCGCGGACGCGGCGCGGGCGCTCGACGCGTTCGGGAACGCCGTCGAGCGGCGGGTCGATCTTGCCTTGCTCGGCGACCGGGTGTTCGTCAACAACGCGTCGCTGGGCGCATACGCGGCGGTCGTGCAGTCCGAGGGCTACCGCGACGCCAAGCTGAGCACCACCGCGCAGCTCCTTCCCGACCTGCTCGGGCCGGAGGCGGAACGGTTCGACCTGCGTTTCACTCGCCCGGACGGAGTGGCCGTGCGGACGGCGGACATCGTGCTCGTCTCCAACGACGTGTACCGGCTCGACAGCCTGGCCGGCTTCGGTACCAGGAAACACCTGGACGCCGGTGTTCTCGGGATCGTCGCGGTGACCGTGAACCGGGCCAGGGACCTGCCCGCGCTGATCTCCGCCGAGGCCGCGGGCCGGATCACCCGGTTCTCCGGCTACCGCGAGTGGGCGGCGCCGGAGTTCGAGATCGACTCGGCCGAGGACCTGATCGACGTGGGGATCGACGGGGAGGCGGCGCGGCTCGCGCCGCCCCTGCGGTTCCGCTCGCTGCCGGGCGCGCTGCGCGTCCGGACACCCGTCGACGCTCCCGGCGCGCCCGCGGCGGTGGCACCGGCCGGGATCGGCGACACCGTCAAGGCGCTGTTCCGGGTGCTGGCCGGGCATCCGGCGCGCTGAACGGATCCGCCGTCGACCCACGAAGCCGTGAACCCGCGGCTAGGCCGACGTCGTCTCCTCCGCGAAGGCCTCGCGCAGCTTCGCTTCCTGTTCGCTCGACAGGTTGGTGGAAATCAGCGAAGCACCTGGGCGACGAAGTCGTCGTCGATGCCCACGTCGCGCATCGTCGTGCCAGGCCCACCTCACCCGGGATGGGGGAGGCCGACGGCGGCCGGAACGACGGACGCTGCGCCGATGGCTACCACGACTAAGCCGGCCGCGGTCGAAGACACGACAGCGACGACAGCGGAGCGGGCCGCGAGCGGGAAGGCGGCGCGGTCCCTGGTGCCGCGGTCGAGCCACGCCGAGTTCGCCCGGGATCCCCGGCAACCCGATCCCTTGGCGCTCCTGGCGCGCCAGGACACCACCCGGGTGACCGATCTGCTCCCGATCCGGTACGGGCGGATGGCCGTCTCGCCCTTGACCTACTTCCGCGGGGCGGCGCTGCCGATGGCCGCGGACCTCGCCGGCACGCCGCGGACGGGCCTGTTCGTGCAGGCCTGCGGGGACGCGCATCTGATGAACTTCGGTCTGTTCGCTTCCCCGGAGCGACGTTTGATCTTCGATATCAACGACTTCGACGAGACGCACCGCGGCCCCTGGGAATGGGATGTCAAGCGGTTGGCCGCGAGTCTGGAGATCGCCGGGCGGGAGAACGGCTTCGCGGCCAGACAGCTCCGGATGGTCGTGACGGGCGCGATCGAGGAATACCGGCGCGCGATGCGGGAGTTCGCCGGGCAACCCGTGCTCGACATCTGGTACGCCCGCGCCGATGTGGAGACGGTGGAGGCGACCTTCGCGGACCAGCTCAGCAGATCCCGGCGGCGCCGGCTCACCGGGACCGTGGACAAGGCCCGCACCAAGACCAATCTCGGCGCGCTGCGCCGGTTCACCACGATGACCGACGGCCGGCTGCGCATCGTCTCCACGCCGCCCCTGATCGTCCAGGCCGACGAGTTGATCGAGGAGGGGCAGGACCCGGCGGCGCTGAAGGCGTTGCTGCGCCGGCTGCTGCACGAGTACCGGAACACGCTGGAACCCGAGCGGCGCGTGCTGCTGGACCAGTACCGCTTCGTCGACCTCGCCCGCAAGGTGGTCGGCGTGGGCAGCGTGGGCACCCGCTGCTGGATGGTGCTGATGCTGGGCAAGGACGACGGCGACCCGTTGTTCCTGCAGGCGAAGGAGGCGGGCCCCTCGGTCTGGGAGGAGTTCACCGGAGCGAGCCGGTACGGCAACGCGGGGCGGCGGGTGGTCGTCGGCCAGCGGTTGATGCAGACGGTGAGCGACATCTTCCTCGGCTGGGTCCGGGCCGCCGCGCCGGACGGGCACACCCGGGATTTCTATCTGCGACAGCTGCGTGACTGGAAGGGCTCCGCCGACATCGAATCGATGTCACCGCCGATGCTGCTGGACTACGGCCGGATCTGCGGCTGGACGCTGGCCCGGGCACACGCCCGGACCGGGGACGACATCGCGATCGCCGCCTACCTCGGCTCCGGTCCGGCCTTCGACGAGGCGGTGTCCGAGTTCGCCCGCCACTACGCCGACCAGAACGAACGCGACCACGCCGCGCTGACCGAGGCGATCAGAACCGGCCGGGTCACCGCCGAGTCCGGCCGGTGAGCGCCCGGCGGCACCGGCACGAACTTCGATGAACGCGCCCGAAGTCGGCGTGGTGATGGCGGCGGTGTTCCTGTGGGGACCCCTCGCCACCCGCCTGGAGAAGGTCCGCCTGACCGCACCGATCGTCTTCGTCGCCGTGGGTGGGCTGATCTCCGCCGCACCCGGCATGGTCAAGGTGGATCCGCACGGTTTCACGGTGCTCAGCGAGGCGACGCTGTCCTGGGTCCTGTTCTGTGACGCCTCCCGGGTCCGGCTCCGGGAGTTCCGCGCCGACGCCGGTTTCTACGCCCGCCTGCTCGGCATCGGGCTTCCCCTGACGATCGGCGCCGGGTGGCTGCTCGCGCGCTTCCTGGTGCCCGGTCTCGATGTCTGGCTCGCGCTGGTCGTCGGCGCGGCGCTGGCCCCCACCGATGCCGCGCTGGGTCTTGTCGTCGTGACCAACCGAGCGGTGCCGGCGCGCATCCGCCGCCTCATCACCGTCGAGAGCGGTCTCAACGACGGCATCGTCACCCCCGTGGTGGTACTCGCCATCGCCGGTGCCGCCCACGTCGAACACGAGAGCAACGTCCTGGGCGAACTGCTCGTCGGGGTCGCGATCGGAGCCGCCGGAGGGTTCATCGGCGGGCATCTGATGCGGTTCGCGCGCCGGCGGGGCTGGGCTTCCCCGGAGTTCGCGGGGCCGGCGGTGCTGGCGCTGGTCATCCTGGTCTACGCGGCGGCGATCACCGGTCACGGCAACGGTTTCGTGGCCGCGTTCGTCGCCGGTCTCACCTTCGGCAACGCCGTGGGCCACGGGGGTGCCAAGGACGTCCGCTATGTCGCGCAGACCGCGGATCTGGCCTCGCTGCTGGTCTGGATGCTCTTCGGTGCGACGGTCTTTCCGGTCCTGGCCGGCGCCCTCGACTGGGAGATCGGCCTCTACTGCGTGCTCAGCCTGACCGTGGTGCGCATGGTCCCGGTGGCCCTTTCGCTGCTGGGCACGCGTCTCGACCGCTCGACGGTGCTGTTCGTCGGCTGGTTCGGTCCCCGTGGTGTGGCCTCGATCATCTTCGCGCTGCTCGCGCTCGACGGACTGGGATCACGGGCCGACACCGTGGTGGCGGTGATCGCGCTGACCGTGCTGGTGAGCGTGATCGCGCACGGAGTCAGCGCGGGACCGCTCGCCGCCCGCTACGGTGACGTCCTGTCCGCCCGCTCGGCACAGCGGGCCGACCCGCTGCCCGAGTTTCTTTAGGAGACCAGGGTCCCTTCAGGAACGGCAGGCGGGACGACCCGGCCCCGGCGGCACGATCGTCCATAGCGGACGGATCTCCTACCGAGCCCCGCCGTGGTTCACATCTCCTTGACCGCTGTCTCCAGGGTCTTGTCGACATCCTTCGGGTCCACGTCGAGATCCTTGGCCGCCTTCTTCTCCGCCCCGGTCACCGCGTTCCGGATCGCCGGCTGGACCTTGCTTTCCCCGACGACGACGAGCCCGGCCTCGCCCGGGTCGATGAGGTCGCCCAGCGCCTCGGCGTCGGAGCGCGACATTCCCTTGGCCAGGTGTCCGCTGATTCCGCCGATCGCGCCACCCACCGCGGCCGCACCGAGGACGGCGGGCGGGAAGATGAGGCCGACCGCCGCCCCCGCGGCCGCTCCCCACCAGGCTCCCTTGCGGGTCGCCGTCTCGTCCTTGTTCTGGTGGATCTTCCCGCGCATGTCCTTGGTGACCACGGCCGCGTCATAGGAACCCACCAGGCCTGCCGTGTGAGCGTCCTTGACGGCCCGGTAGTCGAGCTGAGCCGCCGCTTCGTCGGGATAGGTCGCCACGAGAATGAACGTGCCACTGGATTCGGACATACTGAACCTCCCTGAAATCCGCGAGCGCCCCAGCGGGCGAATCGGGCTCGCTCGTTCGGCCGAACGCCCCACCGCGGCCCCAGGCTGTCAGCCCCGTTCCCGCGCCGTCGTCACCCGTGGCAGGTGAGAAAAGCGGCGGTCTCACGGACCGCCGCGCTCGATCGCCACCGAAGCCCGCGCGCCGGCCCGTTCCGGGGGCCGGGTCTGGTATCCCTCCGGCAGCAGCAGGATCGCACCCACCAGGAAACCGAGCGCACCGAACGCGGTGGCGCCGTCGGAAATCGTGGCGTCCAGCGGAACGGCGTTCCCCGGCACCACATAGGCCGCGAGCGCCGCGACGCCGAAGGCCACACAGCCGGCGAGGTTCACCGTCACCAACCCGCCTTCGAGCCGCCACGGTGGCCGGCGCAGGAAACCGTCGGCGACCTCGGCGTAGGCGAGATACCCGGCGACCAGGAAGCAGGTCGACCCGAACGCGTCCGGCCGCCAGACCAGCCGGTCGTAGGACGGCACGTCGACGATGGTGCCCAGCGCCCGGAACGTGGTGATGTTGAAGAAAACCGTGCCCACGAGTTGGATTCCGCTGCTCCACCAGTCCACCCGGGACGGTTCCCAGGCGAGGAGCCGCACTCCTGCGCCGGCGGCGGTGGGGCCACGGTCGGCGTTGATCGTTTCGAGCCATTGCAGCGCCGCGGCCGCGGTGAAAAAGATCGAACCGGCGAAGAAGACCGCGGCGTCGACGTACCCGCCGACGAAGGCCGAGAAACCGGGTAACGGGCCTATTAGGAAACACATCGACCCGACGATGAACAGCACAGCGATCCACCACGACGCGCGATGCGGCGCCCACAGCACGCTGTCGCGCGCGGGCCGCACGCGCGACAACCGGGAGTTGTGCTTGCGATGCCACCGGGATGACCACTCGACGGTGCGACCGTCGGGGCGCCGGTAGGTGACACCGGTCGTGAACGGCCCGGCGAACCGCCGCTCGACGACGGTCCACCCCCGGGGCAGGGACCGGTACCCGGTCACGGCGCGGCCCGTGGTGACGGGCGGGTATACGGGTACAGCATCGCTGCGCACCTCCCGCCCCCAGCCAAACCCACGACGCCCCACGCGTAATCAGCCCGGAGGGATGAGACCGCCCGCCGGGGAACCGAGCCGCCTCCACGGTGAATCGAGCACGACGAGGAAATTCCGGCGCGCTCGCGTTGTCGAGGAACCGCACCGGAGACGGCTGTCCCGCGGCGGCGATCCGGGACGGCCGCTCAGGTGATGGCCTTGCTGGCGCCGTCGCGGACCGGCAGCCCGGCCGCCGCCCAGGCCCGGAACCCGCCGACGAGATCGGTGGCGTTGCGCAGGCCGATCCGCTTCACGTCCCGCGCGGCAAGACTGGAGGCGTAGCCCTCGTTGCAGAGCAGGATCACCACGGTGTCCTCGGCGATGCCGGGCAGGCGATGCGAGCCGCGCGGGTCGAGCCGCCACTCCAGCACGATCCGCTCGATCACCACCGAACCCGGGATCTCCCCTTCCTCGTTCCGGTTGTGCCACGGCCGGATATCGACCAGCAGCGCGCCCTCCCGCCGCAGGGCATCGGCCTCCCGCGGCTCCACCCGGCGCAGTTCCGCACGGGCCGTGTCGAGGAATTCGTCGATGGTCACGACTCGTCCTCGGCCTGCGCGCGCAACTCGGCGAACGACCGTGGCCGCGCGGGCAGCGGCGGGATCCGGTCCGGAATGTGGTGCAGGCTCGAATAGTTCCTCGTCGGTACCAGCGGCGGCGAATAGGCGTGCACGCTCAGGGCCGGGACCACTCCCCGGTTGCGGACCTCGTGGGCATGGCCCGCGCCGAAACCGATCGTCGCCCCCGTGGCGCGTTGCGCGTGGCGGATCTGCTTTCCCGGGTAGCGGTAGGTCTCCGACAGGGTGCCGGTCAGCACCGTGAACGAACCGGCGGCACCGCCGTGGTCGTGCGGACGGGTGCCCTGGCCGGGCAGCCACGACAGCAACCACAGCTCGACTCCCCAGGTCAGCGCGAGACGCGCCCACCAGCGCCGCTCCGGCACGAAGCGCGCGACCTCCGACAGCGGGGCGGCCAGTGCGCCGGCCGTGACCGAAGTCAGCAGGCGCAGCTCGATGGGAGTCCACAATGTACGTTCCGGATGGACGAGCGCCCGCACCGACGCCGAGTCGAGCCGGGGATGGACCTCGAAGTCCACGGTAGCCGAAGTCATCTGATGCCTGTTCCTCTTCACGGTTGCTCATGCCGAGCGAGACATCCGCGGATCATGGCACGAGGCGAAAACACGGCGCAGAGCGTCCCATGCGGCGGGACGCCGAACCGGGAACAACCAGGGCGGACGGCCGGCCCACCGGGCACGCCTTGCTGGTTTCAGCGCGTTATTAACGGCACGAACAAAACTTCCCGCAGTTCACCATCGCAATGGTCCGGAATTCGGGGGCTAACGCGAAATCGGGAAAAGTCAAGGGGTGTCCCACCGATCGGATGAAAGTGGAACACGCTGAAAAGAACTGCGAAGCTTTCGCCGTCCCCCACGGAAAGGCCTCCCATGTTCGGAAGATCCCGCCGTCTCACCCCTGTCGTAGCGGCCCTGCTCGCCCTGACGGCCGTCCTCGCCGGCTGCTCGCGGGTCGACCGGAACACGACGGCGGCCACCGGTGCGACGGACCAGGGCCCGGCGACCGAGGTCCGGCTCGGGTACTTCCCGAACATGACCCACGCGCCGGCGATCATCGGCGTGGACAAGGGCTACTACCAGGCGCAGCTCGGGTCGACCACGCTGACCACCCAGACCTTCAACTCCGGCACCGACGAGGCGAACGCGCTGCTCGGCGGCTCGCTCGACATCGGCTTCATCGGCTCGGGCCCGGCCATCAACGCCTTCACCAAGTCCGAGGGGAAGATCCAGGTGATCTCGGGAGCGGTCTCCGGCGGCGCCGAACTGGTCGTCGAACCGGGCATCTCCACCCCCGACCAGCTCAAGGGCAAGACGATCGCCACCCCGTCCCTGGGCAACACCCAGGACGTCTCGCTGAAGAAGTGGCTGGCCGGCAACAAGCTGACCGGTCAGGTCAACGTCGCGAACATGGACAACCCGGTGACCTTCAACGCCTTCCGCACCGGCAGCGTGGACGGTGGCTGGCTGCCCGAACCCTGGGCTTCCCAGCTCGTCCTCGACGCGGGCGCGAAGGTGCTCGTCGACGAGAAGTCGCTGTGGCCCCAGGGTCTGTTCCCCACCACGGTCGTGGTGGTGCGCACCCAGTTCCTGCAGCAGCATCCCGAGACCGTGCAGGCCGTGCTCAAGGGCACCATCGCCGCGATCGACTGGGCCTCGGCCAACCGGTCCGCCGCCGAGGCCGCGGTCAACGACGGCATCCAGAAGCTGACCCATCAGACGCTCTCCCAGGCGGTGCTGGACCGTGCCTTCGACGAGATCACGCTCAGCGCCGACCCGGACAGCAAGACCTTCCCGCAGCTCGCGCAGGACTCGGTGACGGCCGGCGTGGTCAAGACGGCCGCGAACCTCAAGGGTTTCCTCGATCTGCGGCCGCTCAACGCGGTGCTGTCCCAGCAGCACAAGCCCACGATCGACGCGGCCGGGCTGGAAAGCCAGTGAGAGCACCGACGGCGGCACCCGGACAGCGAGAGGTGATCAGGACCCATGGCAACGGCTGACGGCAACGCCGGTCTCGACGCCGGGATCGACCGCGCGGTCGGGAGCGGGGACAACGACCGGGACCTGCGGACGGTGGGTGCCGGGTTGGATGCCCTGGACACGCCCACGACGACTCCGCCGACCGCGGGAAAGCGGCTGCTGCGCGGCGTGCTGCCCCCGGTCGTCGCGGTCGTGCTGTTCCTGGCGGTCTGGCAGATCCTGTGGGCCGAGGCGTTCTGGCCCGAGTACAAGCTGCCGGCCCCGCTGGCCGTCTGGGACCAGTTCTGGAGCACCGTCGTCGACGGATCGGTGTTCGGCATCATCTGGACCTCGGTGCACCGGGCGGTCCTCGGCTTCCTCGCCGGTCTCGCGATCGGCACCCCGCTCGGCCTGCTCGTGGCCAGGGTCCGCGTGATCCGCTCCGCGATCGGCCCGCTGCTGTCGGGGTTGCAGAGCCTGCCGTCGGTGGCGTGGGTGCCGGCCGCGGTGCTGTGGTTCGGCACCGAGAACGCGACGATCTACCTCGTGGTGCTGCTCGGCTCGGTGCCCTCCATCGCCAACGGCCTGGTCGCGGGCGTGGACCAGGTGCAGCCGATCCTGCTGCGGGTCGGCAAGGCGCTGGGCGCGGGCCGGCTGGCCACGACCCGCCACATCCTGCTCCCGGCGGCGCTGCCCGGTTATCTGGCCGGACTCAAGCAGGGGTGGGCGTTCTCGTGGCGCTCGCTGATGGCCGCCGAGCTGATCGCCACCTCACCCCAGCTCGGCCTCGGTCTCGGTGCGTATCTCCAACAGGGCTCGAGCTTCAACGACATGCCCACGGTGCTGTCCGCGATCTTCCTCATCCTGTTCGTCGGGGTCGGCATCGACCTGGTGGTGTTCCGCCCGCTCGAACGGTCCGTGCTGCGCTCGCGGGGACTGGGTACGGCCGGCTGAGCCGGCCAGACACACAAGCCGGCTGAGCCGGCCAGACCACACAAGCCGGCTGACCTGACCTGACCACACAAGCCGGCTGACCTGACCGGGTCAGGCGCCCGCGCCCAGCACGGCGGTCGGGTTGCCGTAGACCTGCGCGAGCAGGCCGGTGCAGGCGGCCATCACCTGCACGTCGGGCCCGAAGCGGGTGACCTGGATGAGGTCGGTGCCGGGCAGCACGGTGGTCGCCTCGAACGCGGCCCGCAGATCGCCGAGTCGTTCCGGGGCTTCGGTCACGGCCTGCCCGCCCAGCACCACCAGGTCGGGGTTGAACGCGTCGCGCAGGATCCCCACGGCCGTGCCCAGCGCGGCGGCCCGCTCCCGCAGGATGCCGACGGCACGCTCGTCGCCCGCCCCGGCCGCCGCGCGCAACAGCCCGATGTCCGGCGCGTCGATCGTGCCGGAACGCACGGCCTGGTCGAGCACGGTGCGCTCGGCCACGGTCGCCTCCAGACAGCCGATCTTGCCGCAGGGACAGGCGATCGAGCTCCCGACACCGAGATGCGCGATGGTGCCGGAGCCGCTCGGGCCGCGGTGCAGACGGCCGCCCACGGCGAACGCGATGCCGACGACCTGCCGCGCGTAGAAGTACAGCATGCTGCCGGCCCCCGTCGCCGCGCCGAAGAGCAGTTCGGCGGTCGCCATCGCGGGCACGTGCCCGTCCAGGTAGACGCGGAGCCCGGTCGCCCGCTCCAGTACCGCCCGGACCGGGGCGCCCGCCCACCCGACGCGTTCGTGCGACACCGTTCCGGCCACGTCGTCGACCTGCCCGCCGGTGGCGACACCGAGCCCGATGACCGTGCGCGCGGGCCAGCGGCCGAGGAAGACGCGCACCGCGCGGCCGATCTCCACGAGGGCGTCCTCGGCGGGCCCGGCCGGGGTCGGGATCCGCTCGCTGCCGAGCAGCCGGCCCCGCAGGGTGGTCAGGCCGTAGGTGGTCGTCGTGACCCCCACGTGCACGCCGCACGCGGCCACCACGTCGTCGTTGATGTCCACCAGCATGCCGGGGCGGCCGATCCCCCGGCGCCGGTCGGGAAATTCCCGCACCAGACCGAGCCCGGTGAGCGTGGCGACCTGGCGGCTCACGGTGGGCGCGCTCAGCGAGGTCGCGGACCCGATGTCACCGCGGGGCAGCGGACCGCGGTCGCGGACCGCGGTCAGCACGGCGGCCGCGTTGGCCTCTCGTACGTTCGGTGTCTCCACCGGCGAAACCCTGGCCACGCACTCCTCGCTACTGCTCGCGACTACATTTCACCGAGAAATAAAACCGAGCCCGCCCCGGGTGTGTCAAAAGCGTCCACCACGCGGAAAGCAGCGGCCGGACCGGGGCTTGTGGCACTTCCCACAGAGCGGACCGGCCGTCCCACAGGATCGGACTCGGGTAACTTGGCGGCGATGACCGGACTCGATTTCGCGCCGGCGCCCGGGCGGGCGCCGAAGGTGCGCACGGTGCTCTTCTCGAGCGTGCTCGGCACGACCGTCGAGTGGTACGACTTCTTCCTTTACAGCACCGCGGCCGGCGTGGTCTTCGACAAACTGTTCTTCCCGTCGGGCAACGCGTTCGTCGGCACGATGTTGTCCTTCGCCACCTTCTTCGTCGGCTTCCTCGCGCGCCCGATCGGCGGCATCCTTTTCGGACACATCGGGGACCGGATCGGCCGCAAGCGCACCCTCGTGACGACCATGCTGCTGATGGGCGTCTCGACCGCGGCGATGGGTGCCCTGCCGACCTACGCGCAGGCGGGCGTCACGGCGCCGCTTCTGTTGGTGCTGCTGCGGGTGTGCCAGGGCCTGGCCATCGGCGGGGAATGGGCCGGAGCCGTGCTGATGGCCGTCGAATACGCGCCGCCGGGCCGGCGGGGCCGCTACGGCGCCCGGCCGCAACTCGGCCTGGCGCTCGGTCTCGGCCTGGGCACCGGGGTGCTCGCGCTGCTGGGCAACCTGCTGGACGACAAGGAGTTCCTGGCCTACGGCTGGCGGATCGCGTTCGCGCTGAGCCTCGTGCTGGTCGCGGTCGGACTGGTGATCCGGCTGAAGGTGGACGAGACCCCGCCCTTCGCGCGGATGCTCCGGACGCGGGCCGCCGCGCGGGTCCCGTTCCTCGCGCTGTTCGCCGACCGGACCCACCGGCGCAACACCGTTCTCGGGCTGCTGTCCCGGTGGCCGGAAGGCGCCGCCTTCAACACCTGGGCGGTGTTCTTCATCTCCTACGCCACCACGACGCTGGGCCTTCCCCGCAACACGGTCCTCGGCCAGGTCGTGCTCGCCACGATCGCGCTGTCGCTGATGATCTTCGTGTGCGGGCGGCTGACCGACTCGTGGAACCCGCGCAAGGTCTACCTGGCCGGCACGGTCCTGTTCGCGGTCGCGGTGTTTCCCGCGTTCGCGGCCTTCCAGACCCGGAACGCGGTGTTGATCGGCCTGGTGCTGGTGATCGTCCTCGGAGTGATCCACGCGGCGCTTTCCGCGCCCCAGGGCACGCTCTACGCCGAACTCACGCCGGTTCATCTGCGCTACACCGGCATGTCGTTCGTGTACCAGTTCTCCGGCATCTATGCCTCCGGGCTGACCCCGCTGGTCATCACCGCACTGCTCGCGGCCGACGGTGGCGCGCCCTGGCTGGCCGGCGGCTACCTCGTGCTGTCCGCCCTCGTCGGCGCCGCCGCGACGCTGTCCCTACGGGACAAGGACCTGCCCGGCATCGACACCCCCGCACCGGTCCCCGCGGTCAGCTGACCACACCAGCCGTGTCCCCTCCTCCGGTCACCGTGTCCCCTCCTCCGGTCACCGTGTCCCCCGCTCCCGTCACCGTGTCCCCTGTTCCTGTCACCGTGTCCCCTGTTCCTGTCACC
>Ga0310811_10006142_pt1 | contig 15314 bp, 14 predicted proteins | sample YCmetagenome_FD_207642 | JGI IMG/M metagenome (GOLD analysis project Ga0310811, IMG submission 207642) | Soil microbial communities from experimental microcosm in Duke University, North Carolina, United States - YC | ecosystem: Engineered > Artificial ecosystem > Soil microcosm > Unclassified ...
CTGCAGGCAGAGCCCATCGTGTACGAGGACTTCCTCCCTCGATCGGCGGCCGGGATCTTCCAATCGAACCTCAGTAGCGCGGGATCGAGGAACACCGCGCGATCGGGTGTCGCCTACGACAGCGCGTCGCTGTCCGACGCCGTCGGCCGCGAGGTGCTCGATCCGTTCGCGCTCTACGAGCGGCAGGCACAGCGCTCGCTGGACCAGGTCGGCCAGACGCTGGGGCTCGCCGGAACAATTCGCTGAACTGCTCTGTCCGGGACGAGGAGACCGGCATCGCACGCGGCTGCGACTTCGGGCCCTACGACGCCTTCGACGACCCGGCCGAGACGGTGGCCGGTTCCGGCAGCTTCGCCGCGGACGCACGCAGAGCGCGAGCTGCCCGCAGGGCCGGCGGAAGCGTCACCGCCATGGCGGCCAGGCCCCCGCCGTCGAGAGCCCACACGGCCTGCCGGACGCCGATCCAGTCGCCGAGCGCGCCTCCGGCCAGCGCGCCGACGAGCCCACCGGCCGCGCAGATCACCTGCAGCATCGCCAAGGTCCTGCCCACGGCATCCTCGCCCGCGTCCGCGACCAGCACAGGGCTCAGGGCCACGTTGGCGATCGCGCCGAAGAACACCGGCACGCTGGTGCCCAGCGCCGCGACGCACGCGGCCACCGGCACCGGCCCGCTCGCCGCCGGCAGGATGGTCGCGCTCACCGCGGACGCCATGAACGCCACCAGCGTCACCACCCGCGGATCCCGGTGCGGTCGCAGCACCCGGACGGCGGCGACCGACCCGGCCAGTCCCGTCAGCCCGCTGACGGCCGCGACCGCGCCGTAAGCACCGGTCGGCACGTGGACCACGTCGAGCAGGAAGGGCGCGGCGAGCGCCGTCACCCCGGCGGTGCAGACGACCGGCAGCATGATGAACACGATCAGGGCTCGATGGAAGGCGTCGCCGGTGAAGAAGCGCGCGCCGATCCCGAGTTCGCGCACTGTCCGCGCGATCCGCTTCGCGCCCTTCGCCTTCTGCTGTGCCGGCGGGACCGCACGGTCGCGCCGCATGGCGGGCACCGGGGCCATCGTCAGCAGCGCCGCGGCGCTCAGCAGGTAGCTGGCGGAGTCGATCGAGAGCGCCGCGGCGCTGCCGAACAGGACGATCGCGGGCCCGGCGAGCAGGCGGCCGGCGAACCCGGCGCCGTACGCGCCGGCCTGCAACCGTCCCCGGACCGGGCCGATCTCGTCGATCCCGACCAGCTGACTCAAGTGGATGAAGTACACCGACTGCGACATGATCGACACGCAGCCCCCGAGGGCGTTGAGCGCCGCGAGCCATCCGATCGTGACGAGGCCCCGCGTGAGCCCCACCGCGACGGCGGCGATCATCAGCGCGGAGAGCGTGTCGAGAGCGATCAGCATGCGCCGGGGGCGCGCGACCCGGTCGGCGAGCGCCCCGGCCGGCAGGCCGAGCAGCATCGTCGGCAGGATCGCGGACGCACTCAGGACGCCGATCTGGCCGGGCGTGGCGCCCAGCCGGACGACGGCGATGATCGGCATGGCGATCGCGGTGAAGGTCGAGCCGAGTGCCGAGGCGGTCTGCCCCCACCAGTAGAGCCGCACGTCCCTTCGCATCGCCGCCCTCACCTCGCCTTCCTCCGGCCGTCGATGAGCGCGTCCACGGTGAACAGAACATCCGGACGCGGATCGAGCACGTGGTCGAGGGCCAGGAGCACCCCGGCCGAACCGCTCCACAGCTCGGCGCTGTAACGCAGCAGCTGGTCGCCGAGGACGCGCGCGCCGGTGGGATGCGGGATGGCGAACTTGAACAGACCGCGGGCGGTCGTCAGCGCCGCTCGGCGGGCCGGCTCGTCCTCGTGCAGCGCGGCGTGGTCGGCGAGGGCGAAGGCGAGCCCCGAGGTCCCCTGGAACAATCCCGGCATGATCGTGTAGGTCAGACCCGCGGCCGCTTTCAGCCTCGGCAGCGCCTCGGCCAGCCGCTCGTCGGCGGTGGCCCGCAGGCAGCGGGAGACGGCGAACAGCATCCCCGCCGAACCGCAGTAGAGGTACGGCATGACCCGCTTGTCGGCCCTCGACACGGGGAACTGGAGGGCGGACCCGCCGGGGTCGACCGCCCGGTCGAGCTCGGCGTGCAGCAGCCGGACCGCCCTGGCGAGGAGACGGTCGTCTCCGGTGACGCCGGCGAGCTGCTGGAGCATCAGGGCTATGCCGCACCGGCCGTGCAGCAGCCCGGTGGCATCGTCCTTGCCGAGAGCCGGGGTCAGCGCCTCGTCCGCCGGCAGCGACTCGGCGAGGGCGAGGGCGCGCTCGACGTGGTATTCGTCGCCGGTTCGGCCGTAGACGACGAGGTGGGCCATGGCGACCCCGGCCGCTCCGCCGAACAGGGTCGCGCACTCGCCGGCGAGCGGATGCGAGTCGGCCTTGTCGAGCAGGATGCGGGCCTCGTCCGGGAGACCGGACTCGGCGAGGACAGCGGCGGCGCCCGCGGTGCCCACGTAGAGTCCGGGCCCGAGGCCGGCACCATCGTCGAGGGCGTCGCGGCGCAACCGGTCGAGCAGCCCGGAGGGAAGCTCGCGCCCGGCCCGGCGCAGGGCGTGGACCACTCCGGCGGTCCCGTAGGCGAGGCAGACGGTGTTGGTCTCGAATCCCTGCGGGATGGTCGGGAACACCCGGCCCGGCTGCTCGACCCGCGCCACGGCGATCAGGGCGTCGGCGATCTGTTCCCGCAGGATCCTGAGCCGGCCCGCGGGATCGGCCGAGACCTGCTCGGGCGTCGGCTCGCAGCCTTCGTCGACCGCGTGGAACCTCGTCGCACGCTCCCACAGGGCCGGCGGAACAGGCGCCCGCTCGCTCAGATCGTGGTGCAGGTGCGCGAGTGCCCCGGGGTGTTTCTCCGCCACCTGGTTCAACGGAGCGAGCAGGAACAGGCTCATGGCGCACGCCCCGTACCGGTCGCAGACGGTGACGTCGTCGCCGATGAGCTGCTCGGGGGCGGCGAAGCCGTGCGTGCCGGTGCGGATGAAGCCGTCGTCGCCGATCCGGTGCGCCGCTCCGAAATCGACCAGGCGCACGGAGTCGTCCGGCCCGACCAGCACGTTTCCCGGGCTGACATCGACGAAGGCGTATCCGTGCCCGTGCAAGTGCTCCAGTTGCGACTCGAGCGCGCCGATGATGCGCTCGCAGCGCTCGTAGTAGGCGGCGAAGTCCGACTCCGTGGTGTCGATCGAGAGCAGCGGGTGGTTCAGGGCCAGCCAATTCGACAGGACGATGCCCTCGACGTGTTCCATGACCAGGTAGTCGTGGTCGCAGACCCGGAAGTAGGACAGCGGCTGCGGCGCGAGCCCGGGGGCGAGCCCGTGCAAGTCGGTCAGGATCCGCCATTCGCGCCGCACCTGCTCGGCGGCGATCAGGTCGCCGTCGCCGATACCGTTGTGGGGTCTGGCCTCCTTGACGAACACGCGGCGTCCCGTGGCGGTTTCCACGCCGCGGTAGGTGCCGCCCGCGTTGGTGTAGCGGACCGAGTTCTTGATGGCGAAGCCGTTGAAGAACTCTGTCGTGTCAGGTGCCTTCGCGGCCGAACCGGCACCGGATGCCGACTCGCGGGCAGTTCTGGGCGCGGCGAAGGGGTCGGTGATCGCGTCCGGGAGCCGGAAGGAGCTTGCGCGCAGATCCGGCACGAGTCGTCCGGTTCCGTCCCGCACGAGCAGCGTGCGGGTGCCGTCGGCGTTCACCCGGGGGCGGGGGATGTACGCCCCGTACCGGTAGAACACCGTTTTCGACCCCTGGAACGGGCGGTCGGTCAGGACGGCGGGGCCCTGCTCGTCGGCGAGTTCCTCCCGGAGACGCTCCATCAGCCGGCGAGCCGCGGGGATGTCCGGCGGGTAGGCGGCGACGACCTTCCCGCTCTGCGACCGGGATGCGAACTTGTGGTGTACGAGGTCGAAGAACCGCTGCGTGGACAGGTGCTTGAACGGGATGGTCTGCTCCACGCAGACGCCCGCGACGGTGTCGAGGACCTCCTGCAGGCGGTCCGGGCGGGCCGAGACGTGGACTTTCCAGCCGTCCTCGACGATGTGCGTGACACCCGGCTCCTGCCACAGGGCCCAGACGTCCCAACGGGTGCAGCTCCACGCGCCGGGCATCGCGGCGGGAGCCAGAGGCACCCCGTCGCGGATCTCCGACAGCGGCGTGTAGAACTCCTTGTCGCCGACCATGTAGTTGATGTTCACATCGTTCACTGTCGTCTCCCGGAAGACGGCGGGCCGACAAGGAGCCGGCCCGGGACGATTCCGCGGCGGATCGCCGCGTCGGCGGCGGGAAGGCCGGGTGCCCCGGGTCCGTCCCGCCGCCGGATCGAACGGTTCAGCAGCTGATCGAGCAGCTGATGGAACACGAGCAGCTGACGCTGCTCTGCGGCAGGGCGGTACCGGAACCCTCGAAGTCCTGGTCCGCGACGAGGAGGCTCTGGAGCGCGGCGACCAGCACGGCCGCCGAATCGGATTCGGTGGGGACGATGATCTCGGGCATCAGCTTCTCCGGGTTCGGTGGGATTCGGCGAGCTCGGGCGTCAGCAGCACAGCAGGACGCTCGTGGCGCTCATGGACGCGACGGGGGAGCCCTCGCTGTGGGCCTGGACGTCCTCGTCCTCGGCGGCGGCGTCCTGGAGCGCGCCGATCAACTCGGCCGCCTCCTCGGGGTCCGCCGACTCGACGACCTCCGGCATCAGGCGCAGGCCGCGAGGCTGACCTGGCTGCTCGGGGCGGAAACGCCGACCTGGGAGTGCGCCTGGACGTCCTCGTCCTCGGACGCGACCTCCTGCAGCGCGGCGATCTCCTCGGCGGTCTCCTCGGCGTTGGTGGGCTCGATGTTCTCGGGCATCTTCGTCTCCTGTTCCAAGTGGCGTGTCGCGGACCGGCGGTCCGTGTGACCCAGAAGCTAGGCCGTGCCGCTTCGAGGACGGTTCGCCGCCGGTAAGAGACCGGTAAGTGCGCAGGCCGGCGGCCGCTTGACGGTGGACGAGCCGTACCGGACGCGGGCCTCCGGCGGCCGCAGCTCCCTTATACGGCGGCTACGGCCAGCGGACATACCGATCCTTGAGCCTCCACAGGTCAGAACTCGAACCCGAGCGCCGGATGCTGGGCCTCGTCCGCCGGCACCGCCGGTCGAACGGGTTCAGGGGAGGGAGGAACGCCCGATGGAGCTGGCCGAGATCGTCCGGCTGCGGCCCGGCCTGTGCGCCGGGCTGCTGCTCACGCTCACCCGACGCTGCCCGCTCGCCTGCGCGCACTGCTCGACGGCCTCGACGATGGCCGGCGAGGAACCCGACGCGGGCGACCTGCTGCGATTCGTCGACTCGTTCACCGGCGCGGACCGGCCCGAACTGGTGTTCCTGACCGGCGGCGAGCCCCTGCTCCTGCCCGGGCTGGTCGAGGACCTGGCCGTGGCGGCGCGACGCGCCGGGACCCGCAGCGTCGTACTGACCGGGGCGTACTTCGCCCGGCAGGGCAGAGCCCCGCGACGGATCATGCGCGCGATCGAAGCGGTCGACCACTTCTCGGTGAGCCTGGACGCGTTCCACGAACGCGAGATACCGCGCGCGGACGTCTTCGCCCTGCTGCGCCGCGTGCTCGATATGGGCATCGCAGTGAGCGTGCACGCCGTGGGCTCAGGACCCGACGACCCCTACCTCGCCGATCTCACCGCCCATACACGCCGCGTGTTCGCCGACCGGGTGCCCCTGCTGGTGAACACGGTCAGGAAGGTGGGACGCGCAGCGTCGTGGAACAACGCCTCTCCCGTGACGGGACCCGTCGCAAGCCGGCCGCTTCCGTGCGCGATGGCCGCGTGGCCGACCGTGGCGTTCGACGGAACCGTCGTCGCGTGCTGCAACCAGGCGACGGTCGACCGCCGACCCGTACCCGCTCACCTCCGGCTCGGCCACATCCGCGTCGACCGGTGGGCCGACGTACGCGCCCGAGCCCTCGCGTCGCCCGTGCTGCGGATGGTCCGCGTCGTCGGACCCACGCAGCTCGCAGCGCGGTTCGCTCCGGCACCGGACGCGGCGAGGACCGTCGCAGAGCTCGAAGACGCCGGGTACTGCGGCGGATGCCGCCGCCTGAGCGAGCGCCCGGAACTGGTCGAGGCCGTCGGCCGGGTCGCGGCCGGACCGGCAGGCGCATTGCTGGACCGGTATGCGGCGCAGCGGCAGGTCGCGGCAGGACCGGTGGCTCTCCTGCGACGTCACGGCTGCGCTCCCTACGCGCATCTCGTGGCGCTGACGCAACGCGCCGATCACCGGCAGGAGCCGTCATGAGAGCCGAAGCGACCCGAACGCGCCCATCGAACTCCTCAACCCTGCGCATCAAGCTCGACCTCGCCACGCCCGCGCTGAACGCCGCCACCGACCAGCTGTGGCACGCGCCCGGTCTCGCACACCGCTATCCGGCCTACCTGCGGCTCATGCACGGCGTGATCCGCGCATCCGTCCCGATGATGGAACACGCCGCCAGGCGCTGCGCGGCTCTCGAGCCCGCCGACAGCCTCGCCGCGCCGCTCCTCGGCTACCTCGCCGAGCACATCGAGGAAGAGCGCGGACACGACGCATGGCTGCTGGCCGACCTCGCCGCCCTCGGACACGATCCCGCCGACACCCTCAGCCCGCCGCCGCCTCCCGTCGTGGCGCGCCTGGTCGGCGCCCAGTACTTCTGGATCGAGCACTTCCACCCGGTAGCGCTGCTCGGCTACCTCGTCGTCATGGAGGGCAACAGCCCGGCCCCCTGGTTGCCGGACTGGATCGCGGCGGCCGCGAACGTCCCGGACGACGCCCTGCGCACCGTGCGCGAGCACGCCGAGATCGACACCGGCCACACCGACGACGTCCGCGCGCTGCTCGACGCGCTCACCCTGACCGGCTCCCAGGCCGAGGCCGTGGCCCTCAGCGCGCTGCACACCGCCGAGGCGCTCACCGCGCTCTTCGACCACCTCGTCCGCGGCCCCCACGGAGGCCGGGCACCGCACACCCCCGCGTCATCGAAATCCCGAGGAGATCGACCATGACCAGCATCAACGACCCGCTCGCCAGGCTGGAGGCCGGAGGCTTCCCGATGGCACAGCTCACCAGCGAGGAGCGCGAAGTCCTCAGCGGCCTGACACCGGACCAGCTCGGCCTGCTGCTCGACATCAAGGCCCGCCTCGACGAGGCCGGGCCCGAAGTCCGGGCCCACAGCGACATCGCGGGCGGGGCACTGTTCTGACACCGACGCCCCCGCGACCTCTCAGGAGCCTGCCATGACCTGTGCCTCGTGCGCCGAGACGCTGCCCGCGGGCGCGCGCTTCTGCTCGTCCTGCGGCGCACCGGCCGCCACGGTGCAGTCCGCCGAGGAACGCAAACTGATCACCGTCGTCTTCTGCGACCTCGTCGGTTCCACCGAACTGTCGGACAGGCTGGACCCGGAGACCCTGCGCTCGGTGATGCTGCGGTACTTCGTCGCGATGCGCACGCCCATCGAAGAGCTCGGCGGGACCACCGAGAAGTTCATCGGCGACGCCGTCATGGCCGTGTTCGGGGTGCCGACGATGCAGGAGGACGACGCCGCCCGGGCGGCGATGGCCGCGCTGCGGATGCTCGAGTCGCTCGCCGATCTGAACCGGCGCCTCGAGCCGGAGCTCGGCATCCGCCTGCGCGTGCGCATCGGCGTCAACACCGGCCCCGCCGTGACCACAGCCGACGTCTCGACCAGGCAGGGACTGGTCGCGGGGGAGACCGTCAACGTCGCCGCGCGCCTGGAGCAGAACGCGGGGCCCGGACAGATCCTCATCGGCCCGCTGTGCCGGCGGGCGCTCGGCCCCGCCGCCCGCACCGAGCAGGTCGGCCCACTCCGGCTGAAGGGCAAGGAGCAGCCGGTCACCGCGCACCGGCTGCTCGGCCTGGACGAAGCAGGCCCCGAACTCACCCGCCGGTTCGACCTGCCCTTCGTCGGGCGCGCGCACGAACTCGACGCCCTCGGCCGGACCCTGGACGCCGTCGCCGGCGGCGCCGGACCCCGGCTCGTCACGCTGCTCGGCGAACCCGGCATCGGCAAGACTCGGCTGGCGCGCGCCTGGATCGACGCGGCGAAGCGGCCGATCGCGCTGGGCACCGGCCGCTGCCGCAGCTTCGGCGACCACGGCACGCTCACGCCGCTGACCGAAGCGGTCCGCGGACTGCTCGCGACCGCGCCGGGCCGGGCCGCGGCCGAGGAATGCGCCGAGGCCCTGTCCGTCCTCGACCTCGGACTCCTGCGCGACGGCACCCCGGGACCGTCGTTCGACGCCAGCTGCTCCGCCCTGCGCCGCATCCTGGAGGAGGTGGCGCTCCGGCGGCCGGCCGTCCTCGTCCTGGACGACTGCCAGTGGGCCGGCGACCTCCTCCTGCAGGCGGTGGACCGGATCATCGGCGACCCCGCCCCCGCCGCCGTCCTGATCGTCTGCCTCGCCCGGTTCGAGCTGCTGGACCGGTGGCACGCACCGGGCGACCGCGCGGAGCGCCTCACCCTGCCGAGCCTGTCGGCCGAGGAATCCGGCGTGCTCGCGGCCGCCCTCGCACCGGCCTCGGTCCCTGCCGACGCCGACGGCGAGGTGATCGCGCACCGGTTGGTCGAATCGGCCGGCGGCAACCCCTTCTACCTCGAGCAACTGCTCGCCGCCGCCGCCGAGGTGCAGGAGATCAGAGGGCTGCCGCACACGCTGCAGTCGGTGCTCGGCGCGCGGCTCGACGCCGTAGACCGGATCGGGCGCGTCACGCTGGACCTTGCCGCCGTCCTGGGCCGCGACATCGCAGCACACGAAGTCGAGGCCCTGGCCACGGGCGGCCCGGAGGCGGCCCCCGGCGGCCCGCTGCACGCCGCCGGCGAGCCGAGCCGCCGCACACTGGCCCGACTCGGCCGGCGCCGGCTCGTCGAACCCGTCCCGGCGGCGGCGCACGACGACGCGTTCCGATTCAGCAGCAGCCTGATGCATGAGGCAGCATATCAAGCCATGACCAAGCGTACCCGGGCCGAACGCCACGAGCGCGCCGCCGGCGTCGTCCGCGGCGACGCGACGGTCGGCGGCCACCTCGAGGCCGCTTACCGCTACCGCACCGAACTCGGCCTGGCCGACCGGCGGACCGACGCGCTGCGCCTGCGCGCCGCGGCGCTGCTGACCCGCGCAGGATCGCAGGCGAGCGCCCGCTCCGACCTCACGCGCGCCGACGGGCTGCTCGAGCGCGCCGTCGAACTGCTCGCCACCGACGACCCCGAGTGGGCCACGAGCGCGAGGAGACTGGCGGAGGTGCGCGTCGCCCTGGGGCGCACGGCCGAGGGAATCAACCTCCTGCGAACAGTGCTCGGCATCTCGCCCGACCGCCTGGAGACCGCGCACGTGCGGCTGGCCCTGGCGGTGGCCCGGCAGGAACCGACCGCCGCCGTCGCGGCGACCGCCCGCGAGATCCTGCCCGTGTTCGAGGCCGCTCACGACCGGCTGGGACTGGCCCGCGCCAGCATCCGGATGGCGCAGGAGCACCAGCTCAACGGACAGCACGGGCTCGCCGGCGCACTCCTGGCCGACGGCCTCGAGCACGCGGTCCGCTGCGATGCGGAACCCGAGCGCGCACTCGCCCTCGGCGCCGTCGGCGTCTCCCTGTGGCGCGGACCCGAACCGGCCGCAGCCGGCGTCTCGATCTGCCGCGACCTGCTCGCCGCGCACGGCGGCCCTCGCCCCACGGTCCGCATCACCCTCAGCTGCCCCCTCGCCGTACTCCTCGCCCTGCGCGAGGAATGGCAGGAGGCGAGGGCACGGCTCGCCGAAGCAGGCGCCGTCGCCGCCCGGCTCGGCTTCGCCGAAGCAGCGGTCGTGATCCCGGTCTTCGCCGCCACGGTCGAATCCCTGGCCGGCCGACCCGAACGGGCCCTGGACCTGCTGGACGAAGCCGCCGAAGCCGCCCGGGCCCTGGGAGCGTACGCCCTGGCAGGCAACGCCGCCCGGGACGCCGCCCGGATCCTGGCGAGCATCGGCCGGCCCGACGCGGCCGCCGACCGGCTCGCCGAAGCAGGCGCCGCCGCCGATCTGCTCAGCAGCGACGCCGCCGACCTCGACGGCATACGGGCCCTGATCGCCGCCGCACGGGGCGAGGCCCGCGAGGCGCTGGCTCTGGGCGAACGCGCGGTAGCGGTCGCGGCCCGCACCGACTCGCCGGTCGTCCAGGCCGTCGCTGTACTCGACCAGGCCCTCGTGCTCGAACTCGCGGACCGGCCCGAGGCCGCCCGCGCGGCCGCCGCGCGCGCGTACGGGCTCTTCGAAGCCAAGGGCCATCTTCCCGGCGCACGCCAGGCCGCACAGCTCCACGCCCGCCTCTCCCGAGACGGCCGGCCGCCCCGCAACCAACGCGTCACCTTCACCGGAACGGAGTGATGAGGATGCAGACCGCGCCGAGCGCATCGACCGGGCATCCCGGCGCCCTGACGTGGCGCCTGGTCGGCAAGACCCCGGGCGAGGTCCCGGTCACCGCCGACGCCGAGCGCTCCGCGCCCGGATGGGCCTGGGACGGCGGCACCGGCCGAGGCGTGCGGGTGTGCATCGTGGACTCGGGCGTCGAACGCGACCACCCGCTCGTCGGCCCGGTCCAGGCCTCCTGGGTCGTCGTCGACGCCGGCGAGGGCGGCGGCCGGTTCGCCGTCGAGCCGACGGACACCGGCGACGCCTGCGGACACGGGACCGCCTGCGCCGGAATCGTGCGCCGTACGGCCCCGGACTGCGAGATCCACAGCGTCCGGGTCCTCGGCGAGAAGGGCTCCGGGACCGGCGCCATGCTCATCGCCGGACTCCGGTGGGCCGTGCGGCAGAACTTCGACGTGATCAACCTGAGCCTGTCCACCACGAGGGCGCGCTTCACCGACGAGCTGCGGCTCCTGGCCGACGAGGCGTACTTCCGGCGTACCGTCATCGTCGCCTCGGCGCACAACTCTCCCGTGGAGAGCTTCCCGTGGCGGTTCGCGTCGGTCATCTCCGTCGGCAGCCACCACGAGGACACCGCGGACCTGTACCTCTACAACCCGCTGCCGCCGGTCGAGTTCTTCGCCCCCGGCCAGAACGTGCAGGTGGCCTGGCTCGGCGGGACGACGATCCGCTCCACCGGCAACAGCTTCGCCACGCCCTACATCGCGGGGCTGTGCGCGCGGATCCTGTCCAAGCACCCGCGCATGACGACCTTCCAGGTCAAGAACACCCTTTACCTGTCAGCGGCCAACGTGCGAGTCGGTACCGGAGGTGCCTCATGATCGGCAACAGTGTTCGGCCCGCGTCCGCCCGCAACGGCGGCGACCCGCTGTCCGCGCAGCTGCTGCAGTCCGTCGTGGACGTCGCCCGGGCCATCTTCGGCGCGCAGGCCAGCTCGGTGTTCGTGCTCGACGAGAGGAACTGGGAGCTGGTGTTCCGGGCCGTCTCCGGCAACGGGGAGGACTCCCTGGTCGGCCGCCGGTTCCCGGCCTCCAGCGGCATCGCCGGCTGGGTGGTGACCTCCGGCGAACCGATGATCGTCGACGATCTCGCGCGCAGCGCCGCCTTCGACCGTGACATCGCCGAATCGACGCAGTACGTGCCCGACTCGCTGATGGCCGCGCCGCTCGTGCACGGCGAGCACGTCCTGGGGGTGCTGGAGGTCCTCGACCCGGCGCCGCAGTCGCGGACCGACCTCGACGAACTCGACCTGCTGGCGTTGTTCGCCCGGCAGGCCGCCACCGCCCTGCGCATCGTGATGGACCGCGACGGCGCGCCCGGTGCCGCCGACCCGGCCGAAACCGAGGCCGGTGTCGGGGGCGGTGCCGGGGTCCGGCTCGGCCGGATCGAACGCGAGGCGGCACGGCACCTGGTCGAGAACCTCCAGCGACTGCTCGGCGAATCAGGCTCCTGAGTGTCGCGCGTCCGGCGAGGTCATGCCGACCTCACCGGGCGGCTTCGAGTGCGCCCGTTGGCCAAGACGGCATACCTGCCTCAGTAGCGAGCTCTCACCTGCCGAACCGGGTGCCCCGGGACTGCTCCGATCGCGGCGAGCTCCCGTTCTTCGAACCGGTCTCGCTCCGGATTCCAGATCGCCACGTCGAAGCGGGCGAAACCGCAGGGCCAGCGGTGATCGAGATCGTTCAGCGAGAGCGTCGTCCCACAGCACGGCATCGGCACCTCCAGGTCCTCGAACCCGTCCGCGGCGCGAGCGTCGACGGCCTTGGATTACCACGTCAGCTCAAGCGAATTGCCGCACCGTCGGCAGCCGACTGCTTCGAGGTTGCTGCCGCAGTCGACGAATACCGCGCCCGCGTGCCACCGGGGCTCGGTGGGCACGGGCACCAGACGAGGATTGACGGGAGCCAGTTCAACTGCGAGCGCCGCAGCGCGAGCACCATCGGCCCGGCCCGGCTGCCAATACGGGTCGGTCGGGAAGACGGTCAACACGTCGCTGCACACGACGCGCACACTATCTCCAGGCCCGGCGGCCTTCTGATCCGCGAGTCATGTCGCCCCCGGACGTTAGCCTGCCGGCGTGACTGACGACGAGTTGATTGAAGCCGTCCGAGCGAGTTTGGCCGGGCGCCGCGCACCGGAGCCGGCCACGCAGGACGTCCTCGAAGCGGAGGCTGCGATCGGCTTCCCACTGCCGACGGTCCCGCGGCGCTTGTATCTGGAGGTGGCCAACGGCGGGTTCGGGCCGCAGTTCGGCGTCATGGGAGTGCGCGGCCACAACTACTTCACGTGCTACGACTACGCAGACATCGTCGAAAGCTACGGCGATGGCCGCGACGAGGACGATGAGCATGGATTCCCGGGACTGGTCTGGCTGCTCGACTGGGGCTGCGCGATCTGGTCGGCCTGCGACTTCCAGACCCCCGACGGGCCGATGTGGGGCTGGGACCCGAACAACTGCTGCACGCGTCACGCACTTTTCCCAAGGACCAGACCGTCAAGGACTGGCTCATCGACTCGCTCGGAACCGAATACGACCAGCCGTTCTACAACGGCTGCTTCAGCGGCCCCAGGGCGGTTGTGGAGCCCGAATGTCGACCGGAGATCTGGTCCAAAGGACGAAGGGTGAACCCAGGGCCCTGACCGCCGCCGCCTCCCGGATCCGCACGCGGCCCACCCGTCAGGGCTGGAGGGCCGTCGCCGGGGTCACTGGACGGGGGAGTCGGGCGGCGGGAGCTGGACGGTGCCCCCCCGGTCGACGGATTCGACGCCGTCGACCGCCTCCAGCGCCGGGATACGGCCCTGCGCGACGGTGCCGGAGAGCGTGCCGAGGGCCGGCTGCTCGCTCGCGACCGTCAGCCCGGCCCGCCGCAGGGCCTCCACCACCTCCGCGAACCGGTCGGGGTCGACTGCGAGGATGACGGCGACCGGTGCGGACTGCGGTGACTGGCTCACGGGGCCTGCAGGAGGCCCGCGCCGACGTCCTGGACGGGCTGTGTGAGCGGGAAGGCGCCGGATTTCAGGCTTGCCGCGAGATCGGCCGCAGAGGCGTCGGGGCTGGCTTCGGCGAGCAGGGCCAGGACGCCGGCGACGTGCGGCGTGGCCATGCTGGTGCCGCTCAGGGACTGGTACCCGCCGCCCGGGGCGGCCGAAAGCACGTCCCTGCCGGGCGCGGCGATGTTGATCTCACCGCCCTGGGCGTTGATTCCGCCGTTGGAGAAGAACGACGGCGCGATCGACTTGTCGAGCGCGGCCACCGCGAGGATGGAGGGACAGTTGGCGGGTCGGCCGACCGGCATGATGATCGGGGGGCGGTTGCTCTCGTTGCCCGCGGCGGCGACGATCACCGCGCCGCGCTCGAGCGCGCGCCGGGCGAGGATCTCGTACGTCTGCGGGAACAGCTCACCCGGTTGGACCACGGCGCCGAGCGACATCGAGATCACCCGCGCGCCCCGGGCGATGGCCCAGGCTATGCCCGCCAGGATCTGGCCGTCGGCGCCGCTTCCCTGGTTGCTGAGAACCTTACCGGCGAGGATCCGGGCGTCACAGGCCACGCCGTAGCGAGGTCCCTGCTGGGGGTTCTTCGGCCCGGCGACGGTGCCGATGCAGTGGGTGCCATGGCCGTGACCGTCCTCGACCGCCTCGCCGACCACGAAGGACATCGTGTCCTCGATACACCGGGCCAGGTCCGGGTGGGTGGTGTCCACGCCGGTGTCGAGGACGGCGACCTTCACACCGCGTCCGGTCAGGTGGGACAGGTTGGCCCGGATCGCCTGCAGGCCCCAGGTGAAGCTCTGCTCGTCGAGGGCCGGGCCCTGGGCGGCGGCGATCTCGGCCCGGGTGTGGCGGGCGACCACGTCCTCGTCGCTGCGGTAGGCCGGAAAGAACTCGGCCGGCGCCTGCTGCGTGGCGGTGATCGGCATGGCGTACACCATGCGCTCCGGTTCCGCCGCGATGATCGAGGGATCCGCCTCGGCCGTCGTCAGCAACGGGAGGCGCTTTTCGGGCCGCACCTCGACGACGGCGGCTCCGAGCTCCTCGAAGTGCACCGAGACGTCGGGGCGTTCGAGGAGCTCGGCGACGTTCGCGGCGTCGACGCTCCGGACGCGTTCGACGGGTGCGATGTCGGCTGAGGCGCGCATCGCGTTCAGGCCGCTCTCCTGGTTGCCCGGGTCGAGCAGGACCACGTACCGGCCGGTGTACTGCGTACCCTGGCCCGCGCCCGGGACAGGGCCGTTGGGTCGATCGGGCTGCCTGCCGAAGGCGCGTCTGTCGATGGGTCCGTTCGCCATTGGATTTCCCGCTTCCTGTTCTGTTCCCCCAGTTCGCGGACGCACGACGATTCAGAGGTTGACAGCCAAGGGTGGGGAAGTGCGGGTCCAGTCGCGTTTCGACGCTCAGTGCCCTCGCCCGCAAGGCTGTCCATTGCCGGGTCGTCGGCATCACCTTGCTTAGACCGTCGCATCGGGCATAGAGGTTCGCAACTCGGCGCCGCCACCACGGTTACGTGATGCACGACAGCAGCAGCGCACCGGCTGCGAGCTGACGATCTCCGTGGCGTCTGCTCGCAGCGGGTGGTCGACCCGGCCGGGACGTGCACAGGAGAACGCGGCCGCGGTCGGCCGAACTGCTGATCACTGCAGAGGTTGCCGCCCTCTGCCGCAGACTGGAGGAACTCGAATCCCACTGGGTCCAACGCAGGGATCTGATCAACCGTTCGTCCGAGCGCGAGTCCCGACTACAATCGCGGCGTGATCATTCGAGCGTTCGAAGACGAGGACTGGTCTCAGGTCTGGCCCATCATCAGTCAGGTGGTCAGGGCGAAGGACACGTTCACCTACGA
>Ga0310811_10006144_pt1 | contig 15313 bp, 10 predicted proteins | sample YCmetagenome_FD_207642 | JGI IMG/M metagenome (GOLD analysis project Ga0310811, IMG submission 207642) | Soil microbial communities from experimental microcosm in Duke University, North Carolina, United States - YC | ecosystem: Engineered > Artificial ecosystem > Soil microcosm > Unclassified ...
CGACTTGGCACTCCTGACCGATGCTTCGGTCGCGCTCTACCCCCAGCGCGAAGCGCTGGGCGAGGACGAGCCGCACTACGAGATCGCGGGCGAACGGGCGGAGACCATCGAATCCCTGTTGCGCGGGCGTCTGCGCGTGCTGGTCACGACGGCCCGCGCGACGGCGGAGCGCACCCTGGTGCCCGCGGCGCTCGAGCGCCTCACGCTCTCATTGAAGGTTGGAGCCCGCCAGCCACTCGGGAACGTCGTCGCCGCGCTCGAGCGAATGGGGTATCGCCGGGTCCCCACCGTCACCGAAGTGGCGGAGTTCAGCGTGCGTGGCGGTATCGTGGATGTCTACGGCTTCGGGATGGCGACTCCTGCGCGCTGCGAGTGGTGGGGCGACGACATCTCTTCGCTGCGCGGCTTCGACCTCACCAGCCAGCGCTCGCTGGAAGAACTGCAGGAGGTGACGGTCCTGCCGATCACGACGGCGGGCGTGCGGGAGGCAAGCGAGCTCGGCGATGGCGATATAGACCAGGCGGGTGGCGAGGCCGCGGGCGGGCGAGTGATGGCCGCGCCTCCGCGCGCTCCATCATCCGCGCCGGCCCGCCGCACGCTGCTCGAGCTGCTCCCGGCCGAGACCATTCTGGTTGCCGAGGCAAGCGGCCCCGATGCCGACGAGGTCGGCCGCGCCTGGCGCGAGGCCGAGCACCACCTCGAGATCGCGCGCAAGCTGGGAGAGGAAGTGCCCAGCCGCGACGCGATTTTCGAGGAGCCCGCCTGTTGGCGCGAGCGGATCGAAGGATTCCCTCGGCTGCTCTTGCGCGAGGAGCCGGTTGACCTTCAGGTCGGCTTCTTCCCGCCGGAGCGCGTAGACCGCGATCTCAACCGATTGCGCTCGCTGCTCCACGGCTCTCCGCCCACACTCATCCTCTGCGACAACGAAGGTCAGATGGAGCGGCTGGAAGAGCTGTTGGAAGACCGCGGCCGCCCGTCGTCCGCCGTGCTGGCCATCGGCGCGCTCGAGGGCGGATTCGTCATGCCTTCGCTCCGGGTCCTTACCGACCACGAGATCTTCCGACGTGCTCGGCGGCTCCGGCGAACTCGGCGCTATCGCCAGGCAGCGCCCTCGGCGGCCACCGGCACGCTTACGGTGGGCGACTACGTGGTCCATCTCGACCACGGCATCGGCATCTATCGCGGGATCGCCACCGTCACTGTGGGCGAATCCACCCTCGAGGTGGCGGTGCTCGAATACGAGGGCGGCGACCGGCTCAACGTCCCCCTCTACCGGCTCGATCAGCTGGAACGGTATCGCGCCGCCGGCGAAGACGGCGACCGGCCTCCTCCGCGGCTTCATCGCCTCGGCGGCGCCAGCTGGCAGCGGGTGCGGGAACGGACCCGTCAGGCCATCAAGCAGATGGCGGCCGAGCTGTTGGATCTCTACGCCCGCCGGCAGGTAACGGGTGGCTTTGCCTTCCCGCCGGACACCCGTTGGCAGCGCGAGCTCGAATCGAGCTTCCTCTATGAAGACACGCCCGACCAGCGTACGGCCACCGAAGACATCAAGCGCGACATGGAGCTGCCGAAACCGATGGATCGGCTGCTGGTGGGCGACGTCGGGTACGGCAAGACGGAGGTTGCGGTTCGGGCGGCATTCAAGGCCGTGCAGGCAGGGAAACAGGTTGCCGTGCTAGTCCCCACCACGATTCTCGCCGAGCAGCACGGTCGCACGTTCTTCGAGCGGCTGGCGGACTATCCGATCAAGATCGAAGTGTTGTCACGCTTCCGCACTGCCAAAGAGCAAGGCCAGGTGCTCGAGCGGCTCGCGTCGGGCGAGATCGATATCGTGATCGGCACTCACCGGTTGCTCTCCAAGGATGTGGTGCTCAAGGACCTCGGCCTTCTCATCGTGGACGAGGAGCACCGCTTCGGCGTCAAGCACAAGGAACGCCTCAAGGCGATTCGACTCTCGGTAGACGTGCTGACCTTGACCGCGACCCCGATTCCGCGGACGCTGCACCTCTCGCTCTCCGGGCTCCGCGATCTCACGCTCATCGAGACTCCTCCGCGGGACCGCTCGCCGATCCTGACCTTCGTCGAGCCCTGGGACGACGGGCTGTTGGAAGAAGCGTTCGCCCGCGAGCTGGATCGGGGCGGCCAGGTGTTCGTGGTCCACAACCGGATCGAGACCATCGAGACCATCGCGGCGCGGGTGCGGGCCTTGAGTCCACGGGCTCGAGTCGGCGTCGCGCACGGCCAGATGCCCGCGGACCAGCTGGAAGACGTCATGCGTCGGTTCGTTGCCGGCGAGGTGGACATTCTCGTCTCCACCATGATCGTCGAGTCCGGTCTCGACGTCCCCAACTCGAACACCATGGTGGTTCACGACGCGCATCGGTTCGGGCTGGCCCAGCTCTATCAGCTCAGGGGCCGGGTCGGGCGGAGCCATCGCCGGGCCTACTGCTATCTGCTGGTACCCGACACGATCGACGCGGACGCGGAAGAACGGCTCAAGGTGCTGGAGCACCACACCGATCTCGGCGCCGGCTACCGCATCGCGCTCAAGGACCTCGAGCTCCGGGGCGCAGGCAACCTGCTAGGTTCGGAGCAGTCGGGTCACGCGCAGGCCGTGGGCTTCGATCTCTATTTGCGCTGGTTGGAGGAAACGGTTCGCGCGCTGCGGGGGCAAGGCGGCGTGGACCAGCCGTTGCCGCCGGACGTGGTGCTCGACCGGCCGGCCCACTTGCCGGATGGGTATGTGCCGGATGATGACGTCAAGCTCGACCTGTACCGACGACTGGCGCGGAGTGGGTCATCTGGCGACATTGATGGGCTCCGCGACGAAATGCGTGAGCGCTTCGGGCCCCTCCCGACCGAAGCGGAGACGCTCCTCGACATGGCGCGACTCCGTGTCACCGGCGGCGTGCTCGGTCTCCAGCACGTCCTGGTCCGTGGTGATGAAGCCCGGCTCACATTCCGCGCGGGCACACAGCCCCGGTTGGCCGGGCTGACCGCGGCGCTCGACGACGTCCAGCTCGCGGCCGAAGTCCGGCGCACGGTGCCATTGTCGTTGCGGCTCCTGCGCCTGGGTGGCGAACCGATGACTCCAGCGCTGGTGCGCGCGCTGAGAGCCGTCGCCTGACCGACGGCTGATAGCCGATAGCTGAAAGCCGATTGCTGACAGTTTCTTTCCGGAGATTTCATGCATCGCTTGTCTCTAGCCTTGGTCCTCGGCCTCGCTGCTTGCGGGAGCTTCAAGGATACCTTCACCTCCCGCCGTGACTCCGCCGCCGAGGCTGGAGCGCTCAAGCTCCCGTCGGATACCCTGGCGCGAATTCTCGCGGGCCCACGGGGGCTTCGTCTCACCAAAGACGCCGCCACGTTCGTCACGAATCTGTGGGTGGACTATGCCCTGTTCGCGCAGGCGAGCAGCTCCGGCAAGCTGCCCTCGGACTCGGCCAGCGCGACCAAGGCCCTGTGGCCCGAGGTCGCCGAGCTCCGGACCCAGCACTGGCACGATTCGCTGGTGGCCCGACGCCCGCAGCCTGCCAGCGGGGCTGTGGACAGCGTCTACAATGGAAACGAGATACGGGTCTTCCAGCACATTCTGATCGGCGCCAATCAGAAGGCGACGCCTCAGGAAAAGGCTGCGGCCCGGAAGAAGGCCGACGCCACCCTCGCGAAGATTCGGAAAGGCGCCGACTTCGGGCAGCTTGCGTCGCAACTCTCGGATGATCCCGGGAGCAGGGCCGACCAGGGCTTTCTGCCGCCCAGCCCGAAAGGCCGGTTCGTGCCTCCGTTCGACAGCGCCGGGTGGAAGCTCAATCCGGGCGAGACCAGCGGAGTGGTGGAGTCTCCCTTCGGTTATCACATCATCAAGCGGCCGTCCGCGGAAGCGGTGCAAAGCCGGTTGGCGATGTTCATTGGGCAGCAGGATGCCGGCAAGGCGGACTCGATATACATGGAAAGTCTCGCTCGCACCAACAATCTCGAGGTGGCCAAGAGCGCCCCGGTCGACATGAAGGCGGCGCTGCAGAACCCTGAAGCCTCCAAGAGGTCCACCAAGCGCCTCGCCTCGTTCAAGGGTGGCGAGCTGACCGTCGGTGAGTATCTGCGTTGGGTCCGGGCGCTGCCGCCGCAGTACAACGCCCAGCTCAAGGAGGCGAACGACTCCGTGCTGGGGCAGTTCGCCAAAGTCCTCTCGCTCAACCTTCTGCTCCTTCGCCAGGCAGACTCGGCAAAGGTCCAGATTACCGGCCAGGAATGGAAGGAACTCTACGGCCGGTACACCGGTGCCATCGACAGCCTCAAGCTGGACATGGGTCTGGCCGGGGACTCCGCCAAGAAGAAGGGCAACGCCGATCTTGCGGTCAATCAGTACTTCGACAAGCTGGTTACCGGTCAGATCAGGCTTCGGCCCATGCCCGGAGCGCTGGGAACGCTGCTACGAGAGCAGAACCGATACCGGATCAACGACCCCGGGGTGGCCCACGGGCTCGAGCTGGCACTGGCGCAGCAGCAGAAGCGTGACTCGAGCGGCGCGGGCGTGCAGCCTCCGGGGGCCGGTCTCAAGCCTGCGCCCGGACCGGCGCCGGTTCCGGGCGCGGCCCCGACGACTCCGCCAGCCGAAAAGTCGCCGAGCGGTGACTCGACCAAGAACAATGCGACTGCTCAGCCGAAGTAAGCATTTGAAGGATGTGACGTTGCGCGCCGTCCTGCTGGTGCCTGGCTTGGTCCTCCTCTCTGTGGGAGTATTGCAGGCTCAGAAGCCCGCCGACAGCACTGCCCCGCCTGTTCCGCCGGCAGCCGCGCCGCCGGCGGTCATGCCGCTGGCGATCGACAGCGCGGCGCCGCCGGCCGCGGCGCCGCCGACCAATATTGGGTTGCCCCCGAGCGCGTTCCCATCACCCAACGGCGCGCCGCCCCCAAACGCCGCGCCAAGTCCTGCCCAGCAAAAGCCCACCCCCGCCGGTGAAGCGCCTTTGCTTCCGGCACAGATGGAAGACGTGGGCGCTCCCAGCAGCGTGTTGGACAGCACGGCGGCCGGTTCACCGGCGGGCCAGGCCGCAGCACCCACGCCGACGGGAAAGCAAGCGCCGCTTCGCGACACCGCATTCGTAGTGGATAAGGTCGTGGCTGTCGTCGGCAACCGTCCCATTCTGGCCTCGCAGGTCGACGAGGAGATTTTTTCCCGGCAGTCGCAAGGCCTGAAGCTGCCAACCTCGCCCGAAGAGCTGGAAGCGCTTCGAAAGCAGGTGATTCAAGGCATCATCGACGATGAGCTGCTGGTACAGGAGGCGGAGCGGGACACCACCATCAAGGTCACCGATCAGGAGATCGCCGACGGGGTAGAAGAGCAGATCAAGAAAGTCCGCAGCAACTTCGGCTCCGAGTTCGACTACGCTAATGAGCTGCGCAAGGCCGGATTTCAGACCCCTGACGAGTATCGCCGCTGGCTGACCGATCAGCAGCGGCGGGCGGCGTTGCAGAATCGTTTGGTCGAGGAGCGCCGGGGTTCGGGCAAGCTCAAGACGGTGATCCCGACCGAGAAGGAGATGCGGGCGTACTTCGACCAGCAGAAGGGGAGTCTGGAGAAGCGGCCCGCCACCATTTCGTTCCAGCAGATCGTCGTCGCGCCACAAGCGTCGGCCGAGGCCCGGCAGCGCGCCTACCAGCTGGCGGATTCGATTGCCCAAGGCTTGCGGCGCGGCGGCGATTTCGCCGTGGCGGCGAAACGGTTCTCCATGGACTCGGGCTCGCGCGAGCTGGGTGGCTCGCTCAACTGGTTCCGGCGCGGAACCATGGTGCCCGAGTTCGAGCGGGTCGTCTTCGCGCTCAAGCCGGGCGTGATCTCAGACCCTGTCGAGACGCCGTTCGGGTTTCACGTGATTCAGGTTGAGCGCGCCCAGCCGGGTGAGGTCCAGGCGCGACACATCCTGATCATGCCGGAGATTACCGAGCAGGAGGGCGATAGCGCGAAACGGCTGGCCGAAGGGCTTCTGCGCATCGCCAAGCGCGGGGGAAGTTTCGATTCGCTGCAGCGGATCTATCACGACAAGTCCGAGGAGCGGGAGGCGCGGGATATTCCGGTGACGAAGCTCCCGCCGGCCTACGCTCAGGCCATCGATACGTCGAGCGAGGGGTCGGTGGTCGGACCGTTCCCGCTTTCCGGGAGTGGAACTCGCGTCAAGTACACCGTCGTCAAGATTACAACCCGCCGTCCCGAAGGCGACGTTCGCTACGAAGACGTGCGTGACAAGATCCGGCAACAGCTCGGCGAGCAGTTGGCGGTGCGGCGATACCTCGATACGTTGCGGAAGAAGGCGTATATCGACGTGAGAAGTTAACAGACGGGAACGGGTGAAAGGGGGAAGGGGAGAAAGGGGCCCCTCCCGCCGCCCATTCCCCCTTTCCCCCATTCCCCTTTTCCCGCGTTTGTCTCCTGCTCCTCGAATCGCAATCACCCTCGGCGACCCCCGTGGCATCGGCCCGGAGATCGTGGCGCGCGCGCTGGCCGACCCGATCCCGGCAGAAGTCACGGTCCTCGGTGCGGAGGACCAGATAGCGTGGGTTCCAGCCGCCCGCCGACTTTCGGTCGGCGCCTGGGGTGCCGGGAGCGGTGAACGTGTCGGTGATGGTGCGGCGGCGGAGCGGAACCGCGCTGCGCGCGCGGGACAGCTCGCTGGGCATGCAGTGGAGCGGGCCGTTCGCTTGGCGCTCGACGGCGACGTAGACGCGATCATCACGGGGCCGGCACACAAGCACGCGCTGCATCTCGCCGGATTCCCCTACCCGGGCCACACTGAATGGCTGGCCCATCTCGCCGGCGATGTAGACACGGCGATGATGCTGGCGGCGGACCAATTGCGCGTCGTACTCGTCACGACACACGTCGCCCTCCGCGACGTGCCTGCCTTGCTCACGACCGACCGTATCGTCCGCACCGGGCGGATTACCGAGCGGGCTCTGGGAGACCTGTTCGGAATTGCCCAACCGCGGCTCGCGCTCTGCGCCCTTAATCCCCACGCGGGTGAGTCGGGTCTGTTCGGTGACGAGGACGAGCGGGTGCTGAGGCCGGCGGCCGAGACACTGCACGCATCGGGCCCGCTCCCGGCCGATACGGTCTTCGTGCGAGCGTTGCGGGGGGAGTTCGACGCGGTGCTGGCGCCGTATCACGACGTGGGCATGACGGCCATCAAGGTCGCCGCCTTCGGCCGGGGCGTGAACGTGACGCTCGGCCTTCCCTTCATCCGAACTTCGCCCGACCATGGTACCGCGTTCGACATCGCGGGGACGGGGCGGGCCGATGCGTCGAGTATGAGGACGGCCATTGAGCTGGCGGTGGAGTTGGCGACCCGACGTAGAGAGAAGCGCGAACAGTGAACGTTGAACAGGGGACTCCATCCCGCACCGGATCTTCCTCTTCACGGTTTGCTGTTCACTGTTCACGCTTTTCCAGCCGCGACATCAGACCAAGATAGGGGTCCAGTTTGAGCTTCTGACTTGCCCGATTCGCCACCAGCACCGCCTGCACCCGAAGAATCGTTTCCTGCTCCACCAGTCCGTTCTCCCGCAGGGTATTGCCGGTATCGACCAGGTCGACGATCCAGTGGGACAGGTTGAGCAGCGGCGCGACTTCGACCGATCCATCCACCTGCACGATGTCCACCGGACGGCCCAGGGCGTTGAAGTGCTCGCGTGCGAGGCGAGGGTACTTGGTCGCGACCCGTGCCGTCACCCCACCCGGGAGCACGGGATAGGGCGCGTCCGCCGGCGTGGCGACGACCAGCCGGCAGAATCCGTAGCCCAGCTCGAGCGGCTCCAGCACATCGGCACCGGTCTCCCGCAGCACATCGGTCCCGGTGACGCCCAGGTCGGCGGCTCCCGATTCCACGTAGACCGGCACGTCGGCCGGCTTCACGACCAGGAACTCGATTCCGGGGTCGCTGGAAGCGAGCAGTAGGCGACGACCCGGGTCGCCGCGCAGCTCGGCGCCGGCTTGCCGGAAGCGATCGAGTGAGGGCTGGTAGAGCCGGCCCTTCGCGAGTGCGATGCGAAGTCGAGTCACGCGGGAAGCTCGGCGATGGTATCGATGTCGAGCGAAACTCCCACCGCAGGCATCGCTCGGCCAAACCGCCCCATGAGCTCGTCGTAACGGCCGCCAGCACCGGCAGCTCGGCCCGCACCGGCGACGAACAGCTCGAAATGAATTCCAGTGTAGTAGTCCAGGCCGCGGACCTCTCCCAGGTCATAGACCAGATGGTTCCGCTCCTCAGGCCTGAGCGCCGAGTCGAGCGCGGCGAGATGGGCGAGCGCTGGCCTGGCGCCTTCCGGCGCGGTCTTCAGCACTGCATCGAGCGCCTCTCGCCTCCCAATGACGAACGGCAGATCCAGCAAAGCCCGTGCGCCTGGTGGGGCGCCTTCCAGAGCGCGGGCCAAACTTCCGCGATCCTTTCGGTCGATCCAGCGGCGGACATCGGCGCGCAACGACTCGTCCAGCGCTGCCAGACCGTCGGCCAGCACGCCGGCGTGGCCGATATTGAGTTGGAAGTCGCGGACACCTGCGGATCGGGCCAGCGCGATCGTGAGGCGCACCATCTCGACGTCCGCTGCAAGGCCCGGCTCGCCCAGCAGCTCGGCCCCGACCTGAAGAGTCTCGCGGGCGCGCCCGGCTCGGTCCGGCTCCTGGCGGTACACCGGACCGGAGTAGTAGAAGCGCAACGGTCGCGGCGCATCGGCGAAGGTCGTCGCGGCCATTCGCGCAATGCTCGAGGTGAAGTCGTAGCGCAGCGCCAGAATCCGGCCGTCGAGGTCCACGAAGCGGATCAGCTTCTCGGCCAGCTCCGCGCCACCAGCTCGGCGGAAGACCTCTTCGTACTCGAACGTCGGCGGGCTCAGCTCCTCGAAGCCGGCTTCCTCCAGCACCGCCGTGGTGGCGCGCTGCAGGGCTCGCCGGCGCACGACGGCCTGGCCGGTGAGGTCGAGAGCGCCGGGGGGCGTTGCTGTCATGTGGGGACGGATCATTAACTGCGTGAACAGTTAGAAGTTCGGAAGCGCAACGCCCAATGCCAGCTACTAATCCTCGGCTTGCTCAAACGCCGCCGAGCCTTCTCCTGACCAGCGTTTACTGTTTACTGCTTACTGTTCTCGCATTTCTAGCGGTTCACGTTTTCTTGGCCCCTGCCTCCTCGGGCTTTGCTTCAGGCTGGGCTTGGTGGAGCCTGATCGCCTTAACCCGCCTCCCCTCCATCTCCAGTACCTCGAACGTGAACGGACCAGCGGAGACCCGATCTCCAGGCTTGGGCAACCGGCCCAGTTGGCCGAACAGGTAGCCCCCTAGCGTGGTATAGTCGACGTCGCTCAGCTCGGCATCGTACTCCGTGTTGAACTCGGTAATCGGCATGGCGCCATCGAGCACCGTGCCACCCGGCGGTGCGCCGGGCGCCCGCTCCTGGAGGTCGTACTCGTCGTAGATCGGGCCCACGATCTCCTCGAGCAGATCCTCCATGGTGACAAGGCCTGCGGTCCCGCCGTACTCGTCCAGGACCACCGCGAGGTGCACCTTGAGCCGCTTCATGTCGGCGAGGACATCCTCCACTTCCCGGGTCCCCGGCACGAACAGCGGGGGCCGCATGACGGACCGGAGAGTTTGCCCCGGACTCGCCAGCATCGCGCTCAGGATGTCCTTGGCGTGCACCACGCCCACGATCTCGTCGAGCGAATCGGTGTAAACCGGATAGCGGCTGCGCTTTTCCCTCGCGACCTCCTCTGCCGCTTGCTCCACGGTGAGGTCGGCGGCGAAGGCGATCATGTCCGTGCGCGGCGTCATCACTTCCTGGGCCGTCTTCTCGCTGAACTCGAAGACGCCCTCCAGCAGTCGTGCGTCCTGCTTGAGAAGGCTTCCACCTTCCTCGCTCTGCTCCACCAGCATCCGAAGCTCTTCCGGCGAGTGGAGGCGCTCCGCTTCGCCCGGCGGGTTGATACCGATGGCGTCGAGCAGCCGGTTCGAGCTGCCCTTGAGCAGCGCGATCGGTATCGCCATGACCCAGGAAAAGGCGAGGAGTGGTCCGGCCGTCCAGGACGCGACGGTCTCCGGGTACACCAGGGCGAGCGCCTTCGGCACCAGCTCACCCAGAATGATGTGAAGGCAGGTAATGATCGCGAACGCGATTACGGTGGCGACGGAGTGGGTGGCGATGGTCGCCAGCACTCCGGGCAGTGTGCTGAACCAGCCATTAAAGAGCCGCGCCAGCACCGGCTCGCCGATCCAGCCGAGTCCGAGCGAAGCCAGGGTGATGCCGAGCTGAGTCGCTGAGATCGAGCGTGCCAGTAATTGAATGGCCCGGCGGGCAAGGGTAGCTTTGCGATCCCCAGCCCGGATCATCTCGTCCAGTCGCGTAACGCGCGACCGGACCAGCGCAAACTCGGTCGCAACGAAGAACGCGTTGGCGAGCACGAGCCCGATGATGGCCGCAATGCCGAAGGCGATCGAGGCGGGTTGTGACGGCTCCATATTTGGCAAGTCTATAAGCGAAGCTAGTTTAGCGCGAGTCTCCCGTGATCCGCCGCCTCAGCGTTCCTCCCTTTCACCTGCTCTGGCCGTACCTGCCGGTTCGCGGTGGGGCCGACCCGGAGACTCGCGACCAGGTGTCTCGGATCCTCGAGGCCGTCCGCCAACGGGGGGATGAGGCCGTCCGTGAGTATACCAGGGAGTTCGACCGTGTGGACCTCACCCCGGGACAATGGGAGGTCAAGGCTCAGGCGGTTCACGACGCCGTAGACCGGACTCCGCCGGAAATTCGAGAGGCGCTCGGCCATGCCGTGGATCGGGTGCGATCCTACCACGAACAGCAGCGCGGGGCCGGATTCCGCGTCACCGAGCCTGATGGAACCGTCCTCGGGATGCGGGTAACGCCGATCGACCGGGTAGGCCTGTACGTCCCCGGCGGGAAGGCGTCGTACCCCAGCACCGTCGTCATGACCGCGGTACCCGCCATCGTGGCGGGGGTCCCGGAGGTGATCGCGGCTATCCCACCCAACGGCGTGACTGACCCCGTCCTCGCGGCGTGCGCACTTGCCGGCGTGACCCGAATCTTCCGGATCGGCGGCGCCCAGGCGATTGGGGCGCTCGCGTTCGGGACCGCGACGATCCCGCGGGTGGACAAGATCGTCGGCCCCGGAAACCGCTGGGTCGTCGAGGCCAAGCGCCAAGTGGTCGGCGAAGTGGGGATCGAAATGATCGCCGGGCCGACCGAGGTCGTTATTCTGGCCGATTCGACCGCACGAGCGGAGCGAGTCGCGGCCGATCTGGTAGCACAGGCCGAGCACGACGAGGACGCTTCCGCCTGGTGCGTAACTTCGGACGTTGCATTGGCCGATGCGTTGCCGGCGGCGCTCGAGGCCGCGCTCGCCCGCGCGCCCAGGGCGGCGACTGCCCGCCGCGCGCTCGAGCGGAACGGCTTGTTGGTTCTCGTGCCCTCGATTCGGGAAGGAATCGAAGTGGTCAACCTCCGGGCGCCGGAGCATCTGGAGATCGTCACTGAGGGGGCTGAGCGGGTGGCATCGGCGGTTCGCCATGCAGGCGCCATCTTCCTGGGCGACGACACGCCGGAGCCGGTGGGCGACTACCTGGCGGGACCGAGTCACGTGTTGCCCACCGCCGGCACGGCGCGCTACGCCTCCCCGCTCGGCGTTTACGATTTCGTCAAGCGAACCAGCCTGATCCGTTACAGCGCCGAACGCCTGGCGGCCGACGCACCCCACATCATCGCGTTGGCGGAAGCCGAGGGCCTGATCGGACATGCGGACGCAATTCGCGTCCGGCTCGCGAACGCTCCCGAGGCGGGCTCGCCGGCACCAGCAAGCCGCCTTGGCGAGGGTTAGAATCCGATCATGGCCGAAACCCGCGCCGATTGCCGCGGCTCGCTGAGCGAGTCGATCGACCCCGCCCTCATTCGGCGGTTGTGGTGGGTCCTCGGCCTCACCGCGACGTTCCTGGTCGTCGAGGCCGTCGGTGGTTGGATGGCAGGCTCGCTGGCCCTGTTGGCGGACGCGGGGCACATGCTCACGGACGTCGGCGCGCTGGGCCTGTCGCTGCTGACCGCCTGGATCGCCCGGCGACCCGCCAATGACGAGAAGACCTACGGTTATCAGCGTTGGGAAATACTCGCGGCGCTGGTGAACGGCACGGCGTTGTTTGGAATCGCGGGCTGGGTCGTCGTCGAGGCCGTCCGCCGGATCGGAGAGCCGCCACCGGTCCGGGTCGGGCTCTTTCTGGGGGTTGCCGTGGCCGGGCTGGCCGTGAACCTCATCAGCCTGCGAATTCTGCATGGCACCCACCGGCACAACCTGAACACCCGTGGCGCTTACCTCCATATCCTGGGCGATGTGCTCGGCTCGGTGGGCGCGATCGCGGCCGCAGTCGTCATCGGCCTGACCGGCTGGCGCCTGGCCGACCCGCTGATTTCGATCGCGATTGCCTTGCTGATCCTGATCGGCGCCTTCCGGCTCGTCCGGGAGAGCACCGAAATCCTCCTGGAAGCCGTCCCCAAGAACGTCTCCATGTCGGAGGTGCAACGCCGGATGCTCGGCGTCGCCGGCGTGACCGCCGTGCATGATCTGCACGTCTGGACCGTCACCAGCGGGTTGGTGGCGATGAGCGGCCACGCGGTCGTGCCCGAGCTGACCACGCATCCGGACGTTCTGGAGGGAATTCGGTCGGAGATGGCCGGGCTTGGCATCCGGCACGTAACGATTCAGCTCGAAGTAGAGGACGAGTGCGCCGAGCCGGCGGCGGCCGGGCCGGTAGTGCATCGGCACGGCCCTGGCCACTCCCATCCACACCCGCATTAGGAAGGCCCGCCGCCCTCGGTAAAACGCAGTCTTGCGGCCCGGACTGCCCCCGTCTATATATGGCCCGCTGTGGCCCGGATGCCCGGGCAGTTACTGACGTTACGCCCGAATACCGGAAGCCCGACGTTTCGTGATTCGTAATCTTGCCATCATAGCCCACGTCGACCACGGGAAGACCACGCTAGTCGACAAGATGCTCCGCCAGGCTGGCGCCTTTCGGGCCAACCAGCAGGTGGAAGAGCGGGTCATGGATTCGAACCCGCTCGAGCGCGAGCGCGGCATAACCATCCTGGCCAAGAACACGGCGGTCCGCTGGCAGGGTACCAAGATCAACATCGTGGACACGCCGGGGCACGCCGACTTCGGTGGCGAAGTCGAGCGGATCCTCCGGATGGTGGACGGCGTCCTGATTCTGGTGGATGCGGCGGAAGGGCCGATGCCGCAGACCCGGTTCGTGACCCGCAAGGCGCTGGCGCTGGGGCTCAAGCCGATCGTGGCCATTAACAAGATCGATCGCGCCGACGCGGAGCCACTGCGGGTGCACGACGAAGTGCTCGGGCTGTTCATCGACCTGGAAGCGACTCACGAGCAGCTCGATGCGCCCTTCCTCTACACCTCGAGTCGGGCAGGTACCGCAACGACCGATCTGGAACGGCCGGGCACCGATCTGCGGCCCCTGTTCCAGGCCATTCTGGAGCACGTGCCACCACCCAAGGGAGACCCCGAAGGACCCTTCCAGATGCTGGTGTCGACGCTCGACCACTCTACCTTCCTCGGCCGCATTGCGATCGGCCGGATTGAGCGGGGGCAGGTCCACGTAGGCGACCAGGTGACGCTCCTGCCGCTGGGCGAGCCCGGCCTGGTCACCGACGAGAGCTTCGAGCGGAACCGGGTGACCAAGCTCTTCACCTTCGACGGGCTTCACCGGGTGGACGTGCAGGAGGCTACCGCGGGCGACATCGTGGCGTTGTCGGGCTTCGAGACCATCGAGATCGGGAAAACCTTCGCCGCGGTGGATCACCCGGAGCGGCTGGCGGGCATCGCGGTCGAGGAGCCCACCATCTCCGTCGACTTCATCGTGAACAACAGCCCGTTCGCGGGACGGGACGGGAAGTTCGTCACCAGCCGCCAGCTACACGACCGGCTGTTCCGCGAGCTGGAGCGGAATGTCGCGCTCAGGGTCGAGCCCACCGAGAGCCCCGACACTCACACCGTTTCCGGTCGCGGCGAGCTGCATCTGGGCATCCTGATGGAGACGATGCGCCGCGAGGGCTACGAATTTCAGGTGTCGCGCCCCCGCGTGATTACCAAGCTCGGGCCCGACGGCGAGCGACTCGAGCCGTATGAGGAGCTCACGGTGGACGTGCCCGAGGAGTACATGGGCGGCATTATGGAGAAGCTGGGTCCGCGGCGGGCCGAGCTGATCGAGATGAGGAATCCGGGGCAGGGGACGGTCCGTATGGCGTTCCGGATTCCGGCGCGCGGCCTGTTCGGCTACCGCTCGGAGTTTTTGACCGACACCCGCGGCAACGGAATCATGCACCATCGCTTTCTGGACTACGGGTCGTGGGCGGGACCACTGGCCGGCCGCAAGCGGGGCGTCCTGGTGGCAGATCGGGAGGGCACCGTGGTCGCCTATGCGCTGGGCAACCTGCAGGAGCGCGCCCAGATGTTCGTCGCGCCAGGCGACCTGGTGTACGAGGGCATGGTGGCGGGCGAGAACTCGCGGCCCGGCGACATGGACGTGAACGTCACGAAGGAAAAGAAGCTGACCAACATGCGGGCGTCCGGCTCGGACGAAAACATTCTGCTGGAGCCCCCCCGAGAGATCACGCTCGAGTATGCCCTTGAGTACATCGAGGAAGACGAGCTGATCGAGGTCACGCCCAAGAGCATCCGGCTTCGCAAGCGCATGCTCCAGGCCAATGACCGCAAGAAAGCCGCCCGGGCCGCCCGGGTGGCGGACGCGTCGTAGGACGCTCTGGTTCCCACTCTCTCGTTTGGCGGAGGATACAATGTTGGCCTGGGAGACGTCGTTGGAGGCCCTGGAAATGCGCCGTCGCTTCGACGAAGATGACGAGGATCTCGATGACGACGGCTTCGCCTTCGACGACGACGACGATGAGGACGAGGATCTCGACGACGACGAGGATCTCGACGACGAGGAGTTGGAGGACGAGGACTTGGAGGATTTTGAGGAATTGGACGACGACGAGGAGCGTTGAGCCGTTCGCGGTGAACGTTTGATGTCGCGCCCCCGCCCGCTTTCCCTCGGGCGGGGATGCGTATTTTCGGGGCGGCGGTTTACTTTCTGTCGGCTAGGGCCCGTAGCTCAGGTGGTTAGAGCGCACGCCTGATAAGCGTGAGGTCGGTAGTTCAACTCTACCCGGGCCCATTCTGCTCTCTCATCACCCCGCGGTATTTCAGCGCTCGCGGGGTCATCAGTTTTTGTGACCTGCTTCTCCGACACCCTACT
>Ga0310811_10006146_pt1 | contig 15309 bp, 15 predicted proteins | sample YCmetagenome_FD_207642 | JGI IMG/M metagenome (GOLD analysis project Ga0310811, IMG submission 207642) | Soil microbial communities from experimental microcosm in Duke University, North Carolina, United States - YC | ecosystem: Engineered > Artificial ecosystem > Soil microcosm > Unclassified ...
GCCGGCTCCAAGTAGGCCTAGAGTACAACTTCTGACCTTCTTCCCCGGGGGGCGCCGAGCCTGGCGCCCCCCCGGGCTTCTCCTCACAGCACGTATCTTGATGTCCATGGTCTCCCATCGCTGGCGCGCCATCCTCGGTCTTCTGTCGCTCGCGCTCTGCGCCTGCGGCATCGACGCCCAGATGCCGAGTGTCGACCCGTCCTCGCCGCGCGCGCAAGCGTTTCTCGATACTCTGGAACAGCGCACCTTCGCGTTTTTCTGGGAGCGTACCGATCCCCAGACCGGATTGACTCCCGATCGCTGGCCGACGCCGTCTTTCTCGAGCATCGCCGCGGTCGGCTTCGCCCTCACCGCCTATCCAGTCGGAGTGGAGCGCGGCTACATCACGCGCGCCGATGCAGCCGCCCGCACCCTCACGACGCTGCGCTGGTTCTGGCAGGCACCACAGGGAGCGGCAACAACGGGGATCACCGGATACAAGGGCTTCTTCTATCACTTCCTCGAGATGCCGGGCGGCGCTCGCTTCCAGCAGGTCGAGCTGTCGACGATCGATACGGCGCTGCTCCTCGGTGGCGTGCTCTTCTGCCGCGAGTACTTCAACGGCTCCGACTCGACCGAAACCGCGATCCGCGCCACCGCCGACTCTCTCTACTTCAGGGTCGACTGGCAGTGGTCGGTGCACAATTCACCGCTCGTGAGCATGGGGTGGACTCCGGAGAACGGGTACATCCCATCCGACTGGCACGGTTTCAACGAGGCGATGCTCATCTACGTCCTGGCGCTCGGCTCGCCGAGCCACCCCATCGATTCCACCGCATGGGCCGCGTGGGCTGCGACGTACCCGTGGGGGACCTATTACGGACAACCGCAGATCGGCTTCGCGCCGCTCTTCGGCCACCAGTACTCGCATCTGTGGATTGACTTCCGTGGCATTCAAGACGATTTCATGCGCGCGCACGGCATCGACTATTTCGAGAACACGCGCCGCGCGACGCTGGCACAGCGATCCTATGCGATCGCGGACCCCGCTCACTGGACGGGCTACGACGGCGACGTCTGGGGACTCACTGCGAGCGATGGGCCCGTCGATGCCACGGTCACGGTGAATGGCGCGGCCCGGCAGTTCTTCACGTACTCGGCGCGCGGCGCGTCGTTCAACGAAGTGCGCGACGACGGCACCATCGCCCCCACCGCCGCCGGTGGCTCGATCCCGTTCGCACCCGAGATCGCCATTCCCGCTCTCGTCACGATGCGTGAGCGCTACGGCGACCCGCTGTTCGGGTCGTACGGCTTCGTCGACGCTTTCAACCCGACCTTCCAGGTCAGCGGAAAGGCAACGCAGGGGCAGGTGGTTCCCGGCAAAGGCTGGTTCGACATCGACTATCTCGGCATCGACCAGGGCCCGATTCTCGGAATGCTGGCCAACTACCGGACCGATCTCGTGTGGAAGTACATGCGGAAGAGTCCTTACATCATCCGGGGGCTGCGCCGCGCCGGCTTCCGCGGCGGGTGGCTCGACCAGGCGCCGCTCCGCCGCTAATCCTCCGGCTGTCGTTTGATCCACCCCCACCAGAACGACAGGCGATAGGGACCGCGCGAGATAGTCCACAGGCCGGTCAGCAAATAGTAGAAAGTCCCCGACGCGAGTGCCCGGTGTGGCTCGGCGCACCACGAGATCACACTCTCCCCTTCGCGCAGGTCTTCAGGGATGAAATACTCCGGGACGTGACACCACCCGGGGAAATCGGCGATGCGGAAGTGAGCGGCTTCCGACCCCAGCGCGGGCACGGCAAGCCACATGCTGGCGAAGGTGGCAAGGGCGAAGAGCAACAGCTCGCGCAGCGGCATCCGTAGGCGCTTCGTACTCTCGGGCCCCGCCGATACTGCGCGCAGTCGATTCCAGAGCAGGCCCCCGTATGCGCCGACCGGCCACCAAACACGCCAGTACACGACCATCAGGATCGGTGGAACGATGCAGAGCAGCAGCAGAACCATGAAACTCTTCACCTTCTCGAACCCCTTGTCCTTCACCACCGCGTCGGCCATCGCCGCCGAGAACAGGGTCACGAGGAGAATCGTCCCCTCGATTTCGATCAGCAGCATCAGATCGATACCGAAGCGTGCGCCCAGTCCCAGCAGATTGAGCCAGGCGGCCAAAAACAGCGCCCCGAGTCCGAGGTCGGGAAGGCTGCGTGCCAGCCGCTGGACGATGCCAGGACCCTCCGGCAGGCTCGGCGGCAATATGCGAATCATTCTCTAATAGGCATCGCGATTGATCTCGCGGATCAGACGCTCGTAGTCGGCGGGTGTGTTGATGTAGTCCGTCACCGCCGGATCGTCGACGGGAACCGCCTCGACCTCGCTCGCGTGCGCGTGCAGCACGGCGCGGGCGCCTTCCCGTTCGGCTGCCTCGCTGCGGCGCAGCTCGGCGAACAGCGATTGATCCCAAATTACCGGATGGCCCCGGCGACCCGCGAACGTGGGCAGCGTGATCGTGGCGTGCCCGCGCCGATACGCCTCGACGAGCCGCTCCGCCGTCGCGACGTGAACGTGGGGAAGGTCGACCGGCCACACCAAAACTGCGGGGGGATGAATCGCCTCGAGCGCCTCGAGTGCACGCCGCAGCGAGCCGATTGGGCCCGAGTCGGGATCGGGGTTCTCCACGACCAGGCAGGGGTGCGCGGCGATCGCCTCCCGGGTCTCGTGGGCTCCGGGACCCACCACGACGACGCGCGTCTTGAGATCGAGCGCTTCGAACGCTTCGAGCAGGCGCAGGACGAACGGCTCGCCACGGAAATCGAGCAGGGCCTTAGGCGTGGCCATCCGGGTCGAGCGGCCACCCGCGAGAATCACACCGGCGAGAGGCATGGGGCGACTAGGGTATACCCTGGGAGTCGGTGGAGCAAACCGCCGCGGCGCTCGGGGGTATATGGAGAAACGCTATTTCATGATTCCGCAAATGGTTACGTCGGAGACACGCTTTCCCTGTTGCGCCTCCGGCGGAAAACGCCAGTATTAGGGCCCCCTATGGCTGTTCGCCGCATTCGCCTGCTCGGCGACCCGATCCTGCGTCAGCGCTGCCAGCGCGTGGAGAAGCCTTCCTCCGCGGCGGTCCGGCTCGTGGCCGACGATCTGCGCGACACACTCAAGGAAGCGAAGCAGAAGTTCGCCATGGGACGCGCCCTGTCGGCACCGCAGATCGGGGCGCCGGTGCGCGTCGTCGTGGTGGACATCGACGGGGCGAAGCAACGCCTCGTCATGGTGAATCCCGAGATCACCGACGTCGGACCCAAGGACTTTCTGGTGTGGGACGACTGCTTCTCCTTCCCCGACCTCCTGGTGCGCGTCACGCGCGCGATGCAGGTGACCGTGGCGTACGAAGACTTGAAGGGTCGCCCTCACACGCTGCAGTGTGAAGGACCGATGGCCGAGCTGATGCAGCACGAAATCGATCACCTCGACGGGATACTGGCGGTCGATCGCGCCGTAGGTCTCGACCCCTTCGCCTTCCGAAGCGAGTGGGAGAAATACCACCTCCCCGCCGAGCGGTACGGCGTGCCGTATCCGCGCGAGGCTCCCGACGAAGCCATAGCCACCCGCCTTTGATCCGGATCGGCGGGTGCGTCTTGGGACGGGCATGAGGACGAGTCTGCTCGTCGCGTGCGTGCTGTTGGCGCTCGCCTGTGGCGTAGCGCCCTATCGCGCGCGCACCAGGACGTACTTCGTGCGGGCGGAGCCGGTGCGCTGGAGCTTCATGCCGGAGGGCTACGACTCGGTCATCGGCCAGCGTCCGCAAAGTCCTTGGGGCGATTCGCTCGTATACCCGATGCTGCACTACGTCGGCTACACCGACTCGACCTTCTCCACGCCTACCGCACGGCCACCCTGGCTCGGGATACTCGGGCCGACGTTGCGCGCCCTCACCGGTGACACGATCCGCGTCGTGTTCCGCAACGCGACCCGGCAACCGCTCTCGATGCACCCGCACGGCGTGCGCTACAACGCGGAGAACGAGGGCGCGCTCTACAATCCGCCGCGCGGCGGCGGCGACAGCGTGACGCCCGGCGGGACCTACACCTACAACTGGCTGGCGGGGCGCGAAAGCGGCCCCGAGGGCAGAGAGCTGTCCAGCAAGGTCTGGCTCTACCACTCGCACGTGCATCCCGAGACGGAGATCGAGGAAGGGCTCGTCGGGGCGATCATCGTCGCCGATCCGGCGCGGGCCAATGCCGTCACCGCCGTGCCGACCGACGTCGAGCGGGAGTTCATCACCTTCTGGATGGTGTTCGACGAAAACGGCCCCACGTCCCCGCCGCGCGACGCGGAGATGAATCTGAAGCACTCGATCAACGGACTGTTCTTCGGCAATCTGCGGGGACTGACGATGGCAAAGGGCGACCGTGTGCGGTGGTACGTCACGGCCCTGGGCAGTGAGAACGATCTGCATACACCGCATTGGCACGGGGCGAAGCTGCAGCTCGACGGCCGCGAGGAAGGCTATATCGACGTGATCGAGCTGCTGCCGGGGAGCATGAAGGTCGCCGACATGGTCGCGCGCAATCCCGGCGTCTGGATGCTGCATTGCCACGTCAACGACCACATGGCGGCCGGGATGTACACGACCTACACCATCACGGATGGCGCTCGCTGAAGCGGCTCTTCGCGACGAAGATTTGCGTGTAGTAGTAGGTGCCGTCCCCCGAGCGGGCGATCCCCACGCCCGTTCTGTTGAAACTCCCTTCGATGTTTTCCCGGTGATGCCGGCTCCCCAGCCAGCCGTCCATCGCGACCGCAACGGTGCGGACGCGGGCGTAGTCGTTGAGCGCCACATTCTCGGCGATCTCGGCGAAATCCAGGCGGCGCTCCGCCTCCTTCGCCCGGTCGGAGAACCCGTCGTGCCCGAACGACACGCGACGCTCTGCCATGTCGCGGCTGTGGCCGCGGGCGATGCGCGCCAGGCCTGAGTCGGCGACCAGCGCCCGCAGGTGCAGACGGGAACGGTGGGCGTTCACGAGGCGGACGACCGCCAGCTCGAGATCGCGAAAATCCGTCGTAGCGGGCGCCGGGGGCGGCGCACTGCCGGCCCCGCAGGCGAGCGCGAACACGGCACAGAGGAAGCGGCGCATGTGACCCCGGAAAACTAAGGTTAGATTCCGCGGTGACAGGGGTGCCCGTCGTCACGCGGCGGCCGGGCTGAGATCAGACCCTTTGGACCTGATCCGGATAATGCCGGCGAAGGGAGTTCACTATGAGCTGTGTCACGCAGATGTTTCATGCCCGCCAGGGGACGGTTACACCCGCCATGCGGCGCGTGGCGGAGCGGGAAGGGCTCGAGCCCGAGCTGATTCGTGACGAGGTCGCCCGCGGGCGCCTGATCATTCCGGCCAACATCCAGCATCTCGCGAAGCGCCTCGACCCGATGGCGATCGGCAAGGTGGCGCGCGTCAAGATCAACGCCAACATCGGCAATTCGGCCGTCACCTCGGACGTCGACGGCGAGCTCGAGAAGCTCCACCACGCCGTCCATTACGGGGCCGACACGGTGATGGATCTGTCGACGGGCGGCAACATCGATGCGATCCGGCAGGCGATCATCGACGCGTCTCCCGTCCCCATCGGGACGGTGCCCATCTATCAGGCCGTGACGGAAGTCGGCAAAGTCGAAGACCTGACCGCCGACGACCTGATCGACATGGTGGAGCACCAGGCGCGCCAGGGCGTGGACTACATGACGATCCACGCCGGCGTCTTGCGCGAGCACGTTCCGCTGGCGCTGGGACGGGTGACGGGGATCGTGTCGCGCGGCGGGTCGTTGCACGCCTACTGGATGTCCGCCCATCAGGCGCAGAATCCGTTCTACACGCACTTCGATCGCGTGCTCGAGATCGCGCGCCGCTACGACGTCACGCTGTCACTGGGCGACGGGCTCCGGCCCGGCTCGGTCGCCGACGCCAACGACCGCGCGCAGTTCGCCGAGCTCGCGGTGCTGGGCGAGCTCACGCGGAAGGCATGGGCGGCGGACGTGCAGGTGATGATCGAGGGCCCCGGGCACGTGCCGATGCACCTGATCGAGGTGAACGTCCGCAAGGAAAAGGAGATCTGCCAGGAGGCGCCGTTTTACACGCTCGGGCCCCTGGTGACCGACATCGCCCCCGGGTACGACCACATCACGTCGGCGATCGGCGCGGCGATGATCGGGTGGTTCGGCGCCGACATGCTGTGCTACGTGACCCGCAAAGAGCATCTCGGCCTGCCCAACGCCGAGGAAGTGCGCGAAGGGGTGATTGCGTACAAGATCGCGGCGCATGCCGCCGACATCGCGCGCGGCCGCGCTGGGGCGCGCGACCGGGACGATGCGCTCTCCCGGGCGCGCTACGCCTTCGACTGGAACGAGCAGTTTCGCCTGAGCCTCGACCCCGACCGGGCGCGTGAGCTGCACGACGAGGCGCTGCCGGCCGAGTACTTCAAGTCCGCGGAGTTCTGCGCGATGTGCGGGCCGAAGTTCTGCTCGATGCACATCACGCGGGAGATCGAGCGGCGCTATGCCCCGGCGAATGGGTCGACGGGAGAGAATTCACCAGAGCCCGTGTCCACAGGCTGATGATCCCGGTGCGCACCACGTGATTGTGTCATAGTCCCTGACTTGACGCGCCGTCCGAGCCGCGTTCTCTTGTACCACGTCTTGAAACTCGGTTTCACATTGTGATCACCGCCCGAACCTATCCCGGCACGCAGGCGGTCGCCCGCGCCGTCAGCCTCCTCAAGGCGTTCTCCGACGCCCGCCGCGGCTGGCGGCTCACCGACCTCGCCCGCGCCGCCCATCTCCACAAAGCGACCGCCCACCGCCTGCTTGCCGCACTGGAACGCGAGGGCATGGTCACCCGGGATCCCGCAGGCGGCGAGCACTACCGACTCGGCCCCGAAGCAATCGCCCTCGGCGCCCGCGCGGCGCGCGCCTCGGACCTGCGCGCCACCGTCGTGCCCGAGCTCGAAACCCTCGCGGCCAGCTCCGGCGAGACGGCGACGCTCGAGGTCCCGGCCGGCGGAGCGATGCTCATTCTCCACGAGGTCCCGGGCGGCGCCTTGCTCGGCGCCGTCCCGGAGGTCGGCACGCGCTGGCCGCTCCACGCGACCTCGACCGGTAAAGCGCTGCTCGCGCTCATGCCCGGTTCGCAGCGCCGCGACCTCGTCGGCGCCCGTCTCAGCCGGCACACGCCGCGCACGATCATTTCGTCGAGCGCCCTCGATCGCGAGCTCGACCGCATCCGGCGCCGGGGGTACGCCGTCGCCGCCGAGGAGCTGGAGCGCGGCTACGTGGCCGTCGGCGCCGCGGTGCAGGACTCCGCCGGCCGCCCCGTCGCCGCCATCAGCCTCGGCGGCCCGCGCGTGCGCTTCCCCGCGACCCGCATCGCCCTCCTGGGCCGGCAGGTTCGCACCGCCGCCGAACGCATCTCCCAGGCGCTGGGCTACCGGGGGACGCCGTGCTGAAGGAAACTCCGTTCCACCCACGCACCAGCGCATTGATGGAAGGCTTCGCGTGGCGCCGCTGGGCCGGCTACACCGCCGCCAGCGTCTACGAGCTGACCCACGAGCGGGAATACCACGCCGTGCGCAGCTCGGCGGCGCTGTTCGATGTCACACCGCTCTACAAGTATCTGATTCGCGGCCGCGACGCGGCGCGCCTGCTCGACCGTGTGGTGACGCGCGACATCGCCAAGTGTCGCGTCGGCCAGGTGCTGTACACCCCCTGGTGCGACGGGCGCGGGAAGGTGATCGACGACGGCACCGTGTCGCGGCTCGACGAAACGACGTTCCGGATGACCGCCGCCGATCCCAACATCCGTTGGTTGCAGCTCAACGCCTCGGGCTTGGAGTGCACGATCGAGGACGTCTCGGAGCGCATCGCCGCGCTGTCGCTCCAGGGCCCGCTGTCGCGCGTCATCCTCGAGCACGCCTGCGAGCAGGATCTCGCCGCGCTCAAGTTCTTCCGGCTCACGACTGCCAAGATTGCGGGGGTCACGGTCACGATTTCGCGCACCGGATACACCGGCGACCTGGGATACGAGGTCTGGGTCGATGCCGCCCGCGCGTTGCCGGTGTGGGACGGGTTGATCGCGGCGGGGCGCCACTACGGCATCACGCCCGCCGGCCTTCTGGCGCTCGACCTCGTGCGAAACGAGGCCGGCCTCTTGCTGATCGACGTCGACTACATCTCGGCACACCACGCGCTCATCGAATCCCAGACCTCGACGCCCTACGAGCTGTCGCTCGGCTGGACGGTGGCGCTCGACAAGGAGCGCTTCAACGGCCGGGATGCGCTGGTCGCCGAAGCGTCGCGCGGGCCGGCGTGGCGCTTCATGGGCATCGAAGTCGACTGGGACGCGCTGGAGCGGCTGTACGCCGACGTCGGGCTGCCCCCCAAGCTGCCGACGACCGCCTGGCGGGCCAGCGTCCCGCTGTACGTCGGCGGCGTTCAGGTCGGCTATGCGACGAGCGGGTGCTGGTCACCGCTCCTGAAGCGCTACATCGCGCTGGCGCACCTCGAAGGCCCGTACGGACAGCCCGACACCGTGGTCGAGATGGAGATTACCGTCGAGCATCGCCGCAAACGCGCCGGCGCGACGGTGCGTGCGCTGCCGTTCTTCAACCCTCCGCGCAAGCGAGCGTGAGCATTCCCTCGACCTGGGACGTCATCGTCATTGGCGGCGGCCACAACGGACTGGTGACCGCGGCTTACCTCGCGCGCGCCGGCAAGAAAGTGCTCGTGCTCGAGCGACGCTACTGCGTCGGCGGCGCGGCGGTGACCGAGGAGATCTTCCCGGGGTTCAAGTTCTCCGTGTTCTCCTACGTCGTGAGTCTCCTGCGGCCCGAAATCATCCGCGACCTCGACCTGCCCCGCCACGGCCTCGAGATCCTGCCGCTCGAAAGCACCGTCACCCCGCTCGACAACGGCGACTATCTCGCCGGATGGGGCGACCCCGACAAGACGCGTCGCGAAATCGCGCGGCACTCCCTGCGCGATGCGGAGGCGATGACCGAATTCGGGCGGCTGATGCACCACATGGCCCAGGCGGTGAAGCCGATCCTCGGCATGGTCCCCCCCGACCCGACGTCGCTCTCGCCGCGCGAGCTGACCGGCCTGCTGCGCGTCGGCCGCCACTTCAAGGATCTGGGCGCCGAGCGTTTCCACGCGCTGTACAAGTTGATGACGATGAGCTCGGCCGACTATCTCGACGAATGGTTCGAGACCGACGGCCTCAAGGCGACCAAGTCGGCGAGCGGCATCATCGGCACCTTCCTCGGACCGCGCTCACCCGGCACCGCGTACGTCCTGCTGCATCACTACATGGGAGAGATCGACGGCTCGTTCCGGGCGTGGGGGTTCGCCAAGGGGGGCACCGGAGCCATCAGCGAGTCGATCGCAGGGGCGGCCCGCCGCTTCGGCGCCGAGATCCGCACCGATGCCGGTGTGAGCAAGGTCCTCGTTCGCCGGGGCGGGGCCGCCGGCGTGGTGCTCGACAACGGGGATGAGCTGCGCGCCAGAGTCGTCGTGTCGAGCCTCGACCCGCATCGCACCTTCCTGCAGCTCGTCGGCGAGGACCATCTGCCCGACGAGTTCGTCGGCGATATCCGGCGCTTCAAGTTTCGCGGCTCCTCGGGGAAAGTGAACCTCGCGCTCGGCGAGCTGCCGAATTTCACCTGCCTCCCGGGCGTGGGACCGCACCTGCGGGGCGCCATCTCGATCTCACCGAGCATCGACTACCTGGAGCGCGCTTACGACGACGCCAAGTACGGCGAGTTCTCGAAGGCGCCGTACATGGACGTCATCATCCCGTCGATGATCGATCCCGGCATGGCGCCCCCGGGAAAGCACGTGATGTCGATTTTCGTGCAGTACGCCCCGTATCACCTGAACGGCGGGTGGACCGACGCCAAACGCGAAGCGTTCGGCGACGCCGTGGTCGATACGCTGACGCGCTACGCGCCGAATCTGAAGCAGGCGATTCTCCACCGGCAGGTGGTCACGCCGGCCGACATCGAGCGCACCACGGGGTTGACCGAGGGCAACATTTTCCAGGGGGAGCTCTCGCTGCACCAGCTCTTCTTCCTCCGGCCGGCACCGCGCTGGGCGCAGTACCGCACGCCGGTCCGCCACCTGTATCAATGCGGCGCCGGGACGCATCCCGGCGGCGGCATCATGGGGGCGTCGGGCCGGCTCGCAGCGCTCCGCATCCTGGGCGACGGGCGCTGATCTCATGACACGAGAGTTGATCATCATCGGTGGCGGCATCAACGGACTGGTCGCGGCGGCGTACCTCGCCAAGGCCGGTGTGAAGGTGCTGTTGCTCGAAGCGCGCGACGTGCTCGGTGGGCTCGCCGGCGGTGTCGACCCGATTCCGGGCTACCGCTGTGACGTGGGCGGCCCAGACGCCGGATGGCTCCTACCCGACATCGTCGCCGATCTCCAGCTCGACGCCGCCGGCCTCGAGCTCGTGACCCCGCAGGCGTGCGTGTGCAGCCCGCAGGAGGGCGGTCGCGCCCTCACGCTCTGGGCGGACTCCGCGCGCACCGCCGAGGAGATCAGCCGGTTTTCTCCCGAGGACGCGCATCGCTGGCCCGATTTTGCAGCGCAAATCGGACGCTTTGCCGGACTGCTCGAGGCGCTCTACGCCGTCGCCCCGCCGCAGGTGCCCGACCCCGACGGCCGCGACATCGGCACACTGCTGCGCCTCGGCCTGCGGCTGCGACGGCTCGGGAGGCGCGAGATGGTCGAATTCCTGCGCGTCGCGCCGATGTCCGTGGCGGAGTGGCTCGACGACTGGTTCAAGAGCGACGCGCTCAAGGGCGCGCTCGGGGCGGGCGGCATTACGAGAATCTTCCAGGGCCCCCGCGGCGCGGGTACGGCATTCGTCTTCCTGCATCACCAGGTCGGACGCCCCGCCGGCGCGGCGCGTGGCGCGCACTACGTGCGGGGGGGACCGGGCGCCCTGGCAGCGATCCTCGCGAATGTGGCCCAAGGGTACGGCGCGGAGATTCGCACCACCGCGCCGGTGCGCGAGATTGTGGTCCGAGACGGAAAGGCGATCGGTGTCGCCCTCGAAACGGGGGAGCACCTCGCCGCCCGACAGGTCGTCTCGAGCGCCGACCCGCGGCGCACTTTCAGCCGGATGGTGGACGCCGGGCAGCTCGACCCGGAGTTCCTGTGGACGGTGGGTAACATTAAGTGTCGCGGTGCTGTCGCTACGGTGCATCTAGCCATGAGCGAGCTGCCGCGCCTCTCCGGTGTCACGGAAGAGGCCCTCGGCGGCGCGATCACGATCGCCCCGAGCCTCGACTATCTGGAGCACGCGTACGACGACGCGAAATACGGGGCGGTGTCGCGCCTGCCCTTCCTCGAGGCGCGTATTCCCACACTGCTCGATCCGTCGCTCGCGCCGGCGGGGAAGCACCTGGTGTCGGTGCAGCTGCAGTACGCCCCCTACCGGCTGCGGCCAGGTGGGTGGGACGACCGGGCTCGGGAAGAGGTGGCGAACGTCGCGATCGAGACGCTGTCCGCCTACGCACCCAACGTGCGTGGCAGCGTGATCGGTCGGCACGTCGTGACGCCCAAGGACCTGGAGGATCGCTACGGGCTGACCGAAGGGCACGCCTACCACGGCGAGCTCACCCTCGATCAGATTCTCTTCATGCGCCCCGTTGCCGGCTGGGCCCGCTATCGCACGCCGATCGAAGGGCTGTATCTGTGCGGCGCCGGAACGCACCCGGGAGGCGGGCTGGCGGGCGCCGCCGGCCGCAATGCGGCGCGCGAGATGTTGAGGGAGCGACGGGCATGAACACGTTCTTGAAGACAGTCGAAGCGTACAAGCAGGGTGCGCGCACGATGCCGGGCCGGTACTACACCTCCGCCGACGTGCTGCGTGAGGAGCAGGAGAGGATCTGGCGCCGCCAGTGGATCTCGGTGGGGCGTACGGCCGAGCTGGCTTCGCCGGGTGACTACCGCACCGTCCTCATCGGCGGCGAATCGCTGATCGTGCTGCGCGACCAGCAGGGGAAACTGCGCGCGTTCTTCAATATCTGCCGCCATCGCGGCACGCGTCTCTGCACGAGCGAGCGGGGCCGCCTCTCGGAAACGATTCAGTGTCCCTACCACGCGTGGACGTATGCGCTCGACGGGCGTCTCATCGGCGCACCGCACATGCACGAGGTCGAAGGGTTCCAGAAGGCGGACTATCCGCTCCACCAAGCCGCGCTGGCCGAGTGGAACGGGTTCTACTTCGTGAACCTCGACCGCGAGCCTCAGTTGTTTACGAAGGTATTCGCGCCGCTGGGGGACCGATTCGACCGCTTCAACCTGCCGGCGCTCGTAACGGTGCGCCGCATCGTCTACGACGTGCGGGCCAACTGGAAGCTCATCATGCAGAATTACTCCGAATGCCTCCACTGCCCCACCATCCACCCGGAGCTGTCCACGAAGCTGCCGTATACGAGCGGCGCCAACGATCTGGTCGAGGGCCGGTTCCTCGGCGGTTACATGGATATCAAGGCGCCGAACGAGAGCGCCACGATGACGGGACGCGCCTGCGGCCTGCCTTTGGGTAACCTGTCGGCGGACGACCGCTCGCGCGGCTACTACTACACGCTGTTCCCTTCGATGATGTTGAGCCTGCACCCCGATTACGCCGTGTACTACACGGTCTGGCCACGCGCGCCGCAGGAGAGTCAGGTTGTGTGCGACTGGATGGTGCATCCCGATTCTCCGCAGTCGCCGGGATACAACATCGCCGATGCGGAAGAGTTCTGGGATCGCACCAACCGCCAGGATTGGGACATCTGCGAGCGCAGCCAGCTCGGTGTCGCGTCCGCGCGCTATGAGCCCGGTCCCTACTCCCCGCGCGAGAGCATGCCGGCGGCGTGGGACCGGGAGTACCTGCGTCACATGGAAGCCTAGACGCGCTCGGCCGGGTCCTGCCGGTAGAACCCTTTGAGCTCGCGGTACAGGTCGGGATAGCGGTCACGCATTTCCACCGGCTGCTCGAAGAACGCCTCCGTCGCGACGGCGAAGAATTCGGCCCGACTGGTTGCGCCGTACCCGCTCAGCAGATCGTCCTCGCCTTCGAGTGTCTTGCGACGCAGCTCTTCGAACCGGTCGCGCAGCACCCGCGCCCACACGCGCGTCGACGACGGCGCCTCGAGCAGTGGGATCCCATCCACGTACCCGTCCTCCTGGTCGAGCTGGTGCGCGAACTCGTGCAACACGACGTTGTGGCCATCCCCCGGTTGACCCAGACCCTGCTGGACGTTCTCCCACGACAACACGATGACGCCGCGCAGCGACTCGCCCAACAACGGCACCGGCTCGCTCTCCGGCTCGAGCCGCACATGGCCGTTCTGGCCCGGGACCCTGGGTACGAACGTGCCGGGATAGAGGATGATGCTGCGCACGTCGGGAAAGGGCCCCACGTCGAGGGCCAACAGCAGGAGGCAGGCCTGGGCCGCGACGATCACTTTCATTTCTTCGGTGATCACGAGCCCCTTGATCCCTTCGAAGTTCTTGTCCCGCACAAACCCCCTCACGAGACCGAGCAGTCGGTTCCACTCCTTTTCCGTGAGGTTCTTGGTGAGGGGGACGCGCTGCTCGATCAGCGGGCGCCAGCCACTGGGCACTTGCGCCGGGACGTGCGTCGACGGCGCTGGGTGCCAGCTCCGCACCAGCGCCCATCCGACGAGCAACCCGAGGAGCAGGATGCCCGCCGCCACCGGGAGGACGAGCGAATCCATCAGGCCGTCGCCCCGCCCCCCGTCGGGAACAGACGCGCAAGCGCCCGCAGCAGCTGGCCTTCGGCCGAGCCGCCATCGGGGGCTTCGGCCAGGACGACGGCCAGGCGACGTTTGAGCAGCGGGTCGCGACACGCCTGGGCGGCAAACTGCATCGTGAGCGGGATGAACCAAGCGGCCTGGCGGGCGCCGGCACCGGCGCGAGCCACCGCGGCGTACTGCTCGAACAACCCGAGCAGGAACGCCCCCTTCGAAGGGAACTGGCGGTAGATGGCCCCTTTGGTGTAGCCAGCGGCACGCGCCACGTCGTCCAGTGTGGCGAGATCGAAGCCGCGGTCAGCGAAGACCTTGAGGCCTGCTTCGAGTAACAGGCTGCGCGTTTCGGCCTTGCGGCGGAACTGTGTAGAACTCAAGCGTATCTAAGATACCGATGAGTAGCGTTATCACAACTAGGACAGTTGATGTGATGTCCAATAGATACTGTCTGGACTCTCAGATTCTTGTTGGTATCTTTCGAATTGACCTTGACGCGCGCGACCGACCCTCTAGGTTCTCCCCCTTCGCGACGCTCGCCCGGAGAAGTGTGCAGATGCCGTACATCATCGTCGAACCGTGCATCAACGTAAAAGACCGCTCCTGCGTCGATGTCTGTCCGGTGGACTGCATCTATGAAGGAGAGGACCAGCTCTACATTCACCCCGACGAGTGCATCGACTGCGGTGCTTGTGAGCCGGAGTGCCCGGTGACCGCGATCTTCCCGGAAGAAGACGTCCCGCCCCAGTGGAAATCGTTCATCGCCAAGAACAAGGACGTTTTCCAGAGCGCCAACCCGCCCGGCAAGCCGTCACCGGAACGAGGCATGAAGTAGGAATTCCTCGAGCGCCCCGTTCACCAGCTCGGGGCGTTCGAGCGGTGCCAGGTGCCCCGCCTCAGGCACCTCGACGTACCTCGCACCCCGAATCCGCAGGGCCATTGCCCGCATTCCCGCGGCCGGCGAAATCTCGTCCTCGCTCCCGCCGAGGACGAGTGTAGGCACACGGATCTCCTCCAGCAGCGGTACCGAGTCGGGGCGGTCGCGCATCGCCGCGAGCGCTCCCACGAGCCCCGCCACCTGCACTCGCGCGGCCATCGCGCGGACCACCTCCACCACGCGCGGGCGCTGCGCCCGCGTCGAGGGCCCCAGGAGCTTCGGCAGCAGCCGCTCCGCGATCGCCGCCGCTCCCTCGCGCTCGGCGACCCGCGCGAGCTCGTCCCGGCCCGCTTTCCCTTCCGGCGTGTCGGGCTCCGCCTTCGTGTCGCAGAGGATCAAGCCGCGGACGCGCTGCGGGTAGCGCCGCAACAGCTCGAACAGCACGTAGCCTCCCATCGACAACCCGCAGCAGATCGCACTCTCGACGCCCGCCGCATCGAGCTCCGCGGCCAGGTCGTCGGCGTATCCGCCCATCGAGTAGCCGCCGGCGGGCGCGGCGCCGCCCTTGACGCCGCGCAGGTCCGGTGCGATGCAGCGCCACGCCGTGAGCTGCTCGAGCTGCG
>Ga0310811_10006147_pt1 | contig 15307 bp, 14 predicted proteins | sample YCmetagenome_FD_207642 | JGI IMG/M metagenome (GOLD analysis project Ga0310811, IMG submission 207642) | Soil microbial communities from experimental microcosm in Duke University, North Carolina, United States - YC | ecosystem: Engineered > Artificial ecosystem > Soil microcosm > Unclassified ...
CGGCGGGACGCCGCGGCGGCTGCCGCTGCAGACCGGGGGCGGCCAAATCATCTACTATCGCACGTTCGACGACTACACCCGCCTGCGCGCGCTCGCCAACGAACGGCTGCAGTTCGTAGTTCTGGGGGGCGGGTTCATCGGCTCGGAAGTCGCGGCCGCGCTGCGGATCGTCGGGCGCGACGTCACCATGATCGTGCCCGAGGACGGCATCGGTGCACGCGTCTTTCCGGCCGATCTGTCGAAATTCCTGGTCGACTATTATCGCGAGCAGAAAGTCGACGTTCGCACCGGCGAGGGGCTGGCGGATCTGCGGCAAAGCGCCGGCAAGGTCATCGTGCGCACGACCCATGGGAAAGACATTCCCGCCGACGTCGTGGTCGCCGGACTCGGCATCCAGCCGAACGTCGAACTCGCCGAGCAGGCGGGGCTGCGCGTGGAGAACGGGATCGTCGTGGACGAGATGCTGCAAACCAGCGCCCCCGACGTCTTTGCAGCCGGCGACGTCGCCAACTTCTTCAATCCCCTGCTCGGCACGCGCCTGCGCGTCGAGCACGAAGACAACGCCAACTCGATGGGTGCAGCCGCGGGGCGCGCGATGGCCGGCAAAGGCGCGCCGTACACGCACCTGCCCTTCTTCTACTCAGACCTGTTTGCGCTGGGGTACGAGGCCGTCGGCGAGCTGGACTCGCGGCTCGAGACCGAGAGTAAGTGGAAGACGCAGTTCCAAGAAGGCGTGATCTACTACCTGAAGGACAAGAAGGTGCGCGGCGTGCTGCTGTGGAACACGTGGGGGCGAGTCGATGATGCGCGGGCGATAATCGGCACGACGAAGCGGCTCGAATAATCAATGTCCAATGCCAATGATCATTGGTCATTGATCATTGGACATTGACAACGATCTCCCGCCAGCGGCCCTGCCGAAACCGCAACGCACTCAACGCGCACCGCGTCGCGTGTCCCGCGAGAATCGCAAGCCAGATGTGCAGCGTCTGCAGCGTCCCTGTCTCTTGAATGACGAAGCAAATCCCGAGCGGTACCAGCATCTGCGAAATCAGCGAGATGTAAAGCGGGCTGGTGGTGTCCCCAGTACCCTGCAGCCCGCCCGTGTAGGCCAGCGCAACCGTGATGAACAGGCCCGATACGCTGAGCACGCGCAGGAGCTGCACGCCGATATCCAGCACGGCCGGATCGTGCATCCCGAACACGCCCAGCAGCTGGCGCGGCAAAAACGCGAAGCAGAGCCCGACGCCTACCGCCACCGTGAGGCCATAGCGCGCGGCGATTCCCACGGCGGCGGCGGCGCGATCGGGCTGCCGTGCGCCCAGGTTCTGCCCGGCGATGGTGGCGGCCGAGCGCTGTAGGCCTACGGAGGTCCAGGTGATCATCGCGAACAGCTCGCCATACGCGACGGCGAAAACACCCTGCGCCGCGGCGCTTTGCGGGAGCGAGCCGATGAACGATTGCATGAGCACGCCGCCGATGTTCATGAAGACGCCCTGGAATCCCGCGGGCAGACCAAAGCGAAACAGCTCGCGAATGATGCCCCAGTCCGGGCCGAATCCACCGGCCCGCCCCCGCGGGAACGCCACCACCCAGCCGCCTGTCGCGAGCCGATAAACCGCGTACACTGCGACGACCCCACCCGCGATGCTCGTGCCCATCGCCGCCCCCCGCGTCCCGAACGCGGGGATCGGCCCCAGTCCACGAATCAGAATCACGTTGAGCACGAGGTTCATGACGGTCATCGTCACGCCGAGGCGCATCGGCGTCTTGGCGTCGCCGGCGGACTGCAGCGCCCCGGTGATCATGAAGACGACCATCATGCCACTCGAGCAGACGAACATGATGCGGAGAAACGGCAGTGCCTGCACCTGCACCTCGGGCCTCGCGTGGACGAAATCCAGGAGCCGCGGCGCCGCGAAATAGCCGATGGGCGCGAAGATCCCCAGCGAGAGGCCCATCGCGGTGAGGAAGGCCTGATAGACGACGCGGTCGACTTTGTCGGACTCGCCCGCCCCGGCGAAGCGCGCCACCAGCACGCTCATCCCCGTGAACACCGACGAGATGAACACGATGACGACGAGCAGGATCTGCCAGCTCACGCCGATCGCCGCGTTCGCTTGATAGCCGATCAGGTTGCCGACGAGGACCTGGTCCACCATTCCCTGCAGGCCGGCGAACGCGTTCGCCACCATCGTCGGCCACGCGATCTTCCAGACGGCGGCCTGCAGCGGTCCGTCGACGAGGGACCGGTCGTAGCGCGACGCGACTTCGGTCACTCAGCTTACCGGCACGGTGGACCGGCGTCGCCGCGCCAGCCAGGCATCCAGACTCCACGGCCCGGCGCCGGCGGCCGATATATAGAGGAAGAGGAAACAGAAGATCACCGCGGCGTGGCCCTGGTTGGCGACGGGCCAGAGCCAGTGGCCCATGCGCGCATGGCCGTAGAAGTACGCGACCGCCATCTCGCCCGCGATGACAAAGGCGACCGGCCGTGTGAACAGTCCGATCAGGACGAGCGGTCCCCCGATGATTTCGATGAGCCCAGCGACCCACGGCAGCGATCCGGCCGGAACGGTGCCGCTGGGGCTGCCGGGAACCGGTATCGGAAACCCAAACAGCTTGATCATGGCCGCCTGAATCAGGAGATAGGCAAGAACGATCCGCAGGACACTGAGCAGCTGAGGTGCCCAATCCTTCTTCACAGTGCCTCCAGTTTCTTGAGTAGCAGATTGCGCTCGCGCACATTTTGCGTCAGCGCTGCGGCACGCGCGAGCTCGGCGCGCGCTTCCTCGAAACGGCCGAGTTTGGCGAGCAGATCCCCGCGCACGCTCGGCAGGAGGTGGTAACCCGCGAGCGCGGGATCGACCGTCAACTCATCCACTACTTCGAGCCCTGCGGCCGGGCCGAACGCCATGCTGAGCGCGACGGCCCGATTGAGGTCGATCACCGGGGACGGCGTGAGCTGGGCGAGCGCGTCGTAGAGCGCCACAATCCGGGTCCAATCTGTCTCTTCGGCCGTGCGCGCCCGCGCGTGGCAGGCCGCGATCGCCGCCTGCAGCGTGTAGGGCCCAGACGTGCCGCCGAACGCCTCGGCGCGTGCGAGCGCCGCGAGCCCGCGGCCGATCAACAGGTGATCCCAGCGACCGCGATCCTGGTCCATCAGAAGTACGGGTTCACCGGTCGGGCTGACGCGCGCGCGCAGCCGGGACGCCTGGATCTCCATCAACGCGACGAGCCCGTGAACCTCCGGCTCATGCGGTGCCAGCTCCGCCAGGATGCGGCCGAGGCGGAGCGCGTCATCACAGAGCTCGGGCCGCACCCAGTCGTCGCCCGCCGTCGCCGAGTAGCCTTCGTTGAAGATGAGATAGACCACCTCCAGCACCGACTCGAGACGGTGCGCCAGCTCCGCGGCAGGCGGCAGCTCGAACGGCACGCGCGCGGCGGCGAGCGTTCGTTTGGCCCGCACGATCCGTTGCTGGATTGTCGTCTTGGAAACGAGAAACGCGCGCGCGATTTCGTCCGTCTCGAGGCCGCCGAGCAGCCGCAGCGTGAGCGCGACGCGCGCCTCCGTGGGGAGCACCGGGTGACAGGTCGTGAAGATCAGGCGCAGCAAGTCGTCGCCCACGTGGTCGTCCATCGCTGCCGCAAGCGCGGCTTCCGGACTTTCGCGCTCGTCGTCGAGCGCGCGACCGATCTGTTCGTGCTTCCCTGCCTGCATCTTGCCGCGCCGCAGATGGTCGATGGCGCGGTGTTTCGCCGTCGCCATGAGCCAGGCGCCCGGATTCTCCGGGACGCCCGCCTGCGGCCACTGCTCGAGCGCCGCAACCAGCGCGTCCTGCGCGAGATCCTCGGCAACGCCGATGTCGCCGACGATCCGGGCCAGCCCCGCGATGAGTCTGGCGGATTCGATCCGCCAGACCGCATCGATCGCTTCAGCAGCCGTTCGGGGAGGCATCCATCATCTGCCGCGCTTCGACCTCGAGATCGTAGTCCCACAAGCCGATGTGCGCCTCCAGAAAGCGCCGCGTCCACTCCAGCGCTTCTTTCCGGGACGGCACGTCGAAGATCGCGTACCCACCGATGACTTCCTTGGCTTCGGCGAACGGCCCGTCCTTGACGGTGATCTTTCCGCTCGAAAGCCTGGCGCGGAACCCGGCGGCCGTCGGGCCGAGGCCGCCCATCCCCGCGAACACGCCCTGCTTGGTCGCGTCTTCGGCGATCTTGTTGATCCGGTCGATCAGCTCCTGCGGCGGGGGGGCGTTGGTCTCCCGCGTCTTCACAATCGTCATGAATCGCATGGTTATTTCCTCGCCCGCTGTTTGTTCTTCTCGATGGCTGCGCGCTGCCGCTCGTCGTGCGCGCGCATCTCCGGCGTGAGCTCGGCCCCGAAATCCTCGGCCTCGAAGATCTGGCGGAGCTCGACTTCCTCGCCGTTCGTGAAGGGGATCCGCTTGGCCCACTCCAACGCTTCCGCCCGCGACTTCGTCTGCCAGATCCAGAACCCGGCGACCAGCTCTTTGGCTTCGGCGAATGGGCCGTCGCGCACCGTGCGCTTGGTGCCTGCGTAGCTGATGCGCACACCCTTCGACGACGGCTGCAGACCCTCGCCGGCGAGCATGATGCCGGCCTTGACCAGCTCGTCGTTGAACTTGTCCATCTCGAGCAGCTCTTCCCGCTTCGGCATCGCGCCGGCCTCGTACTCCTTGTTGCCTTTCACGATCACGAGGAACCGCATGGCCATCTCGCTTTCTGTTGGTAGGTTTCGGTCGATTCGCCTGCTCTCATCTAGGCATCGAACGAGACTCGCCGAAATCGACATATTTGGATGTTGTTGTGGTAGTCCCACTTACAGACTAGCCCGAGACCGACCGTCCGGGCACGCGTCCTGCGATAGCACGGAGGGCCGACTATGTGCAGAAACATCAAGACCCTGGCGAACTTCGCGCCGCCCGCCACGGACGACGAAATCCGGGCATCGGCGCTGCAGTTCGTCCGTAAGCTGAGCGGTACCACCAACCCCTCGCACGCGAATGAGGCGGCGTTCCACGCCGCCGTGGACGAAGTGACCGTGGCCGCACGTCGTCTCATCGATTCGCTCACGACCAAAGCGGCGCCCCGCAATCGGGAAGAGGAGGCTCGCAGAGCGCGGGAACGCTCTGCGAAACGGTTTGGCTAGCCCCACGCTCAAGAGAGTCCGCATCGCTGCGTCGGTCGGCTTCGTCGCGCTCTGCATGTTGGGCGCGCTCAGTCAGAAGGTGACCGCGGCAGATCCGTTGACTCGCTTCGATTCTTCGGTGCTCGAAACGCTGCATCGCCACGCCTCGCCGACGGGGCTGCGGGACGCGGCGTTCGTCAGCCGCATCGGCTCCCCGACGGCCATGACCATTCTCGCCGTGAGCGGCGCCCTCCTCCTCGCGCTGGCCGGTGAATGGATCGTGCTGTGCGGCTGGGTCGCCGCGTTCACCGGGGCGAGCCTCCTCGATCGCTGGCTCAAGCTGACGATCCACCGTCCCCGCCCCGCCTACGCCGCGTCGCTGATTCACCATGGGACGTGGAGCTTCCCGAGCGGTCACGCCATGGGGTCGCTCGTGGGCTTTGGGATGCTCGCGTACGTGCTGCTGCTGTTCGCCACGCGCGATCCGAAGCTGCGCGCCGGGATCGTCGTGCTGCTCGGATTCCTCATCATCGCGATCGGGCTCAGCCGCCTGTACCTCGGCGTGCACTACTTCAGTGACGTTGCGGGCGGCTATGCGGCGGGATTGCTGTGGTTATCGGCTTGCGTCGCGGCCGTCGAGCTCGCGCGCCGGCGGCGACGGTACGCGCTGCGGCTCCACCCAACGGGCTAACGCCTAAAGCGAGTAGGAGAGTGCGGTCCCCGCGTCTAGACTGCGGTTTCAACTCGGGGTGTGTCCTCAAACTGCGGATGCCCTGGCTCGGATTCGAACCGAGACGCCTTGCGGCACTGCCCCCTCAAGACAGCGTGTCTACCAGTTCCACCACCAGGGCGGGCGACGAAACATAGGAAGGTAACGGCATGATGTACAGGCGTGCGGCGGTTATGCTCGTTGCGCTGACCGCATGCGGGAAACCCCAGTTGCTCCCAACGCCCGAATCGGTCGGGTCGGGTGACTGGCTCGCGTATAACGGATCGTTGAGCGGGGAGCGGTACTCCCCTCTCAAGCAGATCAACACCACCAACGTCGCTCGGCTCGAGCAGCGCTGCGCGTTCGAAACGCAGGACACCGTCAGCTTCCAATCCGGCATCGTGGCCGTCGGCGGCATCCTCTACTTCACGGCGTTCAATACGACGTACGCGATCGACGGCGCGACGTGCGCACTGAAGTGGAAATTCACGCGGGACGAGCCGCCGACGTACCTCAAGGTCAACCGCGGCGTCGCGTACAACGACGGGATGATCTTCCGCGGCACCGGCGACGCGCACGTCCTCGGCATCGATGCCGCGACCGGCACGCTCCGCTGGGATGTCGCGATCGGCGACCCGGCCAAGGGCGAGTCCGTCCCGATGGCGCCGCTCGCCTGGAACGATTTGGTGTTCGTCGGCAATGCCGGCGGCGATGTATTCGGCGTCACCGGCCGGATCTACGCGCTCGATGCAGCGACCGGCCGTACCGTGTGGCAGTTCAACGTCATCCCCGACACCGGCGCCGCGCGGGCGACGTGGCCGCAGGCATCGAGCGCCAACCCGCCGACCGGCGGAGCGACATGGACGTCGTACGCGCTCGATGAGCTGACCGCGACGTTGTACGTGACCACCGGCAATCCGGGCCCCGATTTCGTACTCGATTTGCGTCCCGGCGACAATCTCTACGCGAACGCGGTGATCGGCCTGGATGCGCGCACCGGCCGGCTGCAAACGTTCGTGCAGCCCATCAAGCGCGACTACCACGACTGGGACGTCTCGGCTGGACCGGCGCTCATTACCACGAAAACCGGAATGCCGATGATCGTCGCGGCCGCCAAGGACGGCATGGTCTACGGCATCGCCCGCTCGTGGCCGCTCGCGGTGCGGTACTCGACTCCCGTGACGACACGCGAGAACGTGGACGCCCCGCTCTCGTCCGAGCGGCTTACGCGATTCTGTCCCGGCTCACAGGGAGGCGTCGAATGGAACGGGCCGGCGTACCATCGTGCGTCGGGCACGATTTTCGTCAACGCGATCGACTGGTGCACATCGGTGAAGCTGCAGCGGTTGGACACGCTGCACGGCACACCCGGCCAGCCGTGGACCGGCATGGACGATCCGCAGTTGGCGTTCGGCAGGCTCGACCCGACCGACCGCTGGAAGGGCTGGGTCACCGCCGTCGATGCCGAGACCGGTGCGATCCGCTGGAAGGTCCAGATGCCGAAACCCATGGTCGCGGGAATTTCAGCGACGGCGGGGGGCCTCGTGTTCACGGCCACGCTCGACGGCGAGGTCCTGGCATTCGACGCGATGCACGGGACGATCCTGTGGAGGAAGCCTGCCGGCGGAGCCATTGGCGGCGGCGTGATCGCGTATGAGGCGGCCGGCACAGAGCTCGTGGCCGTCGCGGCCGGCCTGAATTCCCCGATCTGGCCCGTTCACGGTGGCCCCGCCCGCGTCGTGGTGTATTCGCTGCCATGAACTCGCACAAACTCGCGCGGCGCTTAGTTTCTCGGGATGGAGTTATGGGTTGCCTTCGGGTTCGGCGCGGCCGTCGGCGCGCTCGTCGGGTACCTGCTCGGTCGTCAGAAGCCGGTGCCCCCGCAGCCGCTCGCACGCCCGGCACCGCCCTCGCAACCGCCGCCACCCAAGTCGGCTGCGCAGGTCGCTTCGGGTGTCAAGCACGTCGTCCTCGATGAAGGCTCCGCCAACGTCCTCAACGCACTGAACAATCGTCTCGCCGCCATCGGCGCGCTCGCCGACCTGCTGCACGGCAGCCCGCTCGATCCGGAGCGCGCGCGTGCGCTCGTGTTGTTGCACGGCGAAGTGCGTCGCGCCGCCGAGATCACCAGTCATTTCCTCGAGCTGGCGGCGCACCCCGCCGGCGCCGCCGAGCCCTGTGACGCCGCGGTCGTGATCAACGGCGTGCTGGCCGAGCGGGAATCCACGTTCCGCGAATTGGGCGTGAAGGTGACGCGCTCCGTGCCTGCCGATCTCCCGATGGTCGCCTGCCCCATGGCGCAGCTGACGGAGATGTTGACCAAGCTGCTCGATTTCTCGTTGCGGCGGCTGCGTGCGTCGCAACCACCGCGCGAGCTGCGGGTCGAAGCGATCGCCACCGGGCCGTCGATCGTGGCGTCGTTGTGGGACTCCGGCGCGCCGCTGGCCGTCGAAGCCGAACAGCGCCTCACGTCGCCGTTCCGCTTCACGCAGTCGGGCGGCGGCGGGGAAGTCGAGTTCGCCCTCGCGCGGGCATTGGCCCAGTCGGCAGGCGGCAATTTGCGGCTGCGGCCGCGCGGCGGCAGCACGGGGGCCGAAGTGGTCGTGACACTGCCGCGCAGCGTGCTCGGCGCGCAGACGGCGACGGCGACTCCTACGGAGAACCTGCCGCGGATGCGCATCCTCGTCGTCGATGACGACGCGGTGAACCGCCAGGCGATGCTCCTGCTGCTCGAGCGCGAAGGCCACCAGGTCGTCGCCGTCGAGAACGGGCTCGAGGCGATGGAACGGCTCGGCGATCGCGACACCACGTTCGACGCGATCGTCACCGACTTGCAGATGCCGCGGCTCGGCGGCCGCGCGATGTACGAGCAGTTGGTCACGACCCGGCCGCTCGTGGCGAAGCGCTTCGTGTTTGTGACCGGCGATCAGGCGCGGGGCGAGACGCGCTCGTTCCTGGAGAACTGCGGCCAGCCGTCGGTGATGAAGCCCTACGATTTAGGGGATTTGATCAACGCGATCGGGACGGTCTCGAGAAAGCCGTAACGCACGACGCACGGCCGGCGCGAGTCTCACGCGACGCTCAGCGTCCACACGATCAATGTCCCATGATCATTGGAGGTGGGACATTGATCATTCCGCAGGATGGGCCGACTCGGAATCGAACCGAGAACCTACTGATTAAGAGTCAGTTGCTCTGCCAGTTGAGCTATCGGCCCTGAGGGGTGGCTGGAGGAGCGGCCGAAAAATCATCAGGGCTCGTGGCCGAAGCAAGGGAACGCGTCGGCAGCCCGATCTTCGTCCCCCACTCGTCGGTCAGCTTGAACGTCTCACTCATCGGAAAGCGCAGCACCCAGAGCCGTCGCGCGAGGTCTTTCAGCGACCAGATCACGGTCCGTTGGACCTCGACCGACGACCACTGCCCGAACTCATTGTGGCCCAAATCGGCCCGGAGGGCCTCGGCGATGCTGGCTGCGAGCTCAGCGTGCTCTTGCTGTGGGGACGTTGGTGGAACCTTCTTGGTCCCCTTTCTGGGACCTTCACCTTCGCCCCAGAGGACCCACTCGAGCGTAACGTCTGCAATGCCAAGCTCTTTCGATTTGGTGACGATCAGGCGGGCCACGTCGGCGGGGAATTTCTCCCTATGCGGCCATTTCTTTATGGCTGCTTCAGTTACGCCACCGCCGAGCGCCGCAGCAAACTGTCGGTAGCTCAACGAGATACCTTCCCACGGGCTGAAGACATCTAATAGAAGGCCGAGGCGGTCAGCTACTGGGACCCGTTTCGGGCCTGTTTCGGGCTTGACAGGTGACAAGTTATCCCTACTTTCGGTGTCGTACCTAGGGCGTTAGAGGGACCGAATCGGTCCAATACTGGCGCCCAATGTCTCAGCAGTCAAGTCGCGCCCACTTGCAGTCGCACAAGACCCTAGGCTGGAGACCCGCATGTTCGTTCGCCGCTTCCTCATGGTATTCGCGCTCGCCCTGTCTGTCGCTCGATGCGCGGATCAACCCACGGCGGCTTCTCGCGCCCCGGCGTCGCCGCAGTTCCTAGCCTGGGCCGGCTCGACCCCGCAATTCACGTCGACCGCGATTCGCCCGAGCAGCGTTCGTTCTGGCGCCGCCCTGATGACGCCTCCCCTGAGCCTCGACCAGTATACGGTCTCGTTCTGGGCGGTTCGCGGCGAATCGCGCTCGATTCAGATCAACTACGCGAGCAGCATCGATAGCGACACCCATCCGTTCCTCTCGCTCACGACGACCGACCCGCAGTTCGTGCCGGGCGTCGGCGAGCTCGCGATGGGGGACTCGGTCCTGATTACCGTCCGCGTCGACACCACCAAGATCGGCGTCAGCCTCGAGCCGACCGGCCTGCTGTTCGGTGCACCGGCGCAATTGAAGCTCTGGTACGGCGGCGCCAGCGGCGATTTGAACGGCGACGGCGTCGTCGACAGTACCGATGCCACCATCGAATCGCAGCTCCTCGGCCTGTGGTATCGCGAAGGCGAGGAAGATTCGTGGACGCATCTGCCGGCGACACAGTCGCTGGATGAGAAGTCGTTCACGTATGCGATTCCTCATTTCAGCGAATACGCGATCGCGGAACTGTTGGAGTGGGCGGTTAGCTGGTAGGCCGGGGAGAACGCGATACTATGTCTAATCACGCATCCCGCGACCAGCGGACATTCGAGGCATCGCCCGTGCTCGACAAGGCGCGCGCGCTAGCCGCCGCCGGACATCACGCGGCCATCGTCGAATTCCTCGGTACGCGCGACCAAAGCGAGCTGGACCAGTCGCCCACGTTGGCGCTGCTCTACGGCATCGCACAGGCGCGGCTCGGACGCCAGGAGCAGGGACTCCAGTGGATCGAGCGGGCGCTCAGCAACGCGCGGTCCCGCAAGGAGCACGGCGTCGAACGTCACGCCCTCAACGCGCGCGGCGCCTTCGCCCTGGTCAGCGGCCGCCTCGATGAAGCCGCAGACTTCTGCACCCAGGCGCTGATGGCCGCGAGCCGCGACGGCGATCATGGCATCACCGGCCGCGCGTCCAACAACCTGGGCATCATCAGCCATCTCCGCGGCCGCTACGCGGAGGCCATCTCCTCCTGGGAAATCGCCACCGCTGCCTCGCACCGTGCCGGCATGCAGGCGAACGTCGCTGACTGCCAGCACAACCTGGCCAACGCGTATCGCGAGCAAAACGCGCTCGACAAGGCGCTGGCCACCGCCGATCAGTCTGTCGCAGCCGCTGAAGCCTCGGGTGACGACGCGCTGTTTGCGCTGACGCTCCGCGGCCGCGCGGAAATCCGCATCGCCCGCAGCGAGCCGGAGCTCGCCCGCCGCGACTTCGACCGCATCCGCGTCATCCGCGATGCAATGCCGGATCCCGTCGCGGAAGCCGAAGACCTCCGGATCCTGGCGCTGGCGCTCATCGTCGAGAACCAGCTGCCCCGCGCCGAGAAGTCGCTCCGCGAAGTCATCGGCCGCGCCGAGCTGCACGAGCGGCTGTTGCTGCAGGGTGAAGCCACCCGCGACCTCGCCAAGGTGCTGCTGCTCACGGGCCGCACCGGTGAAGCCGAAGCCGCGGCGCAGACGGCCAAAGGCATCTTCGCGCGCTTGGGCGCCGAGAGCGAAATCCGCAAGCTGGCCGACCTCGGCTGGGACGAGATCTTTGCAGCACAGCTCAGGGGCTCGCTCGCGCCAATCCACGTCGCGCAGCAATTCGCCGACGCCGGCCGCTATGCGGAGCTGCTGACGTACCTCGAGCAGCGCACCAAGGACGAGCTGGAAGAGTCGGCGTTGCTCACGCTGCTGCTCGGCATCGCGCACAGCCGCCTCGGCCGACTGGAGGTCGGTCAGCAGTGGGCGATGGTCGCGCAGCTGCGCGCCCGCTCGCTCAAGGACCGTATGATGGAAGTGCGCGCCCTGAACGTGTGCGGCGCCATCGCCCTCGAGCGCGGCGGCATCGACGAAGCCACCTACTTCTTCACGCGGGCGCAAGAAGAGGCGACGGACGGCAACGACATGGCGACCGTCGGCCGCTGCTCCAACAACCTGGGCATCATCGCGAACATGCAGGGCGACTACAAGCGCGCGGTCATCGCCTACACGCGCGCGATCGCGGCCTACGAGCAGGCTCACTTCGCCCGTGGCGTCGCGGAATCGCGGCACAACCTCGGCATCGTGTGCTGCGCGCAGGGCCGGCTCGACCGCGCCTTCGAGATCGCACAGGTCGCGATCCAGGAAGCCCAGGCGTTGGGCGACCAGCAGCTCACGGCGCAGGCCGTCGCGGGTCTCGCGGAGATCCACGTGGCGCGTGGCGAGGCCGACCAGGCCCGTGACGCCGCCGAGCGCGCGATCGCCACGCATCGGGAGCTCAAGGACCCTGTGCGCGAGGCCGAAGACCTCCGCATTCTGGCCGGCGCGGTCGCCCTCACGGGCCGCCGCGAAGAGGCCGAGACGATCCTGCGCGACGTGATCGAGCGCGCGACGCAGCACGGCCGCCCGCTGCTGCTCGCGATGGCCGAGCGCGACCTCGCCCATATGCTGATCAAGGCCGGCGACAAGGCCGAGGGCAAGGCCGCAGCGCAGCGCGCCCGCTCCACGTTCCAGCGGCTCTCGGCGCGCGCCGAAATCGACAAGTTGGATGACCTGCTGGAGGCGGCTGCATGATCAGCGTCCAGCGTCACAAACTTTCGAACTATGCCATCGGCTGGTAGCCACGTGGACGAGCGGCGCAGCGGCATCGACCGGCGCTCCGGCTTCGACCGGCGCGGCGTCGAGGAGACCGCTTCGAACCTGCAGCGCGTCTTCCCGCACACGCGCATGAGCGAGCAGGAGGCCTCCGAGCGCGCGCTGGCGATCGAAGCGCATCGCCGCGAGCTCGGCCAGCGGCTGGGCCGCAACGTCGGCGCCGTCGTCGCCGCCGTCGACTACATGCTCAACGTCTCCGGCGAGCTCACGGCGCCGACCATCGTCGAGCAAGAGGCGCTGCACCAGCTCGAGCACCGCTCCGTCACCGACCCGCTCACCGGTCTCTTCAATCGCTATCACTTCGACGCGACGATGACACGGGAGATCGCGCGCTGCCGCCGCTACGGCGCGCCGCTGTCGCTCCTGCTCGTGGACGTGGACCGGCTGAAGCTCTTGAACGACCGCTGGGGCCACCACGCCGGCGACCAGGCGCTGAACCGCGTGTCCATCGCGATCCAGAAGAGCCTGCGCGGCACCGACATCGCGGCGCGGCTCGGCGGCGACGAGTTCGCCATCATCTTGCCCGACACCGACGCGGTCGCGGGCTTGATCGTCGCGACCCGCATCCGCCGCAACCTCGTCGAGAATACGTCGATGATGGTCACCGTGTCGGGCGGCCTCGTCGAGCTGCCGCGCGATGCGACGCAGGGCTCGAACGCCCAGCTGATGCTCGTGGCCGATCACGCGTTGTATGCGGCGAAGAAGGCCGGCGGGAATTGCGTCGTGCAGCGGGAGTACCAGTCGGAGGAGTAGCCGTCGCAGCTCTCACCCTAGAGTAGTCAAACGCTGGTACTCGGGAGAATCGCATGTTCGTTCGTCGATCGCTTATCGTGGCTGCCCTCGCCGTCTCGGTCGCGCGCTGCGCAGACCAGCCCACGGCGCCACGCTCTGCGGCGCCGCAGCTGCTGGACTGGGCGGACACGACCGCGGTCTTCAGCGCGAACCTGAGTCAGCCGAGCATGCCGGGCGGGAGCGCGGCGTACATGACGCCGCCCGCGCCCCTGAACCTCGAGCAGAAACACGTCTCGTTCTGGGCCGTTCGCGGGGCATCGCGCTCCGTCCAGATCAACTACCGAGGCTCCCGCGATTCCGATCCGCATCCCTTCCTGCTACTGACCACGACCGATCCGCAGTTCGTGCCCGGCATCGGCGACCTCGCCGTGGGCGACTCGGTGCTCATCACCGTCAAGGTGGACACCAGGAAACTCAAGGTGTCGCTCGAGCCGACTGGTCTCCGCTTCGGCGCGCCCGCCGCGCTGACGCTTTGGTATGGGGCCGCCGCCCAGGATGATGACGGTGCGCCCGTATCGGACGACAGCCTCGCCATGTTCTATCGCGAGGACCACAAGCATCCCTGGATTCAGCTCGCGGCGACCCAGTCGCTCGCACAGAAGTCGTTCACGTACAACATTCCCCACTTCAGCGACTACGCGATCGCAAAGCTGGCGGAGTGGAGTGTGGGGTGGTAGGAATCGGCGATGCCTCCAAGGGGAATCGAACCCCTGTTCCCACCTTGAAAGAGTGGTGTCCTAGCCGTTAGACGATGGAGGCCTGCCGCGGGAGCATAGCGGTAACGGGATTCGAACCCGTGTTTGAGCCTTGAGAGGGCTCCGTCCTAGTCCCCTAGACGATACCGCCGCGGGCGGGGGGCGGGCTGAATATCGCCAACCGGCGCGCAGATGGTCAACCCGGCGTCTAGATTACTGCCCCGATGAAACGTCTGTTCTCGATGCTGGTCCCCGAAGCGCCGATCCTCGTCGCGATGGCGCTGCTGCTCACGCTGCCCTCACTGCGCGGCACGGCCAACGCACTCGAAAACGTCTTCCCCTTCACCGTCGTCGCCGCCGCGCTGCTGCTGGGCTGGCGCTTCAACCGGTCGCGGCTCGTCTTTGCCATCGCGCTGCTCGCCCTGACCGAATACCTCCTGGTCCACGGCGTCGTCAGCCGCAAGGACCTCGTGCTGTTCGACGCAATGACGTTCCTGCTGCCGATCAACCTGGCGCTCGTCGCGCTGCTGCCCGAGCGCGGCACCCTGACCGTGGCGGGCATCCTCCGCTGGATCCTGCTCGGTGTCCAGGTCCTCATCGTCGTGTTCATCGCGCAGTCGTTTCCGAACGAGGCGCTCACGTTCCTCACGAGCCGAATCCTCCCGGCGCGCTTCACGGCGTGGACTCCGGTCGGGCAGCCCGCCATCCTCTCTTTCGTCGTGATCGCGGTGCTGCTGACGATGGCCGCGCTCCGCGAGCCGCAGTCACCCGTCCGCGGCTACGTCTACGCGCTCGTCGCGGTGTTTGCCGCACTCTCGTGGCGCGCGGCCGGACCGGGGCAAGAGCTGTGGCTCGCGACCGCCGGCCTGATTCTCGTGGTCGCGGTGATCGAGGCATCCTACCTCATGGCCTACCGCGACGGCCTGACCGAGCTGCCCGGCCGGCGAGCGCTCAACGAGGCATTGCCCCGGCTCTCGGGCCAGTTCACGGTCGCGATGGTGGACGTCGATCACTTCAAGCGATTCAACGACACCTACGGCCACGATGCCGGCGATCACGTGCTGCGCCTCGTCGCAGCGCGCCTTGCGCAGGCGACCGGCGGCGGCACGGCCTACCGCTACGGCGGCGAGGAGTTTGCGCTCGTCTTCCCCGGCAAAGGCCAGGAGGAATGTCTGCCCCATCTCGAGGAGCTGCGGGAAACGG
>Ga0310811_10006148_pt1 | contig 15306 bp, 13 predicted proteins | sample YCmetagenome_FD_207642 | JGI IMG/M metagenome (GOLD analysis project Ga0310811, IMG submission 207642) | Soil microbial communities from experimental microcosm in Duke University, North Carolina, United States - YC | ecosystem: Engineered > Artificial ecosystem > Soil microcosm > Unclassified ...
CGATCCGACCGGATGCAGAGGGTGCGAAACCTCCTCAGGGGCCACCAAGGACCATCCGGTGAGTGAAGACAGAGCACGACGCTTCCCTTCCTGGTTGCGACGTCTTTCTCTTCCCGGGATCGCATAACAGAAGACCGAACCAACGGCCTCGACGTCGCAACAGGAGAGGGGAGTCGGGAGGATCCACCGGACGAAAGTCCGGCAAGATGCGGGGCGGTGACCGACCCCGCCGGCTCCCGGCACCAACCCTCAGGGACCGAATGCAAGACGCCCTGGTCTGGAACGAAGGCGTCGGCGCCGGCGCGTGTCCGCATCGCGGCGGGTAACCGTCGCGGCGCGAGGCACCGAAGCTCGAGTCACTACTCTGCTCCTCCGCCCTCAACGGGCGGGGAGCGGAGACGGACTCTTTCCACAACCTCCCGCCGAACTCTCCACACCCACCTGTCGCAAGCGCGCAAACGCGCGCAGCATCTCCGCATCACTCACAACGATGAGGAGACCATGTCGATCAATCGGACCATCGACGCAGGATGCGCGCCGTCCGCTCTGTCGCCGAGCAAAGAGGGGTTGGCTTTCCTGAAAGCCCGCGAGGGATTCGCGGCAGGCGTCTACGCCGACGTTGCCGCCATCACCACCGTCGGCTACGGCCACAAGATCCGGCTGGGCGAATCCTTTCCAAACGGTGTGACGCGCGAGGAGGCCGAGCGGCTGTTCGCAGCGGATGTCGCGGCGGCAGCGGCGGCCGTGCGGCGACTGGTGAGGGTGGATCTCACGCAGGCACAGTTCGATGCGCTGGTGTCGCTGGTCTACAACGTGGGCGAGGGCGCGTTCGCCCGCTCCGCGCTGCTGCGATGCCTCAACGACCGGGATCATGCCGGCGCTGCGGCGGAATTTCTCGACTGGGACCGCGTCACCGTTGCCGGTGCCCGGGTTCGCAGCCGGGGGCTCGCCCGCCGCCGTGCCTGCGAGCGCGCGCTGTTCCTCACCGGCCGCTACGAGGAGACGGCCGATGCCTGAACAGCCGACCCACAGCCATTCCGCGGGCCCGGACGCGAGCCTCGGACCGTTCGAAACGCACCCCTGCCAGACCCTGGCAGGCGGGCCCGGGGACTGGAAAACGGGGGCTTCGGGGCTTATAAACAGGGTCCCGCGGCGGGTATCCGACCGTGGCGAAAGGACATTTGGGATATTTCCGATGGCGATGCCGTCGAAACCGATGAAGTGGGCGCCCGACAGCTGGCGCGCGAAGCCGATCCTGCAGCAGCCGGATTGGCCAGATAAGGCCGCGCTCGAGACGGTCGAAGCGCAGCTCAAGCGCTATCCGCCGCTGGTGTTCGCGGGCGAGGCGCGCCGCCTGAAGGAGCGCTTGGCCCAGGTTTCCGAGGGCAAGGCTTTCCTGCTCCAGGGCGGCGACTGCGCGGAAAGCTTCGCCGAGTTCCACCCCGACAACATCCGCGACACCTTCCGGGTGCTGCTGCAGATGGCGGTCGTGTTGACCTACGGCGCGGCGCTGCCCGTCGTGAAGGTCGGCCGCATCGCCGGCCAGTTCGCCAAGCCGCGCTCCGAGGACCTCGAGAGCCGCGGCGGCGTCAGCCTGCCGTCCTATCGTGGCGACATGGTCAACGGCATGGACTTCGCGCCCGAGGCGCGCAAGCCCGATCCGCAGCGCCTGATCCAGGCCTACAGCCAGTCGGCCGCGACGCTCAACCTCATCCGCGCCTTCGCCCAGGGCGGTTTCGCCGACCTGCACCGCGTGCACCGGTGGAACCTCGGCTTCGTCGAGAAGAGCCCGCAGGGCGAAAAGTACCGCGCGTTCGCCGATCGCATCGCCGAGACACTCGCCTTCATGGAAGCGTGCGGCATGACGTCGGAGACGTCGCCGCAGATCCGCGAGACCGAGTTCTTCACCTCGCACGAGGCGCTGATCCTCGGCTACGAGCAGGCGCTGACCCGCATCGATTCGCTGACCGGCGAGTGGTACGACTGCGCCGCCCACATGCTGTGGATCGGCGACCGCACGCGCCAGCCCGACAACGCCCAGGTCGAGTTCCTGCGCGGCGTGAAGAATCCCGTCGGCATGAAGGCCGGCCCGACACTCGCCGTCGACGACTTCCTGCGCCTCGCCTCGGCGCTCAACCCGGAGAACGAGCCCGGCCGCCTCACCATCATCGCCCGCATGGGTTGGGACAAGGTCGAGGAGAAGCTGCCGGCGCTGATCCGCGCCGCCAGGCGCGAAGGTCTGAAGCTGGTGTGGTCGTGCGATCCGATGCACGCCAACACGGTGAAGTCGTCGTCGGGCTACAAGACCCGCCACGTCGACCGGATCCTCGCGGAGGTGCGCGGCTTCTTCAACGTGCACATTGCCGAGGGCAGCCACGGCGGCGGCATCCACTTCGAGATGACCGGCCAGGACGTGACCGAGTGCGTCGGCGGCGCCCAGGCGATCTCGGAAGCGGCACTGGCCGATCGCTACCACACACACTGCGATCCACGCCTCAACGCCAACCAGGCGCTCGAGCTCGCGTTCACCATCGCCGAAGAGCTGCGCCGCGAACGCCTCGCGGGCGTCGAGAAGGCGCGGGCCGCCGGCGCGAGCTGAGCGTCCGCTCGGTCCGCGCCGCATGTCCGACACCCTCGCACTCCACATCGCCCAGCTCGACCCGGTTCTCGGCGACATCCCGGGCAACGTCGCGCGCCTGAAGGCCGCCCACGCAGACGCAGCGAAAGCCGGCGCCGACCTCGTCATCGCCGGCGAGCTCGCGGTGTGCGGCTATCCGCCCGAAGACCTCGTCATGAAGCCCGCGTTCCTGCGCGCGGTCTCGGCCGGGATCGAGGCGCTGGCACTCGCGACCGTGTCCGGCCCGGCGATGCTGGTCGGCGCGCCACTCGCGGAGAACGGGCATCGCTACAACGCCGCCGTGCTGCTCGACGGCGGTCGCGTCGTCGCGGTGCGCGCGAAGTGGGACCTGCCCAACTACGGCGTGTTCGACGAGAAGCGCGTGTTCGACTCAGGCCCGCTGCCCGAGCCGATTCCGTTCCGCGGCCGAACCCTCGGCGTCATGGTCTGCGAGGACATGTGGAAGCCCGACGTGACGCGCCATCTCGCCGAGCGCGGCGCCGAGGTGCTGATCGTCATCAACGGCTCGCCGTTCGAAACCGACAAGACGGGCGTGCGCGCCGCACTCGCCCGCGACCGCGTCGCCGAGTCGGGCCTGCCGCTGGTCTATGTCAATCAGGTCGGCGGCCAGGACGAGCTGGTGTTCGACGGCGCGTCGTTCGCCATCGGCGCCGACGGCAAGCTCGCGGCGATGCTGCCGTCGTTCCGCGAGAGCGAAGGGCTCGTCCGCTTCGAGCGGCGCGGCAAGGCGTTGGTGCCGCGCCAGTCGGATCTGGCGCCGGTGCCGGGCCGGCTCGACGCCATCTATCAGGCGATGATGGTGGGCCTGCGCGACTACGTGAACAAGAACCGGTTTCCGGGAATCCTGCTCGGGTTGTCGGGCGGCATCGATTCGGCGCTGTCGGCGGCGGTGGCGGTCGATGCGCTCGGGCCTGAGCGCGTGCGCTGCGTGATGATGCCGTCGCCCTACACCTCGCAGGAAAGCCTCGACGACGCCGAGCAGGTGGCGAAGGCGCTGAAGATTCGCCTCGACAGCATCGCGATCGTTCCGGCGATGGAGGCATTCGCGACCATGCTGGCGCCGGTGTTCGCCGGCACCAACGCCGATACCACCGAGGAGAACATCCAGGCCCGCTGCCGCGGCATCACGCTGATGGCAATGTCGAACAAGTTCGGCCACATGGTGCTGTCGACCGGCAACAAGTCGGAGATGTCGGTCGGCTACGCCACGCTCTACGGCGACATGTGCGGCGGCTACTCGGTGCTCAAGGACGTCTACAAGACGACGGTGTTCGAGCTGTCGCACTGGCGCAACGCGCACGTGCCCGAAGGCGGCCTCGGACCCGCGGGCCTCGTCATCGGCGAGCGCGTCATCACCAAGCCGCCGACCGCCGAGCTCAAGCCCAACCAGAAGGACGAGGATTCGCTGCCACCCTACGCGGTGCTCGACGAGATCCTGAAGGGGCTGATCGAGGACGAGCTCGGCCCGGACGAGGTCGCGGCACGCCGCTTCGACGAGGCGACGGTGCGGCGCGTCTGGCGCATGCTCAACATTGCCGAGTACAAGCGCCGGCAGGCGCCGCCGGGCGTGAAAATCACGCGCCGTTCGTTCGGCCGCGACCGCCGCTACCCGATCGTCAACGCGTTCTCGGGTGCGACGTCGCTCAAGCCGCCGTCGGAAACCAAATGAACGAGGTCCGGACCCGATTCGCGCCGTCGCCGACGGGCCTACTTCACGTCGGAAACGCGAGAGTCGCGCTCGTAAACTGGCTGTTCGCTCATCAGACGAAAGGAAAGTTTTTCCTTCGTTTTGATGATACCGACGTCGACCGCTCCACGGCCGATTTTACGCTCGCAATTCGGCAAGACCTCCGGTGGCTTGGGATTCTCCGTCCTTATTTGGACGATGAGTTCAAGCAGATGGATCGCCTTGATAAATATTCGACTGCTGCTGAAAAGCTAAAGCAGATAGGGCGGTTATATCCCTGCTACGAGACTCCGGATGAACTTGAGCGCCGCCGTCGCCTTCAGGCATCCCGCCACCTACGACCAAAGTACGATAGGGCGGCCCTTCGATTAACCGATGAAGATCGCCGAAGACTAGAGAGCGAAGGGCGTCGGCCCCATTGGCGCTTCTTACTCCACGAGCGGCAGGTGACATGGAACGATGTCGTCCGCGGTCCTGTATCGATTGACGCTGAATCGTTAAGCGACCCGGTGCTAATCCGTGAAGATGGCGTTCCGCTGTACACGCTTACGAGCGTTGTCGATGACGCCGAGTATTCGATCAGCCACATCATTCGTGGTGAAGATCATCTGACCAACACCGCAGTGCAGATCCAGCTTTTCGAAGCTCTCGGCGAATCAATTCCGAACTTCGCGCACCTGTCGCTGCTTGTCGGAAAGGGGGGTGAGGGACTGTCTAAGCGCACCGGTGCATTGTCGCTTCGATCCCTGAGGGAAGAGGGCATCGAGGCAATGGCACTTAACTCGCTGCTCGCGAACTTGGGGACTTCAAACCCGGTGCAGCCGCTCGTTAATCACGACGAACTGTTGGAGCATTTCTCGCTCGAAAAATTTGGAAAGTCGCCTGTGCAGTTCGACCTTGGCGAGTTGAATGATCTCAGCGCAAAGGTGCTCCACCGGATGCCTTTCGACGTTCCGAAACAGGTCCCCGAGGGCTTGCCATCGATTAGGGAACGGTTAGTGGAGATCGGCCTCACGGAGGCCGACGAGCGGTTCTGGCTCGCGGTGCGCGGCAACATCGCCCATCTCGACGAGGCGAAAACCTGGTGGACGGTGGTGCGCGGTCCCATCGCGCCGGTGATCGAGGACGCCGTCCTGAGCACCGCCGCCCGCGAGCTGCTGCCCGAAGAGCCGTGGAGCGAGGCGACCTGGCCCGTGTGGACGGGGGCGGTGCGCGAGCGCACCGGGCGCTCCGGAAAGGCGCTGTTTCACCCGCTTCGGCTCGCGCTGACGGGCCGCGAACATGGACCCGAAATGAAGAATCTGCTACCCCTCATCGGCCGCGAGCGGGCAGACAAGCGCCTCGCCGGCGCTACCGCCTGATGCGGCGCATCCCACGGAACTCCCAGTGACGCTCACCCTCCACAACACGCTCACGCGGCGGCAGGAGCCGTTTCAGCCGCTCGATCCCTCGAACGTGCGCATGTACGTGTGCGGGCCGACCGTCTACGACCGCGCCCACATCGGCAACGCGCGCCCCGTCGTCGTGTTCGATGTGCTGTACCGGCTGCTGCGCCACATGTACGGCGCCGACCACGTCACCTACGCGCGCAACATCACCGACGTCGACGACAAGATCATGGCGGCCGCCAGGGAGCGTGGCATCGCCATCGACCAGCTCACCGCCGAGACGACGGCGATGTACCACGAGGACATGGCGGCGCTCGGAGCACTTCCGCCCGACATCGAGCCGCGCGCGACCCAGCACATCGCCCAGATGGTCCGCATGATCGGCGAGCTGATCGAGTCGGGCCACGCCTATGCCGCCGACGGCCACGTGCTGTTCCACGTGCCCTCGATGAAGGATTACGGCAAGCTGTCGCGGCGCTCGCTCAAGGAGATGATCGCCGGCGCACGGGTCGAAGTCGCTCCTTACAAGAAAGACCCCGCCGACTTCGTGCTGTGGAAGCCGTCGGCGGCCGACCAGCCGGGCTGGGACAGCCCGTGGGGCCGCGGCCGTCCAGGCTGGCACATCGAGTGCTCGGCGATGTCCGAAGCGCACCTCGGCGAGACCTTCGACATCCATGGCGGGGGCCTCGATCTGATCTTCCCGCACCACGAGAACGAGATCGCCCAGTCGACCTGCGCCCATCGCGGCAGGGAGTTCGTGCGCGTCTGGCTGCACAACGGATTTTTGTCGGTGAACGGCGAGAAGATGTCGAAATCGCTCGGCAATTTCTTCACCGTCCGCGACCTGCTGGCCAAGGCGCCGGGCGAGGCGATTCGCGCCTGCCTGCTGTCGGCCCATTACCGCGCTCCGCTCGACTGGACCGACGAGGCGCTGAGTAATGCCCGCCAGGGACTCGATCGGCTGTATGGCGCGCTGCGCCAGGCCAGTCCCGGCCCGGTTGCAAAGGAGATCCCGGCGGGCGTCCTGGCCGCACTCGACGACGATCTCAACACGCCGAAGGCGGTCGCAGAGTTGCACGAGCTCGCGGGCAGGATCAACAAGGCCCCGGAGGCCGAGCGCGCAGGGCTAGCCTCGTCGCTCCGGGCCGGCGGTGCGGTCCTCGGGCTGTTGCAGGCCGATCCCGAAACATGGTTCAAATGGCAACCGGAAGGTGGCGCCGGGCTGACCGACGCGGCGATCGACGATTTAATCGCACGTCGCGCCGAGGCCAAGAAGTCTCGGAATTTCGCCGACGCCGACCGCATCCGGGACGAGCTGAAGCAGAACGGCGTCGTCCTCGAGGATTCGTCTAAAGGGACGACGTGGAAGCGGGTGCGATGAGCGATCGCGTCTATCTGTACGACTCGACGCTGCGCGACGGTGCGCAGACGCAGGGCGTCGACTTCAACGTCGCCGACAAGACGGCGATCGCGGAAGCGCTCGACTCGCTCGGCATCGACTATGTCGAGGGCGGTTGGCCGGGTGCCAACCCGACCGACGACGCGTTTTTCGCGACCCCTCCCAAATTGAAACACGCGCGCTTCACCGCCTTCGGCATGACGCGGCGCGCGGGCCGCAGCGCCGACAACGATCCGACGCTGGTGGCGCTGCTGTCGACCAAAGCGCGTTCGGTCACCATGGTCGGCAAGACCTGGGACTTCCAGGTCGAGGTTGCGCTCGGCATTTCCAAGGACGAGAACCTGCGGATGATCTCGGACAGCATCGGCTACGCGAAGTCGCGCGTGGACGAGGTGATGTTCGACGCCGAGCACTTTTTCGACGGCTACAAGGCGAACCCCGAGTACGCGCTCAAGGCGGTGAAGGCGGCGTACGACGCGGGCGCCCGCTGGATCGTGCTGTGTGACACCAACGGCGGCTCGCTGCCGCACGAGATCGAGCGCATCGTCGGCGAGGTCGCGAAGACGATCCCCGGCGACCATCTCGGCATCCACTGCCACAACGACACTGAAAACGCCGTCGCCAATTCGCTGGCCGCGGTGCGCGCCGGCGCGCGCCAGATCCAGGGCACGCTCAATGGCCTGGGCGAGCGCTGCGGCAACGCCAACCTCGTCTCGCTCCTGCCGACGCTGATGCTGAAGATGGGCTTCGAGACCGGCGTGTCGAAGGACGGCCTCAAGAAGCTGACGCACGTCTCGCATCTCCTCGACGAGCGCCTCAACCGGGCGCCCGCGCGCAACGCCGCCTACGTCGGCGAATCGGCGTTCGCCCACAAGGGCGGGCTGCACGTCTCGGCGGTCGAGAAGGACCCGCGCTGCTACGAGCACGTCGATCCGTCGACGGTCGGCAACCACCGCCACATCGTCGTCTCCGACCAGTCGGGCCGGTCGAACATCATCGCGCAGCTGCGCGAGGCCGGGATCGAGTTCGATCCCAAGGACCGGCGCGTCGTCGATCTGCTGGAGACGGTGAAGGCCAACGAATACGAGGGCCTGTCGTACGACGGCGCCGAGGCGAGCTTCGAGCTCGTCGCCCGGCGCGCGCTGGGCGAAGTGCCGGAATTCTTCAAGCTGACCAGCTTCCGCGTCCTCGACGAGCGGCGCTGGAACGCGCGCGGCCAGCTCATCACCCTGTCCGAGGCCACCATCAAGGTGTCGGTGAAGGGCGAGAGCGCGATCGAGGTGGCCGAGGGCAACGGCCCCGTCAACGCGCTCGACAACGCGATCCGCAAGGCGCTGGCGCCGTTCTATCCCGAACTCGCCGACATGCAGCTCACCGATTACAAGGTGCGCATCATGACGCCGAAGGAGGGCACGGGCGCCGTGACCCGCGTGACGATCGAGAGCCACGACGGCCAGGGTGAGCGCTGGTCGACCGTCGGTGTCTCGACCAACGTCATCGACGCCTCGTTCAACGCGCTCTACGACGCGATCATCTACAAGCTCCTCCGCGCCGGCGCGCGGCCATCCTGACAATGACCGCCGGCACGAAGAACGCGCGGCGCGCGGCACCGGCGACGCCGGGTCCGGCCATCGTGCTGGTGCGGCCGCAGCTCGGCGTGAACATCGGCTCGGCGGCCCGCGCCATGCTCAACTGCGGTCTCGCCGATCTCAGGCTCGTGGCACCCCGCGAGGATTGGCCCAACGAGCACGCTCGGGCGTCCGCTTCGGGCGCCGACGTGGTGTTGGAGCGGGCGCGGGTGTTTCCGACCGTGGCCGACGCCATCGCCGACCTGCACACGGTCTACGCGACCACCGCGCGCGGCCGCGACATGATGAAGCCCGTCGTGACGCCGCGCGTCGCTGCGGAGAATATCCGTGCCGACGAGGCGGGCGGAAAGCGCGTCGGCATCCTGTTCGGGCCCGAGCGCACCGGGCTCGAGAACGACGACATCGCGGTGGCGTCGACGGCGATCGCCGTGCCGCTCAACCCGACCTACTCGTCGCTCAATCTCGCCCAGGCCGTGCTGCTGATCGGCTACGAGTGGTTCCAGGCAAATCCAGCCGAGGTCCCGCCGTTGCCGGAGTGGACCGAGAACGATCCAGCGACCGGCCAGTCGCTGACGTCGCTCTACGAGCATCTCGAGAGCGAGCTCGACCGCGCGGGATTCCTCTATCCGCCCGAGAAGCGGCCCGGCATGGTCATCAGCATCCGCAACATCTTCGCCCGCGTCGGCCTCACTGAGCAGGAGGTCCGCACTCTGCGCGGCATCATCAAGGCGCTGGTCGAGCCCCGTGCCCGGGGCGAGAGCGCCGAGCGGCCACTCGGCCGCAAGCCCCGCGAGCACTGAGGATCAAACGGGCCGTCAGCCGTTGTCGTTGTCACTGATGAGGGGCATCCGCCGAAACCGTCGATCACGCTGGGCAACAGGCGCTCGCCTTGCCGTCGCACCTCGGCGCGATAAACGGTGAGCAGTCGCTGTGCTTCGGTGACGACCCAAGTCGCGAACCCTTGCCCCGGCTCTCCTCGCCGAGCGCGCTAGGGCACAGGTGGGCCTGCCGGCTGGCGGCGATCTCGCGGTGGAGGGCGTCGATATGGGCGTCAAATTCGCCGGCCGGCTCGGAGGCGATTCCCAAGGGGGCGACGGTCGTCGGACACTAGCGTAAGCGTGCTCGGGACTGGGGCCGGAGGACTACACCGGCGCGGTACCCGAGTGTGCGAAAAGGCAGCCCGATTCGGTCAATTCGTCGCGGGCGAGGGCCCGGAAACGGCCGTCCGGCGCGGTTTGACAATCAGACAGGGCTGACTATAGTGCGCCCCTCGCGCCGGAAGCCCCGGCGCGTACTCCCGAGAACGCGGGTTGTGGCGGTCGTTATCGGCCGGTCCAAAATCCCGTCCAAATCAAAGGCTTACCGGCCTGAATTTGGGCCTATCGGGACACCTCAATAACTCCGCCAACACGGGTATTCCATGACCAAGCGCATCCAGTCCAAGTACAAGATCAACCGCCGCCTCGGCCTCAACCTCTGGGGTCGCCCGAAGAGCCCGGTCAACAAGCGCGAATCCGGCCCCGGCCAGCACGGCGCCAAGCGGAACAAGCCGTCCGATTACGGCATCCAGTTGATGGCGAAGCAGAAGCTGAAGGGCTACTACGGCAACATTGGCGAGCGTCAGTTCCGCCGCTACTACGAGGAAGCGATCCGCTCCCGTGGCGACTCAGGCGACCACCTTGTCGCCCTGCTCGAGCGCCGCCTCGACACCGCGGTGTACCGTCTCAAGTTCGTCGTGACCCCGTTCGCCGCGCGCCAGCTCGTCAGCCACGGCCACATCACGGTCAACGGCAAGCGCGTCAACATTCCATCCTACATCCTCAAGGAAGGCGACGTGATCCAGGTGCGCGAGAAGTCGCGCCAGATGACGACGATCCTCGCCGCCGTCGAGAGTCCGGAGCGCGACGTTCCCGACTATTACGACGTCGATCACCGCGAGATGAAGGGCACGTTCGTCCGCACCCCGAAGCCGGCCGACGTGCCGTGGCCGGTGCAGATGGAGCCGAACCTGGTGATCGAGTTCTACTCGCGCTAACGCGAGCCAGAGCAGCGAACGAAAAGCCCCGGACCGAAGTCCGGGGCTTTTTGTTTTTGGCACGCTCACTCACCGCTCGACGATGCCGCTCTCGGCGAGCTTCATCTCGCGGTGCAGGTGCTCGATCGTCGACGGCGAGATCGCGTACACCCGCTTGACCAGCGCTGCCAGCTCCTCGCCGGGCGACGGGTCGATCGTCAGCTTCATCTTTTCGGCCTCGGCGATGAACTCGGGATCCTTGGCGATCTTGGCGAAGATGCGCCGCTGCTCGGCGACGACCTCGGGCGCCATGCCGGGCGGCGCCAGGAACGGCCGGCCGATGTCCTGCTTGGCCAGCAGTATTTGCAGCATGTCGCGATCCTCGTCCGACTTGATGTAGTTGACGATCGTCGGCACGTCGGCGAGCTCCGGCACGCCGGTGAACGTCACCTGCAGCAGCAGGCGGATCTTTTTCTCCGCGAGCCAGTTGGCGCGGGTCGACTTGATACTGCCCCATTCGAGATTGATGGTGCCATCGACCTCGCCGCGCTCGACCGCGAGCGCCACCGCGTTGGTTCCGGGATAGCCGGTGATGATCTTGAATCGGGTGCCGAGCAGGCGGTTGAGCATCGCCGGGATGATCGACGAGTCGCCGGCGACGTTGCCGAGCGCCATGCCCTTATCGAACACGTCGGCGAGCGTCTTGACCGACGAATCCGTACGCACGATCAGGATGTTCTTGAGGTCGCCGAGGCTGATCAGCCAGTTGAATTCGCGCGGGTCGTACTGCGCGCCGGCCATGCCCTGAAGCGGCGCGAACACCGAGCTGCCCTGGGTGCTGGCGATGGCGGTGCCGTCGCGCGGTGCCGAGTTGTACATCCAGTTGAGGACGACGATGCCGCCGGCACCGGTCATGTTTTTCGCGATCACCGTCGGGTTGTCCGGCAGCTCACGCTGCAGATAGCGCGCGGTGAGCCGCGCGTACTGGTCGTATCCGCCGCCGGCGGCCGAGCCGATGGCCAGGGTCACCGGGCCGCGGCCCTGGGCCAGCGCCGGAGACGCGAGCGCGGCGACCGCCGCGAGGATCCACGCCAACGCCCACACGCACCGCCACTGCTGCGCCATCGCGACACCCCTTGGACCCGCACTGGTCGAATCTGGACTGGCCGAACGTGACCGGCTACTTGGCTCCCTCGGTCAGCTCGACCTCGAAGCCGTCGGGATCGAGCGCGTATGCGAAGCGGATTCTGCCGCCCAATTCGCGGTGCGGCTTGGCGAAGCGGACGCCCTCGGTTGCCAGCCGCCCGCACAGTTCGGTCAGGTCCGACACCGCGACATTGATGTGGCCGTGCCATTTGGCGCCGGCGTGCTCGGTGCCGGAGATCAGCTCGAGCGCCGGATAGGTCGCCTCGTCGCCATAGCCGACGTAGACCGTCGGCGTCGGCGACTCGCGGCGTTCGCGCATGACGCTCATGCCAAGCAAGCGGGTGTAGAAATCGACCGAGCGGTCGAGATCGACAACCGGCAGCATGGTGTGGCGGAGGCGGAATCGCAGGTCGGTCATGACGTCACATCCCCGGCTGGCCGCGCACGACCTCGCCCGGCGTGTGCGTCACCTGCCAGACCAGCGCCGGAGTCGAGCCGGTGTTGACGAACTGCTCGTGCTCATTCGCCGCCACCAGCGCGCAGTCGCCGACCTTGAGCGTCTTCTGCGTCACCTTGCCGTCGGCATGGCGCGTCCGCACGGTGAACTCGCCTTCGATGACGTAGAGCGCCTGGCTCGTGCCCTCGTGGAAGTGGAAGTCGTTGCCCTCGCCGGGCTGGTACTGGATGCGGGCGACCGTCAGGTAGTCGTCCTTCATCAGCACCTTGCGACGGCCGCCGTCGACGTGGGTGAGATCGCGATTGGGCCGCCAGACCTCGAGCATCTCGGTCATCGTTCGCTCCCTGTCTATGTCTGGCCGTGGTCGTTGATCGCCCAGCCTGCCGGAATGGTAGTGCCGGCGGGTCGCTCGCGCCAGCGGCTCACCCAAGACCTGGCTGATCCAGATAGCCGAGGGCGCGCCAGACGCGCGTCGCCGCCGGGTGCAGCGGCACGAGTTGCGGGGTGTCGGGCGCCTCGCGGCACATCCGCGCCACCGGGAGGGGCCCGGGGCTCTGCCATGGAATCCTGTCCGCGCGGGCGGCCAGCGCCTCGCACACCTGCGTCACGAACTCGCCCGAGGCGTCGGCGCGGACGAGGATCGGCCAGCCGCTGAAGTCGAGCGACAGCACGTCCTCCTGAAGGTTCGGGAAATCGGCCTTGGGAACGATCCCGCGCCGGTAGCCCAAGGCTTCGAGTTTGCGCACCGTGTCCTCGCGCATCTGGAGGAAGCGCATGCCGATGGTCGGCGCATCGTTGCACCAGTTGGTGACCGACTCGTCGAAGATCGCGTCGATCTCGCCGTTGCGGTAGGCGTCCATGCGCGGGCCGTTGAAGTAGGGCAGGGTGCCGCCGTAGGCGATTTTCCCGCCCCAGCGCTCGATGTCGGCGAGCGAGCAGCCGCAGGCGGCGAGGATGTCGTCGAGCATTGGCTGGAGGTAGTGGTCGCGCTCGCCGCGCAGGCTGAGCCGGAGCGGCAGCTTGCGCTCGGCGATCTCCTCAATATGGGTGATGCCGAGATCGCCGCGCACGCCGAACAGGCAGAGGTCGAACGATGGGATGACGGCGATCGGCCGCACCGGCTGCGGCGCCTTGAACATGCCGTTGCCGCGAACCGCGACCGACAGCGCCGCCGACGGGTTGGTGATGGCGAGATCGGCCTCGCCGCTCGCCACCGCCGCGATACCCTCGGTGGTGCTGGAGCCGAACAACGCGAGACGCCACTCCTTGTCGCCACGCGCCGGGCGCAGAAGCACCTTGGCCTGGATGTTGGTCTGATCCTTGCGGCCGACCAGCTCGGAAGCGATCTCCAGCACGACACGCGAACGGATCGTCGCGGTGGCGGGCCGCGTCTCTCTCGGAAGCTTCATGTTTCCCCCTGTTTTCACCATCATCGGCGCGTGCGCGACTGCGGTAAAGTGCGCTTGGCATCGCCCTGGCTGCGGAGCAAGATGCCGCCCCGCACATGAGGCACCGTATGACCGAGCAAAATCCTCCCGCATCGCTGAAGCTGACCACCGGCCCAATCCGCTACATGGTCGACAGCTACATCGAATGGGCGAAGAACGAGGGTCCGCCCATCGTCGAGGATTTCGGCGTCAATCTTCTGGAGGTCGAGACCGGCCGCTGGCCGCGCTTGGGCGATGGCTGTAACGGCACGATCGTCCGCCTCAAGGGCGGCGGCGAGCACATCGGCGTGTTCGTGCTGGAGATCCCGCCGGGCGGCAAGTCGGCGCCGCAGCGCCGCGCCTTCGACGAGGTGATCGTCTGCCTCGCGGGCCACGGCAGCGTCGCCGTCGAGACCGCCGACGGCGGCAAGCACACGTTCGAGTTCGGGCCGCGCGCGATGTTCGCGCCGCCGATGAACGCGCGCTATCAGATCTTCAACGGCTCCGGCCGCGAGCCCGCGCGCCTCACCGTTGCCCACGACCTCGTGTTCGTGATGAATTTTTTCCGCAACGACAAATTCATCTTCGACAACCCGGTCGGCTTTCCGGAGCGCTCGGGGCAGGCCGGCTACTACGCTGGCGAGGGCGAGCTGACGTCGATCCGGCCGGGCCGCAACCTGTGGGAGACGAACTTCGTTTCCGATCTCGCCAACTTCCAGCTGATGGCGTGGGAGGCGCGCGGCGCGGGCTCGTCGAACATGCAGTTCCTGCTCGCCGAGGGCTCGATCGGCGCCCACATCTCGGAGATGCCGGTCGGCACCTACAAGAAGGCGCACCGTCACGCCGCGGGTGCCCACGTCTTCGCGATGACCGGCACCGGCTACTCGCTGCTGTGGTACGAGGGCGAGAAGGACTTCATCCGTCGCGAGTGGAACTACGGCTTCGTCTACGCGCCGCCCGAGAACATGTTTCACCAGCACTTCAACACCAGCGGCGAGCCGGCGCGCTACATGGCGATCCTGTTCGGCTCGAAGCGCTACCCGATCACGCTCGAGCGCCGCGCCAACTCGGAGACGCAGCGCACCGACACCAGCGTCAAGGACGGCGGGCGCCAGATCGAGTATCGCGACCAGGACCCGCGCATCCACACGATGTGGCTCAAGGAAATGCGTGCCAACGGCGTGCCGTCGCTGATGGGAAAGCACATCGACGAGAGCGCGTTCGCGTGAGGCGGACGCGGCGCGGGCGCTAGGCCTTCGACAGGGTGCTTCGCAGGAACGCGATCACGCGTTCGTTGAAAGTTTCGGTGTGGTCGAGCTGCGGGTAGTGGTTCGCGCCTTCGATCACCGCGAGCGTGGAGCGCGGAATGCCCGCATGCAGAATGCGCGCGCTGTCGAGCGGCGCGCGGCCGGCCACCGACGTCGCGTCGCGGTTGCCGGCGACGATCAGCGTCGGGCAGCGGATTTCGGAAAGGCGCGCGGTAACGTCGAAGCGGCCGAGATCATCCATGATCGCGATGTAGCTTTCAGGATCGTTGGCAAGATAGTGACGTTGATACCAG
>Ga0310811_10006149_pt1 | contig 15306 bp, 14 predicted proteins | sample YCmetagenome_FD_207642 | JGI IMG/M metagenome (GOLD analysis project Ga0310811, IMG submission 207642) | Soil microbial communities from experimental microcosm in Duke University, North Carolina, United States - YC | ecosystem: Engineered > Artificial ecosystem > Soil microcosm > Unclassified ...
TTCCCGGTACATGTGGCAATCGTTTCTTTCCGAATCAATTTGACGTTGGTCTGCATGTCGTCATTCTCCATTTTCTGGTCATTGCGTAACCCTGTTTGTCGCCAGCACAAAACGCGGCACGACGATACCGGGTGCTCACTTCTGCGCGTCGCCGAGCAGCTGCCGCAGCATGTACGGCAGGATGCCGCCATGGCAGTAGTAATCGGCCTCGACGGGTGTGTCGATGCGCACGCCGGCGCTGAACTCCGTCACCTTGCCCCACCCGTCGGTTGCATGCACATGCACTTCGTGCGGCGGCTCGTCGTTGCCCGCAAGACCACGGATGTCGAAGCTTTCCTCACCGGTCAGATCCAGCGAGTCTGCACTGTCGCCGCCTTTGTACTGCAACGGCAGTACGCCCATGCCGATCAGGTTGGAGCGGTGGATGCGCTCGTAGGACTCGGCAATCACCGCACGCACGCCCAGCAGCGCGGTGCCTTTGGCGCGATTCGATCCACCGCGCGCACTCCACGCCAAGCCTTAATCGCTGCAATCGCTAGCGGAACCGAGCCGAAGATGATGAATACCAGGTCGCCCGGCATGCGCATCCATTCCAGGATTCGGGTGCGTTCCATATCCAGGTATTGGAAGCGGCGGGCGTGCCAGTAGCCGTGCTCGATCACGTCCAGCAGCTGCAGGACACCGTTCGGGAACAGGCTGAACACGATCATCATCGCCAGCCCGATGTTCGTACCCCAGAACGTAACCTTGACGTACTTCTCGATACCCAGCCAGTCTTCTTCGGTGGCGGTTTGGCGCAGTACGAACACCATCAGCGCGATTGCCAGCATGCCGAACACGCCCATCAAGGCTGCGTGCGCATGGTTGGGGGTCAACATCGTGCCGGTTTCGTAGTAGCTGACGATCGGCAGGTTGATCAGGAACCCGAACATGCCGGCACCGACGAAGTTCCAGAAACCCACAGCCATCAGGAAATAGAAGGTCCACTTGTGCGGCACGCGGGTCGGTTTGCCATCCACGTCGACCATGCCCTTGGTGGTCTTGACGAAGTCCCACGCATCCAGTGTCAGCAAGGTCAGCGGTACCACTTCGAGTACCGAGAACATCGACGACATCGCCATGTTGAATGTGCTGTGGCCTTCGAAGTACCAGTGGTGGCCAGTGCCGATCAGGCCGCCGAGAAAGTACAGGATCGCATCAAGATAGATCACACGTAGCGCCACGTTGCGCTGCGCCAGTCCCAGTTGGTAAAGCACCAGCGCAACCACGGTGGTGGCAAAGAACTCAAAGAAGCCCTCCACCCACAGATGGATGATCCAGAACCGCCAGGTCTCGACCACGGTGAGGTTGGTGGACGCGCCGTAGAACAGCGCCGGGATATAGAACACTGGGATCGCCAGCGCCGCCCAAAGGAACATCCTTGCCAGCGGGCGCGCGCTGGCTCTGGCAACCTGCCTCGGCTGCGCTACCCAATAGAGCAGCGCAAACCACACCATCAGGCCTAGCACCAGCAGGTACTGCCAGAAGCGGCCGATTTCCAGATATTCCCAACCCTGGTCGCCGAACCAGTACCACCACTTGCCGAGCAGGTTGGACATGCCGGCCCATTCACCGAGCAAACTCAGTCCGATCACCGCGACAAAGGCGCCAAATAGCAGATGGATCCAGGCGGCCAATCCATGAGGTTCGTCGTCCACCTTGCGCAGCGTCCGTCCGAGGAACAGCGCGGCGGCGACATACGCGGTGGCGATCCAGAAGATCGCGCTTTGCAGATGCCAGGTGCGCATCAGGTTGCTCGGGAAAACTTCTTCAAGCGAGAAGCCGTAGAAGCCCTTGGGATCGGCACGGTAATGGCCCAGCGCTGCGCCCACCAGAGTTTGAAACAGAAACAGCAACGCCACCACCACGAAGTACTTCACCAGCGCGCGCTGGCCAGCGCTGGAGTGACCCGGCAGGATGCTCGGTGACAAGCTGTGGCCGCGCGAAATCCAGCCCAGATACTCGAACTTACCGAAAACCAGCAATACAGCCGCGATGCCGGCCAGCAGCACCAGCAGGCTCATCGCACTCCACAGGTACGCGCCGGCGATCGGCGTGTTGCCGACGAACGGCTCATACGGAAAATTGTTGGTGTAGGAATAGTCATAGCCGGGCCGATCGGCGACGGAAGCCCACGCAGCCCAGGTGACGAACGCGGTGAACTGGCGCAACTCGGAGGAATCGCTGATCAAGTCGGGCTTGAGGCCGCCATCGGTGGCGGAGTGTTTGAAGTAATCGGTCCAATGCACGATCTGCTGATTCCAGGCCTGCGTTTCCGCTGGCGTCAGGTGCAGCGTGTCGGTGGCGGCGTCATAGCGATTGGTTTTCAGCAGCACGCCGACTTGGGCGTGAACCGCCGCTTGCGGCCCCGCAGCGAGCGCGGCTAGCGGCTTGCCGTACTGCTCTTTTGCCAGAGCTTCGGCCGTATCGATGCCCATGTGGTGCAATGCTTCGGCCGAGAAGTCCGGGCCGATATACGCGCCATGACCCCAGATCGAGCCGTTGTCCATCAAGCCGTATTTCAGGAAAATCCCTTGCCCGGCACTGATGTCGGCGCCGGTGAACAACATCTGGCCCTGTGCGTCGACAATCCTGCCGGGAATAGGCGGCGCATTGCGGTAACCCATGACGGTCATCGCCACCAGCATGACGAAGCCGAATGCCATCACGACCAGGATCGACCGAATCCACCAGGGCGACAGCGTGCTGTCTTCATCGGCCAGGGGATGTGCGGCGTCAGTCATTGACCTTCTCTCCACGTAACGGCAGATGACCGTGCGTGGCCAGTCTGACAACTGGTCGTTGATCATCGGTTTGGCGTGCCGGTTCGTCAGACACCCGACGAACGGCAACCCAAACCAATGACACCGCCGGGATATGCCTAAACCGCCGAACGCAGGCGTGGCTCGCTCTGACGCTGAACCCTTTGATGTGATGCCAAGGTGACGCGAGATCTACCTCGATAGCACGAACGTGTCGGACGACAACTCGATCACTGCCTTCGCGAACACCATGCATTGCCCGCTGTTAGTCGGCTGTAACCGCGCGCGTGCATGCCGGTGCCGACAAACATCACGTCGACAACCACCGATGACAGCCAATAACGCGTTACGGCCGCGTAACGCCAGCAAGCGCATGGTGATTGCAAACCGGAGCACTTCCGGGACTGCTTCGAGCCGTCCGGACGACGCTTCGCCTTCCGACATCAACGGGTTTTCCGCGGTCGGTCCGGAGCCGCGGGTCCACCCGTTCATGACATGCAGGAAGCAAGTCCGCCCCAAGGGCAACCGCCATGTACGCCCTCAACGAAACCAATGCGCTGTACTTCTTTCCGCACAAAATAAGCTTTGCGCCATACCCCGCGGCGGATGACGTCGGGCGGCATCGACACTGGTCGCTGCGTCACGTGTCGGCGGTATCACCGCGGGCACTGCCGCTGCGCAAGCTTGCGCCCCAATCGCCCAAACCGAACCCCGCCGAACAAGGTGAAATCGATCGTCAGGCCAGCGAAGCCCATCGCATGGACGAAGCCCAGGCTGGGCCATCCACGAGCGAACCCGGCAAGCGCTGATCGTGCGGAACCGTCCAGTGCGCAGGGCATCCGCGTGCCACGCTCAGGTTCTGCAGCGCGCTCGTCAGCAAAGGAGCATGCTGGAGCGCGACATCACCTCAAAGGCATCCATCATGACCGCCGTTTCAGGCAAGACCGCCAATGGCTACACCTATAATGGCGACTACGAGCAAGCCAACGCCGACCGCATCACCTGGACCGCCACCTACCGGCTCAGGGGCATCTTCTTCGGCATGCGCCACGGCCGCATCAATGAACTGCTCGGTATCCCGGTGGGAGAGGTCGACCATATGGTGAAAGACGCCATCGAGCTGACCTGGGTGCAAGCGAATTAGAGTTGCAGCCTGCCCATCCGAGCCATATCTGCTTCGTTGGGGGCCGTCGCGGCAAGTCGTAGATCGGCGCCGTGTGTTCATCCACGCCGATATGCATCTTCAAGCCGGAGCACCGCTGATTCATCTTCTTGATCCAGCGCATCTCCAAGTCGAGCACGTGTCGCGATTCTTGGTGGATAAAAGGGCGCCCCCGACCGTGCCCCGGGAGAACTTCATCCCCTGCCTCGGCAGATGCTGACCCTGCACGCGCGCCGAAGCGTTGCTGGTCCAAGACGCATTGTGCCGAATCCGGGTAGAGGCGTGCCTTTGCTTCGTCGAAGCTTCCGGAGAAATGGCGAGAGCGCGGACAAGGCTTTCATCTCGGCCCTGCGTGCGCTGTCGCACCGACCGCGCAGGGGTTGCAGGTCACTCTGGGACGAAGCTTGGAAGGACAGGCCATCGTTCCGGCAGGAATCGCGACTCGATCCGGGTTTCCGTGGCCTGCCATGCAAGCCGCCAAGCCGGGAAGGTTTTCCACCGGAACATCGCCGTCGCCCGGACGCTCCGCCTTCCTGAAGGCGCCGATGTCTGTCGGTGCTCGGTCACGCAGGAGAAACGTATGTTGCGCAGCATGAACGACCTGGAAAGCTATGCCATCCGTGCAACGGACGGCGACCTTGGCCATGTCAAGGATTTCTATTTCGACGACCAGGCATGGGTTATCCGCTATCTGGTGGTGGACACCGGCAACTGGCTCTCGAACCGGAAGGTGCTGATCTCGCCCATCGCGGTCGATCGCCCCGACTGGGGCGGCAAAGTGCTGCCGGTGTCGATCACCAAGGAGCAGGTGCGGAACAGCCCCGGCATCGATACCGACAAGCCTGTTTCGCGGCAGCATGAAATCGACCATCTCGGCTATTTCGGCTATCCGTATTACTGGGGCGGCAGCGGTCTATGGGGCATGGGTGCCCACCCGTCCTCGATGAGGACGATGGTTCATGACAGACAAGGTACCGGTCGTCGCGAACCGCACGGCGGAGCGGGGCTCGGGCACGGACTGGACCGTGACGATCCGCACCTGCGCAGTTGCCAGGAGATATTGGGTTATCGCATCGAGGCGACCGACGGCGACATCGGCCACGTGCAGGGCCTGCTCGTCGAGGAAGACACCTGGGCCATCCGGTACATCGTCGTGGAGACGAGCCATTGGTGGAGCGGGCACCTGGTTCTGATCGTGCCCGAATGGATCCGGCACGTGAGCTGGGCGGAGAACACGGTCGCCGTCAATCTCCGCCGTCAGGCGGTGAAAGGTGCGCCACCGTACGACTCGGCCGCGGAGCTGGACCGCATGCTGGAGATGGACATCTACAAGCACTACGGACGCAACGGCTATTGGGCGGAACACGAAGAACCCGAGTTCATGGTGTCCAAGCGATAGCTCCGAGGCAGGCTGCGGCGCGCTGCGCAGCCTGCAACCGGCTACGCTGACCCTTGAGACGGGAGCGCTGCAAAACCAGCCCTGCCGGCCCAGTGTGCGATCCATGGCGCCCCGCGAAGCGGTGCCGGAGGAGGCGATTCGAGGGCTTTATCGGAGCAGGGCGGCTGCACCTCGCAGCCCGTCGCCTCGTCGAGCGGCGCAGGGAGCAGAGCTGCTGCACGACGACGCACGAAACATGAAACATTGGGCACGTGGCGGATCAATTGCGACCGACATGGATCCCCGGTTCGCTTGGCCATTTGACCCCGAGCGAGTACTCAATGCGAGGTCAGAATCCATTTCACGTCGTTTGCCGGCGCCCATCGTTGCCAACAAGGACGATGTAGACTGCGCAAGCCCGTACCTGCGGATGCTCACGGATCACCGATGCAAGCTGAAGCGCAAGGGATCCAGCCGATGTTTGCGCATCTCGCAACCGGGAGCGCCGATGCCGTACGGATCGCGGAGTTAGCCGTTTCGATCTGGAATGACGTGGGCGACGCATTGGCGCCGATCATCGGCCAGTCCGGCGTCGACGCGCTGATCAAGCGCAGTATTTATCTGACGCGCACCGCGCACCCATGCCTGCAGGGCATCGACGAGAACGTGCTGCCCTCCGATGGCCTGGCGGCATTGCGGGCGGTGCTGGAGCAACAGGAACGTACCGCAGCGATCGCGGTGAATGCCGCGCTGCTGCAGAACTTCCACAAAGTACTGATCACACTGATTGGCGCATCGCTCACCGAGCGACTGCTGCGTCCCGTATGGGAAACCCCTCGAGCGGCGATGCCGCGCAGGAAAACATGACATGACCACTGCCAAAGCCACCATCAACCGGCTGCGCACCGGCGTGCCCGGACTGGACGAGGTGCTTGGCGGTGGCCTGCCGGAGTTCTCGTTCAATGTCATCGCCGGGCCACCCGGTTGCGGCAAGACCACGCTGGCACATCAGATGATGTTTGCGCTGGCCACGCCTGAGCGTCCGGCACTGTACTTCACCGTGCTGGGCGAGCCGCCACTGAAGATGCTGCGCTACCAGCAGCAGTTCGATTTCTTCGACAACGACAAGGTCAATCACACGGTCCACTTCGTGAACCTTGCCGAAGAGACCGCCACCGGCGACTTGACCCGGGTGCTTGCGCGGATCGTCACCGAGGTCCAGGCGCACGGGCCTGCCCTGGTGTTTGTCGACTCGTTCCGCTCGGTGATCCTGGCCGGGCAGGGCGACGACAAGGGCTTCATCAGCCTGCAGCATTTCGTGCAGCAGCTGGGCATGCTGATGACCAGCTGGCAAGCGACCACCTTCCTCATCGGCGAATACTTCAGCGACAGCGACCCCAGCCCGATATTCACCGTGGCCGACGGCCTGATCTGGCTGCGCCAGAGCGTTCAGCGCAATTCGATGGTGCGCAAGCTCGACATCCCGAAGATGCGCGGCCAGTCCACGCTGGCGGGTTTGCATACGTTCCGCATCGGGATGGCGGGCCTGCAGGTGTTTGCGCCGCCACCGGTGGCCGACGCGTCGGCGGATCTTTCAAATTCGCCGTCCACCGAGCGACTGTCGATGGGCGTGCCCGGACTCGACGCGATGATGGGGGGCGGCCTGCCGCGTGGCTACTCATTGCTGGTGGCTGGCCCGTCCGGGTCGGGCAAAAGCATCCTGGCGGCGGCGTTCCTGGTCGAAGGCGCGCGCCGGGGCGAAACCGGCGTGATCGCCGCCTTCGAGCAGCGCGCCACGCGGTCGCGTGGCCAGAAGGTGGCCAAACTGATCGAAAGCGGCCGTATCGGAGTGGTCGACACCAGCGCACCGGGCCTGTCGGTGGACGAGGTCGCCATGGTGCTCACCGCCGAAGTACGGCGGCTCAAGGCCAGCCGTGTGGTGATCGACTCGCTGTCGGGCTTCGAGCTCTCGTTGGCGCCCACTTTCCGCGAGGACTTCCGTGAAGCGCTGGCGCGCATGGTGTCCGCGTTGGCCAGCACCGGCGTCACCGTGCTGATGACCTCCGAGCTTGAAGATCGCTACACCGAACTGCGCTTCAGCCCCTACGGCACGGCTTTCCTGACCGACGCGATCATCGTCCAGCGTTACATCGAGGTGGAGAGCCGGCTGCAGCGCATGATGGCGGTGCTCAAGGTCCGTGCCAGCATTCACTCGACCGAATTGCGCTTGTTCCACATCGACGACGATGGCATCAAGATCGACCAGATGCTCGCCAACTACGAGGGCTTGCTGGGAAGCAGCCCCACGCGCAGCCAGCTTGGACCTCGGCAGCGAAGCGGTCCAGACGATGGTTGAGCACTGCACTAGCACCCCATGACCGACCAGGCCAAACCGACCGAGGTCGCCGCGAACCACGCGCTGCCGCTGCTCGAAAAGAAAGCAGCCGCGCTGCGCCATGAACTTGTGGAATTGCGGCGAAAGCTTTCTCACGCGCGCCGCGCTCTCAGTGAGAGCCACGCCATTCAATTGCAGGAAGCCAACCAGGAACTGGTGCTGGCGGCATTGCATGCTGACGACATCGCAGCCATGGCCATTGCCGATTTGGCTACCTTGACCGCGGCCTTCCAATGCGATGTCGTGACCGGGACGCTCAACCGTGCCTTCATGCTGGATCGGCTGGAACGCGCCCTGCTCATGGCCCGACGCGACGGGCGGCGCCTGGCGCTGGTGTTTATCGACCTCGATCATTTCAAGCCCATCAATGACCGCCTTGGGCACGCGGTCGGCGACGAAGTGCTGCAAATCGTGGCGCGCTCGTTGCAATCGGTGCTGCGCGAATCGGATTCCGTGTGTCGCTATGGTGGCGACGAGTTTCTGGTGCTGCTGCCGGCGATCGCGGCGCCCGCCGATGCGGAGCGGATCGCCGCCGATATGCTGATGGCGCTCGGCACGCCTGTCAGCGTGGGGGGCGAGATACTGAGGCTTTCGGCAAGCCTGGGCATCAGCATCTACCCGGATGACGGCGAAGACCCGACTACCCTCATCAATCACGCCGATGCCGCCATGTACCGGCGCAAACACGCCGGGTTGGGCGATTTCCAACCCCACCAAGGAGCATGGTTCCAGGAGCAAAGCCCATCGCTGCAGGATCTGCGCGAGGCCAACGCACAACTGGTGCTGGCCGCATTGAAAGCACAGGAATCCGCGGCGGATGCAACCGAAGCGCATCGTCAGCAGTTGAAGCACATGGCGATCGTGGCGCATGAACTGCGCAATCCGCTGACTCCGCTGCGCATCGCCGCCGGCTTGCTGATCAACCGCAGCAGCACCGGCGAAATCCCGGTCGAGCGGCTTCAGGTGATCATCAACGGCCAGGTCACCTGCATGACCCGGTTGATCGACGACTTGCTCGACGCCTCGCGCCTGAGCACCAGCACGCTGCGAATCGAGCGCAGCGACGTCGATCTGGGCAGTATCCTCAACCAGGTGGCGGCGTCACACGGGCCTGGCATGGAGCTCCGTCAGCAGCGTTTCAGCATGTGCATACGGCCGGAGCCGATCCGCATGTTCGGCGACCCGATTCGGTTGGCGCAAATCTTCAGCAACCTGCTGGACAATGCCTGCAAGTACACGCCGGAGAAAGGCGAGATCGCGCTTGAGCTGGTGTTGCTGGATACCTGTGTCGTGATCACCGTGCGCGACAACGGTATCGGCATTTCTTCCGGGGCCCTGCCGACGATATTCGACCTGTTCGTGCAGGATGCCGGCGCATTGCCGCATTCCGACGGTGGCCTCGGGATCGGCCTGTCGGTGGTGCGTGAACTGGTGCAGGCACATGGAGGCAGCGTGGTTGCGCACAGCGCCGGCCGAGGTTGCGGTAGCGATTTCGTGGTAACTCTACCTCTATCAGGCTGTTGATCGGAGGTGGTTCATGGCGACACGACGAACATTCAGTAGCGAGTTCAAGCACGAGGCCGTGCGGCTGATCAGGGAACGCGGCGTAGCGGTTGCCCACGCGGCCTATTTCGCCCCAGAATCGACGCCCCGCAACCCGGAAGAGATATGCGAGCCGCTGGAAGCGGCGTGACGAGGCCGGTTGAGGTGGGGACACAAAGCGGACATTCTGTCCGGCCGCATTCGTGCTCGGTCGTTCCCTTCGGTGATAACCTCTTTCCGCCGAACCGCTTTTGAAGGGGCAGGGGAATGCCTGAGTCGCCGTTTCCACCGGGGCTTCCGTTGGTAGTGCGTCCGCGGCTCTCTCGCGGGCGTCGCGCGGTCAAGCCGATGAGTCTTGAGCTTCGTGTGTTCCTTGGCGTCTTCGGCGCCCTGGTCGCTTTCGCCGTGCTCGTTCTGGTGCTGCTGTTCGTGGCGGCACAGGCGCGTTTAGCGCATCAGCGTGCGGTGATGCAAAGCCTCACCGACTATGCGCAGCGAAGTATTCAGGCGTCTCAACGGCAAGCTGCCGTAGAGGCTGGGGAGCGTGAGGAAGCGCATGCCCGCGCTGTTGAAGCGCAGGCGCTTTGGGATGAGCATCGCCGCCTTGCCGTGAATGAACGTTGCTTGGGCGGCATGGTGATCCGGCAGGACGGGGCTACCTTTACCCAGCTGGGTGCGCCGGGTGATCCCGTGCGTTGTCGGGGCGCTCTGGCGGACCGACCGATTCACTAGCCTTTGACCAGGTACAGGCTCGGCCCTTGGCTAATGTAATTTGACATAATATACATTATGCGAAATTAAGAATGCCCCATTGGGGGCGGCTGCACGCGAGAATCCAGGCTATTTCCCGACTTGGGGATGGCAACAGGAATCGGACGATATCGACAGTATCGGCATGACGACTGGCTATATTGTCGAACCTGCCAGCTCTCCGACGCTCCATGGACAACCGCAAACCGATGCCACCACGATCTGCCGGCCCGCAAGGCACGCGACTGTTTTCCGCCGAAGAACTGCGTTTGCAGGCAAGCGAGGCGACTCCCGTTTCCACCGGGCGCGCCAGCGTCCATGAGCCGGTACTCGAAGGCGTCGGTGGCGAACTCGGCGGCCGGCGCTTTTCGGTGCGCCCCGGCCGCCAGACGATAGGCCGGCGTGGCGACAACAACATCGTGATCGGTGATTCCAGCGTGTCCGCCTCGCATGCCTGGATCATGAACCAGCAAGGCCATTACGTGATCATGAACACGCTGTCCACCAACGGCACGTTCGTGAACGACAAGCGCGTGCACGAAGCGGTACTGCGGCATGGTGATCGCATCCGGCTGGGTCAGGCGGAATTCGTGTTCCTTACCCGGGATCCCGGGGCCTCGCGCCCCCGCTGGCTGTCGTTCGCGCTGATGGGGCTGGTTCTGCTCGCTGCTCTGCTCGCTGCGGTGGCCGCGCTGGCCCGGTGGCTGCTCTGAGGGGTTCGGCGTGACTGTCCTTGCCACCGCGGCCGTGCCGCGGACCATCGGCCGCTACCGCATCGACGGTTTGCTCGGCGAAGGCGCGATGGCGGTGGTGTACGCCGGGTACGATCCCGGCATCCAGCGCCAGGTCGCCATCAAGTGCCTGCATCGCCACGTGGCCGATGATGCCGCCTACCGGCGACGCTTCCTCGCCGAAGCGCGCGCTGCCGGACACCTGATGCACCCGAATATCGTCACGATATTCGATGCCGGCGAAACCGAGGATGGCCGTTCCTACATCGCGATGGAGCGCCTCGACGGCGAGACACTGGCAAGCCGCGTCGCCAGCGAGGGGTTGCCGCCCCTGCCCCTGGTGATCGAACTGGCCAGCCAGATGGCTGCGGCGCTGGACTACGCGCACAGTCAGGGTGTCATCCACCACGACATCAAGCCCGAGAACATCATGCTGGCCGAGGGCTGGCACTACGCCAAGCTCAGCGATTTCGGCATCGCCGGACGGCGCGGCGCGCGCACGGTCAGCGACGCGGTCGGCGGCACGCCGGCGTACATGGCGCTCGAGCGCCTGCGCGGCGAACCGGACGACGCCCGCAGCGACCTGTTCTCGCTGGGCGTGGTGCTGCACTGGCTGATCACGGGCAAGCTGCCATGGCGCGAGACCGCCGACGTGCCGCGCCTGATCCGCGAACGACAGCGCTCGCCGCGTCCGGCGATCGAGCCGCTCGATCCGGCCACGCCATCGATGCTGGTGAGCATCGTGCGCACCCTGCTCGCGCCAACGGCCGACGCGCGCTATCAGAGCGGTGCCGAAGTCGTCGACGACCTGCGCCAGGCACGCCGCGAATACGAGCGCCTGCACGAGAAGCCGATCGCCAATCGCATCATCTCGCTGCGCCTGCGCTGGGCCGCTGCACTGGGCGCCACGTTGTGCCTGGTGCTGCTGGTGGGTCTGGCGGTGATCTACGCCAAGCAGAGCAGCGCAGTGACCGGACTTGCGCTGGACTTCGGCAGTTCGCTGGGCCGTATCGTCGCTGGCGAAGCCTCGGAAAACCTGCTGCTGGGCGACCAGGCTGCCACGCGCGCGCTGGTGCAGGACATCGCGAAAAACCGCCAGATCCGCTATCTCGCCGTCGCCGACCACCTGGGCGAGGTCGTCGCCAGCACGCAGCCCGGTGACGTCGGCCGGCCGCTGGTCATGCCGACCGGGCAGAAGTACCTGCCGCGCGCGGATGGCATCGACAGTTACCGCAGCCAGGTCGCCGGCGGCGACGAGATGCTGCTGTTCGACGTGCCGATCCGCTACCAGGCCAAGCTGGTGGGCGATCTGCGCCTGGGCATCAGCGAAGCGCCGCTGCACACGGCGCAGCGGACGACGCTGGGGGTGATCCTCGCCGTGCTGCTGGTGACACTGGTGGCGGTGGTCGGCGCGGCCTACTGGCTGTTCCGGCGCCCGCTCGTCCTGCTGCAGATGCTGAGCGACGCCCTGCTCCGGGTCGGGCGCGGCGACTTCCACCACCGCATCCGCCTGGTGCGCCGGGACGAACTGGGCCAGTTGTTCGCCGCCTTCAACCTGATGAACAGCGCATTGCAGGCACGCCAGCAAAACGAGGCGGGGCCGTCCACCGCTCCGCGCATTGCCGTGGACAACGCATCGCAGCCGACGCGCATCATCCAGCCGCCGGACGCCGGGCAGAACGTGCTCGAGGAGTAGCCTGGACGGCGGAAGCCTCCGGGGCGGAGTGCCGCGCCGGCACCGAACGTTGCGCTTCAGAACTGTTTCAGCCGCTGCTTGATCTCGAGCGCGCGGGCGCGGTAGACCACCGCCGGTTCGTAGGACGGGTCGATCGCCAGCACGTGGTCCCACAGTGCGATCGCGGGATCCAGTTTCTGGTCGCGGTACAGCACGATCGCGCGCTGGTGATAGGCGGCCAGCAGTTGCTGGCGCATCGAGGCGGCCGGGGGGCCGCTGGGTTTCAAGCGGGGATCCAGCGACAGCGCTTCGTCCATCTGCACCAGCGCCTGGTCCTTGTGCCCGTGTTCCAGCAGGGACACGCTCTCGCGTTGCAGGCGGCGCGCCCTTGCCGTGGCCGGTTCGCCCGCCGGCCCCTGCCCTGCACCGGCCGCGTCGACCGCGGGTGCGCTCTTCACCGGGCGGGAGGTCGACGCCGCATTGCTCGCTGCAGACGAAGCCAGTGGCAGGCGCAGCGTCTGGCCCGTGCGCAGGAGCGAGGGATCGGCCGAGCCGTTGTAGCGCGCCAGGATCAGGAAGCGCTGCGCGTCGCCGAGATGGCGGGCCGCCAGCGTGCTGTAGGAATCGCCCGGACGCACCACATAGCTGCGCGAGCGCGCACCCAGCTCCTGTTCGGGATCAACCGTGAGCTGGTGCAGCATCGATTGTGCCGTGCGGTCGTCGGGATGGACGGCCAGGTATTGCCGCAACGCGCGTTCGCCCTCGTCGTAGCGGCCGCGCTGGAGGTCGCCGCTGATGATCGCGCTGAGCGACCCGGTCGGGATGGCTGTCGCCTCGCGCGTCGTTGTCGACGGCTGGGTGACCGTGACCCTGGGCGAGCCATTCAGGCGGTCCTCGACCCGCCCCTTGAGCGTGTTCACCTGCGCGCAGCCGCTGGCAGCGAGCACGGCCAGCACGGCGGCGAGGCGCAGGGATGGTCCGGCGATGCGCCGGCCTCGATGGAGAGCTCCTGCGATGCTCATGTCTCGCCGTCGCCTTGCGCGGCCCTTGCGCCGGAACCGGGCGTCGTCGCGCCCGCGGGATGCACCATGGACCAGAGCCTTTCGCCGTAGCGCCGTATCCAGCCCTCGCCGGCGATCCGCATCAGGATCAGCGCGGCATTGTCGCCCTGCTCGCCGCCGCGCGCGGTCGCCAGTTGCAGGGCCTCGCGCAATGCGCCGGCCTGGTCGCGACGGCGTGACAACCGGCGCAGTTCGGGCGTGGACAGTTGTTCCCAGACGCCGTCGCTGCACAGCACGAAAGTCTGCCCCACGCGCAGGATCGCGCCACCGTGCTCGACCTCGGGCGGCTGCGGCCCGCCGAGCCCGCGCAGCAACTTGTGCTGGTCGGGATCGCTCGCCAGTTGCTCCGGCGCGATTTCGCCGCGCTGCAGCTTGAGCTGCGCGAGGCTGTGATCCTCGGTGCGGTTGAGGCAGTGCCGTCCCTGGAAACGATAGAGGCGGCTGTCGCCGACATGGGCCCAGTACGCCTGGTTGCCGCGGATCAGCAAGGCGACCACGGTCGAATGCGGTTCCCCGCCCGTCAGCCCCTCGCGCCGCCTGACCAGTTCGGCATGGGCTTCCTGGCACAGCGTTTCAAGGAACAGCGCCCCAGGCAGTTCGCGCCACAAACCCTGCGCCCACAGCTGATGAGCCACGTGGATCACGCCCTCGGCGGCCAACTCGCCGGCGCCATCGCCGCCCATGCCGTCGGCCAGCACCAGCAGATGCACGTCCGTGGCCGGATCGTGCAGGCAGGCCAAGGCATCCTGCTGCGTTTCGCGCCCGCCGCGGGTCCGCCCGGCGGCCACCCGCGGCTGGGAGTGGAAATCGATTGCCTGGTCCATCGTGCCCGCAGCCCCCTGTCGAAACCGATGCCGTCCCCCAGCCTCAGCGCCCGAAGTGGATTTCCTCGCCTTCGTGGTCGCGATCCCATCCACGCAGTTCGTCGCGGATGTGGGCGATGCGCTGGCGGCCGAGCGCGTTGCGTTCCTCGTCCAGCAGCTGCCCGTCCAGCAGTTCGGCCATGCGCTGCGCGGTGGGCAGCATGGTGTCCCAGGCGTCGAGTGCGGGCAGCGGCGCGGGCAGCGTCATGAAGAAGCTGAGGCCGGGCGTGCGCAGCGCGTCGAGCCGGCTCAGGTCGAAGCTGCCGGGCTTGAGCATGTTGGCGACGCTGAAGATCGGTCCGAGCTCGCGCTTGCCGTCGACAAGGCGGTGGTAGATGCCCATGTCGCCGAATTCGAGGCCGGCTTTCTCGGCCGCCACGATCAGGTCGGAACCGTTGAAGGGGCTGCCTTCGCGCGCCATCACGAACAGGGTGACGATGCGCTCCACCGCAACCTGCGGCGGACGGCGGCCGAGATCGGAACGCGGCGGCATGCGGGATGCCTGCGGTGCGGATGCGGCCGGCGCAGGAGCAGGCGCCGGGCCAGGCACCATCGGAGCGGTCGACGCCGTCGCCGGCGGGGACGACGACGGCGCGCGCAGCGCATCGACGATCGAGGCGGCCTGCCCCGCCAGCTTGCCGCGCGACTCGGCCGGCTTGCGCTCACCGGCCAGCGTGGCGCCGAGGCGTTCGAGTTCCTCGCGCAGGCCGACGTCCAGCTCACCCTGCTGCGGCGGTGGTTCGTCGGCCAGTGCATGGTCGGTGGCGCTGAAGGAAAGGCCGTCCTCGTTGCCCGCTTCGCCCAGCGTGGGTTCGCGGCGTTCGCCGCCGTGCGCGCCCTGACCGGTTGGCGCGCGTCGCCTGCCCTGCTGTTCCTTCTTCGGCTGGCCGAACAGCCAGATCAGGGCGAGCACGACCACGCCGACGACCAGCAGCGGTATGCCGACCG
>Ga0310811_10006150_pt1 | contig 15303 bp, 14 predicted proteins | sample YCmetagenome_FD_207642 | JGI IMG/M metagenome (GOLD analysis project Ga0310811, IMG submission 207642) | Soil microbial communities from experimental microcosm in Duke University, North Carolina, United States - YC | ecosystem: Engineered > Artificial ecosystem > Soil microcosm > Unclassified ...
CGTTAAATTCCGGTGGCAAACTGATGTGTCGGACTTTCGGATGCCTGTAGACATTATCATCGCGGAGACCTCTGAACAACTCTATCCAACTGCTGAATGGAAAACGGTGACACTCAAAAATACTACGCCAAGTGAAGTTGAGGTGGATGATGCAAAGTTTTTTGTAGACGTGATTCTCAATAATAAATTTTAAAATGTTAATGCATAGTTCATTAACACAAACAACAACATATCTACACACATTGCCCAACAATGAAAATAAACCAATCAGATTATTTATGTATGATGAGGCAATTTATGAACAAGTTATGAAGGAAGTATCTATTTCAGCTCTAAAAGAGATAACTTCTATCTCCAGCGTTTCGCATTAAAAATTTTAATTTTTATTAAGTCCTGAAGAAAAAGGTTCAAACTGGCGACCCTCAAGTCTCATAGATCTCTTGAAGAATAGCGAACAAAAAATTGTTTTTACCTTGGACTCCAGATAGGTTGCGTACCTATAAAGAATTTGAAAACCTTTCAGACGATTAAGCCATGCGAGTTATTGACACTATCTATCGATTCACACGAATAGTAATCAGCGTGTATCTAAAAGAAGTGACACCTGCAAGTTGGCAGGCGTGGGGTCACTTCTTTTTTTTATTTGTCAAATTTTAGAACTTACTAATGAGTCAAATTTTTGTTGTTGGAATTTGTGGGGCTACACATTATTGCTGACTCTTTACTTCAAAGTCCGTAAGGTCTTGCCATCATAACTTTACTCAGCAGCCGCCTTTGCGAGGGGCACGTTTATAAATTATTTTACTATCTCGTTCTACATAGTCGCCCGCTACAATTGGGTATGAATACTTGGGCGCGTACGATACGCCATGACTTCTTACAATTATTTTGTCGTTCACTTTCAGGTTATGCAATTGCTGAAATTCATTAGAGTTTTCCACCCCAAAACTAAGAATATAATCTTCACCATTAATCCTGACCATCACTCCGAAGCCTAATCGTGAGCCTGGCGGAAGAGTAAGAGAGGTTACAACAGCCTCCATATTTGTAGAAGCACTTGTATGTTTCCTTATTTTCGCCGCACCGGCAAGCACTTTTTGACCTTCGGGAGACGCTTCCCATTTTTTGAATTTTATACCATCAGGGGTAGCCTCCCATTTTTTCCTTGCGGCTTTCATTTCAGCAGCAGAGAGTGGTTTTGGGGTTGATTTTTTAGACGTTTCATTTTTGATTTCACGATTAGCAAATACTAGTCCGCTTACCACAACCAGTGGCAAGATCAGCGCATAAATAACTTTTTTCATATTTTTTGTTGGTTTAATTATCAATTCCAACAAAACTACAAGTCTTTGTACCCGGCTTTAGTAAAGGAATTGTTAAAAAATGTAAACGAAATGTAAAAATTGCTTGGGTAGCAAGATTTACAATCGCTGGTGGGAACAGGTACACTCGGCTTTGCCGATGGCACCGCCACAACTGCTCAGTTTTGGGGTCCAGTAGGTGTTGCCATAATAGATATAGCAGGCAATGTCTATTGAGTGATGACTTTAACCAGCGCATCCGAAAGATCACGATGCCATAACTATTGCTTTGGCTTCGCTTAGATAGTTTCTGTCGAGACGACTCAAGTTTGCACGTGAGAGAAATATTTGAATAGGAAGTATAAGAACTTCTATTTACTTGATACTCTTCACTTATTATTTTTTCACGGGAGGTATCCAGTCCTGATAAATAAATCGCAATGCGTCATAATATGCAATTATTGGCTCACTCATGTGACTTTCTTCGGGGTAGCACTTATACTTATATAAAAGTCCTTTCGGTGTTCTATTTACAATCAGACTATCAAATTTCAATAAATCAGTGTGAAATGAATCCGGGTCTTTAATCCCTTCGTTTCCAACACTGTAAAAAAAACTTTTGTTGAGAGACATTGATTTTGTCAATTTGTTCTCTGCAAGTTTTAATATGTACTTATTGTCCCACCAAAGCGAAGGACTTATGGCTACATAAGCATTAAACATATCAGGGTGAGTAAGCATACAATTTATAGTTGTAATGCCACCAAAAGAATGCCCGGCAAATATTTTGTATGGATCAATTTTATAATTTTTTTCGATGTAGGGCATTAGTTCTGTCTGCATAAATTGAAAAAAATGTTCATTGCCACCGCTTGTTTTATAGGTAGAGTCAATTTTTCCATCATAATCAATTATGCTTTTCGTAGGTGTAAGGTCTTTTCTTCGGTCTTTACTAATAATACCGACTACCATTATTGGAGGGATTATTTCATAATGGCTTAAGTAGTCAATGTATGCAGAAAGTATATGAAAATGATTTTCCCCATCCAATAGATACAACACCGGAAAAGTCTTGTTAGGGTTTGCAGAATCCTTTTTTGGAACATGAATATAAATTTGACGTTCCTGATTTAGCACTTTGGAGGGTATTGTGATTACTTCGTTAGATATGTGATTAAATAACTCAACATTTTGCCCTTTTGATTGGAATGATAAAAGTAAAAAAAATATTATGCAATATTTTGAACGATTGAGACAGGTTGACATAGTTAGATATAGATACTTTTGAATTAGTAATATATCAAAATTGTCATGAAGTGATTGGAGAACATACGTTTAGGTTAATGAAATTTCAGATGAATGCAATAATTATTTTATAACTGACAGAAATGTTGCACCAAGGTTATCGACAACGATCTTCCGATAACGCGAACTCGTACGATAGCTCGAGGTAAGAAATGCATTCCAAGGTTCGTCCCAATCCGATCGTTTGGCCATGATATAGGCGAGGTCTTCCATATTACCAAGATCAAGGTTTTGTCTTTTGACGGGCAAATTTTTCCTGACAGCATCTACGTATTCAGTAAAGTCGAGAATAGTAAAGATCTTTGGATTGGCGATGATGTCGCGCAAAATGCCCGGCCCGTTTTCAACATACTCAATTTTCAAATCCGGAGCATATTGTTTTTTAAGTTGCTCAATTCTTTTCACATGGGTGCTCCCACCGATGATCTTTGCCGTGTACCCTTTCAATAGAAATTTAATATCTCCATATGTAGTTAAATTAGGCGCATCTTTATGCGTAAGCAGAATCGGCGGATTAGAAAGGAATGGCGGAGTGAATTTGAAAACTTTCTTTCGTTCCTCTGTGATCGTAACGTTCGTTACTCCGAGAATATCTTTCGTGCTTTGCACCGTTTTTAAGAAGTCAGTGAATGCCGTTTCTTCACCAGCATATTTTACATCCACTTTCTTACCATATTTCTGTTCCACAAACTCTGCGAAATCACTGATAATTTCGACACATATACCTTTCATCTTGCCATTTTCCGAGTATATCAATCCTGGTTGTTTATAGTATACAATGGTCAGGGTGCCCTTTCCTGATGCCTTTACAGTTGCCCAACTATCTCCCTGATATTTTTGCGCACTTAGTGAAAGACATACTAAAGATAGTGTCAGTGCTAAAAAACATTTCATATCCTGTTACTTGGTTAAGTTTCAATCTGAGTGAACAATATTCCAGAGAGTTACATTTCATTCTTCACATTCCACTTCCGTAAGAAATACCTGTGTTGGGGCAAAACTAAACGTTGTGTGAAAGATCAGACACCAATAAATATGACGACTGGAAACTGTCTACTTATTACATAAAATCGAACTTGAGAATAAAAGCTGCGAGACAACTATCCATCATAACACGACTCTTTGTGAAGTTCTTTTTCAAAGTATGACGTGACAAAGGTGATTGCATACCGCCAAATTTCCCCGAAATATCGATGTACAAAAAAATAGACAAAGAAGAAATTTGATCTGCCTAGACTACAAACTGTGGGAAAACGCAGGCGCATTTGAGAAAATCCGAGAACCCTTAGAAAAACACAAGAGATCTATTTACACTAAGCGATGACTTGGCAAAAGAAAAACACCCGGCTAAGAGCGTCGGCGAACTGCGAGTGAATTCGTTGTCTATTCTTTTGTCTCCTGTAAAAAGCGTTTCAGATTTGAATTGGCTATTTTTCATTGTGAAGCAAAGAACGTATCCCCTCGATTACCAGGTAATGAATCGTCTACTATAAAAATGCCGCCTTCATCACATATTAATTTCTATCATTACAGAAGTGCCTTTGTCAGGCGAGGCTTGTATATCCAATCGGCCTCTCAAAAATTCAACCCGGTTCTGAATGTTCCGCCAGCCCATTCCCTTTGATTGGTTCAGTATATCCGTGTTAAAACCACTTCCATCATCTTCGACCGTAACAGCTAACAATTTTTCTTGTTCGAACTGATGTAACTGAACCAATACGTGTTGAGCATTGGCATGCTTAAGAGCGTTATTTACCAACTCCTGTATAATACGGTAAATAGTCACGGACGTGGTCTGCTCTATGATGGCATTGCTAATGCCTACGGACTGATACTTTACATGGATAACTCCACTGCGGTCGATCTCGTTGCAAAATTCCTTTAGTGCAGCGTCTAGCCCGTACTTGACCAATATTTCTGGCATCATATTGTGTGCTACCCTTCGCATTTCCATAATAGAACTATCCAACATATCGATACTTCGTTCAAAAGCCTGGGCGTTATCGGGAGTCATCACAATATTTCCTTTCACTCGATTCAAGGAATATTTTATGCCACTTAGCATTCCACCTAAACCATCGTGCAAGTCTTTCGCCAGGCGAGTGCGTTCCTGCTCTTCTCCTTTCAGTACGGCCGCAGTAGCCGCGAGTTGTTTTTCGGCTTCCAGCTCATCAATCTTAGCCTGCTGTAATTTTTGTCGACTGCTATAATTACGATACGTAAGCAACAGGATGGTCAGTAAACTCATCGCCCCTGCGATAAGAAAATAATTGAGTGTGCTTTTCTGGTTGAGTTGCACCTGTTGCAGTTTTATCTGGTTGTCTTTCTTTTCAGTTTCAAATTTCTTCGCAATCACCATTGTATTCTTTTGAATCTCGTCTCCTGTAATACGTCTTTCAATTTTTCCTGCACTGTCTAAAGCTAGTTCCGCACCAGTCATGTCGTGCAATGCAAATAAGATAGCTGAGAGCGACTCCAGACTTTTGGCATGCTCGTACTTCAGATCGAGATGATCAGTAATGGATAAAGAACGTGTAATGTATTTTTTTGCTTCATCCAGCTTATGTTTATATAGATAGTAGTGGGCCATTCCCCTGCTGGCTATTGCTTCGCTTTCAGGGTCATCAAGCTGCCTGCTAATCTGCAGTGCGGTTTCATAGAAAGGTTTCATTTTGTCTGGATCGTAACGGTGCAGATAGATATTGCCAGTATTCATGAGACATGCCATTTCCAATTGTTTGTGACGAAATCGTTGTGCGATAATAAGCGCCTCATTGAAATACCGCAAGGCCGAATCACCATTCACATCTGAATAATTCGTGCCCAGATTAGCTATCGAAAGTCCTAACGAAATGCTGTCCTCACTGCTTCTTAGTATTTTAACTGCTTCTTTACTAAGCGTCAGGGCTTTGTCATTTTGATTGAGTTCGCGGTAGGTATTCTGAAGCAGATCATACATTCTGGCCACCAGCATTTTTTCATTAACCAGTTCAAAATATTTTCTGGCGGTTTCATAGTAATATATCGCGCTGTCATACTCATTAACATATTGAAAAACGTTCCCAGCATTCGCAAGTGTTTTAGCTAGTATCAGGTAATCACCCATTTCCCTCGCAAGTTGAACGGATTGTCTACTTAGCATGAGTGAGCTGTCGAAAGCGCCACGTTGATTCAGAATGCTGGTATAATTGGAAATGAATTTGATACGTCCTCTTTTATAATGCAACCGTTCACTCAATTGACCAGCACGCAAATAATATCTGGCCGCTGTTTGAGGATCATCCAGTTCGTACTCATTGCCAATGTTTATATACAGCCATACTGCTGCCGTATCTTCTTTTGCCGCAGGCAGTAATTTGAGCAGACTGTCTTTATTGATTGTCGTCTGTGCCAGGCCTGCAAGGTGTATCAGGCAGATGAAGAGTATCAGCAATAGTTTTTTCATGCCATAAATTAATCTTTCCATCATCGTAAAGAAAGCCTATAGATACGATGTTTCGCCTCATCTTTTTTAATGATTTTTTCTGGATACTTTCTATAAAAGTCATCCTTTTTAACGATTGACCGGCCTGGCTGCATCAGCGACTTTTACAATATTATTTTTACACTTAAGACCTTTTAAAATGAAACCATCTTTTTTAAAATCCATGAAGATCATAGCCTCGGTAATCTCCATGCTGTGTATACTCTCACTTGTGTCGTGCGCAGTTGACGATAAAAATCCCACGCCTCCAGAGGACAAAACTCTTCGCGTAACTTCTCTTTCATCAACTACCGTACACTATGGCGATACACTTGTTATTGATGGCAGTAATTTTTCCGCCACCGCTGCTAATAATACGATCACCATTAATGGCATAACCGCCACGGTCATTGCTGCAAGCACAAAATCCCTCGAAGTGACTATACCTGCCGCAAGTGTTACAAACTGTGAGGTAAAAGTAGAAGTAGCTGGCAGCATTGTCATTGCCGGTAATATTACCTATGTGCCTGACGTATTTGTGGCAGGGTATGAAAGTAATGGCGCAACCTCCATAGCGAAGTATTGGAAAAATGAAAAGGCCATTGCCTTAAGTCAAAATGAATCGGCCTTGAATGCCATTTGTGTAAATGACAATGGTGTATATGTAGCTGGCTGGGAAAGAATAAATAATTTGCAATTGGCTAACTTCTGGAAGAACGGAACTAAGACTACGCTGGGTACTGGCGCATCTGCAGTGTATGCAATGGCAGTAAACGGAACGGAGGTGTATACCGGAGGCTTTGAAATAATAGATGGTTTCGACCTTCCCCGGTATTGGCAAAACAGTACAGGTACAACGGTAAACGTAAAAGATCCCATCATATCAAAGGACGTTCTTGGTAACGGTGCCTGTTCCGGAATTTCTTACAGCAACAATACTGTATATGCTGTCGGATCTTACCGGAATTCTCAAGGCAGATTTTCTCCATGGGAAACTACAAATGGTGAGGTGCCTGCCGAGACAATTCCCAATAACGATAAGCATTGTTTTGCCAATGGCGCTTTTCTATACGGCACGGACAAGTATGTGGTCGGTAACCAAAATAGTCCCACGACTGGATTAGCTATGGCAACAATTTGGAAGAATGGAAGTTACACATTACTGACAGATGGCGATAATTCGGTAGGTGTAGCAAAAGCAGTTGTTGTTGTTGGCAATGATGTGTATGTGGCGGGTTATGAACAAGAAAACTATAGTGGCGGAGGTCTCACATTTGCCAAGTACTGGAAAAATGGTGTGCCTGTAAAATTATCAACAGCTAATTCGAATGCTACCGGGATTGCTGTTTTTGATAACGATGTTTACGTAACGGGCTGGGAAAATAATGGAACCCAAAATGTAGTAAAGTATTGGAAAAATGGCACATCCGTAAGCTTGACAGATGGCACATTTACATCGGCCGGCAATTCTATTTTTTTACGATAAATCATATCGATTAGTTGGCTCAAAGCGTAGATGTCATCAGGACGAATGACATCTACGCTTTTTATCGAAAGGGTATCACATGAATGAACATAGATTCCGATTCTGGGATTTGTCGACCATGCATGGCAACCAACAATCTATTTTTTGTCAGACGTTACTCACTAATGATACTCAATCTCGTCAAAATAAACTATCAAGGTTGTTTCTATTTGATCTACTCTTTCCTAAAAAAAATTACGCACAACACTAAGCTATAATCAGTGGCGGTTTTTGAAAATCTAAAACATCAACCAATTTAATTTCCATAAATACGTTAAGGTCTCTATTTACACTACAAAAGTCATAGAGGCACATCCGTTTTTGTTGAACTAGTTCAATAAAGAAAAGAATTAAATTCTTTCACTTTGTCATATAAACGAAGATCTGAATGAAATCAGAAAGAATCCTTATCCTTCTTTTATATCAGAAGTTTAAGAAGGTTAGAAACTGTTAGACATAAGAGTTTGGAGGAGTCTTAATTTCCTAACACGAAAATTAACAATAATAATGTTACCATATTTTCAAAAAGACTTTCTGATTATTTACTATGATGAAGTTAACCGAATAGTAGTTTCTAAATGGGAAATACCACCCGCTTCACAAGAATTCCGAAACGGAATGGATGTGTTGATTGAGGCTCTTATTCATTTTAACACTGGCAAAGTAATTTTTGATACCGTGTATCTTGGTGCATTGTTGGACTCTGATCAGACTTGGATATCTCGCAACTGGTATGAAAGGGCAGTAAGAGCCGGCTATTCACAAGTAGCCTTTGTTATACCTCAAGAAGTGTTCACTCAAATGTTTGTAATCGAAGCAGTGAATCAAACAATTAACCGGATACCTACCGCTTACTTTCATAATATGAAAGAAGCAATTGATTGGATTAATCTCGTTTAGTGTTCTCCCTGGTGAACAACAATCACAGAGTTCAAAGATCAATCGTTGGCTAAGAAGAGGTGTTGTCGAATTTTAAGATTCATGCACCTGAAATTCACCGGTCTGCTTAGAGAACTCTCACTTCCATTTACTGTGTGTAGAAACAGCGCAGAGTAAAATAATCCATCATTTTAAGAAAATACTCCATGACTTTTCTTTGGTAATCACCATACATTTATAAATGCAAGCGAACCATTCATGAGATATTTTGTACTAAGCTATTTTGTTCTTCAGATTACATTTTTTGCCAATGCACAGTCGGAAATTCTATCGATAAAAGGAGAATGGCATGTTCGGCTTGATAGTTTGGATAAAGGTGAACGTGAGAAATGGTTTAATGATTCTTCCGGGATGAACATACATTTACCGGGGACACTTGATGAGGCGGGTCTTGGTAGAAAGTCACAATTGATTGTCCAAATGCAAAGACCAATCGTTGATCAATTGACAAGAAAGTATTCATATATCGGTGCAGCATGGTATAGTCGCGAAGTTCTTATTCCTGAAAGCTGGCGACAAGAACAACTTTTCCTTTTCCTTGAAAGAGTGATATGGAAAACCGATGTATGGATTGATGATAAGAAAATGGTGGAGTCGAACGAAAGTCTTGTTGCTCCCCATGTTTTCAACTTAACTACATTAACACCAGGAAAGCATCGCATTACTGTTCGTGTCGATAACAGGAAACAACATGACATTAGTTTAGCGAAAAATAATTTTGCACATGCCTATACTGAAGGCACTCAAATTATTTGGAATGGTATCCTGGGAAAAATAGAGCTGATAAAAATAGCCCCCATACATATTGCGTCAATGCAGGTTTATGCAATGGCAGATAGCGCTAAGATCCGTATTGTTGTCGAACTTGATAATATTAATAACATTAAGGGAAAGATAGCTATAAGTGTTTCAGTTCCAGAATTAATTGAGTCTGTACCAACCCCTGTAGTTCTGTCTGGAAACAAAAGTCAGCGCATATCACTAAGTCTTCCTGTTGATAAAAATAATATCTCTTTATGGGATGAATTTAACCCCAAAGTATACAATGCACTTGTCACGATCTCTGCAAAATATAAAGGCAAAAAAATAGAATCACAGACGACAACTTCATTTGGTTTCCGTAAGCTTACAACAAACAATTCGCTGCTTCAATTAAATGGCCGAAGGCTTTTTCTGAGAGGCACTCTTGAATGTGCTATTTTTCCATTGACTGGCTATCCACCATTAAATGAGATTAGCTGGGAAAAAGTGTTTACAACGGCCAAACACTATGGCCTAAATCACATTCGTTTCCATTCATGGTGTCCACCAGAGGAAGCGTTTACCGCAGCAGACAAATTAGGAATTTATCTGCAGGTAGAGTTACCCTTGTGGAGTCTTACTACGGGTTTAAATGAAAGAGACAATCAATACCTCAAAGATGAGGCAGATCGAATCATTCAGTACTACGGAAATCATCCTTCGTTTATGTTCTGGTCAATGGGAAATGAACTGGAAGGAAATTTCGATTGGATCAACTCACTCGTTGCTGACCTGAAAACACGTGACAGTCGCAGATTATATACAGCAACCACATTTAGTTTTCAAAATGGTCACGGAAAATGGCCGGAGAAAAATGATGATTATTTCATAACACAATACACCCGTAAAGGTTGGGTTCGCGGTCAAGGGGTGTTTGACTCTATGTTGCCCAATTTTAACAAAGATTATAGCGAAGCTGTTGATAGCATTCATGTTCCCATCATTGCTCATGAAATTGGTCAATATTCAGTATATCCTAACATGGCCGAACTAAAAAAATATACCGGTGTTCTTTCTCCGCTCAACCTTCTCGCTGTACAAAAAGATCTTGAACAAAAAAATATGTCTCATCTTGCCGGGGTATTTACAGAGGCAACTGGCAAATTTGCAACGCAACTCTATAAGGAAGAAATTGAGCGGGCCCTAAAAACAAAAGGGTTCAGTGGTTTTCAATTGTTGGACCTGCACGATTTTCCAGGACAAGGTACTGCCATGGTAGGCATACTCGATGCCTTCTGGGACTCTAAGGGTTTTATATCAGAAAATGAATTTCGTCAGTTTTGTGCTCCAGTGGTGCCATTGATTCGTTTTCCCAAAGCTGTTTATACTACGAATGAAAAATTCACAGCAACGATAGAGGTTGCTAATTTTGGAGCATCTGCCATTGCAGGCGAACCCATTACATGGAAGCTTACCAATGAAGAAGGTAACAGCATTGCCGCTGGCACCATTCCTCCTGTTATCATACCTATAGGAAATGGAAGAACGATTGGTGAAATAGAATCCGAACTCAATACAATAACATCTGCACAGAAACTAAGAATTGAAGTTCGTATTGGTGACAAATTTATGAACCATTGGAATATCTGGGTTTATCCTTTAGCCATTAGTAATAATACAGGCAATGTTTTACTTACCCGGAATTTTAAAGAGGCATCGACAGCGCTTGCTCAAGGTCGAAATGTATTGCTCATACCTGAGCTAAAACAAATCAAAGGCATTGAAGGAAAATTTGTACCTGTATTCTGGAGTCCGGTGCATTTCCCTGATCAACCTGGAACTATGGGTATTCTTGTAGATCCTGGACATCATGTATTTTCTTCATTTCCAACAGAACCTTATTCAACGTGGAATTGGTGGGACATTAATAAGAACTCTGTGGTCATTAAAGGTTATGATCCATTAATCAGAATTATAGATAACTTCTACAAAAATCGAGAGCTTGGTATTCTTTATGAATTCAAATCGAACAAAGGTAAACTTATGTTGTGCACAGCTGACTTATTATCTCAAACTAATGAACGTCCAGTTGCCCGACAACTTTTATATAGTATACTGAACTACATGAACAGTTCAAATTTTACACCTGAACACGAACTCCCCTCAGAATTTCTAAAAGCAATTGAACAATAACCTTAGATCCCGAAAGTCAGTAAATTTTACAGCATAACGTTACGAAGCCACTGCTTAGCTGATTCAATGTCTTTAAATGATGCAGTTTTTATTTTGTCGTCTGGCGAACTTAAAGTAACGTATTCCTGAATCTGAAAGTCCGCGAACACATCTTTCGGGGAAACGAACGCCAGATGATATATACCTTCTGCGAGAACTCTCGGATTCCAATCAGAAACTGCCCACTCTGCCGCGGTATTACCATCCATTAACAAGGTGTCAGCAAGCCAACCTAAATTCGCACATTCTTTTTTCTTTTCAATGGCATATTCTAATCCTAGATTGAGAAAATCTTTAAACTCTTCGTCGGCAGAAAATCCGAAATGTGTTGCAATGATGCAGGGAACAGACGGATCATAATCAAATGTGCCATGTTCTTCCGCGTGTAGTCTGATAATTGTTGTTTGTTTACTCATTACTACTTGTTATTATATATTTGATTGCTTCTGTTTATAAATTATTAGCGCATTTATTATCGAAAACAATATCTTAAATCCAAGTGATAAGATATTCATCGTGTTCCGCTCCATTTCCAATGGTTTTGGAATAATCTACTTTTACTCCTCCAACTCCGGATTTACGAATCATACCGTCTAAGAGACCCAATTGCAGATTTCTGTTAAAAGTTTGGGTTCTGCGCATGGTGATACTATTCTTTGTGTGCATTACTATTTCCCATCCTCTTCTCTCAGGATCCTGTATCATTTCACGAGCCACAATAACGAGACCTTCCATCACCTGGAGAGGAGTAGCACCTTTCTGTATAAGCTTGTTTTCAACCATCCCTTGATAAGCAGTTTCTCCTATTTTTCGTCCGACTACGATCAGATTGAATTTACCCAATTCCGTTTCAATCCAGGCACACATTTCATTGTATAGCTGGATCGGCACTTTATTAAAAGGTTGACTCAGGTCAACATTCGTCACCATATCAAATAATGGTTTAAAATCTTCTTTTTTGTCTTCGTAGTATTTAAGAATGTCATTAATAAATACGGCGTAAAGTGTTACGTCCTTTGTTGAATAATTCATTACTGTTACTATTACTCTATTACGCTGCAAAGGTCACTAAACCAATTTCCATATTTATTGAACTAGTTCATATGAGAATTAAATTCTTTCACTTGTCACATAAAAATAAAGATAACATGAAGTCAAAAATTCACAGCACTGATAATAACCTCCGTACTTTTACGGATATTTTCTTATTCTAGTATTTAGTAAAACAAAAAATACTTGTTTTTTAAATCCAACTCGTCACTATACTTCAATTGGCTTTATGTGAAGTTTTAATAAGGTATCTTTCTTACAGTAGATGGAACAGATGGTTTCGATGAGTGTGCCCTAATACCTTTCCGTTTCCTGAAAAGATATCAGCCACTAAGGAAGCCCAAGTGCTGACTCACTTGCACGAGCGATTCTATTTGAAGGATGTTCAGAATTCTGCAAAACCATCGATGCTACGAATGCATATTGATTGTATACGTTTAATTTGTTTATGTTTTTTTAACTGATTACTAACAAAGTAAGTACCTTTACTCTTAAAGATTGGTAATTTGTCTTCTTTGATAAAGTAGCTAACAGAACTTCGTTAATATGATTGAATCACTCAGACAATATGTAGCTCATCATATTTCTATTTCAGAGAATGAAATGGAAGAGTTTTGTAATTTATTTCATAAGAAAACTATTAAGAAGAAAACCTTTCTCTTGAGAGAGGGTGAAGTTTGTGAATTTGAAGGCTTTGTTGCCAAAGGGCTTTTTCGTGTTTATCATATTGACCAGAATGGTTTTGAGCAAATACTTTATTTTGCCATTGAAAATTGGTGGATTACAGACATTGATAGTTTTACTAATGGCAAGCCATCACAACTTTTCATAGAAGCACTCGAAGACAGCGAAGTGCTTTTAATAAGTAAAAAAGACAAAGAATTTGCTTACGCAAAATTGCCTCTGATCGAAAAGTTATTCAGAGTAATGACTCAGAAAACGCACGTTGCCCTGCAAAGAAGAATGATCGATAATTTGAGTAAAGCTGCAGACCAACGTTATCTTGACTTCATCGAAAAATATCCGAACCATTATAAGCGTCTCACCAATCTTCAAATAGCAGCCTACCTGGGCATCAGTCACGAATTTGTGAGTAAAATAAGAAGGAAAATTGCCAGCCGGAAATAAGGTGAATTTCATTTATTGAACTTGTTCAATGTTTTTGGGATTCGATGATGTCACCTTTACATCATCATCAAAAGCAATAAAATGAAATACATTATTCAAACTGTCTTTTTAACAATCTTAATTTTATTCAAAATGGAAGCACAAGCACAAAGTTTCAAAACAATTGAAACTGGCAATTTAAAACTTCAGGTTTACAACGCGTCCGAAAATAGTTTTGGCGTAGCCTCGGTAATCGTCTCCGGAAAAACAGATGCAGTTTTAATTGATGCCCAGTTTACTTTAGCAGACGCTGAAAAAGTTGCTGCAGAAATCAAACAATCTGGCAAAAAATTAACCACCATTTATGTTTCACACGGTGATCCTGATTTTTATTTCGGGTTGGAAGTATTTAAAAAGTATTTCCCTGAAGTAACAGTTTACGCCACACCAGCAACCGTAGAACACATCAAAGCAACAGCTCAAAAGAAATTAGAAGTTTGGGGAGAACGATTGGGTAAGAACATTACATCAAATGCAATTCTGCCACAGGTTTTAAAAGGCAATAGTATAGATCTGGAAGGTCAAAAATTAGAAATCATCGGTTTGGAAGAATCTCCATCTAAAACCTTTGTCTGGATTCCTTCAATCAAAGCAGTGGTAGGCGGCATCAATGTTTTCGGAACTACTTTTCATCTTTGGATGGCGGACGCCCAAACAGCAGATGCTCGTAAACAATGGATAAGCGTATTGGATAAAATCGAATCGCTAAAGCCGACTATTGTGATTCCCGCTCACGCTAAATCTGAATCGGCATTTGATCTGACAGCAGTGAAGCACACAAAAAGTTATATCCAATTCTATGAAGAAGCTTTGAAAACCAACAAGACTTCAGAAACCTTGATTGCAGCGATTAAAGCAAAATATCCTACACTGACTTTTGATGTTGCTTTGCAGATCGGTGCAAAAGTGAATACCGGAGAAATGAAATGGTAATCGTTTAAAACAAAAAAATGAAAACAACACATTTAAAATTAATGATGGCGCTGGTTTTATTCGCCATGGGCTTTGTTGCAAATGCTCAAACGAAAAGAAATTTAAAACAAGAAGAAGCCAACAAAAAAATGGTAACTACCTTTTATCAAGGGCTATTTGGTGATAAAGATTATTCTGTGATCGATAAATATATCGTTCAAGATTATATCCAGCACAATCCTTCACTGGCAGATGGTACTGAAGCATTAAAAAATGCGGTGCAGGTTTGGTTGAAAGATGTTCCAAAAGGGAAAGTTGATTTTCAACACATTGCAGCAGATGGCGATTTAGTTTTCCTACACGTAAAAACCTATGGAGCAACAGGCAAAACAACTGCGATCGTAGAAATTTTTAAGGTGAAAGATAATCGAATAGTTGAGCATTGGGACGTTATACAGGAAGTTCCGGAACAATCGGCAAACAATCATCCGATGTTTTAATTAACGAGCTAGGAAAATAACAACATATGACTTGGTGCGGTAGTGCGCTGCCACCATACTTATCTTCTAAATAAAAATGACAAATCTTGAAATTATAAAAAGTACTTACGAAGGAAAAACTTCGGAGGAGAACGGCAGAAATCTGGCTAAGTATGTAGCTGAAGATAT
>Ga0310811_10006151_pt1 | contig 15303 bp, 14 predicted proteins | sample YCmetagenome_FD_207642 | JGI IMG/M metagenome (GOLD analysis project Ga0310811, IMG submission 207642) | Soil microbial communities from experimental microcosm in Duke University, North Carolina, United States - YC | ecosystem: Engineered > Artificial ecosystem > Soil microcosm > Unclassified ...
GACCGCTGGAAGGAAGCGGCCAAGGCGGCCGCCGTCGTTGTCGGTCTTTGTTTGTATGTGTGGGCTCGTTCCCTCAGACTGATCTAGCGAAGAGAGACTGCCGCTCGATTTGGCGTGCATTCTGAGCAGGCGGTTTTTAATTTCCCGCTGTCTGGATCTCAGTTACGCGATCAATTTGCGATAAAGATGCCACGTCGCATGTCCCAACACCGGGACCACCACCATCAGGCCGACAAAGGCCAGCACCGTGCCGGCAAGAAGTCCGGCGGCCACCACCAGGCCCCACAGCGCCATCGGCACGGGATTGGCCAGCACCGCCCGCACCGAAGTACCGATGGCGGTATCCAGGCCCGCGTCACGGTCCAGCAGCAGCGGGAAGGACACCACGCTGATCATCATGGCGATCAGCGCGAAGACGAAACCGACGCTCATGCCCACCAGGATCATCTCCTGTCCGGGCGGCGTAAAAAGCACGGCGCGGGCGAAAACCGGAATGCTGGGCGCATGTGGCAGGGTCGGCGCCAAAGTGGACTGATAGATGATCCAGGCCGCGCCCAGCCAGAGCAGGAAGGTCGCGATCAGGATCGCACCCATGGCAGCGATGCCGCCGATCGCCGGCGCCCTGATCACATCGAAAGCATTGGACCAGCCGACCTCGGCCCCCTGTTCGCGCCGGCGGCTCATCTCGTAAAGGCCGACCGCGGCCAGCGGCCCGAGAATGGCAAAGCCCGAGGCCAGCGGGAACAGCAGCGGCAACAGATCGGATCCGAACGCGATCCGCGCCAGCACCAGCCCGATGACGGCATAGGTGGCACATAGGAACAGCACGTCGCTGCGATAGGCCTCGAAGTCGGAGAAGCCGCGGGCCAGCGATTGCCAGATGTCAGACGTGCCGATCTTGCGGATTGCTGGGGCCGGGGAATGCGCCGTGTCCAGCATATGATCCACCGAACGCCCCATCGCCTGGGCGGCATGGGCGGCGGAGGCGATTTGGGCCCCGCTCCATTCAATGGGATTACGGATGGTCGCCATAAGGCATCTCCCGACATTGTGGGGCGCCTTGGCCTGGCGGCCGCCGGGGCGGTCGTCGGTCACGGCAACCCGCGGACCTCTACCAGGCTTGGGAGAATAGCCTGCGGCAGGATGACGCGGAAGACGAAACTCTATCCCGCAGCTGCGAGGACGACCTGGATGACCCGGTCCTGGGCGGGCGGCTCCAGATAGGGGTGCATCGGCAGGCTCACCACATGGCCGCTCAGAGCGTCGCTGACGGGCGTCGGGGCCGACGGATAGGCCCTGTAGGCCGGCTGACGGGATAGCGGCACCGGGTAATAGACAGCGGTCGGAACCCCCTTCTCCTTCAAGGCCGCCTGGAAGGCCGCGCGGTCGGGAACCTGGATCGTATACTGGGCCCAGGTCGAGACGGCGCCCGGGATGACATAGGGCAGCTTGAGGCTGTTGGAAGCCGCAAAAGCCTGGTTGTAGCGGTTAGCCACGGCGTTCCGCTTTTCGATCTCGTCGTCGAAGATTTTCAGCTTCTCAATCAGGATCGCAGCCTGGATGGTGTCGAGCCGTGAATTCAGCCCGACCACGACATGCTCGTAGCGGTGCGTGCCTTGGCCATGCATGCGCAGAGACAAGAGCTTGTCCTTCAGCGCGTCGTCATTGGTGAAACAGGCGCCACCATCGCCGTAGCAACCCAGCGGCTTGGCCGGGAAGAAACTGGTGGCGGCAGCATCACCGATCGCGCCGGCGCGCTTGCCGTCCAGCAAACCGCCAAACCCCTGCGCCGTATCGCAGAGTAGCTTGAGGCCTTCGCGCCGGACGATGGGCTCCAGCAGCCGATAATCGGCGGGCTGGCCGAACAGATCGACCGGCATCACGACCTTGGGCGTGAGCTTGCCGTCTTTCTTCACCATGGCGATAGCGGCTTCCAGGCTCGCTGGATCCATGTTGAAGCTGTCGGCCAGCACATCGACGAACACCGGCGAAGCGCCGGCCAGCGCCACCACTTCGGCGGTGGCGGCAAAGGTGAAGGCAGGTACGAACACGGCATCGCCCGGGCCGACATCCCAGGCACGCAAGATCAAGAGCAGCGCATCGGTGCCGTTGGCGCAGCCGATGGCATGCTTGACACCGGCCCATTGCGCGATGTCCTTCTCGAACTCAGCGACCTGCGGTCCCAGAATCCATTGGCCACCCTCCACCGCCGCCCTGATGGCGGCGTTCAGCGGCTCGCCCAACCGGCGGCGCTGAGCCTGAAGGTCAATGAAGGCAATAGGATCGGCCACGGCAACTCCACATGCGACAGGACAAAGGTTCTAGGCCGCAGCCCAGAACCTTAGCTACTCACCAATTGTTGCGCTTTGCTTATTCGGACTCGATACGCGCTTTCAGGATCTTGTCGGGCGCGCCGGAGATGGCGCCGTTGTTGTGCTCGCCGCCCTTCTTGATCTTGTCGACATTGTCCATGCCTTCGACCACCTCGCCCCAGACGCTGTACTGGCGGTCCAGCCAGGGCGCGTCGTCGAAGCAGATATAGAACTGGCTGTTGGCGCTGTCGGGATTCTGGGTGCGCGCCGCCGAGACGGTGCCGCGCTTGTGCTTCTCGCTGGAGAACTCCGCCTTCAGGTCCGGCAGGTCTGAGCCGCCCGAACCGGTGCCAGTGGGATCACCCGACTGGGCCATGAACCCGGGGATGACGCGGTGGAACACCACCCCATCATAGAAACCGCTGCCAGCCAGCTCCTTGATGCGCGCCACATGATTGGGCGCCAGATCGGGCCGGAGCTTGATCTTCACGGGGCCGTCCTTGAGGTCGAGGACGAGATAATCGGTCATGCTTTCTTTTCCTTGCAGTGTTTGACGAGAGCTTCTGCGACAGCGGGCGTGGTGAATGGGCTGATGTCTCCGCCCAGAACAGCGATTTCCTTGACCAGGCGCGAGGAGATGGCCTGATGACGGGGATCGGCCATCAGGAAGACCGTCTCGATCTCGCTGGAAAGCCGCTGGTTCATCGCCACCATCTGGAATTCGTATTCGAAGTCCGACACGGCACGCAGGCCGCGGATGATGACCTGAGCGCCGACTTCGGCGGCGAATTTGACCAGCAAGCTTGAAAAGGGCGTGACTGCGATCGTGGCATGGCCCGCGGCGACCTTTTCGGCCTCTGCCTTCACCATCTTGACCCGTTCTTCGAGCGTGAAGACGGGATCCTTTGGCGCGTTGGTGGCGACGCCGATCACCAGATGGTCCACCAGCTTGACGGCGCGCTTGATGATATCCAGGTGCCCCAGGGTAATGGGATCGAAAGTGCCCGGATAAAGGCCTGTCAGCTTGCTCATTCGCCGCCGCCGGCATCGGCGATGCGTTCCACTGATACAACCTTCTCGCCCTCATCCACCCGGAAGATGGTGACGCCCTGGGCGGCGCGGCCCTGGATGGAGATACCGGAGACCGCGACCCGGATGGTCTGGCCGGCATCGGAGATCAGCATCAGGTCGTCGGATTCCTCGACCGGGAAGGAGGCAATGACGGCGCCGTTCTTCTTGCCCATGCCGATGGCGACGATACCCGACCCGCCGCGGCCGGTGACGCGATATTCGTAGGACGAGGTGCGCTTGCCGAAGCCGGTCTGCGACATGGTGAGCACGAACTGTTCGCGTGCGCCCAGCGCCGCATAGCGCTCCGGCGTCAAGGTGGCTTCCTCGACGCTTTCTTCGGTATCTTCCTCGACTTCGACAACGGCTTCGGCCTCGCCGCTTTCGGCCCGGCGCACGGCCGAAGCCTGTTTCAGATAAGTGCGGGCTTCCGCACTAGTGGCGTCGGAGTGATAAAGCAGAGACAGGCTTACCACCTCATCGCCGCCCCCCAGCTTGATACCGCGCACACCGGTGGAATCGCGACCCTTGAAGACGCGCACATCGCTGACCGAGAAGCGGATGGCCTTGCCGCCGCGCGTGGTGAGCAGAAAATCCTCAACATCGGTGCAGGTGGCCACGCCGATGATGCCGTCACCGGCTTCCAGCTTCATGGCGATCTTGCCGTTCTTGTTCACCTGCGCGAAATCGGAGAGCTGATTGCGGCGCACATCGCCCGACTTGGTGGCGAAGACCACGTTCAGCTTGTCCCATTCCGCCTCATCTTCGGGCAGCGGCAGGATGGTGGTGATGCGCTCGCCTTCCGCCAGCGGCAGCAGGTTCACCATCGCCTTGCCCTTGCCGGCGACGCGTGCTTCCGGCAGACGCCAAACCTTGAGTTTGTAGGCCATGCCCGTCGAGGAGAAGAATAGCAGCCAGGCATGGGTGGAGGCGGCGAACAGGCTGGTGACAAAATCCTCGTCCCGCGTTGCCATGCCGGCGCGGCCCTTGCCGCCGCGGCCCTGCACCCGGTACTCGGCCAGGGGCGTGCGCTTGATGTAGCCGTTATGGGTGACGGTGACAGCCACGTCCTCCCGCTCGATAAGCGCCTCATCTTCCAGCTCGATCTCGGCGTCGATCAGCTCGGTCTTGCGGGGCGTGGCGAATTCATCGCGGATCGCCTTCAGATCATCGGTGATGATGCTTAGCACCCGGCCGCGCGACGACAGGATGTCAAGATAATCGGCGATCGCCAGACCCAGCTTCTGGGCCTCGTCATTGATTTCGTCGCGGCCCAGCGCGGTCAGCCGCTGCAGGCGCAGGTCCAGGATCGCCTTGGCCTGCTCTTCCGACAGGCGGATGGTGTCGTCGGCTTCCAAACGATGGCGCGGATCGGCGATCAGCGCCACCAAGGGACCGACATCCTTGGCCGGCCAGGCACGGGCCATCAACTGCTCGCGCGCGGTCGCCGCGTCAGGCGCGGCCCGGATCAGCCGGATCACTTCGTCGATATTGGCCACCGCCACGGCCAAGCCGACCAGCACATGGCCGCGATCCCGGGCCTTGGCGAGGTCGAACTTGGTGCGGCGGGTGACGACTTCTTCGCGGAAGACCAGGAAGGCCCCGATCAGGTCCTTGAGGTTCATCTGCATCGGCCGGCCGTCATTCAGGGCCAGCATGTTGACGCCGAAGCTCATCTGCAGATTGGAGAAACGATAGAGCTGGTTCAACACCACCTCCGACGAAGCATCGCGCTTCAGCTCGATTACCATGCGCATGCCGGTGCGGTCGCTCTCGTCGCGGATGTCGGCCACGCCTTCCACCCGCTTGTCGCGCACCAGCTCGGCGATGCGCTCAATCAGCATCGCCTTGTTCACCTGATAGGGCAGCTCGGTGACGATGATGGCTTCGCGATCCTTGCGGATTTCCTCCACCGCGCAGCGCGCCCGCATCAGGATGGGGCCGCGGCCGCGCGCCAGGGCGGCGCGGGCATTCTGCTTGCCGATCAACAGCGCGCCGGTGGGAAAGTCAGGCCCCGGCACGATTTCGGTCAACCGCTCCAGATTGATCGACGGATCTTCGATATAGGCCAGGCATGCATCAATCACCTCGCCCAGATTGTGGGGCGGGATGTTGGTGGCCATGCCCACGGCGATGCCGGCCGAGCCATTGACCAGCACATTGGGGAAGCGGGCGGGAAGAACCGTCGGCTCTTTTTCGCTGCCGTCATAATTGTCGCGGAACTCGACCGTGTCCTTGTCGATGTCTTCCGTCAGGCTGTGCGCGACCTTGGCGCGGCGCGCCTCGGTATAGCGCATGGCCGCCGGCGGATCGCCGTCCACCGAGCCGAAATTGCCCTGGCCGTCGATCAGCGGCAGGCGCATGGAAAAATCCTGCGCCATGCGCACCAGCGCGTCATAGATCGAGGCGTCGCCATGGGGGTGATACTTGCCCATCACGTCGCCAACGATCAGCGCCGATTTGCGATAGGGCTTGTTCCAGTCGCGGCCATTCTCATGCATCGAATAGAGAATGCGCCGGTGCACGGGCTTGAGACCGTCGCGCGCGTCAGGCAGCGCGCGCTGCACGATCACGCTCATGGCGTAATCGAGATACGAGCGTTTCAGCTCGTCTTCGACCGCGATGGCGTGGGCCGGATTGCCGCCTTCGGGCGGAAGGATCGTGTCAGGATTGTCGCTCAAAAGAAGCCCTCAGAGGCGAGGCGGAATCGCCGCCTGGAACAGGCGCTCTTCCTAGCATTTCAGCGGCGCGGAAACCAGCAAATTAACCCACCATAACCGATTGGATTATATCGCTAATTTCCCCGTTTTTGCAGAGCAGAAAGTTCGGTGCGCACCCGGTCCATGTCATAGGCATACATCACCCGTTCATGGCCTTCGTCCTTGTAGCCGAAGGTGATGCCGATCAGCCGTCCGGCCGCGTTCAAGACGGGCCCGCCAGAGAAGCCCGGCCCCGCATTGCCGGCAAAGGTGAAGTAGGCCGGCGCAGTGCAGCGCACGCAGGTCTGAATGGCGCGCACCGTCCCGTGCGCGATGCGCAACTCACGGTCGGCGCCCTGTCCGTAGGCCGTCACCGCTTCACCGATGACCGGCTCAGCCATCTCCGGCGCCGCCTGGCGAGCGGTGCGGAAAAACAGAAGGTCATAATCGGACCTGACGCCGAACACGCTTCTCTCGTTCAGCAGGTTTTTGTTATGGGCGTTGGTGACGGCGATGCCGGGCGCGATCACCACCGCGGCCCCGACAGCCGAATCCAGGCCCAGATGCATGCGGCCATACAGCGGCACATAAGCGGCCGCGATGCCCGGCTCCGGAATCGCCGGGGCCGGCGCGCCCGAGGAATGGGCGCACGCGGCAAGCATCAGACAGGTGGAGAGTCCGACGAAACTAGAACGGAATCTCGTCATCCATCTCGTCGCGCTGGAAGCTGGCCGGCGCCTCGCTGGCACCACGGCCGCCGCCGCCACCGCCGCCTTCACCGCCGCGGCCATCCAGCATGGTCAACTCGCCGCGGAAATTCTGCAGCACCACCTCGGTGGAGTATTTCTCCTGACCGTCCTTGTCGGTCCATTTGCGGGTCTGAAGCTGGCCTTCGACATAGACCTTCGAGCCTTTGCGCAGATATTTCTCCGCCACATCCGCCAGGTTCTTGTTGAAGATCACAACCCGGTGCCACTCGGTCTTTTCCTTGCGCTCGCCACTGGCCTTGTCGCGCCAGCTTTCTGAGGTGGCCAGGGACAGGTTCACCACCGGCTCTCCGCTGGTCATGCGGCGGACCTCCGGGTCCTTGCCCAGATTGCCGACCAGAATCACCTTGTTGACGCTACCTGCCATGCTCTTCTCCATTACCCGGCCGCGACGTTAGACAGCCGCGTTCGCCCGCGCCATGCGCGCTTTGGCTTATCCACCTCCATAGCATTGTTCCCATTTTGTTCCAATAGGCTCCCGTAGCTTTGGGCGCGCTTTTCCCCGATAAGGCACTGACGAGGCGGGCGAAAGCTGGGCATGCCCTTTAATTCCTATCCATATTTCGTCTTTCTGGCCGTCGCGGTGCTGGGCTTCCGGCTGCTGGAGAAGAACGCGCTCACGGCGCGTCGCGTGTTCCTGCTGTTGGCCTCTTACGCCTTCTACGCCTGGTGGCGGGCAGACTTTCTGCTGCTGCTGGCGGGCTCGACCCTGGTCAACTATGCGCTGGGGCGGGAGATCGAGCAGCGCCGCCGGAAGCTGAAGGACCGCCGCGCCCTTCTGGTCGCGGGACTGGTCTTCAATCTCGGCCTGATCGCCGCCTTCAAATACGGCACCCTGTTCGTCTCCACCACCAACGACATTCTCGGCGTCGGCCTGCCGGTCCCGCACTGGTTCCTGCCGCTGGCGATCAGCTTCTTCACCTTCGAGCAGATCAGCTATCTGGTGGATGCCGATGCCGGCAAGACCGCGAACTACACCCTGCTCGATTACGCCTTGTTCGTGGCCTATTTTCCGCACCTGATCGCGGGCCCGATCGTGCGTCACAGCGACCTGATCCCGCAATTCCGCCAGGTGCGCGGGCCCAATGACGATCTCGCCACCGGCATCACGCTTTTCACCATTGGCCTGGCCAAGAAAAGCCTGATCGCCGACAATCTGGCGCCCTTTGCCGATGCCATCTTCAATGCCGCCGGCCGTGGCGTGGCGCTGGGACCCACCGATGGCTGGCTCGGCACCTTGTTCTTCGCCTTCCAGATCTATTTCGATTTTTCCGCCTATTCCGACATGGCGCTGGGCTCATCGGTGATGCTGGGCATCCGCCTGCCGGTGAATTTCCATTCGCCCTACAAGGCCACCAGCATCATCGAGTTCTGGCGGCGCTGGCACATCTCGCTGTCGGCCTTCCTGCGCGACTATCTCTACATTCCCCTGGGCGGCAACCGGCATGGCCGGTCCCGACGCTACCTCAATCTCTTCATCACTATGCTGCTGGGCGGTCTGTGGCACGGCGCCAACTGGACCTTTATGCTCTGGGGCGGGCTGCACGGCTTCTATCTTTCCGTGAACCACGCCTTCCGCCGCGCCATGCGCGACCGGACCGTGCCGCGCGGCTGGGCTCTGCCGCTGCAGGTGGCTTCGGTGGCGCTGACCTTTGCCGCTACCAGCCTGGCCTGGATCGTCTTTCGCGCGCCCACGCTGGCGGCGGCCCGCAATGTTGTCGGCGGGCTTGTGGGCCTGGGGCATAGTCATGTCGTGAGCTTTTCGCCGCTGGCGGCCGTCGCGCTGCTGCTGCTGTTTGTGCTGGTCTGGTTCATGCCCAACAGCATGGAATTGATGTGGCGCTATCGCCCGGCCCTACCTTCGCCTTATGCCGACCAGCCGGTCCAGCCGGCGCGCCGATTGTCCTGGGCGCCGACGCCGCTGAATGCCGCGGCCTATGGGCTGGTCTGTATCCTGGCGGTGCTGGCGCTATCCAATCTCAAGCCCTTCATCTACTTCCAGTTCTGATGACAAAGCGCGCGCATATGGAGAAGACGGGCTACGCCGCCTGGTTTTTGGCCACGGTGCTCGTAACCGTGGCGGCGCTGGCCGGATTCAATGCCGCTGCCGGGGCTTACATCCTGGGTCATCCCGCCGGCGCCAGCGTCGAAACCCTGTCGGGTTTTGAGCGCGCCCTGAAGCCGGTCTGGCTGGCGCAACGCAAGCCGGAGCTTGTCTTCGTGGGCTCCAGCCGGGTGCGCGATGGCTTCGATCCCAGCCTGATCGATCCGGCGCTTGGCGTACGCAGCTTCAACTATGGCGCCTCCAGCATGACGCCCTACGAAGCGCGCCGCTTTGTGCAGGATGCACTGGCCCAGCCGTCGGTGAAGCAGGTCGTGGTGGCGCTGGATGCCTTCACCGGCGATGGCGGACCCGGCCAGGCCCTGCCCAGCTTCGATGAAACCCGCCTGGCGGTGACACCGGATGGCGCACCCACGCCGCGCCGCGCTTTGTGGCTTTTCACCACGCGGTTCCTCAGCGGCGGCGCGCTGGGCATGAATGCGCTGGGCGCCTGGACGCTGTGGCAACTCAAGCCGGGACAGACCGCCGCCGACCGGCCGGACCTGTTCAACGCCTACAGCCATATGAGCGAAGCGGTGATGCGCCGCGATCTCACCTATCGGCGGGCGCGGGTGATGCGGATGGAAAAAGGCGCGGCCCAGGAATTCACCGCCACCTTGGCGGCTGCATGCCACGCGCATGCGTCCCTGGTGCTGTTCTTTCCGCCCGACAATATGGCGATCGTGGCCCGCTATCGCGAAGGCGATGCCGCCGGCCTGGATGCGTTCAAGGAAACGGTGCGTCAGGCCGTGGCGCGCCATAATGGCAGCTGCCCCAACAAGGTGGCGTTGTTCGACTTCATGGCGCCCAATCCGCTCACCCGCGAAGGCCTGATCGACGGACAAAGCCGGGACTATGTGGATCTGGTGCACTTCCGCCCGCCTGCCGGGCTTTGGCTGCTCCGGCAGATGGGCGTTCGCGGTCCCTGAAGGGTCAGGAGGTCGTGGTCGGCGCCGTGCAGGCCGAACCGCACTGGGCATCGTCGCTGTTGGCGACAGCGATCGCAATGCCGACCACCGCCACCAGGGCGGCGCCCCCGATCAGCAGCAGATGGGACGTGCCGCGCTGGGCTTGCTGGACGCCGCCGGGCTTGCCGGGAGCCAGCAACGGACCGTCTGCCGCCATCGCCTGGGATCCGGTCAGGAGCGCGGCCATCGCCGCAGCGGTCACAGCCGTCCTGAGCTTCGTCATCTAGTCGTCCCCTAAAATCTTGTTTCGTTTGGCCGATTCATGCGGCCCGCTGGGCGCTATTAGGCCGCATCGTGCGCCATTTGCAAATGAACAATCATACGCGGCGGCGCCTTCGTTCTCTTTTTGTTTCACCCCTGGATAAAAAAGGCTAAGAACGGCCATGGAGTCGCTCCACCAGATTCTGGCGCCGTCCCGCCTCACCAGCATCGTGGATGTGGGTGCCAATCCTATCGATGGCGATCCGCCCTACAAGGCGATGCTGGCGGCCGGTCTCGCCGAAGTGATCGGCTTTGAGCCGCAAGCCGAGGCCCTGGCCAAACTCGAGCAGAGGAAAGGTCCGCGCGAACGCTATCTGCCCTTTGCGGTGGGCGATGGAACCGCCGCCATGCTGAACATCTGCGAGCTGGAAGGCATGACCAGTCTTCTGGTTCCGGAGCCCAAGCATCTGGCGCTTTTCAATTTGTTTCCTATATGGGGAAAAGTGAAAAACCAGATCCCGGTTGAAACCAGAAAACTGGACAACATCGCCGAGATCGCCCGGATGGATTTCCTCAAGATGGATGTGCAGGGCTCCGAGCGCGAAGTGCTGTCCCATGGCCGGGAAAAACTGAAGGACACGGTGGTGGTGCAGACCGAAGTTTCCTTTGTTCCGCTGTATCAGAACCAGCCGGTTTTCGGAGAGATCGACCTGATGCTGCGCGCCGAGGGTTTCATTCCCCATTGCGTCACCGGCACCAAGATCTGGCCCATCGCGCCCATGACGGTGGGCGATCAGCCCAATCGCGGCATCCGCCAGCTTCTGGAAACCGACATGGTCTATGTCCGTGACTTCAGCCGGCCGGAGAATATGACCACCGAGCAATGGAAGCAGCTCGCCCTGGTAGCGCACCATTGCTACGGCTCCTATGACCTGGTGCTGAAGTCCATCGTTACCCTGGTCCAGATGGGCGCGTTGCCGGACGATGCCGGCAAGCGCTATCTCGCCACCCTTCCCGCTTTGGCCGCCCCGTCCGCCCGGAAACCCAACTGATGCTGAAGAATATTTCGATCCGCGGTGCCCGCGAACACAATCTCAAGAACATCGATGTCGAAATTCCGCGCGACACCCTGACGGTGCTGACCGGCCTGTCCGGTTCCGGCAAATCCTCGCTCGCCTTCGACACCATCTATGCCGAAGGCCAGCGCCGCTATGTGGAATCGCTGTCGGCCTATGCGCGCCAGTTCCTGGAGCTGATGCAGAAGCCGGACGTGGACCATATCGAGGGCTTGTCGCCGGCCATCTCCATCGAGCAGAAGACCACTTCCAAGAATCCGCGCTCCACCGTGGGCACGGTGACGGAGATCTACGACTATCTGCGCCTGTTGTTCGCGCGGGTTGGCGTGCCCTATTCCCCGGCCACCGGTCTTCCCATCGAAAGCCAGACCGTCAGCCAGATGGCGGACCGGATTCTGGCGCTGCCGGAAGGCACCCGCCTTTACCTGCTGGCCCCCATCGTGCGCGGCCGCAAGGGTGAATACAAAAAGGAACTGGCCGAGCTGCAGAAGAAAGGCTTTCAGCGCGCCAAGGTGGACGGCAAGTTCTACGATATCGGCGCGACACCGGCGCTGGACAAGAAACTCAAGCACGACATCGAGATCGTGGTGGACCGCATCGTGGTCAAAGCCGATATCGGCAACCGCCTGCCCGATTCCATCGAGACGGCGCTGAACCTCGCCGACGGCCTTCTGGTGGTGGAGTTCGCGGACGAAAAGGAGAAGGACGGCAAGCCGAAGCAAATCCTGCTGTCCTCCAAATTCGCCTGCCCGGTTTCCGGCTTCACCATTCCGGAGATCGAGCCGCGGCTCTTCTCCTTCAACAGCCCGCATGGCGCCTGCCCCGAGTGCGACGGCCTTGGGGTGCAGAATTATTTCGACGTAGCGCTGGTGGTGCCCGATGAAAGCGTGAGCTTGAAGAAAGGCGCCATCGCGCCCTGGGCCAAGTCGTCATCGCCCTATTATCTGCAGACCCTGGAAGCGCTGTCGCGCCACTACAAATTCTCGATGAACGAGCCCTGGGAGGATTTGCCCAAGAAAGTGCGCGAGATCATCCTGCATGGCTCGGGCGATGAGGTGATCAAGTTCACCTATGACGACGGCATGCGCCGCTACGACACCAAGAAGGAATTCGAAGGCGTCATTCCCAACATGGACCGGCGCTATGGCGAAACCGACAGCGCCTGGATCCAGGAAGAGCTGGAGCGCTTCCAGTCCGAGGCGCCGTGCGAAGTGTGCAACGGCTATCGCCTCAAGCCGGAAGCGCTGGCGGTCAAGATCGGCGGCCTGCATGTCGGCCAGGTGTGCGAGCAATCCATCCGCGATGCGGACACCTGGTTCCGCGACATCGACAAGAAGCTGAACAAACAGCAGCAGGAAATCGCCGTCCGCATCCTTAAGGAAATCCGGGCGCGGCTGAAATTCCTCAACAATGTGGGATTGGATTATCTGACCCTGGCGCGGTCCTCCGGCACCTTGTCGGGCGGGGAAAGCCAGCGTATCCGCCTTGCCTCCCAGATCGGTTCTGGGCTGACCGGCGTGCTCTATGTGCTGGACGAGCCCAGCATTGGCCTGCATCAGCGCGACAATTCCAAGTTGCTGGAATCGCTGAAGGGCCTGCGCGACATGGGCAACACCGTCGTGGTGGTGGAGCATGACGAGGACGCCATCCGCCAGGCCGACCATGTTATCGACATGGGTCCGGGCGCGGGCGTTCATGGCGGTGAGATCATCGCCGAAGGTACCCCGGCCCAGATCATCGCCAACAAGAAAAGCCTGACCGGAAAATATCTCAGCGGCGCGGAGTTCATTCCGATTCCCGCCCAGCGCCGCAAAGCGGTCCACAACCGCTGGCTCAAGGTGATCGGCGCCAAGGGAAACAATCTCAAGAATGTCACCGCCCAGATTCCGCTGGGCACCCTGACCTGCATCACCGGTGTTTCCGGCGGCGGCAAGTCGACCCTGACCATCGAGACGCTTTACAAGGCCGCGGCCCGCAAGCTCTCCCAGGCACGCGAGCATCCCGCGCCGCACGACCGTATCGAAGGACTGGAATTCCTCGACAAGGTCATCGACATCGACCAGAGCCCGATCGGCCGCACCCCGCGCTCCAATCCGGCGACCTATACCGGCGCCTTCACCCCTATCCGCGACTGGTTCGCCGAGCTGCCGGAGGCCAAGGCCCGCGGCTATGCGCCGGGGCGCTTCAGCTTCAACGTCAAGGGCGGCCGCTGCGAGGCCTGCCAGGGCGACGGCGTCATCCAGATCGAGATGCACTTCCTGCCGGACGTCTATGTCCAGTGCGATGTCTGCAAGGGCAAGCGCTACAACCGCGAAACCCTGGAAGTGAAATTCCGCGACTATTCCATCAGCGACGTGCTGGACATGACCATCGAGGCGGGCGCCGAGCTGTTCAAGGCGGTGCCCTCCATCGCCGAGAAGCTGGAGACCTTGAAGCGCGTGGGCCTGGGCTATGTCTCCATCGGCCAGCAGGCCACGACGCTTTCAGGCGGCGAGGCCCAGCGGGTGAAGCTCAGCAAGGAATTGGCCCGCCGCGCCACCGGGCGCACGCTCTACATCCTGGACGAGCCCACCACGGGCCTGCATTTCCATGACGTCAAGAAGCTGCTGCAGGTGCTGCAGGAGCTGGTGGACCAAGGCAACACCGTGGTGGTGATCGAGCACAATCTGGAAGTGATCAAGACCGCGGACTGGATCGTGGATCTGGGACCGGAAGGCGGCGATGGCGGCGGCGAGATCGTGGCGTCCGGCACACCGGAAGAGGTGGCGAAAGTCGCACGCTCCTATACCGGCCAGTATCTCAAGCCGCTGCTCAAGAACACACCCGCGCCCAAAAGACTGAAAGCTGCCGAGTAATCAGACCGCGATATCGACGGCCGGCTCGTCCTTGAGGGCACGCCAGGCTGAGACGCTGGCGCCGCAATAAAGCCCGATCATCAGCGGCGAGAAGAAGAAGCTCAGCCCGCAGGTCAGCGGCAGTATCTGGCGGGCATGCATCATCGCCGCCATCACCTGCATCTCCGGGGTGGAGCCGGCGGCGGCACCCTTCTGTCCCAGGCCAGCTTCCAGCAGAACGAAAAACAGAAGCAGCGGCAGGAACAGCGCCAGCAGCACCGCCACCAGGCGCCAGAAATTTCCCGCCGACAGCGTCCAGGCCCGCCGCAGCACAGGCTGGGTCTCGCCCACCGCAATGGCAGGCGCCAAAGCCAGGAAGCGGGCCGCGATCAGCACCCCGCCCGCCAGCAGCGCCAGCATCATTGCGGCGCTGACGCCTTCCTGAACGCCAGCGGATTTGGCACCCGCCGCCGTCACCGCGATATTGGCGAGGATCAGGACGGTGAGGATGGCCATGAATAACAGGCCGACAAAGCCGCATAAGGCGCGGAACAGCCGCCCTTCCGCGGGGCCGAAGGAAATATAGATCAAGGCCGATGAGGGCCGCCCGCCCAAGGCCAGTTGCACCACGCCCACGCACATCAGCGCGGTCAGCAGCAGCTTGGCCACCAGATAGCCCATCAGCATCAGCAAAGCCGGCGCCATCGGCGCGGCATTGCCGCTGGCCAGGGCATTGATCATGTCGTTGTAGAAGCGGTGAAAGGTGAAGAACTGGGCGATAGTGATCAACACCATCGGCAGCCAGATCACCCCGATAATGCCGCCAAGATGCGCGCCCAGGAATGCGTAAGCGTCGCGCACCGTGGCGCCGACCGAAATGGGTCTGGTCACGATATCGGGCTTTCAGAACTCATCAAACGGGCGCAAATCGTCGAATACTGGCGCATGCGGGGCGGTGGCGTCCCGCCACAGGCCCACGGCCCAGGCCGTGACGGCTGCGGCAACCGGCAGCTTGGCCAGATCGGCCAACGGCTCGGTCACGAAAGCAAGACGGCGGCGCGGCACGAACATCGCCACTCCGACCGCGGCGGCAGCCAGGATGCCGGCACCCACTGCCAGTCGCAGATAATTGGTTCCCCTGCTGTCGTCCGCCATACGATTCCCTTTCGCCAAGCCTATATAGGCATAGCCTTTAACGCCGTCATCTGTGGCCGTGTTTCATCCCGAACTTTTATCTTGGCGTCGCAGCCAGGCCACAAGGGGTGCGGCATTCTCAC
>Ga0310811_10006152_pt1 | contig 15302 bp, 12 predicted proteins | sample YCmetagenome_FD_207642 | JGI IMG/M metagenome (GOLD analysis project Ga0310811, IMG submission 207642) | Soil microbial communities from experimental microcosm in Duke University, North Carolina, United States - YC | ecosystem: Engineered > Artificial ecosystem > Soil microcosm > Unclassified ...
ACCGGGAGCTTCCGGCTGGCCTCAGCCTTTCTGCTGGCCAATGCTGTTTTTAGCATTTTTGCATCGCCGAGCGTGTTAAGATACCAGGTGCTGCCGATCATTATTCTTTTTGTATTTGGGGTATGCGCGATTTCGAAAAGTCGTTTTTTTTATGTAAATTCATTGCTAAAATCTGCTAACGATGGAGCCGAATAATCTCAGTTCAGCCGAAAAGAATCCGCTATCCTCGCTCGATGTGTGGGAAGACGACTTGTTGGAACGTTATCCTGACCCGGAGTCGATAGCGACAGGAAAAACGACGGAGGAGTATCGGAACTACGAGACGCCGGGCCGTGATACGGTGCGGGAGTTCTACCGGCTGAACCATACTTATCAGACCTACGATTTCGTGCAGCAGAAGAAGGCGGAGTTCCTGGGGTTTGACAAGAAGGAGATGTCGGTATGGGATGCCTTCGACTTCCTTAACCAACTGGTGGACGACAGCGATCCCGATACGGACCTGGACCAGAAGCAGCATTTGTTACAAACCTCCGAGGCGATCCGCCGGGATGGCCATCCCGACTGGATGGTGCTGGCGGGGTTGTTCCATGATATGGGGAAGGTGCTTTGTCTTTTTGGCGAGGCGCAATGGGCCGTGGTCGGGGATACGTTCCCGGTGGGCTGCGCCTGGTCGGACAAGATCGTTTACCCGGAGTACTTCCAGCTGAACCCGGACAAGGATAACGAGCAATATCAAACGAAATACGGGGTCTACAGCCCCAACTGCGGTTTGCGCAATGTACACCTCTCCTGGGGGCATGATGAATATGTCTATCACATGTTGAAGGACTATCTGCCCGAACCTGCGTTATACATGCTGCGTTATCACTCCTTTTATTCGCAGCATCGGGAACATGGGTACGATCACCTGATGGACGATCATGATCGCGAGATGTTCAAGTGGGTGAATTTGTTCAATCCCTACGATCTTTATTCCAAGAACCCGACGCCGCCGAACTGGACGGAGCTGCGGCCTTACTACGAGGACCTTGTGGCGAAGTATCTGCCGGAGAAGATCAAATTTTAATCTCCTTATAGTCAACGTCATGGCATTTGTTTGAATTGTACGGATATTTTCCGTACATTTGGGGAAATGAATGGGCCATGGCAACAAGCATTTCAAGATTTGATACAAGGCTTCCCAAAGAGCAGAAGGAGTACTTTGAATACGCCGCCGATCTGGGTGGTTATAGGACATTAACGGAATTCGTCCTTGTTTCTGTGCAAAGCAAGGCCGATGAAATTGTTGAAAAGCATCGCTCCATTATATCGTCGAGCCGGGATCGGGACCTTTTCTTCGATGCGATCATGAATCCTCCCGCGCCGGGGAAAAGGTTGAGCGCTGCCGCGAAGAAGTATAACAAATTGCCGAAGGGGAAATGAGCTTTATAACGGTCCCCCTTGACTCTACCCATGACAAAGAGGATTTTATTTGCGGAAAGACGCTCCTCGATACCTATTTGCAGAAACAGGCAAAGCAAGACGTCAAAAGGCGACTCTCTTCTTGCTTTATTCTTTCGGATGGAAAGAAAGTGAAGGGATATTACACCCTTTCTGCCGCGGCTGTCGAAAGAAGGTTTTTGCCGCAGGAGATCGTCAAAAAACTGCCTCCTTCCTATAACGACCTGCCGGCAATACTACTTGGCCGACTGGCTATAAGTGAGAACTACCAAGGCCAGGGACTGGGAGAAATGATCTTAATGGACGCGTTAAAGCGGAGTTATTTTGCGTCATTGCAAGTCGGTTCAATGGCTGTAGTGGTAGATCCATTGGACGAGGCAGCGGTGAAATTTTACCAGAGATACGATTTTATTTTGCTTCCGGACAGCGGCAAGATGTTCTTGCCCATGGCGACGATAGCTAATTTATTTCCCGGGTGAAAGGCGGACCTTCTTTACCTCTTCCGTCAATACGGGGATGGTATCTTTAATAAAGCTCCTTTTTACGAAGGTAAGGATCGAGGCGATGGCGTGGTCGTCGAGGAAGGGGCCGTGTGCGGGCATGACGCCGTTGAAGGTTTTTCCACTCACTTTTATTTCGCCCTGCAGGCCGTTGAGCAGGACCCTGATGAGGCGGTCATGCGGGCCGGCGACCCAGTCGGAGCCGACGAGGGGCGGATACCGATTGTTATCCCCTTTGCCGTTGCGCTGGTGGCAGCTGACGCAGTAGGAGCCATAGAGGATATGGCCGGCCATTTCGCCGCCCCTGCCCGAATTATCCCTTGTTGAATCGGGGGTCTTGACATAGGTGCGGGTAGCCGCGAGAGTATCCATCCGTGCGAGGTCGGCGTCGCGGAACTTTCCGGGATCGCCTTTGTACATGACGCGCCAGATCTTCCCTTTGTTGGACTCGCAGATGTAGAGCGAACCGTCGGGTCCTTCCGCCAGGCCCATGGGACGATAGACCGCATCACTTGTATTGTAGACGGTGTCGACGACGGCGAAGCCATCAGCGAAGAGCTCCCATTTGCCGGTGAATTTTCCCTTTTCGAAGGGAACGAAGCAGACGACATAGCCGGCCTGGGGATAGGGCGAGCGATCGGTGGAGCCGTGGAAGGCGACGAAGGCGCCTTTTTTATACCGGGCCGGGAATTGGTTGCCCTGGTAGAAGAGCAGGTCCATGGGGGCCCAGTGACCGGGGAAGGCCATGATCGGCTTATCGAATTTTTCGGCGCGACCGGTGATCTTGCCATCTCCGCCATAGGCCGGCGCCAGGACATTCTTTTCCTGCATCTGGTCGTAATACGCGTAGGGCCAGCCGTAATCGGATCCTTTTGTCACCTTTACGAAGGTCTCGCCGGGGAGCACAGCGGCCTGCCAATCCGAGAAGATATTGGGGTAACGGGTATGGAAGTTATCCATGCCGTTCACGACGGAATAGAGGGTGTTGTCGTCGGGATTCCAGGTGATTCCGAGGACGCTGCGCAGGCCGGTGGCGTATTTGACGCCGTCCTTTTGGGTCTGACCGGGTTTCGTCGCATCGAATTGCCAGATCCCCGCATGTCCTTCCAGGTCGGGGGAAGGGTCGAGGCCTTTGCCGCCGGGCATACCTGCGGGGCCGACCGTCTTCATGTCCTGGCCGCCGTCATCGGGTGCGCCGAAGGGGATATACATATGACCGGCATTGTCGAAGGCGAGGGGCTTCTGGCTATGCCAATGGCGGAAGAGCCCGCTATCGGTATCGATGAAGATGGTGTCAGTGAGGGCATCCGGCAGGAGCTGTCCGGGGAGGAGCTTGTTGCGGATGACATATTTTACCGTGGAGGTATACAGGTAGCCGTCGTAGATGGACATGCCGGCGGGGAGGCCGCCTTCGTCCTTGTTGGCGCCAAAGTAGGCGATGATATCGGCCTTGCCGTCGCCGTTCTCGTCTCGGAGGGCGACGGTTCCGCCTTTTCCGCGCATTATCTCATTATAGGTTAGCTTGACATAGATATCCCCGTTGCCGTTGACGGCGAGGTGGCGGGCCCGGCCGATGCTGTCGATCACGGCAACGGCCTCGAAGCCGCCGGGCAGGATGAGGCCGGCGTTGTTCTTGTCGCCATCGGGCAAGGGTTTTTGCTGACCGGACTCTTTTGTGGGCGTGTTGCATTGGGCGAGGGTGGCAGCCAGGACCAGGGGCAGGAGACGGGAAGGAGCGATCAATCTTTTCAAGCAGAGAGGTTTGTGATGTTGCAAATAATTTGCAAATGAAGATAGGAAAATTCTCCCTTTCTCTGTTCAATTGGTGGAGTATTCACTTCATTGTAGTGGTGTTGTAGGGGTCAAAGCCGGAGCCTGACCAGGCAGACCTGGCGGCCTTTCTGGCAGGGGATGACGAGCTCGTCCGTGCCTACCTGCTCGGCGAGCCGGGGATAGTAGGAGTAGTCGGAGCTTTGTCCTGCGAGCGCCTGGTCTTCTTTGAAACGGGCGTCCGTGTTGAGCTCGCCGCCCGCGTCGATACACTGGCCGCTGAGGAATTGCTTGTTCCGGATGGTCTCGTTGTAGATGAAATAGAGCCGGCCGTCGGCGACGATGCTGGTGTAGCCAAGGCGGTCGTGCTTGATGTCCCGCTGGGGGATCGTGAACCTATTGATCCATTTAACGATGCCGGTGGGGTCGAAGCGGGCGACGAGGCCGGCAGTGCTGATAAAGCTGACCGTGTTGTAATGGAGGCCGGGCAGGTCGACCAGGCGCCAGTCGTTCCAGGGGAAATAATGGTCTTTTTCCCAGGCGTCGTAGAAGAGGAAGTTGGAGCCGATGCGTTGAATACCCCGGTAGGGGATATGGTTCCAGCGATTGTAATAAGTAGGTTCGGGTGATTGTACCAACTCCTGGGTCTCGAGGGTAAAGCTACCGTCGGCCAACAGGTGCATGCTTTGGACGTAATAGTCGTTAAAGACCTTGCGCAGCTTTCCGCGGTCATGGACTGCGCGGCGGAGGCTGTCGGACAGGATGGTGAACGTGGTCCTGGCGGGGCGGGTCCCGGCGGCATCGCGGATCTGGATGAAGATGCCTTCCACGTCGCCCTGGGAGTCGGGGGTGTAGAAGGAGCTGAGGACGTACCGGCCGCGGGTGTTGTCGATCAGCAGGTGGACATCGTCCAGGTAGACATTGCCGGACAGGACATAGGCATAGTCGAGGCTGTCCCCGACCGGCTTCAGGTCGAAGAGGATCGCGTTCTCGGGTTTGCCACGGTCCAATGTGTGCGAGAGGCCGACGAAGAGGAGATTGCCCTTGTTGTCGAGGTGAAATTCCGACAGATATTCTCCACCGTTCAGATTGATGCCGTGGTTGGTACGGTGCAGCTCGTGGAGCCGGCTGTCGAACAGGGCGGTGGTGAGGATCGTGCCCGTGGTGGGGCCTCCATTCAGCTTGAAGACCATGATCCGTTGCCTGTCCTCGCTATTGACCACCGCATAGATCTGGCTTTGATAGTTGAAGTCGACATTGTGGGTGGAGTCGAGGCAGACGGGTGGGCCCAGCTGCCGGCCGTTGAAATCGACTTTTTCCGCCATGCAATAGACGTTATGTCCCCGCAGGTATTGATAAAAAAGGTAGAAGAAATCGTCGTAGACAATGAAGTCGGTGCCGGAGATCTCTTTTGGAAGGGTAAGCCGGGTTTCGGAGACCTGTTCCATGAGGCTGTCGTAGACGCAGATGTCGGACTCGATGATCGAGCCGCCGGGGGCGGAATGGAGAAGCAGGGGGCCCGTGTTTGCGGTAGTGTTGAAGTATACCGCTTTATACACTACCAGCCGGTTGTCGTTCCGGGTGATGATATGGAACCGAAAACGGTCGAAGTCTTTTACTTCGGGTTTTGAGTGAATGAGGGTTTGCCCGGTGGCATGGAGGACGAGGAGGGTTAGCGAGAGGATGAGGAATTGTTTCATGGACAATGATTAGCGCACTAAATATAAAAAATTTTAAGGTATATTCGGCTCGAACAAAGTCTTTATGAGAAAACTCTTTTTGCTACTCTGCTCTTCCTTTTTTGCGTTGGGGCTTTTTGCCCAGGCTTATCAGCCGGCCTGGGAATCCCTTGACCGGCGACCCGTGCCGGAATGGTACCGGCAAGCCAAGTTCGGCATCTTTATCCACTGGGGCGTATATTCCGTGCCCGGGTTTACGCGAAAGGGGGAGTATGCGGAATGGTATCAGCACCAGTTGAATAGTGGAGATACGGCGGTGGTCCGGTATCAGCATGCGAAATTCGGGGACCGGACCTATTACCAGTTGGCCGATGATTTCAAGGCCGAGCTGTTCGATCCGGCGGAGTGGGCACATGTGATCGAGGCCTCGGGGGCGAAGTATGTCGTGCTCACCTCGAAGCATCATGACGGGTTTGCCAACTGGCCGAGTGCGGAGACGGCGAAGGCCTGGACGATGCCGTGGAATGCGATGGTGGCCGGGCCGCACCGGGACCTGCTGGGCGATCTTTTTGCGGCGCTCCGAAAGACGACGGTGCATCCGGGGATGTACTATTCGCTTTATGAATGGTATAACCCCATTTGGTTGACCGACCGCCGAAAATATGTCGCGGAATACATGCTCCCGCAGATGCACGATCTTGTGAACACCTACCAGCCGGACGTGTTCTGGACGGACGGGGACTGGGAGGATAGCGATACCTTGTTCCAGTCGAGGGAGTTCCTGGCCTGGCTTTATACGCAAAGTCCTGTAAAAGATCGGGTAGTGACCTTTGACCGTTGGGGGAAAGGGATCCGGTTCCACCACGGGCAGGTGTATACGCCCGAGTATCAACCCGACATGGATTTCAAGGATCATTATTTCGAAGAGAACCGGGGGATGGGTTTCTCCTATGGTTATAACCGGGCGGAGGACGCCTGGGACTATAATTCGGCGAAGTCGCTGGTGCTGCAGCTGGTGGACAAGGTGAGCCGGGGCGGGAATTTCCTGCTGGATATCGGTCCGGACGAACATGGGAAGATCCCGCCGATCATGGAGGAGCGGCTGGGACAGATCGGGCATTGGATGAAGATCAACGGCGAGGCTATTTATGGGACCGTTCGATGGAAAGAGGCTTCACAGTGGGGGCCGGGGCGGACGGATTATAAGCCGAAGAATGGCGGTGGGGATCTGCTGTTGAAGCTGACGGTAGATCCTGATCCCGGGTATGCGGTGAAGGAATGTTTTTTTACGTACAACCCTCAGCGGCAGGATCTCTATGTTTTGTTGCCGTTGTGGCCGTCCGGAAGGACCTTTACTGTGCGGGGATTAACGCTGCCGGCAGGTGCGAGGGCCGAGCTGCTGGAGACGAAGCAGGCGCTGGAGTGGAAGGCGGCGGGGAAGGATATAGTGGTTAGCTTACCAGCCTTTGATCCCAATAAAATTACGAGCGAATATATCTATGTACTTAAAATACATCTTTAGCATGATGAGATTATTTTTTATTGCGGCCCTGCTGCCGCTGGGCGTTTTTGGACAGCGGATGAATTTCGACGAGGGGTGGAAGTTCCATTTGGGACATGCGGCGGATGCGCACCGGGATTTTAATTATGCGATCGGGAATATCCTCGCCAAGACAGGGGACGCCGCCAATACCTGTATCAAGATGGAATTCGATGATCGGGACTGGGCGGATGTCCGGCTGCCGCATGATTGGGCGGTGGGGTTGCCATTCGCGCATGTGAAAAATGGGGATGTGGATGCGCATGGATATCATGCCGTGGGGGCGTTGTTCCCCGAGAACAGTATCGGGTGGTACCGGAAGGGCTTTGTAGTCGATCGGAAGGATTCGGGGAAGCGGTTTGTGCTGCAGTTCGACGGTATTTTCCGGGATAGCAAGGTTTGGGTGAATAATTGTTATATGGGTGGGCATTTCAGCGGGTATAGCGGGTCGTCGTATGACATTACCGATTTCCTCCATTATGGTAGAAAGAACGTGGTGGTGGTGCGGGCGGACGCGAGTCAATATGAGGGATGGTTTTATGAGGGGGCAGGAATTTACCGGCATGCCTGGTTGGATATGGTGGATAATAACCATTTTAAATTGAATGGCGGAGTATTTGTGCATACGGAGCAGAAGGGGGAAGATGCGGAAGTGAGGGTTGAGACGACCGTCGAGGGGCGCGGAGAGGTGTCGGCGTATATCCTTGATCGAACGGGGGCAGTGGTAGCCAGGGGAAAGGATGTGTTGACGGTGAAACGGCCGACGTTGTGGTCGCTGGATAATCCGTATTTGTACCGGGCGGTGGTGCTGTTGCAGCATAATGGGGTATCTACAGACAGTGTCAATGTGCGGTTTGGCATCCGGACGGTGACGATCGACAAGGACAAGGGGCTTTTTTTGAATGGCGTGCCGGTGAAGATCCATGGGGTCTGTTGTCACCAGGATCATGCGGGGGTGGGGAGCGCCTTGCCGGATTTTTTACAATATTACCGGATCGGGTTATTGAAAGAGATGGGGGTGAATGCTTACCGGAGCAGTCATAATGCGCCGACGCCGGAGCTGCTGGACGCCTGTGACAGCCTGGGGATGCTGGTGCTGGATGAGACGAGGCTGCTGAACAGCGGCGAGGAATACGGGGTGGACTTCGAGCGGCAGATCCTGCGGGACCGGAATCATCCTTCGGTGTTTATGTGGAGCATTGGCAACGAGGAATGGATGATCCAGACCTCGACGACGGGGAAGCTGGTCGCGCGGCACCAGGTCGAGCGGCAGAAGCTGCTCGATCCGACGCGGACCTGCACCTATGCCGCCAACGTCGGCAATGAATGGCATGGGGTGAACGAGGTGATCCCGGTTCGGGGTTTCAACTATAATCTTGGCGGGCTGGACGGGTATCGACGGGATCATCCCGATCAGCCGATCATGGGTACCGAGGTGGCCAGCACGGTAACGACGAGGGGCATTTATGTAAAAGATACCGTCAATGCCTATGTGCCGGACTATGACAGCGTGGCGCCGCCGTGGGCGAGCACGGCCGAATACTGGTGGAGGATCGCGGCGGACCGGGAATGGTTCATGGGCGGGTTTGCGTGGACGGGCTTTGACTACCGGGGTGAGCCGACGCCCTTCCAGTGGCCGGATATCAATTCGCATTTCGGGATCATGGACATGTGCGGATTCCCCAAGACGGTGTATTATTATTACCAGAGCTGGTGGACGGATAAGGATGTGCTGCATATTGCGCCCAACTGGAACCCGGGTGGCGGGAAGGAGGCAGGCAAGCCGGTGGCGGTATGGGTGAACAGCAATGCGGATAATGTGGAGCTGTTGCTGAACGGCAAGAGTCTTGGGAAGAAAGACATGCCCCGCAACGGGCATTTGGAGTGGATGGTGAATTATGCACCGGGGAAGCTGGAGGCGGTGGGGTATAAGAAGGGTAGGAAGATCACGGCTTTTGTCGAGACGACGGGAGAGCCGTACCGGATCGTCGTGGCGGCGGCGAATGGCCGGGATGTTGTTGTGTATAATTGCTCCGTGGTGGACAAGCAGGGAAGGGAGGTGCCGGATGCGGCGAACCTGTTGCATTTTTCGGTTAGCGGTGGAGCAAAGATCATTGGTGTCGGCAATGGTGATCCGAGCAGCCATGAGGCGGATGTGTATCCGGAAGGTGGCTGGGAACGACATTTGTTCAATGGCAAGTGCCAGGTGATCGTTCAGTCCACGGGGAGTGTAGCGAATGGTGTTTTCATCGTCACCGGTGATGGGGAGCTGTTGTCATGCAGGAAAAATTTTTCTTTGGCTGCTCAAGCGCCTGCCAGATAGGATCCTTAAAAGGCTTTGGTGACAGCTCCAGGAAAACGGGGAAATGCCTATTGTCACTGCACGTTTTTATATGTGCCCTGAAGTTGAGTGTAATGGGTTGCATCTGCATGTAGTCCAGCATATAAACCGTGCCTGTGTAGGTTGCGGCGTCATCGGGCTCCGGATCAGCCTTTTGGATATCGACCTTTGTGTCCACCATTTTGTCCCGGGGGATATGGTGCGGGACAGGCCCGCCACCGGTAATAACGAGGCCGTCGTAGTAGATCTTTATATTCTCCTTTAGTACTGTTTCGTCCACCTGCTGGCCTTTGTCCAGCCAAAACAGATAGGCTACAGACCAGTAATCGGGTCTGCCGGCAATGCCCCAACCCGGTGGGAACCGGATCTCTTCGATGCCCTGAAGCTTTACCTGCGGAGCAAACGGTGGTGGGAATAGGGAACGCTCTGCGCGCCATCCTTCCGGCAAATCGAAGGTGTAGGCGCCTTTCATCACAATGGGATATGGGCGAAATTCGCCCATGTACCTTGCGAGTGCGGGCGCCAGGTCAATGCCAGACGCCCGTAAGATAAGGGACCGGAGTGGGCCCCCGTTGTCGGCATTGGCAAAGATCACGATACCCCGCTTGGATACGGGGAACAACAACGTGAACGTAGCAATGCCGGGATCTGAGCCAGCATGCGTCAGCGCAAATTCTCCGTTCGGCAAATCCTTTATCACCTGCCAGCCAAGCCCCATGCCATTCGCTTTATTGGCCTGTGTCGTATCAAAATGACTTTGAAGCGAGGTCATCTCGTCCCATTGTGGCGCGGATAACCCTGCCCCGTTTACCACAAACGCTCCGAAGCGCGTGTAATCGGTGATCGTGGTCGTCAGCCAGTCGGCTGCGTTGACATTATGGCTTTTGGGATCGTGATATGCCTTGCCTACCTGGTTATACCCGCCGGCAAAAAGGGTGGAATCCAAATCGTCGCTCCAACCATAACGGGTATGCGTCAGACCCCCGGGAGTAAAGAGCTGCTCGGCTGCAACCTGCTGCAATGATCTGCCAAATTTTCCTTCCACCGCCCGGCGCAGGTATTCAAATCCTTCCCCGGAATACCGCAACCGGGTGCCCGGTTCAAAATGGAAGGTCAGTTTTTTGGACGAGTCGAAAAAGCGCCAGTTGGAGAAACCCGATTGGTGGCTGAGCAGGAGACGGGTAGTGAGCTTGTCCTTCCAGGGATTGTCTTTTATATCCGGGTCCACCCAATATTTGGATACGGGCTCATCCAATGACCACAGCCCTTTGTTCACCAGCGACAATACGGTGACTGCTGTGACCGGCTTGGTAAGCGATGCTACGTTCCAGTAGCTATTCAGCGATACATCCCCATAAACATCGACCGATCTGACCTTGCCATTTTCAATAATGCCAATGGCCAGTCCGGGTACGTCAAGGCCATTCATCCATTTGAGAAGGCTGTCTTTCGGGCATGGACGGATCGTGCGACTGTTTTGCGCGCCGGCATGGATTGCTGTTATCGACAGGCCGGCACCAATCAGGCATTGAACTATTCTATTCATAAGATGCATTTGTACACCCTCTTGTCGCAAAATAATGCCATCCTCCTAACCCGTTGAGGGTCAATCCGGAGGCTATTTTGTTGCGGGTGAAACCGTTCATATGTGGACAGTTGGTGTCCGCTCTTGTATAAAAACCTTTATTTTAGGTACCATGGCGATGTCCCCCGAAATAAAAAAGCAGATTGGCGTGGCGATCTATTCGTCCCTTGCTGTCAGTGTGCTGACGACGACGCCGGTGTTTATGCTGACGGGGGCATCGTTTGCCTTTTATCCCTGGGCGTTGTTGTTCACGGTCCTGATGGCGATGGGGATGTGGGGGATCAATATTGGGTTGTTCGCTATTTCCGGACACCGGTGGGTATTGCGGTATGTGCTGAGCTATGCGGTTTGTATGGTCTTTCTGGTGGGGATGATGCACGGGATGGCATTTCCGAGAATGAGTGGGTTTGGCGGGGTGCAGAGGGGTTTTTATTTTCATCTTATCCTGTTCTTTGCGGTGGACACGGTGTTGCTGATCGTGCAGGACCTGGTGGTGATCCGGGAGCGGAAGGCGGCGGTGGACCTGGAGAACGTGGAACTAAGGATGCGGAATGTGGAGGCAGCGAACCTCTTGCTGAAGCAGCAGGTGCAGCCCCATTTCCTGTTCAACTCGCTGAGCACGCTGAAGTCGCTGATCCGGTTCTCGCCGGCGGATGCGGAGGAATACGTGGTGAAGCTGTCCAACGTGTTACGAACGACGATGGCAGCGCATGCGTCGGCGCTGGTGACGGTGGAAGAGGAGCTGGGCTTGTGCAGGGACTATCTCGAGATGCAGCGGATAAGATTTGGGGAAGCCTTGCGGTTCACGGTTATGGTGGAAGAGAAGGGTTTGCTGCCGGTGTTTGCGGTGCAGGGGCTGATCGAGAATGCGATCAAGCACAATGTGCTGACGAAGGACCGGCCGTTGTGGATACGGGTCGAGGGCCGGGGGGGCAGGATCGGGGTGGTGAATAATCTGCAGCCGCGGGACCGGGTGGAGCTGGGTGGGATGGGGTTGACGAACCTGCGGGAGCGGTACCGGGCGTTGGGGGGAGGAGAGGTGGTGGTGGAGAAGACGGAGATCGATTTTTCAGTTGAAATACCTGTTCTGCATGATGAGGATCGTGATCATCGAGGATGAGCCGTTGACGGCGAAAGACCTGGCGGCGTGTGTGCTGGCGGCGGAGCCGGCGGCCGAAATTGTGGCCAGCCTGGCTTCGGTGGGGGAGGCGAATGCGTGGTTTCGGGGCAATGCGCTACCTGATGTCATTTTTAGCGATATCCAGCTGGGGGATGGGAAGAGCTTTGCCGTGTTCGAAAAGTTGATGAGGACGGTGCCGGTGATCTTTTGCACGGCGTATGATGAGTATGCGCTGGAGGCATTCAGGGCGGCGGGGATCGATTATATTTTAAAGCCGTTTACGGAGAAGAGTGTAGGGGCGGCGATGGAGAAGTACCGGGTATTAAAGGGGGCGCCGGCGGCGCCGAAGGCAGCTGCGGGGGCTATTTTGGTGTATTATAAAGAGAAGATCCTGCCGGTGAAGTTGGGGGATATTGCGCTATTCTATCTGGAGAAGGAGGTCGTGCGGCTGAGGGGTTTTGATGGAAAGTTGTATGTGGTGAATAAGTCGCTGGAGGATTTGGAGGGTCTGGCGGGAGCGGGGTTCTTTCGGGTGAACCGGCAGTACCTGGTGAGCCGGAAAGCGATCAGGGATGTCTCACAATATTTTGGACGTAAATTACTGGTGAATTTACTATTGCCGTGCGAGGATAAGATCACGGTAGGGCGGTTGAAGGTCCCTGCTTTTTTAGAATGGTTGGCGGCCATTTGAGCCGCCGGCCGGTCATTTCCCCTTTGATTTTGAGCAATTCGGGAGCTTGTGGTTGCCTGTAGGTGTGCGGGCGGGTATTTTCGTGCCGACAGGATGCTTATTTCTTCACTTTAAATTTGACGAACATGAGTTCCAAGTTTGCAATTGTTGGCGTCGTATCCGTGTTGGGTGCAGGTGTCGCCATGCATCATGCGCGGTTTTGTCCGTTGCATGAGATGATGGTAGCCTTGCATCACAAGGATGCAAAAACGGTGGTTGTGAAAGCACCGCCGGCTGCGCCGGCTAACGCGAAAGCGGTCACAGCCGCCGTGGCCATGAAGTAGGCGATAGCCCCCCTAACGGGGGGTTATTTTTATCAGTACCACGCCATGGCGGCGGACGTCGGCGGTGAATTCCCGGTCGAAGACGCCGAGGTCTTTCTGGCGCCAAAGGTCGCGGACCCGGTGAGGACCGGTGATGCCCAGGTCGGACCAGCGGACCGAGACGTGTTGAGAGGCCGTGCTGTCACCGGGGTAGAAGAGGCCGACTGCTTTGCTGCCGTCTTCGAGGTCTTTGGCCATCACGCCGGCTTCCCCCTGCAGGGAGATGACGGTGGCTTGTTTGCCGAGGGCATCCTGGTTGAGGGCGAGGACCTCGTCGTTCGTAAGGAGGCTGATGGTGAACGAGTCGAGCTTTGTAAGGTCGTTGCCAAGGAGCAGGGGTACGGACATGAGACACCAGGCGCTGACATGGGTGTATTGTTCATCGGGCCATAGCATCGTAGGACGGGGGCCTTTGCCCCAGCCTACCCAGCCGACGATCATCATATCGGGGTCGTTCCAATGTCCTGGTCCGCCATAGGGCGCCCATTTATCCTGGGTGAAGAGCCGGCTTTTGAGGCTCTTCCAGTTGTCGCGGATATCGCCGCCGGTGCGCCAGCAGTTGGACCATTGCGCCCAGTCGGCGACGCCGGCGAAGGGAGCGCTGTTGGAGAGGCTGAGGACGACATCGCGGCTGCTGTTGCGGAGAGCCTCGTACATGGCTTTTACTTCGGGGAGCTCGATGGGGTTCCAGTCATATTTCAGATAGTCGAAGCCCCAGGCAGTAAATTGTTTGACATCGTTGTCGAGGAAGGAATAGGGGCCGATCGCGTAAGGAAGCTGCCGTTTGTTACGGGGGATATTCTCCTTTGTCCGTTCGAATAGTCCTTCGGAGTTTGTGGCGGAGCCGCCGATGTGATGGCCGTAGGACTCTACCCAGGGAGTCGAATAGATGCCGATCTTCAGACCGAGGTCATGGACCTGTTTGCAGAGCGCGCCCATATCGGGGAAGATGCCGGAGTCGGGAAGGATGCCCTGCCAGGCGCCGCCGCGGGCGCCCTGCCAGCAGTCGTCGATGTTCATATAGGTCCAGCCATGGTCGACGAGCCCACTTGTCACCATGGCTTTTGCGTTGGCGGCGACGAGGTCCTGGGTGATCTTTGTGGCGTAGATGTTCCAGCTGTTCCAGCCCATGGGTGGGGTGAGGGCGATGGTTTCGCCGACAATGAGTTTTATTGTTTGGGTTGTTTGGCCGGCTTTGTTTTTCGCGTGGAGAGTGATGGAGTATGTGCCGGGGTTGGGGATCGTACCGCTGATGCGGCCGGTGGATGGATCGAGGTGGGCGCCATTTGGCAGGTTTACGGCGGTGAAGGTGATCGGACGGGCGCCGGTGGCGGGGATGGAGAAGAGGATCGGGTGGTTAGGGCGGACGCCGTAGACTTTTGGCCCGTTGATGCGGGGGGCGGGTCCGGGCGTGGGGGTAAGGATGTAGGGTGTGGTGGTGTCACCGGGGGCAGGCATTTGCGCGTTCGCAGAGGTTGCGACGGCCAGGAGGAGCAGGAATAGAATGCGGGTAGGCATAGCGCTTGAGAATTTGGGGTAAAAATAGGGGCTCCACCCCTTGCAGGGTGGAGGATGTTAAGATTGGGGAGAAGATGGGTAATTGAAAATAGTGTTTGTTTGGCGAAAATTCCTTTATTGCGCTGTGAACTATACTCTTAAGCTTTTTCTTGTGGCCTTGTTTGCGACGGTCGTGAGCGGCGCCCGGGGGCAGGAATCCAGACGATTGATCGATGATTGGGAGTTTATCCGCCAGGACCTGGGTGGGGTTTGGGAGGCTGTCAGATCTGTGCCCAAGGGTGGGCCGGAGAGCGTACCTGTATGGCAGAAGGTGCATCTGCCGCATTGCGTGAATGCGCGCGATGGGGTAGACCCGGACGGCAACTATTACCAGGGACCGGCCTGGTACCGGACCTTGCTGGCGGTGCGGCAGCCTTATCCCGGTGGGAGGGTGTTGTTGCGTTTCGAGGGGGCGGGACAGGTGGCGGACGTGTATGTCTATACGACGAAGGTGGGGAGTCATGTGGGCGGGTATGATGAGTGGACGGTGGATATTACGGATGCGGTGGCGGCTTATGAGCGGGATACGGTGTTGATGCGGCGGTGGGGCGGGAAGGTGCCGGTGGAAGTGCGAACGGATAATAGCCGGGACCTGGAGCGGATACCGTCGGCGATGTCGGATTTTTCGGTGTATGGCGGGCTTTATCGATATGTGGATCTTGTTTATGTACCACCGGTGTCGATCGAGGGGGTGTTTGCGGACGCGAGGGTGGTGGC